>OBLT010001461.1_pt1 | contig 15136 bp, 13 predicted proteins | sample 1518721 | NCBI WGS metagenome assembly OBLT01 (sample SAMEA3539307, study PRJEB22396) | soil metagenome | biome: tundra; feature: field; material: soil | place: USA | collected 2010-05 | depth 0.15 m | reverse complement strand
AGCCGACGTCCAGCCCCGCCAGCGGGCGCCGCTCGGGCAGCACCGCTCCGAAGGCGCTGATCCATGCCTGCAGCTGCTGCTCAGTGAGCGCACGGCCACGCGCGTAGTCCTGGTACTGCTCCGTGTCGTAGTCGATCCGCCTCATCGCAGCTCCCGCGTCAGCCGGGCTACGAGCAAAACGTCGGCCCGATATATCGAGTTGATACATCGGCACGATATGAGGTGTCGCGTCATGCCACAAGTCGGGCATCGCGGTCGGGCGTGCCTGCACCGCGGTGAAGTGGCTAGAACTTCAACACGTTGACTTGACAGGGAAGAGGATCGCGGCGCGGACCCGGTCGCGGGTCTCACGGCTGCCGGTCTCGTGCAGGCCAAGGATCTGGAGGCCTGCCAGGCCGTTGGTGATGAGGGCATCGGCCTCGACCGGGTAGCCATCGATACCGATCACGGCGGCCGTGCAGGCTCGTCCGACGTCTGGCCCCCAGGGCGGGGAGGTGGACATGACGTACTCCTTCCATCGGGGAGCCCCGCCAGGGCGGCGAGGCTGGTTAACACATGCGTGAGCTGGGGCTGACGGGCAGCCGTCTCGGGCGGTGAGGCTCCGAGGTACTTAGCGGCGCGCAGATGAAAGGGGCCGTCGGCGCGATGGCCGTCGGCCCCGGGGGCGGCAGGGTTCAGGTTGCGGCTGGGCTCGTGTCGTCACTGGTGGTGTGGCTGCCGGGGCCATCAGGCAGCGCCTGGCCGTCGAGAAGCAGGCACAGCCGACCGGATGCGATGTCGTCGCGGGTGCGGATGTCGATGACGTAGGTGCCGTTGGGCTGCTGGTATGTGAAGACGGCGACCGCGCTGGCGTCGATGTAGGCGATGGAGCGGCCGTCGACGTGCTGCATCAGCTCGGCGGTGATGGTGGACGAGATCACGGTCATGGCGGCCCTTCTGGTTCGTCGGCCGGCGTGATGCCCGGCCGGGCACCGGTCTGCCGGGTTCCGGTCAGAACTGGGCCGCGAGGTCCATCACCCGCAGCGCCTGGGCTTCCAGGTCGCTGGCGGCGTCGGCGTCATCGAGGGTCTGGGCGACGCTGGTGACCGCCTGCATGACCCCGCCCGCGGTGAGCTGCCCACCACGAACGAAATGCGCGAGGACCGCGTCGGCCATCTCGTCGCTGAACTTCACGGCCTTGGCAACCTGCCGGACGGTCTCCTCGGGGTGGCGGACCGGGACGCCCGCGTTCCGCTCCATCTCGCGGACCTTCGCCTGCAGGTAATCCGGCGAAAGGAAGGTGGTGACCGCGTCGCGGGCGCGGGCGGTGATCAGTGCCAGCTCCTTGTCCTGGGTGTCGGCGCTGTAGCGGATCACGCCCTCGTCCTGACGAGAGCCCAGGTGAACGGCCCTGGCCACGTCGGCGACGATCTGCAGGCCGTTACCGCAGATCTCTGCGACGATCCGCGGCGTGATCGACCAGGCACCGTCCCCGACCTCGCTGTTGGCGATCACGAACCCGGCGAACAGCACCGGTTCGGAGCCTGGCTCGTATCCCCTGCCCTCACGGGCCGCCGCCTGCCGCGCCTGCTCAGGAGTCCAGTTCCGGCCGGGGATGTAAGCCTCACCGCCGAACGGGGACCGGTACCCGGCCAGCAGTGCAGGGGCCCAGGCGCGGATCTGCGGGGCAACCACCCGCGCGTACAGCCGGCGTTCGGTCAGGTCCAGGCCGTCGAACTCCACCTCGGTGCCGGCCTGCCGGATGCCGTCCAGGGTGGCCATCAGCGCATCGAGGTTATCGATCACCTTGTAACTGTCGGACAGGAACGCCCGGGCGACGCCAAGGGTGTCACCGCCGGCCTGGAACAGGCGGACCAGGAACTTCCGGTCATCCGGCGGGACGCCGGCCAGGTCGTCGCCGTGCAGCCACCCGTTGACGTTCGCGTCCCACAGGTCGGGGCGCTGTTCCCGGAGGCGGCGGAGGTAGGCGAGGTTGATGCCGAGCTTGGCGCTGATCCCCTCATCAGCGACCTGGGTCGGCCGGTACGCTCCGGCCGCTGAGGTCACACCGTCGGCGGTCACGTGCTGGACGGTGCCGCTGATGACCAGGTTGCCCTGATGGGCGTGGATCGCGGCTGCGGGGGCGACGACGTCCAGCCGCCTGGCTCGCTGGGTGCGCAGGATGGCAACCATGTCGGGCAGGGTGGCGTTACGGCTCGTCAGGATCGCAGGGCCAGTCATGACGGTCTCCTTCGTTGAGTAAATGGGTGTGCGGGCAGCCGCCGCATCGGCGGCGATGCCTTCTGGGTGGGTCCGGGTATGCGGAAAAGGGGCCGCCAGCCGTGATGGCCAGCGGCCCCTGTGGCCAGGCAGTGGCGAGAACTGGGTTCAGGCCGCCTCGGGCGGCGCGTCGTCCTCGCCACCGCCAGGAACCGCGTGATCGTTCCCTTCGGGGGCGTCGCCGTCCTCGCCGGGGGCGTCGTCACGGCTGCCGTCATCGCCCGGGTCGCCGGCGCTGGGGCCGACCAGGCCCGGCTCGGCCGGGGTATCACCGGCCCAGGGAACGTCGTCAGCCAGGGCCTGCTCGATGCCTGACAGCTGGTAGCCGAGGCTGGCCAGGAACGTGAGGCGTCGCGGCGCGGGCAGGGGGCGTAACGGTCGGTCCGCCAGGTGTTCTTGCCCTCCCCTTCGGTCATCGACTGCTCGTAGGCGGTGACGATGGGGCCGAGCATCAGCAGCGGCAGCCGGCTGGCCGTGGTGGTGTCGCAGATCTCCAGCCAGCTGCCGGCCGACTGGCGGGTGATCTCGCTGAACAGCAGCCGGGTATGCGCGGCGGCCAGGCCTTGGCGCAGCGGATCGGGCATGGTCAGCAGCTGCCGGGCGACGAACGGCGCGATTTCGCGGGGTGCGGTGCGGCGGGCGAACAGCTGACCGGACAGCCACCGCTTCCGGACCTCGCTGGCGGCCTTCCACGCCTTGTTTCCTTCGATGACCAACTTGCGGCTCGGATCCGGGTCCGGGTCTGCGGGCGGGTCAGGCAGGGCATCGGGCGGTGTCACCTGCCCAGCGGCCTCTCCCCCGCCTCCCGGCAGGCCGAAGGTCCGCACGGTGTGCCCGTGCTCGGCCGGCCTGGTGCAGTAGCGCACGGGGTTCAGCAGGTTCCACGACGGGAAGTACGCCCCCCGGCCCGGACAGGCGGCGTGACCTTCCGGGGTGATGTCCTCACCGTCGTGCAGCAGGCTCGTCAGCCGCGCGGCCCCGGCAGGCAGGTCGGTGGTGACGGTGACTCCGGCGTCTTGCAGTTCGTTGACCAGCCGGTCGTGCTCGGCGGCTTCGGCGCGGTCCTGGCGGATCCGCTCCGCCACGTACTCCGCCGTGTACCCATGCCGCAGCGCCTCCAGGACCTTCCCGACCGCGTCCTGATCGCCATCGAATTCGGCCAGCAGCGCGAGCTGGTCTAGCGTCAGCTGGCCGCTGACCTCCGTCATCTGCACGCGGGTGTCGGTGGAGATCCCGCCCGCCGCCAGGGCGGTCTTGATCTCATCGGCCTTACGGCCAGTGGACTTACGCAGGTGGGTCCTGGTCGCGCCCGCCTCATGCGCGGCGAACAAGGCAGCCGCTTCCTCGACCGGGGTGAAGTTCTTCCGGTACCCGCCGCTGTTCGCGACCAGCATGTCCAGGAATTGGCTCGCCTGGTCACCGGCGCGGCCAGCATCCAGAACGCAAGGCACCTCAGCCTGGCCGGCCTTAAGAGCGGCGGCCAGACGCCGATGCCCCTCGATCACGAGGTAACCACCGTCGTCGTGAGCGGTGACCAGCAGCGGTATCCGTACACCGGTCTCGGCGACCGACGCCAGGAACTCCGCCGTCAGGTCCAGGTCCTCGCGGACGTTCCCCGGATGGGCAATGAGCCGATCCACGCTGACCATGTACGGAGACAACGGGACCGCCGGTGAGCCATCAGGCTCAGCACCCTCGACGGCGACGCCGCCGCTGATGGACGTATCAGGCATGGCAATGCTCCTTCCTCATGACCGGATGGGTTCGCGGGGGCGAGAGGGGAAGGCCCGCCCCCGCACTGGCCGAATCAGACGAGCAACGGGCACCAGCCGGCACGGGTCCCCCCCCCATCGGCTGGTGGCGGCGCCCGCGCGGGCATCAGGGTCTGTGCGTGGTCTGATTGGGCCGGCCGGGCGGCGCAGGGGCCTCCCGGCGGTCAGGGCAGCAGGCGCTGCGCAGGAAGGGGCCCGCACCACCGGCCGACCGGCGCGGGCAAGATGTTTTCCCCGCGGGCACAAGAGGCTGCGCCGGCGGAGCCGGCACCATCGGCACAGGAAAAAGGAGCGCCGGCGAAGCCGGCACCAAGCTGCCCGCGGTCCGGGAAAAGATCTCTGGCCGCCCGGGCGAGCGCAGCGAGAGGCCGGTTGCGGGAACCGACGAAGCGGCGCAAGCTGACCCAACCGGGAGGCCCGCCGCCCAGACGGCGCGGCCACCGACATTGTTAGCCTCGCCACCGCCGGACTGACCAGCCCAATGAGAACCTGGCACTCGCCAACACATCCGGTGTGGCGGCTGGTAGAGGGCTCAGGATGCCTCAATAGGCGCTGCGCACGTCCTGAAGAGCGTGCCGATTACGGACCCCTCCGTGTTTGTCTCGTGTCGGACCGCAGTTCCCTGTCTGTCACTCGCCGGTGTTCTCTCCGCCAGCGCTTGTCTGCCAGTTGCCTGTCCCGTCCGCCTGTCCCGTCCGCCAGTGTCTGCCAGTCCCGGCCAGGGAGAACTTTCTTCACGATCATCAAGGCGGCCCGCCCGGCGCTCCCGCTAGCGCTCCACGCCGGGACGAGCCCAACGCCGGTCGGCTGGCGCGAAGATCTTGGCCGGTTCGGGCCCGCCCAGGACCGACCGAAGCTCACCGCGGCTGATCTGGCTAACTAGAGGAGGCCACCTGCTCCCGCTCCGGTATTGTCCGGGGCGGCCAGAACCTGTCAAGGGCGCCTGCGGCGTCCCTACGGGCAGACCCTTGACAGAACCTGCCCGGCAGTCCCGGAGATCGCAGCTACCGGGAACAAGGGATACGGCCGAGCAAACCCCTGATGCAAACGGCCGGAGCTGGTGCCTAGCAGGGACACGGACCTAACGCGCCATCCTTGGCGCTTAAGCGCCAGGAGTCCAGCGACCGCCGGTACCGGCATCGCCCGTAGTAGACGTCATGTTCGTTTACGAACTCTAGGACCGGCAGAGCCTTATCCGTTGGGGGGTTGCGAACTTTTGGGGCCTACTCGGCGCTTCCAAAAATGGTCTTGTTATCAGCGGTCGCTTAGCCAGCCACGTCAGCGGTTGGTGACGTCACGTCAACTGCATCCTCGAAGGTGAGTTGAGGCTCCCGCGTCGCGGCTTCGAGGCGCTGTACTGCCACATTTATGTACTTCTCGCTGATGTCGAATCCCAGGAACCGGCGGTCTAGTGCCGCAGCAGCGACCGCCGTAGTACCCGAGCCCACGAACGGATCAAGTACAAGATCACCCTTTCGACTGGTCAGGGCGATGCAGCGCCCTGGCAGGGCCAAAGCGAACTCTGCGCCATGACCATTTTGACCTGTTGCCGTTGGCAGACACCAGACGTCGGTGATCTTCTCTGGCGACTCGTAATCCTTATTAGGGCCGCCCAGTCTGGGGTCCAGGCCTTGCCAAGCCTTTTTATTGAAGAACGGCGTGCGGTCAATCGAGAGATGCAAGATGTACTCGGCCTGTCGCGATACTCGGCTCTTGACGGGCTCGGGCATAGCCTGGTGCTTACGCCAAGTTATGAAGCTCTTGAGTTTGTAGCCAATTCGTGACGCGCGCTCGGCGATGCGGGGAGGTATCGAACTCAGCTCGGAGTCGTCGAGGTACATATGACCGGCACTGTGCCGACAAGCGGGATGTTCCGTCCATCCTTTGCGGCTGCCTGGTACCTCACCCATGGCGTCGAGTCGCTCGCGGGCGTTTCCACGTATCGGCGTTCTGGTGTTGTATGTATCCATCATATTCCACCAGACAGACCCGTCGGCCGCAACTGTTGGCTTCAGGAGAAAGAGCAGCTCGATCGTATGACGAATGAATCCTTCGGGGGTCTGCTCGAAGCCGTACGGACAACTATCGCCGTCGGCCCATCGAACATTTCTCTGGTTGTCGTACACGCGCATACCCCAATAGGGTGACGAGGTAACTACGCACTGCACCGAACCCGGCTCCAGGCGCGACAACAGATCCCGTGCATCGCCAACCTTCAGCGTTGCGTCCGCGACCCGCCTCTCCACCCGACGAAGCGCAGGTACCTGACTCGGCGGCATCGTTGAATACTCGAGGAGATATTTTGGGATTCGGCTGCGAGGGATGAAGGTCTCCTGAAAGCCGTCGACTTCAAGTAGTGTCAGGACTTCAGCGAGTGTGAAGAACCTGGGCCGGGTCCCAGGACGGTCGAGTGCGCGCACCATGAAGGCTCGGCTCATTCCGACAACGGCTGCCACGAGTTCGGCGTCAAACTCGCGCTGGAGTTCCCTTTTGCCGTAGTCCCGCCTGAGCCTGAGCCTGTTGACCGGGGACTTGGGGATGATGTCGGTGATCACGCCGACGTCTGCCGCTCCACCGGTGCGACCATACTCCCCCTGCGGGCTGTCCAGTCACACCGACACCCCGGGTTACTTCACGCTCGACCCGCTCCTAGCTCACTCGCCTCGGTCTCCTCCAGGCTGGAAGGTACGGACGAGCCAGTCGCGGATCTCGGCCCACTGGGGATCGACCTTGAGGTTGGCCGCCCGTCGCTCCTCCTGCATCGTGGCGATGCCTGAGATCAAGTCCTCGACACGTGCAAACATGGCTTTCGGGCCGGCGCTGTGCGCGCTGCGAGCCTCCTCGAACGGGACGTAGTCGCGGAGGTACATCATCTTGTAGTTCGTCAGTCCACCGGCCTCGATCAGTGAGCGCACCATCACCTTGTCGTCGGACGTAACCTGGACCGTCGCCTCGTCGCCCTTGCGGTACACATGCTTCTTGATCTCGAACTTGGGTGAATATCCAGAGGCTTTCAATCGCCTCCATTCCTGGGTTAGTGCGAGGTCGGCCGCGGTGTCCTCCCAGGCGCGGTCGGTAACAGCGGCGACGCGCTTGTGCACTGTGTCTATGACGTCATCATCGATGCGGGCAGCGTTGCTGTGGATGGCAACCAGAACACGGTTTAGCGGCGTATCACGTCGACGCGCCGCGGCTGCCGCTTGCTTAGACCAGTACTTGTACTCGACGTTAAGTTGGAGCTTCGCGGCAGCTTGCTGCCGCGCTCGGCCGTCAACGATGACGCCGTCCTCATGCTTGACGACCGGGAATTGCTTCATGAAGCCGTGCTCCCGCATCGACGCGAGCAGCTCCTGAAACGGGCATCCGTTGGGGTCATCGGCTATGCTCGGGACGAACTTAAGGACATCGAAACTGCGTTCCCGCAGGCGCGCGTTGTCGCGATCAAGCCTTTCTCGTGCGGGTTCGAGCCCTGCCAGATAGTTGCGGACCTCACCGTCGGGATAACGCACCAGCGGTGGCTGACCGGTCAAAGTCAGGAGTCTGCGCCCGTCGTTCGAGCTCACGGCGATGATCCCCGCATCCACGCAGGCATCAACCTTTTCGTCGAAATAGGCCCGGTCCCCTGCGAGATGCAATTCCCTGGGCACCAGCACACGGAGACGGCCGATGACGCGCTCAAAGACCTCGTCGTTAGCGATCTCTGGCGTGCCGGTCAGTCTGGCATGCTCGCAAAGAGCGTCATAGATTGCCAACCGCGACATGTTGTCCGGCGGGAGGTTCTGGTTTTTTGCTGCCTTTCGCATAATCTCTCATCCTACATGCGCGAGATCACGCGGCTGGAAAGGTTCACGATCGGCGGCCCCGGCGCCACCCTCCAGGTTCCACTCGACCCGTGCCCGGGCCAGGGCTCCATCGAGACGCTCCCGTAGGGAGCTCATCCGCTTGAACATCTCAACTTGCTTGTCAGGTGAGATGTCCAGGAGGTCAGCCACCTCGAAGCGCAACAGGCCACTGATGTGAAGCGCCGAACCGTTGCTCCTGCGACGAGCGCTCTTGAACCCAGCCGCGATCATCTTGATCTTATCGGACCGGGCTGCGCGGGCTCGTGCTACCACCGCGAGCGCGTCCACTTCTGAGGGCGCGGCGTTGGCCTCGGTAATGATCGTCTTCAGTTCTGCGGTGGGCACCCTAGCATCGACTGCAAGGGCCTTAGCCTGCACGAACACGGCTTCTAGCTTGGCCACGTGCAGCGCAGCGCAGACGCTGTCAGACAAGTCCTTGAGTTGGTCGATGGCCATACCCGCGCGCGCTGCTCGCATCTCGAAGTGCTTCGCTGCAACCCATCGCGAGAGCGTTGAAGACTTGATGCCCGTCATCCGTGAGTAAGCCTTCGTGTCGAGAACCTGACCGTCCTGTACGGCGCCCGTTACGAAGGCCCGGATCTCCTCGTCGGTCATCGAGAGGCCATGCGACTGATTGAGTTCCACTGAGAGCGACCGCGCTTGGAGAGCTGAGAGGTCCGAGCAGACATATGCCGCGATCGTTTCTCTATTGTTGCGCTGGGAAGCCGTCCAGCGTGTGTTGCCGTCCACGATCTCGTACCGATCGTTGACAACTATGGCCGGAAAGACAGCTCCGGCTTTCATCTGCTCAGCGTAACGATCAACCATCACTTTGGGAGCCCGGTGTTCACTCAAGCGAACCTGGTTGCCTTCGACATCGCGGATCAGCTTGATGTCCAGGTTTGGCTCGAACACGAAACGCACGTGGCGAGCCGCGAGTTTGCTCTCGGTCTGGGCCGAGGCCGAAGGGTGCATGAAGCTTCCTATCTCGGGGTCTAACTCCGGAATACGTGACACTTAGCTCGCGACGCCAGCCGCCATGCTGGTCCTAAGGTCGGCCTGGTCGCCGACCTGATCTGCCTCGTCAGCCGGAGGCGTCAGGTCCCACTGACGCTCGGCGCGCCTGACGACCTCATCGAACCGGTCCCGGAGAAGCCTCATGCGCTGGAACGTCTCGAATTGCTTCTCGGGAGCGACATCGAGCAGGTCTTCCACCTGGAAGCGGACCAGCCCACCAAGATGCTGTGCCGATCCCTTGGAACGCCGGTTGTCACGAGGGCTGAATCCGGACCCGACGGCACGGATCTCATCGGCGCGAGCATCGCGCTCAGCCGCGACGATGGCCAGCCCATCCGCCTCGGACGAAGCGGCGTTCGCTTGCGCAACGATCTTCTTGGCCACGGCGGCAGGCATCCGCGCCTCGGCTGCGAGCTGCGTAACAGCTCGGAAGACGGCAGCCAGGCGTGAGGCATTGAGAGCGGCCCGCGTGCTCGGTGGCAGCACATTGACGTGACGTTCGTCGATGCCCTCCCGCTCTGCCCGAACTGCGAACTGCGTCTCGGCGATCCAGCGTGAGATCTTGGTGTCACTGACGCCAGTCATTCGAGACAGGCTACGGACATCCGCCTGCTGACCCTCCATCACGGCGCCGTCAACGAATCCGCGGATCTCCTCTTCGGTCATGGCCAGGCCATTGGACTGGTTGAGCTCAACGGACAGCGATCGCGCTTCCAGAGGCGTGAGCCCGTGACAGATGTATGCGGGGATAATCGTGTCGCCGTTCTTGATGCGAGCCTCGAGGCGCGTGTTCCCGTCGATGCGCTCCAGCCGGTCGTTCAGGACGATCGCGGGAAACACCGCACCGTGCTTCATCGCTACGGAGTACTTGGCGACCTGCTCCTTCGGCGCTCTGTGCTCGGTCAGTCGCACCTGGTTGCCCTCGGAATCGCGGATCTCGGAGATCAGCACGTTGGGCTCAAAGTCGAACTCGATGCTGCGCGCCCTGAGCATCTGCTCGACCTGCTGAGACATAGCGGGATGCGCCGTCCGGGAGTTACGGGGAGGCATGTGACACCGTCTTCCTGTAGTAGTTGCTGACTTCAGGAAACACTAGCAGATTACGAGCTCGGAACGCAACACCATGATCTGCGACCCTCTGAGCAGTACCGCGCCGCCTCGTAACCTGCCTACCTAGACACAGGTGAGTAGATCTTAAGGATCTGCGACGGGAGGGCCGACCCGTCTGGCAAATTGCTCATCCCCTGTCCAGCCCTAGGAAATCCATACTGGGCAGACCGGAAGCGTACTTTGTTAATGATCTATGAGTTTGTGGCCGGTAGACCGAAACGAGTACCAGGATGCTTCTACCTAGATGATCTTCGTCACGGGTAGCCAGGAGAGTGTCAGCGCCAGGCGCCACTTTCAGCCGAAGGCAGGGGAGCAGCCTGGGCCTCTTGCGAGCCAGGCAGGAGTCGTGGCGATCAGTCCGCATAAGTCCGAGCACCAGTGGTGCCGTCCGGGGTGGAGGATCCGGCGCTTCCCTCATGCCGCACGACTGGCTACTGCGGTACTTTGCTGCTGTACGGGCCTCCGCAGAAGCCTTTTTCAAGATCGCAACTGGCCTCTGACCTGGGTGGAGCTATGGGGATTCGAACCCCAGACCTCTTGCATGCCATGCAAGCGCTCTACCAACTGAGCTATAGCCCCTTGGCTGCCACGCACGTCGACCCGTCCGCAGCGCCACGCCAGTGTACAAGACCCGCGGCGGTTAGCGGTCGTCGCTCAGCACCGGCTCGGGAAGGGTTCCGGCGTTGTGCTCGAGGAGGCGCCAGCGATCGCGGCGGCGCCCGAGGACCGACCACGCGCAGTTCGCCAGCGGCCCGACCGCGCTCCACAAGTCTTCTGGGAGGCCAAGCAGCCGCGCGGCGCCGAGCCGGATGGCCGCGCCATGACTGACCACAACAGCGAGCGACCCGGGCTCAAGGCTTTCGGCGATCCGCTCCAGGGCCCCGCCCGCGCGTTCCGCGACCGCCGCCGACGACTCCCCGTCCGGGGCCAGCCACTGCGCATGCTCCGCCGGATAGCGGGCCCTGATCTCGGCGTCTGTCAGCCCCTCCCAGGCGCCTCCCTGGCGTTCCCGCAAGTCCTTGTCAGTCGTCACGGTAAGCCCGGTAAGCCGGGCGAGCGGCGCCGCGGTGGCCAGCGCACGCCCGAGGTCGGAGGAGATGATCACATCGGGCCGTAGCGCGGCGAGCAGCCGAGCCGCCCTTTCCGCTTGCTGCTGCCCTACGGGGTCCAGCGGGATGTCGCTCTGGCCCTGGAAGCGGCCCTCCACGTTCCACTGCGTCTGCCCGTGCCGCCACAGCAGCAACCTGGTGGAGTTCTCTCCATAGCGCAGCACAGGAGGCGGTCCGCCGACTTCCGTGGTCAGCGTGGCTCCACGCCGCGGGGACCGGCGACCGATACCGGCTCGGGCAGCTCGATCCGCGGGCAGTCTTTCCACAGCCGCTCAAGCCCGTAGAACGTCCGCTCCTCGGCGTGCTGAACGTGTACGACGATATCGAGGTAGTCGAGCAGGACCCAGCGGCCTTCCCGTTCGCCCTCGCGGCGCACCGGCTTGGCCCCGGCCTTGCGCAACCTGTCCTCGATCTCATCTACGATCGCGCGCACCTGGCGGTCGTTGGCGGCGGAACAGAGCAGGAACACGTCGGTGATGACGAGCTGCTCACTCACGTCGTAGGCAATGATGTCACTGGCGAGCTTGTCGGCCGCAGCCTCTGCGGCGATCCCCGCAAGCTCGACGGCCCTGCTGGTGGCGGTCACGTCTGCTGTTCGTCCTCCTCCGGCGGGCCCGATGAGCCCCTGATGAGCCTGATGCGCCCAAGTGTGCCCGATCTGCCCTTAGCCAATCCTTGCCCAACCGTTGCCGGGCCTTACCCGACACTTCACAACCCCGTCCCGGCACTTGGCCACCCCGTCCAGCGGAGCCGGGGCGCACTTCAGGGTAACCCGGCGCGCCGGGTCAGCCGGCCTTCTGCTGGTAGAGCCCGCGTTTCGCGATGTACTGGACGACACCGTCCGGTACCAGGTACCAGACGGGTTCCCCGGCCGCGACACGCTCCCGGCAGTCGGTTGAGGAGATCGCGAGGGCGGGGATCTCCACCAGGCTGACCTTCTCGCTGGGCAGCCCATGAGTGGTCAGCCGGTGCCCGGGCCGGGTGCAGCCGACGAAGTGGGCGAGCTTGAACAACTCGTCCGCGTCCTGCCAGGACATCATCCGGGACAGGGCATCCGCGCCCGTGATGAAGTAAAGCTCCGCGGTCTCCCCGCGTACCGAGCGAAGCTCACGCAACGTGTCGATGGTGTATGTGGGGCCCGGCCGGTCGATGTCCACCCGGCTGACCGAGAACCGCGGGTTCGACGCGGTCGCGATCACCGTCATCAGGTAACGGTCCTCCGACGGCGAGACGCGGCGGCCCTCCTTTTGCCACGGCTCGCCGGTGGGCACGAACACCACCTCATCCAGCGAGAAGAAGTGCGCGACCTCACTCGCGGCCACCAGGTGACCATGATGGATGGGGTCGAACGTGCCGCCCATTACCCCGATCCGCTCGGTGGGCGAACCGGCATCAGCGCTCATACGGGTGACTCTAGCCATCAATCCAGGCCGGGCAGCGGCGGATCGCCCTCGCGCCACCGCGCCACCCGCACGGCCTTGCCGACCTCAGCGCGCGGTACCGTGCCCGCCGGCAGCACCCGGACCCCGACGCGTACGCCGAGCTCCTCGCGGAGGCGGGACTCCAGATCCGCCGCCAAGGGCCGCGCGGCGCCGGGTGAGCCGCCAGGCGGTCCCGTTCGGTATTCACAACAGGCGATCAACCGGGGCATGCCTTCCCTTTCATCCAGCACCAGCAGGTAGTCGGGGCACAGCGCCTGCTCGGCGAGGAGCACCCGCTCCACCTCGCTGGGGTAGACGTTCACGCCGCGGATGACCAGCATGTCGTCGCGCCGGCCGGTGATCTTGCTCATCTTCACGAGGGTCCGGCCGCACACGCACACCCCCCGGCGCAGCGCCGCGATATCCCCGGTGCGGTACCGCAGCAGCGGCAAAGCCTCCCGCGTCGGCGTGGAGAATACCAGCTCACCTGGGGTGCCGTCGGGCACCGGCGCGCCGCTCACCGGGTCGATCGCCTCGACCAGGAAGTGGTCCTCGTTGACGTGCAGACCGTCCGCGGCCTCGATGCACTCGGCGGCCACCCCGGGCCCGATCACCTCAGAAATGCCGTAGATGTCCAGAGCCCGCAGGCCGAGCAGGCCCTCGATGCGGGCGCGCAGCTCAGCCGACCAGGGTTCGGCCCCAAATACCCCGGCTGACAGCGACAACTCCCCCGCCAGGCCCGCCTCGGCCAGCGCCTCACCCAGCCGGATCGCGTACGAGGGGGTACAGGTCAGGATGTCGGGGCGCAGATCCCGGATCAGCGTCACCTGGCGCGCCGTCATCCCGCCGGAAGCCGGCACCACCGCCGCGCCCAGCTCGATCGCGCCCTGATGAATGCCCAGGCCCCCGGTGAACAGGCCATACCCATAGGCGTTGTGCACGATGCTCCGGCTGGTCGCGCCCGCCGCGGCCAGCGCCCGCGCGCACATCCGCGCCCATAGTGCCAGGTCAGCGCGGGTATAGGCGACAAGAGCCGGTCGGCCGCCGGTGCCGCTGGAGCCATGGAACGCGACCACCTCGCTCTGATCAACCGCCAACATCCCCAACGGATACCCATCCCACATGTCGTCCTTCACCGACATGGGAAGGCGCGGCAGATCGCCGAGGGTGACGTCGCCGCCCCCGGTGATACCGATGGCTTTGAGCCGCTGGCCCTGCACCCCGCCCACTTCGATCAGCCGGTCGATCAGCCCGCGCAGCCGATCCTGCTGGACTCCGGCCCGCTGCTCGGCAGGCATCGATTCCGCCTCAGGCTCGAACATGTGCCTCACCCCTCACGCCGGCGGGCGGCCGCATCGACAGATTAAGGTGCAGAACCCGTAAAAACAGCGTGATCATGAAGCGGTGCTCGCGGGGGCGCCTAGCATTGCTGACATGACCACTGTGCCGGATCGTGCCCGCGTCCGCCTGCCGGGAATCAGCTCGCGCGCCTACGAGCATCCCGCTGACCGGTCGGCGCTGGTAGCTATGCGCAAACTCACCGGCTTCGACGTGCTGCTACGCCGACTGGCCGGGCTATTCAACGACCGGAGCCTGCGGTTGCTGTTCCTGGCCAGCGCGGTCCGGGCGTCCACGGACCAGTTCCCGGAACTGTATGCGCTCCTGCTGGACGGCGCCGCCATCCTCGACCTGCCTGTGGTGCCAGAGCTGTACATCACTCAGGACCCGCAGCCGAACGCCATGACCCTCGGATCCGACAAGCCGTTCATCGTGATCACTACCGGCCTGGTGGACCTGCTCGACGCCGAGGAAGCCCGTTACGTGATCGGGCACGAGCTCGGGCACGCGCTGTCCGGCCATTCGGTCTACCGGACGATGCTGTTCCACCTCACCCGGCTGGCCGCACGGCTGGCGTGGTTCGCCGTCGGGTACATCGGGCTGCGGGTGATCATCGCCGGCCTGGAAGAGTGGTACCGCAAGTCCGAGCTGTCCTGCGACCGGGCCGGGGTGCTGGCCGGGCAGGACCCCGCGGCGGCCCGCCGCGCCCTCATGAAGATCGCCGGCGGCTCGCGGTTGTCCGAGCTGAGTGCGGATGCGTTCCACCAGCAGGCCCGCGAGTACGACGCCGTTCCCGACGTCCGCGAGGGGCTGCTCAAGCTGCTGCAGATGCAGGGCACCACGCACCCGTTCGCGGTGGTGCGCTTCGCCGAACTCGACCGCTGGATGGCCGAGGGCGACTACGAGACGATTCTGGCGGGCAACTACCCGCTCCGCGAAGACGACGATCAGACCTCCGTGGGCGAGGAGATCAGGGCCGCCGCCCGGTCCTACCAGGAGTCCTGGAACCGGACGTCGGATCCGTTCATCGGGCTGGTCAAGGGGGTCGCGGAGACCGCTGCAGGCGGCGCGGACCGGTTGTTCGGCATGTTTACTCGCCGCGACGGCGGCGGCGAGTAAACCGGCCAACAGAGCTACTCGCCGCGACGGCGGGGATTCCTGACTCAGCACCGCGGGCGAACCCGAGCCAGCACAGTCACCCGCGACGGCGGCTGGGGCTCCTGAGCACCACGAGATCGTCCCGGTGCACGATCTCGCGCTCGTACTCG
>OBLT010001460.1_pt1 | contig 15141 bp, 15 predicted proteins | sample 1518721 | NCBI WGS metagenome assembly OBLT01 (sample SAMEA3539307, study PRJEB22396) | soil metagenome | biome: tundra; feature: field; material: soil | place: USA | collected 2010-05 | depth 0.15 m | reverse complement strand
TGCACAACTTGAAGGTGGAGCGATTCTTCAAGGAGGTCACGATTAACGGTCGCAAAGCGTCGGCCGACGGCCCGATCAAAACCTTCCCGCTGCGCGGCATCAAGGACTCGCCGCCGTATCTGCACGATGACCGCCTGCTGACGCTGGAGGACACGGTGGAGTTTTTCAACCTCGTATTGGAATTGAAGCTGAATGAACAGGAGAAGAAGGACCTGGTGGCTTTCATGCGGGTGCTGTAGGCCGCAAGCATGACGAGTAAAATTGCGCGGACATGCACGGAGCACAGTCAATTCATCTATAGCCTTTACAGGAGATCGTCATGAGCAAATATCAAATCGCCGTTGTCGTCGGAAGCCTTCGCCGCGATTCGTTCAACCGCAAACTGGCAAGCGCTGTTGTAAAGTTGGCGCCCTCGGAGTTCTCGTTCAAGCAAGTGCAAATCGGCGACTTGCCGCTTTACAACCAGGACGACGACGCAAACCAGGCCGAGTCAGTCAAACGGCTGAAGAATGAAATCAAGGGTGCTCAGGGCCTTCTGTTCGTCACACCCGAATACAACCGCTCGATTCCCGGCGTGCTCAAGAACGCAATCGACCACGCCTCGCGCCCCTATGGCCAGAGCGCTTGGGCGGGCAAGCCCGCCGGTGTGTTGGGCGTTTCGGTCGGTGCGACCGGCACGGCCATGGCACAACAGCATTTGCGCAACGTTCTCGCGTATCTGGACGTACCGGCGCTTGGCCAACCCGAAGCATTCATCCAGGTAAAGGATGGGTTGTTTGACGGGGCCGGCAACATCGGTGCAGACAGCAAGAAATTCCTGCAGAACTGGATGGACCAGTATGTCGCCTGGGTGAAGAAGCACGTTGCCTGATACAGTAAAGTAAAAGAACAGGCCAAATCACGATTGCAGTGATTGGCAAGCTGATTATGTTGATCCCTGTGTCTTAACCAATGGATGAAGGAGAACGATCATTGCTGGTTTGTGGGTCGCGGCCTCGGAACAGGGCGGTCTCAACATGGCCTGCCTGGCCTGCTCACGAGTGGTGAAGCGATAGCGATGCAGGCTCTCCGTCTTCGATGTTCCGCAGCAACTTTCCATCGGGGCATGGTAGTCCCGGTCTCTACGCATAACGTTCACAATGAAAAAGGCCGTCTTGCGACGGCCTTTTATTCACTGCTTCATATCCTAATACTGCATGCCTTACGGAACTGTAACCGTATTCCCGGCAAGAGTGACCGCAGACTGTGCCTGCAGCCTGCCTTTCACCGTTGCACCAGTCCCCAAGGCGATCGCCGTTTTAGACAATATCACTCCCTCCATGTGTGCACCCGTTCCAATGACCGCACCACCTGCGACCTGCCAGAAGACGTTCTGGGGCAATGCGCCAACCAAGGTAATATTCGTACTAGAGGCCAGGGTAAGAATTCCCGATATCTGGAAAATCCAGATATCCGTTGTGTTACCCGTGAGGGTGATAGTCCCTGTCATGCCGACATTGCCACTAGGGGTACCAGAATCCCAAGTGTAGGTGCCGGGGGCGAAGTCATGCCCGCTGGGGATACTTCCAGCGAGCAGGTTAAGATTGGTGGCACCCACTCCTGGTGGTTTCCCGGCGGCGTCGTTGTACGCAGTAACCTTGTCGTTTTGGGCCGTGACCATTTTAGCAGGAGTAGTGCCAGCACTACCAAGTTGACCACCCGTATAGTCGGGTGCGTATATCCTTCCAGTCACCTGAGCGGATGTCGAAAAGTCTTTCGTGGCATCCTCTATTAGCGCAAAGCCCGTTATGCTGGCCGCTTTATTCGGGCTAATTCCCATATCTCCGGTCACTACGGATGTCGGAGTGTTTGTGATTGCTGTGTTTGCCAGAATCACATAATTGGCGGTCGTTCCAAGGTTCACGCAGCCCGCTGCCACGCAGGCTCCCCCCGTTGGGCCTGGGCCTGAGACTGGGACTCCGTTGCCACCACCTCCACATCCCGCCACAAAAGCGGCTAGTAGTAATGCCATGAACCACATCAGTGGCTTGGTAATATTTTCGAATCTATTCATTTGCTTCTCCTTTTTATCTGATCCCGAAAAACATCGGTGCAATCGACCGGCTGCTTGCTGGTACTTATCCTAGTGTGTTACGCAAATATTCGCACATGCATCGCGACCAAGCAAACCTGAGTTCGGTCTGCTCCAATTCAAAATCGGATCAACCGGAACTAAGGCACAAGTCACACAGGTTGCACTATCCTATTTCCGTTCACGACGCTCCGTGCGTTAGCGCACATAAAGAAAAATTTTTTGGGGAAGCCCAAGAAAACCGTATTTGAGATGCAATCGGTGGCGGCCCATTCACGGAAGATAACACCTGAATCTGGTTATGCGTTATGAGCGCTAGCGTGTCGCGCCACAATAGTTTCAAGCTTTAATGCGGGGACGGATGCCAGACGATGTACTCTCATTACCGCCGTGCACGGTTTCGTGGGGTCGCCTCTGCACCACTACCCGTCCCTCTTGCTCGCGCGTCCGGCTTCGCCGAATCATCGATATAGAGCGAGCCTTGCGCCGCAAGCGCTCCGGCCGCGGTGGGCTTGCCTTTGAGTATCCACTCGAAAGCGACACCAATCAGAGCGCCCAGCACTGGTCCGGCCACGTAGATCCACGTCATGCTCAGGTCACCGCGCACCAGGTCGGGCGCGAACGATCGGACCGGGTTCATTGAGGCGCCGCTGATCGGCGCCGCCCAAAGACCCGCCAAAACAATGTATCCGCCCACCGCAATGGCACCGTTGGTGCCAATGTTGCGCGCTCCCGAGGCCGTGCCCAGAATCGTGTTGACCAGCCCGGCTGTCAGCACCACTTCCATCGCCAATGCCGTCCCGTTGCTTATATCACTGCCCGGCAAGGTCGCGCCGAGTGCGCCGACCGTGCCGAACATGGCATGCAGGAATTGCGCCGCCGCGACACCACCGAACAGCTGTGCCAAAACATAGCCCAGCACGCGGCTCCATGGGAAATTACCCCGTAGCGCAAATGCCAGGGTGACTGCAGGATTCAGATGCGCCCCGCTCACCGTGCCCATAAAGTAGATGATCGCCATCACCATGAGTCCGGGTGCTACCACCTCCATGCCCAAGGTGACAGCCCCGCCGCTCTTGGCAGCCACGACCCCGCCACCGGCGGCGACGAGAACCAGCAGGAACGTGCCCCAAGTCTCGGCGAAAATGCGACGCCATTCATGCGCCGGATCCAAAAAGTCGGGAGATACCTGCTTCTGAACCATCCGTCCCTGTTGCGCCACGTTTTGCCGGTCTTTGTGAAAAGCTTTTTTCATAGACACCTCCAGTTTGTTGCTTCTCAGATTTATTGATTCTCAGGGCGGTGACCGGAAGCAGGACACCGCCACCCTGATCGTGAAGTTGAAACGCAAATTACCCGCCATTTCATTCTCGCACTTTTATTTCATCAGCTGTTTGCGAATCAACTGCAATTCCCGTTGGTGTTCCGCGCTGGACTTTGGGTAGGCCAATTTGAGCGCCTTGAACGTGTCGAGAATGATCTGGGAAATGATCAGCCGCGCATTCTCTTTGTTGTCGGCGGGAACGACATACCAGGGCGCATTGCGCGTACTGGTAGCGCTCAAACATTCTTGATAGGCCTGCATGTACTGTTTCCAGAATTTCCGCTCTTCGATATCCGCGAGGCTGAACTTCCAGTTCTTGTCGGGCTTATCGATGCGTTCGAGAAATCGCTTGCGCTGCTCCTCTTCCGAAAGGTGCAGGAAGAACTTGATGATCCGCGTGCCGTTGCGGTAGAGATGGTTCTCCATGTCCACGATGGAGCAATAGCGCTCCTGCCAGATGGTTTTCTCATTCGGCAACTCATCCGGAATACTCTCGGCTTGCAGAATCTCAGGATGCACGCGAACGATCAACACCTCCTCGTAATAGGATCGGTTGAAGATGCCGATCCGGCCGCGTTCCGGCAGAGACTGGGTGGTGCGCCACAGAAAATCATGCTCCAGCTCCTCTGCGCTCGGATGTTTGAAGCTGAACACCTGGCAGCCTTGTGGATTGACGCCGGACATCACGTGCCTGATGGCACCGTCCTTCCCGGCGGCGTCCATCGCCTGAAAGATCAGCAGCACTGCATAACTGTTGGATGCGTAGTGAAGTTGTTGTTGCGCACTCAGTTCCTCAACCTGCTTTCCGAGAAGTTCCTTATACTTTTCCTTCGACTGATATACCGGCTTCACCAGTGTCGGCCATTTTTCGAGCTTAACTTTTTTTCCCGCCGGGACACGGAAATCTTTGACATTTATTTTCATCTTGATCCTTTCGGTCTTCATGATTACGTTCTCGGCTGGTTGCGCCCCCATCTATCGAGACACGGTCAGCGCCTCGAAACCGGAAATGACGTCGAACAGCTCCTCGTCAATTCCGCTCTGACGCAAACGGTGAAATGTCCGGTTCAGATCCTCAAGCAGTTCGTCGATATTTTTTTCAGCGCGTTGCATCGCAGCCAGGCGACTCGCGTTCTCGCTCGCCAGAGATTCTGCGCACGCCCTGAAAAGCGAAACAAAAAGATATTCGCGAACCAGCGCCAGCAGCGTCCGCTCCCGGTCATTCATGACCTCGGGCAAATTTCCTGTCGGCCAGCGGATTGCGGCCAGCTCGCGACGCCATGCATCATCCAGTGGCAGCAACCGTTGACTGACGGGTGTATAGATCGCATCGGTCTTGGGGCGGTTATGGAAAAGGTAAACCTGCGCGATCCCGCCTTTTTCACGCTGCTTTTGCATCTCGATCAAAATCTGCCCAATCAGCGGCGTAATCGCGCTGATGGAATTTGGCAGGATGAAGCGCTCCCCCTGCAGCAGATCGGTTTCCGCGAGGCGCGAATGAATGCGCTCGCCGACCGCCCAGACAGTTTTTTTACCCGGCAATTTTCCCAGCGTATCCACGACAAACTCCACCATCACTTGATTGAATTGGCCAACCAGTCCCTGGTCAGAACCAAACACGACAGCGCCAATCGCACCCGTTTCCTTCTGCTGCATTCGCGTCGTGGCAGCAGGTGATTCACCCTGCCGGAAACACGCGACCAAGCCCAGTTGCACCGTCCGATAATAATCATCCAGGGAGCGCACTGCGTTCTCGTATTGCCCGATGCTAGCCGCAGCCATGGCCTTCATCGTGCGCACCACGGATTCGAGGTCTCCGGCGCTGGCGATCTTGCGGCGCAGGCTCGCGGCGGTGTCGCTCATGGCTTTTCCTTGGCATCCGTCTCGGGCTTTGGTTTGGTGTCCGATGGAGCATCCGGCTTGGTGCCGCTGTCAGACTTGGGTTTGGCTTCTGGTTTGGCTTCTGGTTTGGCTTCTGGTTTGGCTTCTGGTTTGGCTTCTGGATTGGGTTGAAAAGACGCGAGCGCTTGGCGGGCGATTGCTATGATCGTTTCGCGATCCTCATCACTCAACTTGTCGGCGCTATCCAATCGCTCGCACACCTCGGGCGGGATCTCCGTTGCCGCCTCGCGCACGGCGTGCTCGGCATCGGTCATCCGGTCCAGCGGCACGTGGTCGAAAAGTTCGGCGATCAACGCCAGCAGCACGGCAATTTGCGCGGGCACGGACACCGGCGCGAATTCCGGCTGCTTGAGGCAGGCGCGGATGCGCCGCCCGTGCTCGATGATCTTGCGGGTGTCTTCATCCAGACGGGCGCCGAACCGGGCAAAGGTCTCGAGTTCCTCAAACTGGGCGTAGGCGAGCTTGAGGTCGCCTGCCACCGCGCGGTAGGCCGCGCGTTGCGCCTTGCCGCCGACGCGCGAAACGGATTTGCCGACATCGACCGCAGGCAGCACGCCCAATTCGAACAGCGACGGCGAGAGGTATATCTGACCGTCCGTGATGGAAATCAGATTGGTCGGAATGTAGGCGGAAATATCCTGTGCTTCGGTTTCGATGATAGGCAGCGCGGTCAGCGACCCGCCACCGAGCTCCGACCGCAAGTGCGTTGCGCGCTCCAGCAGCCGCGAATGGATGTAAAAGATGTCGCCGGGAAAAGCTTCCCGTCCGGGCGGGCGGCGCAGCAGCAGGGACAGCTCGCGATAGGCGCGTGCATGATGCGTGAGCTCGTCGTAAACAACCAGCACGTCACGGCCTTGCTCCATGAAATGTTCGGCGATGCTGGTCGCGGCGTAAGGTGCGATGTAAGCAAGGCCGGGCGGATCGTTGCCTTCGGTGACGACCACGATGGTGTAATCCATCGCGCCTTTTTCGCGCAGGGTGGCGATCACTTTGGCCACGCCAGATGCGCGTTGGCCAATCGCGCAGTAGACGCACAGCACATTCTGGTCGCGTTGATTGAGTATTGTGTCGAGCGCGATCGCGGTCTTGCCGGTCTGCCGGTCGCCGAGAATCAACTCGCGCTGACCGCGCCCGACGGGGATGAGCGCATCGATGACCTTGATACCGGTTTGCAACGGTACGGTGACGGGCGCTCGGTCCATGATGGGCGGTGACGGGCGTTCGATGGGCAGGCGCGCGCTGGAAACCACCGGGCCATTGCCGTCCAGGGGTCGGCCCATTGGATTGATAATGCGCCCGATCAATCCGTCCCCCACCGGAACGTCCACCACATGCCCTCTGCGTTCGACTTCATCGCCCGCATGCAACTGCCAGTAATCGCCCAGCAGCACGGCGCCGATTTCGTCTTCGTCGACGTTGAAGGCGATGCCATACACATCGCCGGGAAACCTCAGCACCTCTTCAAAACCCACGCCGGGGAGACCCGAAACTTTTGCGATGCCAGTGGCGATGCTGGTAATCGTGCCCACTTCCTGCGGCCTCAGCTGCGGCGTATATGCTTCCCGCGCCTGGCTTATTCCGGCAAACGCGTTGTCGAAAACGTTCTGGAGGCTGTCAGGTTCCATGTTCATAGGCTCTTTGTTTCGGGCTTGGGTTCTTCAGGTTCAGGTTTCACTTTATTTTCAGGTTTAGCTTCGGCTTCCGGTTGAAGTTCTACTTTGGCTTCAGGTTTGACTTCGGGCTTAGGCATGGCTTTGGCTGAAGATTTAGGCTCCACTTTGTTTTCAAGCTTAGCTTCGGTTTCTGGTTCAGGTTCCGCTTTGGCTTCAGGTTTGACTTCAGGCTTGGACTCGACTTCGGTTGCAGGCCTAGCCTCGGCTTTGGCTGCAGATTCAGGGCCAGCTTTAACTGCAGGTTTAGGCTCCACTTTGTTTTCAGGTTTAGCTTCGACTTCTGGTTCAGATTCCGCTTTGGCTTCAGGTTTGACTTCGGGCTTAGGCATGGCTTTGGCTTCAGGCTTAGGTTCGGCTTTAGCGGGATCAGGAATCCCTTTCCGAATCTCGCGTTCTGCCTTCTCCCAGTCCTGAACTGCCAGACCCTCCTTGCGGCCATGCTCCTCGTAAAGTTCATAGGCTCGCTTGCCGATCTGCTGTGTCAAGTCTGACGGTTTCTTTGCTTGGGCTTCAGCTTTGTCCTGCTCTTTCAGAAGTTCATCGACACCTTTTTCCAGCGAGGCCAGATAATCCGCAATGCTCCAAGCTACTTTTTGTCCATTCGTGGTGAGTTCAATGCCGCTGACCAAATCCGGCGCGGTCTCGAACCGGATGTTAATTTCAGCCGAAAAGGTTTGGTTGAGCGCATTTTGTATCGCCGCGCGTTGCTCCGCAGGCAGGTCAAACGCGCTGCGCACGAGCGCGGGGGTAGATGCTGTCTTGAGGGCGTCGGCGAGGCCTGCTTTCGCTTGGTCGTCCATCTCTCGCAAACGGCGAGTGAACACCTCAACCATGCGTGCTTCCAGACTCGTCGTGGCGAGATCCGTCAGCGCCTTGCGCGCGATGGCGAATACTTCCTGCTGTGCCCGGCGACTGATGGCTTGATTCAGGTTATGCGCATCGTTTTTCAGCGCCTCCAGTCGCTTGGCACTCAAGGCATCGGCCGCCTGCCGCGCTTCGTCGAGCAGCCGCTGGCGTTCGGCTTTCGCTTCCTCCGTCGCCTTATTCAAGAGCGCGGCGCGCTGCTGGTCTAACTCCTCGTTCTTGTGCTGGAACTCGTCGCGCTCCTTTTGGGCTTCGGCCTTTTTCGCGTCGGCATCTGCCAATTCCTTGGCGATTTTTTTCTCACGCGCGTTGATGGCGTTGAGAATGGGCCGGTACAGGAAACGCTTCAACAACCACACCAGAATGAGGAAGTTGACAACTTGCGCAATGATGGTAAACCAGTCGATCAGCATGGCTTACTTTCCAGCTGCTTGGGCGATGACGTGGTTCCAGAACGGGTTGGCGAAAAGGAGAATCATCGAGACCACGAAGCAGTAGATCGCAATGGACTCGATCATTGCCAGCCCCACAAACAGAGTGCGTGTGATCGTCGTTGCGGCATCGGGCTGCTGCGCCAGCGAAGTCAACGCCGTGGCGACCGCACGCCCTTCGCCGAGCGCAGGCCCGATACTTCCCAGGGCGATCGTCAGTCCTGCAGTGACAATTGATGCCACCGCGATAATTGTCATGCTATCCATAGTATCTCCTTTGGTTGTCGTAGTTCATGCTTCAATGTTTTGCACCAGGCTCTGGTTTGGGCTTGCGGGCTCGCGTGGCAGCCGCGATGTAAACCGTGGCCAGGATACTGAAGATGTAGGCCTGCACCATGCCGGTCAGCAGTCCGAGCGCACTCATGGCGATCGGGAAGATGAAGGGCGTGATGGTCAGCAAAATGGCGAGTATCATCGTCCCGCTCATCATATTGCCGAATAGGCGGACGGCCAGGGCCAGGGTGCGTGAGAGTTCGCTGATGATGTTGAACGGCAGCATGATGACTGTCGGCTTCAGGTAGGCTCTGAAATATTCGCCCAGCCCGCTCTCCTCGATGCCGAACAGCGGCACAGCCACAAACACACAGATCGCCAGCGCGGCAGTGGTCGAGAGCGAACCGGTCGGCGGCTCATAGCCGGGAACGATGGTAAAGACACTCGCCATTGCGACAAACAGGAACAAGGTACCCAGAAAGCCGAGATATTTCTGCGGTTGACTGAGGCCTACCTCTTCAATTTGTTTCACTATGCCGGTGACGACGATTTCCAGCAGATTCTGCCAGCGGGTACGTTGCAGGCCTGTGGAAAGTTTGCGCGTAACGAGTTTTGAACCGATCGCCAGCACGAACATCAGTCCCCACGTGAAAGCAATCGTGGCGTTGAGTTTGAGCAACCCGTGTTGCCAGAAGATGATGTCGTCGGGGCTAAGGTGCATGACCGGCCTCCTTCGCCAATTGACTGGTCTGTTCCGCTACCCGGGTGAGACGCGTCACGATGAGGCGCGCTACGATGAACCCGAGCAGGCCCGCCAGCAGCCTCTGCCAGTTGCCCCCCAAAATAAAATAGAACCCGAGCACAACAATGCACGTCCGCAGCAGCAGGCTGCCGAAGAACCAAAGGGCCGGTTGTCTAGACGAAACACCGCGACGAATCGTCCACCAAAGACCGCCGAAAAAAAATGCTCCGAGCAAAATTCCCGCTACCCAAGCGAACGCCAGACTCAATGGTTCATTCATGGTTATCCCCCTCTTGCTCGTGTATTTCCCTGTCTTCCTTGGCCACCCAATGCCACGCATTAAAACAGCCCAATCCCAAGCCGATAGCCAGCAGCATGAGCGTCCAGGAATGGCTGCCTCGATGATGTTCATCCAGCCAAAGTCCGAGTGCTGCGCCAAGCAGCGTGGGCACCACCACCGACCAGCCAATCAATCCCATCATGCCCAGGCCGGACCAGACGGTCTGCGTGACATGACGTTGTGCCTTGAGTTTGCGCGCCGCCTTCTCGCCCACCTGCTGGCTGAATTCGGTCGCGCGTGTCACGGATTCTTCTTCCGGTTTTTCACTCATGATGAAACTCCGCGAAGCGACGGATAAATCCGCTCTCCAATTTCGCCAGCACCGAACGCACGCTCATTTCCTGCTCGTCCAGATTCAGGAATTCCCGCTCTACCGCCTCGCGCAATTTGCCGAGATCCGTTCCCCCAATCGCGTTGCGCACGGAGACCAGCACGTCGGCACCGGATTTGACCAGGACGCCTTCATCGACCGCCAGGCAAACCTCACCTTCCGCTTCGGTCTCGAAAACCAGTATCCCAGGCGCGAGCGATGCAACGCAGTCAAGCCGGTGGGGCAAAAGTCCGAACGAGCCCTCTCGAGACTCCGCGACGATGCGCAATACCCCGGTCTTCTCGGCGAAGATTTTGTAGGGCAGGAGAATCTTAAGATTCATGCGCGCTGGTTGCATGTTCCACTTCCGGTTGAGGTTTCGGCACGGGCTTCTGCCGCGGTTCGGACTTGGCTTTAGACTTGGCATCGGCGTCAGGATCAGGGTCGGCCTTCGCAGCGGGTTTGGTCCGGGATTCGGCCTTGGCTGCTGGTTTATCGGACGTAGCCTTTTTCTTCGCTTCGTCTATCGCCCCGATCATGTAAAGCGCACTCTCCGGGTAGTCTTTAAATTCATCGCGCAAGATGCGCTCGCAGCCATCCAGCGCGTCCTTGAGGCTGACGAGCTTGCCGCTTAGGCCGGTAAATTGCTCGGTGGTAAAAAAAGGCTGGGTGAGAAATCGCTCCAGCCGCCGAGCGCGACCAACTACATTGCGGTCCTCCGGCGACAGTTGTTCCAGGCCCAGCATCGCGATGATATCTTTCAGGTCCGCGTATTGCGCGAGCGTGCGCCGGATTTCCTGCGCGAGAGCATAATGCCGTTCGCCGACAATGGCAGGCGTGGCCATCTTGGAACTGGATTGCAGCGGGTTGATGGCCGGATAAAGGCCTTCGCTCGCCCGCTTGCGCGACAGCACGATAGACGCAGAAAGATGCGAAAAAGTATGCACCGCTGCTGGATCGGTAAAATCGTCCGCCGGCACATACACCGCCTGAATCGAGGTAATCGCACCGGTATCGGTATTGGCGATGCGCTCCTCCAGTTGCGACAGCTCGGTGCCCATTGTCGGCTGATAACCCAAGCGCGACGGCATCTGTCCCATCAAGCCTGACACTTCCATGCCGGCCTGGATGAAACGAAAAATATTATCGATCAATAGCAGCACATCGCGATGCTCGTCGTCGCGAAAATACTCGGCCATCGTCAGCGCTGCATGGCCGACGCGAAAGCGGGCGCCGGGCGGTTCGTTCATCTGGCCGAACACCATCACCATGTTCTGCAACACGCCCGCAGCTTTCATGTCGCGGTAGAGCTCCTCCCCTTCGCGGCAGCGTTCGCCGATGCCGCAAAAAATACTCACCCCTTCCTGTTGTCCGACCATGTTATGGATCATCTCGGTGAGCAACACCGTCTTGCCCACACCCGCCCCGCCAAACAGGCCCGCCTTGCCGCCGCGCTCCAGCGGCATGAGCACATCGATGACCTTGATGCCGGTTTCGAACAGTTCTGATTTTGTGGAACGCCGCGCCAAGGGCGGCGGTGCGCGATGAACCGAACGCCATTGCACATCCGCTGGCGCCGGCTGGCGGTCGATGACATTGCCGAAAACGTCGAACATGCGCGAAAGAATTTCCTTGCCGACCGGAGCCTGCAACGGCCCGCCGGTGTCTTCCACTACCGCACCGCGCACGAGACCTTGCGTAGGGGTCAGCGCAATGCCGCGCACCCGATGTGCATCGAGTTGGGACAGTACCTCGATAGCGATTTGGCCCTCCGACCCCGCGTGCAGTAGAGAATAGATGGGCGGCAAATACTTATCAAAACGGATATCCACGACACTGCCGCGCACCGAGACAACTGCGCCGAGGTTAGGGGAATTGGTTTTATTGTTCATGCAACAGCTCCTTGGATATTCTGTAGCGCCGGATCAGAGTGTTGGTTGAGCTATCGTGCTTGAATTGGCCTTTGGCCCCGGTCTCAAGTTCGGAGATTATACGCGCGGCAAGCGCTTTCCCGAGTTCGACTCCCCATTGGTCAAATGAGTCGATTTGCCAAATGGCACCCTGAGTGAAGACGCAGTGTTCGTACATTGCAACGAGCTTCCCCAACGCCGTCGGTGTCAGTCGTTCCAGGAGGATCGTGCTGGACGGCCGGTTGCCCTCGAAAGTCTGGTGCGGCTCCAGAGATGCGGGTGTACCCTCGGCCCGGACCTCCTGCGGTGTTTTGCCAATGGCCAGCGCCTCTGCCTGGGCGAACATGTTGGCCAGCAGCATGTCGTGGTGCTGGCCGAGGGGATTAAGCGGCTGGACAAATCCAATGAAGTCGCAGGGGATGAGCTTGGTTCCCTGATGAATCAGTTGGCAGTAGGAATGCTGGCCATTGGTGCCCGGCTCCCCCCAGTAGATCGTCCCGGTTTGGTAGCCAACTTCCGTTCCATCGAGCGTGACGTGCTTGCCATTGCTCTCCATGGTCAGCTGCTGGAGGTAAGCCGGGAAGCGCTTCAAGTACTGCGCATACGGCAGCACTGCCATGGTCTGGGCAGCAAAGAAGTTGTTATACCAGAGGCCCAGCAGCCCCATCAGCACCGGCAAGTTGCGCTCGAATGGGGCAGTGCGGAAATGTTCGTCCATCTGGTGGAAACCATCGAGCATGGCGCGAAATTGTTCAGCGCCAATGGCGATCATCGTCGAGAGGCCGATCGCCGAGTCTATCGAGTACCGCCCGCCGACCCAATCCCAAAACTCGAACATATTTGCCGTGTCTATGCCGAACTTGGCCACCTCCGCGTCGTTGGTCGAGACCGCAACGAAATGTCTGGCAATGGCAGCGGGATGTTTCAACGTCTTGAGGATCCAGTCGCGGGCCGTGTTCGCATTGGTCCTCGAGCGTGGTAAATGTTTTCGACGAGACGATGAACAGCGTCTCCTCGGCATCGAGGTCGCGGGTGGCCTCGGCGAAATCGGTGCCGTCAATGTTGGAGACAAAGCGGAAGGTCAGGTCGCGCTGGCTGTAATGCCGCAATGCCTCGTACGCCATCACCGGCCCCAGGTCAGACCCGCCGATGCCGATATTGATGACGTTGCGGATCGGCTTGCCGGTGTGTCCCTTCCACTCCCCGCTGCGCACCCGGGTGGAGAAGTCGGCCATCTTGCCGAGCACGGCGTGGACCCGGGGCACGACGTCTTCACCATCGACGAAGATGGATTGCCCTTTGGGAGTGCGCAGAGCCACGTGCAAGACGGCCCGCTTCTCCGTGACGTTGATCTTCTCGCCCCGGAACATGGCATCGATGCGAGACCGCAGGCCAGACTCCTCCGCCAGTTGCAACAGCAGCCTGAGTGTCTCGTCGGTGATGCGGTGTTTCGAATAGTCGAAGTAGATGCCGACGGCTTCAATCGCCATGCGCTCGCCGCGCGTTGGATCATCCGCGAAGAGCTTGCGCAGATGCAGTTCCCTGACTTTCGGGTAATGGGCAACGAGTGCCTGCCATGCCGCGAGCGTAGTAAGTGGCGCGATACTTTTTGCCTGGCTCAGTGTGAACTGCGGGATCTCTCCGCCCTCATTCTCCCATCGTTCAAGAGCTCGCTGACTCGTCGTCATGGTGCCGCCGACGGGATGAGAGGGCACAGTGTTGAGTATTTCCTGAGAGACCGCATTCCACAATGCGATAACCGGCACGGCAGGGTGGTGGGGGTCGAAGGCAAAAATGCTGAGCGACGCTGTGCCAAGCGAAAAATGCTGCGCATCGGCCACTGCCAATCCGATCCAGCGCGCAGCCAGGACACTGCCGATCTGGCCGTGTGCAAAGAGTGCGATATTTCCATCCAGCTTGCGCAAGCGGGCGATGAGCCGATCAGTTCGAGCGGAAACCTGCGCGGGCATTTCACCGCGAGGACAACCGTCCCGATAAACATTCCAGTCCGGCCGCTCCTTGAGGATATCGACAGAACGCTGTCCTTCGTAATCGCCATAGTCCCATTCGGCAAGGTCGGGTTCCGTTTCCGGCGTTTTATCCAGACCCGCCAACTCGCAGGTTTGCAGTGCGCGCTTGAGCGGACTGGTCAGCACATGTGCAAACGGGATGTCCAGCAGGTGCTTGCCAAGTTCACGCGCCTCGTCCTCGCCGTTCGGGGTCAACGGAAGGTCCGTGCGACCAGTGTGTCGACCGGACAGCGACCACTCGGTTTCGCCGTGCCGAATGAGGTAAAGGCGCAGGGTCTTGGATGTGTTTGCTTTCATGCGCCTGAGACTTCCATCGCGGCACTGTATTCGCCGCGGCGCGCAGCCCGGTTGCAACTGGCCCGTTGCAGCAGTGCCTGTTGGGCCGCTTTCACGTTGGCGTCCTGGCCCGACCATATTTCCATGGCAGGTTGCTGGATGGCGCGGGCAAACGAAAACGCCAACGCCCAAGGAAGTCGCGACTTGAAGCGGAGATTCATGACGTTCAATCGGGCCGAGGCCAGTTCAGCGGATTGGCCGCCCGACAGGAACGCAATCCCCGGAACGGCAGCGGGAACGGCCCGCAACAGACATTGCACCGTGGCATCGGCCACTTCGTCTACCGTTTCCTGCACCGGACAGGCCAACCCGGGCAGCACCATGTTGGGCTTAAGGATCATGCCCTCGAGCATCACTCGTTGAGAGCAAAGTTGGTTGAAAACGGTTCTCAGAACTTCCTCCGTTACCTCGCAGCACCGCTCCAGGGTATGCTCGCCCTCCATGAGCACTTCCGGTTCGACGATGGGAACTAGTCCGGCTTCCTGGCACAACGCTGCATAGCGAGCCAACCCATGCGCGTTGGCTTCGATACAACCCCGGCTGGGAATACCCTCGCCCAAAGCAATCACCGCACGCCACTTGGCAAAACGGGCACCCATTTGAAAATATTCCTTGAGGCGGTCGCGCAATCCGTCCAGGCCTTCCGTTATCTTCTCTCCGGGGTGACCCGCCATGTTCTTGGCACCGGTGTCAACTTTGATGCCGGGAATAATTCCGGCATCGGTGATGACTTTGACAAAGAGAGTGCCATCTGTCTTCTGCTGGCGGATCGTCTCGTCGTAGAGGATCGCGCCACTAATGCACTCACCGAGACCGGGCGTGGTCACAATCAACTCCCGATAGGCGCGCCGGGCCTCCTCGGTCTGGGGAATCCCCAACTTGGCAAATCGTTTGTTGCAGGTTGGATTACTTTCATCCATCGCCAGCAGGCCCTT
>OBLT010001457.1_pt1 | contig 15149 bp, 15 predicted proteins | sample 1518721 | NCBI WGS metagenome assembly OBLT01 (sample SAMEA3539307, study PRJEB22396) | soil metagenome | biome: tundra; feature: field; material: soil | place: USA | collected 2010-05 | depth 0.15 m | reverse complement strand
TCAGGTCATTTTCCTCGGCAGCCCAAAATCCCTGGGCGAGATCAGGAGTTCGGAGTCTAGTCTAGAAACTCCAGGCGTGCGACCCATACGCCGGCGCCGGAACCGGCTCGGGGGGAAACGGCTGACCCCAGGCATTCCCTGCGCTGGAGCTCCCTGCGCCGTAATTTCCCGCGCCGTAACTCCCGGTGGTGGCATTCCCGGCGGTGGCCACTGGCTTAGCGGCCGGTCCGACGGCTTCCCACGCCTCCGAGAGCGTCGCAAGGAGCCCCAGAACTTCGGCCAGGGGGGCGTCGGCCTGCTGGAGATTGGCTTCGATCAGCCTGGCATGCATGTAATCGTAAAGCTGCCCCAGACGCTGAGCGATTTCTCCGCCGCGCTCGCGGTCCAACGAGGAGATTAGTTCGGCCAAGACCCCGCAGGCCTTGGAAATCGACCGCGACCGGTCGGCGATGGCGCCCACGTCCAGATGACGGCGCGCGTCCCGCACCGCGCCGGAGGCGCCTTGGTACAACAGACGAATCAGTTCGACCGGGTCCGCCGAGAGCACCCGTGATTCCAGATAGGCGGCGTTCGCGTTGGCGTACATATCTTCTCTCCCCACGAACTCTTATCGGCAGCGCGGGGGATTTCGCCAACCAGCTCAAACTACGGTTTCAAGCTGTCGGCCATACGCAGAATGTACTCCGGCGGATACTGGTCAATCACTTCCTTGGTCTTGCGGTTGATGACGCGGATCAACATCTTATGCGTGCGCTGATCCATTTGAAAGTCCAGTGCTTTTTCGTCGCCGAACATTTCGGATTTGTTCACGGCTCTGACGGCTTGAATGACTTCCCGGTTTTCGGCAGCCCTTTCGGCGGTGATAGACGGAGCCGCCGCGGGGAGTGGCGAGTTGCGATTGACTACGTTGATGTCCATAGCGGCTCCTCCTGGGACGTCCGGAACTGGTTCGGACGGTCTCCGCTACTCCATATCGGACCGCTGCCACAATAAACTCCGGCCTTTTCGTCCGCGACGAAAGTAATTGTACGGACTCGTACCATCCCGTTTCGGCCCTTCGCCGCCCTGGACGAAAAGAAAAGCGAGAGATCCATGGCGAAAACCGTTTCCGTAATTGGGATCGAGGACAAGGAGCTGCGCTGGATACGCTCGCTGATCCTGCTGCTCCGGCACCCCGATCCCAGCATCCCGGAGCTAGCCCGGCAAGCTCTGCTGTATCTGACTCGCAGCGCGGCGGACCGGCCGCTCCCGTCGGCCCGGACCGTGGACCACGCGGGCTAACCCTGGAGAGGGCGCTAATCCGTCCGTGAAGCCGGCGCCATCGACGGGCCACCGCACCGGCGGATCATGGGTGGCGAACCGCCGTGACGGAGACGCAGGGGATGTGCATGCATCCGTACACCGGCAACTCGCCGGGCAGAACGCGGATTTCGATGGCGTCCTCGACCATGTCGCATAACCGGAACTCCAGGAGCGTCCCATCGGCGATCGCCGGCGTTACCGTGAACCGGGAGGCGGCTATCTCCGGCAGTTGGAACCGGAAGTCGACCGTGTAGATATCGCCGTGCAGCATGCCGGGCAACCGCACGTCTTCCCGAGTGGTGTTGGTCCCCGCGAAATCGATACCCTGGTCCGTGCGAAGCTGCACGCCAACGATGGGGAACTTCACCTCCTCGGAGGCCCTGGCGCTGATTCGCACCAACAGCCGGGACGGAGTCCGAACCGCATCCACCGTTTGGCCGAGATCGTCGTACACCCGGACTCCCAGGATCTCCGCACGGCCGTCGCCATGACGGAGGGAGTGCGCGGGGGGCCCTACAATCACCTCTTCCGGCCGGAAAGCCGCGCCCGGCTCCCGGGAAACGGCCGCTTCCACGCGTTGATGCTGGGAGTCCTTCTTCACCAGCGCGGCCATGTATTTGACCGCCACTTCCCGGGCGTCGCCGGTTTCCATCGCCCGGCCCTCGTGGAGCCAGAGCGTCCGATCTCCCAGCGCCTTCACGTCGGACACGTCGTGCGTAACGTAAACGATGGTGACGCCGCGGGAGCGCAATTCGTGGATCTTGCGCATGCAGCGTTGCCGGAAATAAATGTCGCCCACCGCCAGAGCCTCGTCCACGATGAGAATGTCGGGGTCCAGATGCACGGCCACGGCGAACGCCAAACGCACTACCATGCCGCTGGAGTAAGTCTTGACCGGCTGGTCGATGTAGGCGCCGATCTCGGCGAATTCCAGGATCTCATTTAGCTTGGCCGCCACTTCGCGGGCGGGCAGGCCCAAAATGGCGCCGTTCAGAAAAACGTTCTGGCGGCCCGTGAATTCCGGATTGAAGCCCGATCCCAATTCGAGGAGCGCGGTGACGCGGCCGCGAATCTCCACCGCGCCGCTGGTCGGCTGAAGAATCCCCACCATGAGCTTCAGCAACGTGCTCTTGCCCGATCCGTTCTCGCCTACGATGCAGAACGTCTCGCCCTTTCGGATCTTCACGGAAACGTCGCGGATAGCCCAGTGCTCCCGATGATACTGCCGGCGGCGCGGCGAGAGAAACTCCCGCAGCCGGTCTCCCGGGGCGTCGTACAGATTGTACTTCTTGGAGACGCCCGACAGTTCGATCACGTCCATCGGCTGCATCTAACTAGCGTCCTGTCTCAGAAGCGATAGACCGTTGCCTCCCCGAGAAACGGGCCGGGCATGCCCGGCCCCTGGGGTTTCTACATTTTTTCGCGATTTTCCGCCCGTCCACGCACTATATGTGGGGCAGGCGCTTTCGCCTGCCAACCCGTTATGTTCTACCGCAGAAAGCTGCCCCACTGGCATCCCGATATCGCTGAAGAGACCTTCCTGTTTGTTACTTGGCGTTTGGCCGGTTCCATCCCGCGGACTAGATTGCCGCAGCCGCCTACTGGTGCGCCTCTGTCCGCCGGCCGGGCCTTCCTCGCCTTGGACCGCGAAGCGGACAAAGCTGCTTTCGGACCGGTTTGGCTGCGGGATGCCCGAGTGGCGCGCGTGGTAGCCGATACTCTCCTGTATGGCGAGAGCGGAAGGCACTTTTATCAGCTCCGAGCCTGGGTGATCATGCCCAATCATGTGCATGTACTGCTGCGGCCCACGACCACCCTGCCGATGATCACGCGCTGGTTGAAAGGCTCCAGCGCGCGACAAGCCAACCTGATCCTGGGCCGAACGGGAGAGGCTTTCTGGCAAGATGAATCCTTCGACCATCGTGTGCGGGATGAAGTCGAACTGGACCGTATCGCTCGCAATGTAGAGTACAACCCGGTGAGCGCTGGATTGGCAGCGAATCCACGCGCCTGGCCTTGGTCGAGCGCGCGGTTGGCAGGCGAAAGCGCCTGCCCCACGACTGGCGCGAACCCTCGCCAAATGTAGAAACTCCAGGCGCCGGATACATCCGGCCCGCTCCGCGAAACGGCAAACAGACTTCGGAGACGGCATATTAGGGTCGCATATACGCCGCGCAGATCACCCGTTTGCGGCGGCTGTGCTGCTCGTAGGCGCCGGGCGGCGGCTCGATAAACTCCGTGCGCCGGAAGCCGGCCTGCCTCAGCATGAACGCCAGCGCCTTGGGCGAGGGGCAAGTGGCCATCGGCGAGGCGCCGGTTTCGGCGTTCTGTGCGAAGAATTCGCCGGACTCGTCGATCAGCGCCAAAATCCCCTGGTACGGCCGGACCCAGTCGCGATAGCCCCACTCGCTGAGGCCTTCGACCTCGTCCACCACCTGAGTTTCCACTACGCACATCTCCGTCGTCATCGCGGCGACCTTGCGCAACGTCACCATGGGGCTTTCCAAATGGTAGAGCAATCCCAGGAACAAGCATAATTCGTACGTGCCGTGCGTTTCCTTGCCAAGGTCCTCGCAATTGGCCCGCTCGTAGCCGATGTTGGAAAGCCCCAGCGTTTCGGCCACGAAGCGCGCCTTTCGGAGGTTCTCCTCGCGGACGTCGATGCCGTGCGCTTCCCGCACGCCTTTACGCGCCATCGCCACGGAGTAATAGCCCTCATGGCACCCCACATCCAGGCAGCGGACCCGCCCCAGGTCCGTTCCGAAGTGCGCGTCCACCGCGCGGTTCACCATCTCGAGACGCGTGGTGTGGATCTGCCGGACTTCCAGAGGCAATGAGGATGCGGTGCGCCCGTAGGCGCCCAGATCGAATTCGTAGAACCAGGGACCCAACTCCGCGATTCGTTGCTGGACTTCGGTTGCAGTCGTCAATGGCGAGCGTGGCAAGGAACCGTCATTCTAGCATGCGCCTGGTCACTCGGATCTCAGCGCAGCCGTCGGGTCGATCCGCATCGCACGCCGCGCCGGCAGGTAGCTGGCCATTGCCGCGACCGCCACCAACAGCACGGGAACGCCCACGAACACCATCGGATCGGCGGCCGTCACCCCAAACAGCAAGCCGCGGATCAGTTGCGCCAACGCGAAGGCGGCCGGAAGCCCCAGCGCCACTCCGATCAGCGATACCACCAGGCCGCGCTGGACCACCATCCGCAGCACATCGGCCGGCTGGGCGCCCAGCGCAACGCGGAGGCCGATTTCGTTTGTCCGTTGGGTCACGGAATAGGACACCAGTCCGTAGACGCCCACTCCCGCAAGCGCCAGCGCCAGACCGGCGAAGATGCCCAGCAGCCACGTGGCGAGCCGCCGGACGGTCAGGGAATCGTCCACCACCTGCTGCATCGTACGGACATCGGCGACAGGCTGTTCGCTATCCACCTCCAGGATCTTGCGGCGCACCGCCGCGGTCAGGGCCAACGGGTCCGAGGCGCTTCGGACCACCAGGCTGAACTGCGGCGGCGGGTCCTGCTCGAAGGGCGCGTAAATCGCGGGATCCACGCTCTTTTCCAATCCGTTCATACGCACATCCGCCACCACGCCCACCACCTCGCGCATCTCCCGCCCGACGCGAATGCGCCTCCCGGCGGGGTCTTGCTTTGCGAAGTACAGCCGTGCCATGGTGTCGTTGATCAGGACCACTCGCTTGCTATCGGCCTGGTCGTGTTCCGTGAAGTCTCTTCCCCGTCGCAGCGGAATGCCCATGGTTTTCAGAAACCCCGGCGTAATGACGCGGTAATCGGCGGTCGGCTCCAAGCCCGGCTGGGCGGCCGGCTGCCCTTCCACTTGAAATGAGGCAATGGAAATCCGCAAGTCGAGAATCCGGCCGCGCATCGGCAGGTAGCTGATGGCCGCCGCGGAACGCACGCCCGGCAGCGTGGCGATCTTCTCTATCACGGACTTCGTGAGCATGGTGCGCGACCGCGGGTCGCCGTACTTCGACGGCGTCAGGGTCAAGTGCATTGTCAGAGTCTGGTCCGCTCGAAAGCCCGGGTCCAGACCGGTCACCCGGAGAAAGCTTCGCGCCATGAGCCCGGCCCCGGCTAGAAGGATAAGCGATAGGGCCACTTCGGCAGTGAGTAGTACGCTCCGCAGCCGGTGGCTGCTGCCGCCGATAGCTCCTCGCCCGCCACCCTCCTTCAACGCGCTATTCAGGTCCGCCTTGGAAGCGCGCAACGCCGGCGCGAGCCCGAACAGAACGCCGGTGAGCGCCGAAATCCCCAGCGTGAATAGGAGCACGCGGAAGTCGATGTTCGTCTCGCCCAGCCGGGGCAACAGCTCCGGGGGCACGCTACGCAGGGACTGCAAGCACAAGAATGCCAGCAGGGTCCCCAGCAGCCCGCCGAGGCCCGAGAGCAGCAGGCTCTCCGTCAACACCTGCCGCACCACGCGAAAGGGGCTGGCGCCCAAGGACGCGCGGAGCGCGATTTCCTTCTGCCTCGCGGCGGCGCGGGCCAGTAACAGGCTGGCCACATTGGCGCACGCGATCAGCAGCAGAAACGCCACCGCCGCGAAGAGAACCAGCAGTGCGGGACGAATGGGCCCCGCCACCAGTTGGTTGATGGGCATCACCGTGACCCCGATGCCCGCGTTGGTGCCGGGATATTGCATTTCGATCTGTTTTTCGATGGCGTCCATTTCCCGCTGAGCCTGCTCGGCGGACACGCCCGGCCGCAGACGGGCCATGATGCCGAAGTTATGATTGCCGCGGTTCTCCGCCGCCAGGTTCTTGCCGATCGGAATCCACACGTCCACCTTGGCGATGGCGTCGATCTCGGGTGGCAGGACGCCCACCACCGTGCAGCTCGTTCCGTCGAGCCCGATGGTTCCGCCCAGAATCCCGCGGTCTCCTCCGAAACGCCGCTGCCAGAACCTATGGCCCAGCAGCGCCACCGCCCGGCCGCCTGGTTTGTCTTCCTCCGGCAGAAACGCGCGGCCCAGCACCGGCTGGACGCCCAGCACCGAAAAGAAGTTCGCCCCGGCCTGAGCCGCCTGCGCCCGCTCCGGCTCTCCGCCCGAGGTCACGTTGAAACCGTACTCGGGGATCGTAAACGCGGGCGCCATGTCCTCGAAGGACCGGTTTTGGCTCTTCCAGTCGAGGAAAGTCGGACCGGAGACCGGAAGCTGGTCGAAGCCCCGGGCCTTCCAGGTCTCCCACAACATCACGATGCGTTGGGAGTCCCGATAAGGCAGAGGGCGCAGCAGGACCGCGTTGATCATGCTGAAAATCGCCGTGTTTGGGCCGACCCCCAACGCGATGGTGATCACCGCCACCGCGGTGAAAGCCGGGCTCTTCGCCAAGAGCCGGATAGCGTATCGCAAGTCTTGCCACATAAAGATATAAAAAGGCTCTGTTATGCTATACGCCGGGCGCCCTTTCCGTGTTCGGCGAATTCTTGTGGCGGCCTCCGGCGACCCATGGAATCGCTGGAACTGCGATAATCCCGACTTGGACCCCCGTGAATCGACCCCCGACCTCTACGCCGCCCTGAAACGCCATTGGGGTTACGATTCCTTCCGCCCGATGCAGGAGCGCATCGTGCAAAGCCTGTTGGGCGGCAGCGATGTGGCCGTGATCATGCCGATCGGCGGCGGCAAGTCCTTGTGGTTCACGCCCGGCGGCGGGCAGGTGGTAGCGCGCGTGATTCCCGAAGGGGATTCCCTGTTCCGGTTGGAAGAGGAACACCCTGGAGTGGGAATCGCGCCCGGGGAGATTCCGCGACTGTTTCAGGAGTTCCGGCAGCTTTCGAGCCGGAAGCCGGAGCAGGGAACTGGCTTGGGGCTGGCGCTGACCCGGCACATCGTGGAAGCCCAAGGCGGCCGCGTGGACGTTCGCAGCGTTCCCGTCCCGGACAAGGCAGCGTGTTCTCGGCGGTCCTGCCGCTGGCGCCGGTCGCGACGGCATCGGCGTAAGGCTTCTGAGTTGCCCAAGCAGCCTACTTTCTGACCGATTGCAGCAATCGCCGCGCGGACCAGGTGACGATCCCAAAGAACACGGCGAAACTGACCAGGATCACCGTAAGTTGCCTTTGGGGCGAGAGGCGCTCCGCGTCGTGGCCGGGGGGTCCGGCGAAATCGAGCCACACCCGCAGACGGACCGTGGCCGGCGCGTCGCTGTCGCGATTATCCACCACCACGGCGTACTCCCCAGGGTCCTGCACGTAGTAGCGAAACCGCCCCAAAGGGCCAGGAGTCGTGGCTGCCAGCACTCCGTACGGATGGTCGTTTTGCAGGCGGTTCAGGTCCTCCCGGCGCAGGAGCGCGGCGCGGACTTCCCGCGAGCCAGCCCGCGCCTCAACCTCCGCCGACAGCAGCGCCGGCTGTTGTTTGAGGCTCACTTCCACATAGCGCCATTCGTTGGCGGGGATCTGATAGATTTCGTCCACCAAGTCAACACTGGCGGGCGAAACCAGCAGGCAAAGCCAGGCGAATTGCATCATGCGCCTGTCCCGGCGCGCCCCTGCCCAAGCGTCGAAAGGGCTACAATGGGGACCATGACCGACAGTATGGCACAGCCTGCGGAGGGGCTTGTTTGATCCCCCTCGAACGGCCGGGCTGGAAGACCACACTGAGTTGGGGCTCCGCCATTCTGCTGGGTCTCCTGTTCCTGGTATCCGGCATCTGGAAGATCACCGACCCCCAAGGCGCCGCCGTTCGCCTGGCGCAGGCCAAGGTGCCGGAGTCGCTCAGCCTCGCGGCCGCGCTGCTGTTCGGGATCGCCGAGACGGTGAGCGGGGTCCTGGTGTTGGTTCCGCGTTTCCGGCGCTGGGGGGCCGCGGCCGCGGCGCTGCTGTTGATCGCATTCATGGCCTACGTGGCCGTCGAATACAACGCCTTGCGCGGCGCGGACTGCAGTTGCTTTCCCTGGGTGAAGCGCGCCGTCGGGCCGGCGTTCTTCGTCGGAGACGGCCTGATGCTGCTGCTGGCCGTGGTCGCAGGTCTGTGGTCGCGGCCATCGCGGAATTTCCGCAGCGCCGTTCTGGTTCTTGGCGCGGTAGTGGTGTTCGCGCTGGTTTCCTACGGGGTGGGGGAGGCGCGGCAGACCGGCATAACGGCGCCGGCGACCATCACTGTTGGGGGGCAGCCGTATTCGCTCGCTCGCGGCAAGGTCTTCGTCTTTTTTTTCGACCCGGCATGCATGCACTGCTTCGAGGCGGCCAAGCGCATGGCCCAGCTTCACTGGGGCGATACGCGGGTGGTTGCCGTTCCCGTGGAGCAGCCGCAGTACGCCCCGCAATTCCTCTCGGACACCGGTTTGACGGCCGTGATCTCGACCGACTTTGAGAAGCTCAAGCAGGTATTCCAGTATTCCAGCTATCCGTTCGGAGTGGCGGTCGAGAACGGCCACGAGACCGCCCCGCTCACCAAGTTCGACGACGACGAGCCCGTCGCCACGCTCAGACGGCTCGGGTTTGCGAAGTAGCGGAGACTGACCGCGCCCGGGATTGCCTGCGGGCGCCATAACCATATAAACTGCCGTTATCCCCATGGCGATCCCGGACCTCGACCAATCCCTGCAAGCCGTGCGCGCCGACACGAGTTTCTTCGGCCACCCGCGCGGCCTGGCCACTCTCTTCTTCACCGAAATGTGGGAGCGCTTCAGCTACTACGGCATGCGCGCGCTCCTCATCCTGTTCATGACCGCCAGCGTGGCAAAAGGCGGCCTGGGGTTCCCAGTCGCCAAGGCGGGCGCCATCTACGGCCTGTACACCGCCATGGTGTACCTGCTCAGCCTGCCCGGCGGTTGGGTGGCGGACCGCATCACCGGACAGCGGCGGGCCGTGTTGTACGGCGGCATTCTCATCTCAGCGGGGCAGTTCTGCCTGATGACGCCGAGTACGGCTGTATTCTACCTCGGGCTGGTTGTGCTGGTGCTGGGAACCGGGTTGCTGAAGCCGAACGTCAGCACCATCGTGGGTCAGATATACGCCCAAGGCGACACGCGGCGCGACTCCGGCTTTTCGATCTTCTACATGGGGATCAACCTGGGCGCGCTGATTTCGCCGCTGGCGTGCGGCTGGGTGGGAGAACGGATTAGCTGGCGGCTCGGATTCGGCCTTGCGGGCGTGGGCATGATCGCGGGCCTGATTCAATACGCGCTGGGCGGCAAGTACCTCGGCTCGGCCGGCCTGCTTCCGGCGGCCTCCGGCGCCCCGGCGGAACTCCGGCGGCAGAAGCGGCGAGCCGCGTTGGGCGGGCTGGCGGCCCTCGCCATTTTCGGAGCTTGTGGCGGCCTGGCGGCCGCGGGCACGATCGAGATTACCGCGCAAACGATTTCCAACGCGCTGGGCGTAGTCTTGGTGGTAGTCACGGTCGCGATCTTTTCCTGGCTGCTTCTCGGCAAGGGCTGGTCCGCGGTAGAGCGGAAACGCTCGGCGGCGATCCTGGTCCTGTTCCTCTCCGCAGCGGTGTTCTGGTCCGCTTTCGAGCAAGCCGGATCCTCTCTGAGTCTGTTCGCCGAGCGGAACACCAACCGCGACGTTCTCGGCTTCCTGTTCCCCGCAAGCTGGTTCCAGTTCGTGCAACCGTTCTTCATCATCACGCTGGCGCCGGTGTTTGCGTGGTTGTGGGTGTCGCTGCGCGGCCGCGAGCCTTCCAGCCCGGCGAAGTTCGCCGCGGGCCTGTTCTTCGCGGGTCTGGGGTTCGCGATTCTCGTGCCCGCGTCATCGATGGCCATGAAGGGCGCGCTGGTCTCCTCCTGGTGGCTCGTCTTCACCTATCTGTTCCACACGTTGGGCGAGTTGTGCCTGAGCCCGGTGGGCTTGAGCGCCATGACCAAGCTGGCGCCGGCGCGCGTGGCCGGCATGATGATGGGCCTATGGTTCGTTTCGATCGGGATCGGCGATTATCTCGGCGGGCGCGTCGCTTCGCTCTACGAATCGGTGTCGCTGCCCACGCTGTTCGGCGTGGTGGCCGGCGTGGCCTTCGTGGCGACGGCCGCGCTCGTCGTGCTGATTAAGCCCACGGTGCGGTTGATGTCCGGAGTGAAGTGAAGTGGGATCAGACTCCCAAATCCTTGCGATCGCCTACAATGGGTACTGAAATGTCTCCCGACTCGCCCGACCTGAGTGAAGCCCGCCGCATTGTGTTGCGCGGCCTCGCGGGCAGGAGCGCGCGCGTGTACCTGTTCGGTTCATGGGCGCGTGGCGAGGCTTCGCGCGTCTCGGATATCGACGTCGCGATACTACCCATGGAGTCTTTGCCTGTCGGCCTGCTGACTGAGATGCAGGAGGCCTTGGACGAGAGCCTCAGTCTATATCCAGTGGATTTGGTCGATCTGACCGAAGTATCGGACGCTTTCCGGGCCAGAGTCCTGGCCGAGGGCCTTCTGTGGAGCGACTAACCGAAAGGCTGCATGTCGCCCGGCGCGCCCTCGAGACCTTTCGGGAGGCGTTACGGGAACCGAAGACCCCCTTGAATCGGGATGCCTCGATCCAGCGGTTCGAATACACATACGAAGCGGTCTGGAAGGCGGCGCAGCTATACTTGCGAGTCAGCGAGAACCTCGAATTGGCTTCTCCCACCGCTGTCACGCGCGCGTGTTTTCAAGCGGCGCTTCTCAACGAGGAGCAAAGCCGGACGGCGATGCGCATGGTTCGGGACCGCAACCTCACAGTCCATACTTATAACGAAGAACTGGCGGACCAGATCTACTCCCGCCTGCCTGCCTACGCCACTTTGATGGAGCATTGGCTGGCGGCCATGTCGGGCGAAGCGGCTTTCGATCTGAGCTAACGAGTTGGCCGTGTTCGAATGGCGTTCGCTACACCATCACCGCGGTCGTTTTCGCGCCCAGCAGATGGGTTTGGATCGCGTACCGCTCCAGTTCGTCGCGGAAATTCGGGTCGGCGATCGCGATCATGGCTTCCGTGCGCTCGCGGAGGCACTTGCCGTGCAGGTAGGCCGCGCCGTGTTCGGTGATCACCCAGTGCACGTCGCCGCGCGAGGTTACCGCGCCCGCTCCGGGGCGTAGCGTGGGGACGATGCGCGAGATGGCGCCGTTCTTGGCGGTCGAAGGTAGAGCAATGATCGGCAGGCCGCCCTTCGAGCGCGCCGCGCCGCGAATGAAATCCACCTGCCCGCCGATGCCGCTGAAGGGCAGGCAGCCCATGGAATCCGAGCAGACCTGGCCCGTCAGGTCCACTTCAATCGCCGAGTTGATCGCCACCATGCGCTCGTTTTGGGCGATGACGCACGGGTCGTTCACGTAGGAGGTGCGGCGGAACTCGAAAATCGGATTGTCGTCGATAAAATCGAACAGCCGCCGGCTGCCCAGCGCGAAACCCGCGACCGCTTTGCCCCGGTGGAGCGACTTGCGCGCGTTGTTGATGACGCCGGCCTCGATCAGATTCACCACGCCGTCGGGGACCATTTCGCTGTGGATTCCCAGGTCTTTGTGATCGCCGAGCAGCTCCAGCATGGCTTCCGGAAGCCCTCCGATGCCGGTCTGCAACACGGCGCCGTCGGGAATCAGGTTGGCCACGCGCCGCGCGATGGCGCGGTGCACGTCCGTCATCTGGTGGCTCTTGTACTCCACCAGCGGGTGGGAGGCCTCGGTGAACGCATGGATGCGGCTCACATGCACGAAGGAGTCGCCGAACGTCCGCGGCGCCTGGTCGTTGATTTCGACGATCACGTGGCGCGCGTGCTCGATCACGGCGTGCGTGATGTCGACGCTGGCGCCGAGACACAGGTTGCCGTGCCTATCCGGAGGGGCGCATTGCAGTAGGGCCACGTCGATGGGCAGGGCGCCGGAAGAGATCAGGTCTTCGATTTCGCTGAGGAAGATGGGAGTGTAGTCCGCGCGCCCCTCTTGGACCGCCTGGCGGACGTTGGCGCCCAGGAACAGGGACTGGAGCCGGAAATGGCCTGCGTACCGGGGCGCCGTGTAATCGGCCCGGCCGAACGTGGCCATGTGGAGGATCTGCACGTCGTGCAACTCGGAAGCCCTTTGGACCAAGGCACTTACCAGGATCTCGGGCTCCGCGCAGCCGTTGTGAACGTACACTCGCTGGCCGGACTTCACCACCGACAGGGCTTTTTCGGGAGTCGTAATTCGCGAACGGTACTCGTTTGTCATCAGGCACCTCTATAAAGTGGTGCTTCAATCTATTCTATTAGTATAATCGGCTCTTTTAGGGAAAAATGCAACCGGTTTAGACCCGTGCGCGCGGTGAATTACAATCACTACACGATGCTTAGGTTCACGGTTTTCCTGCTGGCGATCTTGCCGGTTCTTGGACAGGCTCAGAAGAAGCCGATCACCCTGGAAACTTTGTATGCGGCTCCCCGCCGCGGACCGGGCGGCGATGCGACTGGAGCCCCCGCGGCATGGGCGCCGGATGGCCGGACGTTCCTGGTGCGCCAGCAAGGCAAACTCGCGGTCTACGACCCGGCCACCAGGACCACCAAGGACCTGATTTCGACCGGCCCCATCGATGCCGCGGCGGTAAAGGTTTCCCGCGAAGAGGGACCGTTCGATTGGCAGAACCGGCGTGAGCGTTCCGGAGGTCTGCAATTTTCGGCTTCCGGCAAGGAACTGCTGTATCCGTCGGGTGGCGACCTCTTTCTGATCCACGTCGATACGGCCAAATGGGACCAGCTCACCAAGACGCCGGTCACGGAGACCGACCCCAAGCTCTCGCCGGACGGCAAGATGGTAGCGTTCCGGCGCGGCCAGGACCTCTATACGGTGGACGCCGCCTCGGGCAAGGAGACGCGTCTGACCCTGAACGGCGCGGAGACGCTCCGCAACGGCGGCCTGGACTGGGTCTACCCAGAAGAATTGGATCTGGGCACGGCGTTCTGGTGGTCTCCGGATTCGAAATCCATCGCCTACCTCCAGTTCGACACGAGCAGGGAGCCGGTCTTCCCGCACGAGGACCTGCTGCGCGAGCGCGCCCTCTACGAGCCCCAGCGCTATCCGCAAGCGGGCGAGAACAATCCCGACGTGCGCCTGGGCGTGGTCGCGGCCACGGGCGGCGCCACCCGGTGGCTGGAGGCCGGCGATACGCGCACTGCCTACCTGATCGCGCGGGCGGGATGGATGCCCGATTCACGCAGCGTCTACATGGTGCGGCTAAACCGCGTCCAGAACAAGCTGGAGCTGCTCTCCGTCAACGTGGAATCGGGCGAGCCGGCCGTGGTGTTCCGGGAGTCCGACCCCTACTGGATCAACCTTTCGGGCGATGTACGGTTCCTCGGGGACGGCAAGCGCTTCCTCTGGACCAGCGAGCGCGACGGGTTCCGGCATATCTATCTCTACTCGACGGACGGCAAGACGGTGAGGCAGTTGACCAAGGGCGCCTGGGAGGTGACGGCCATCAACGGAGTCGACGAGCGCCGCGGACGAGTTTTCTACACGTCTAGCGAAGCGACTCCCCTGGAGCGCCACCTCTATAGCGTCGGCCTGGATGGCGGGGACAAGCGCCAGCTTACCAGGGAAGTGGGCACGCACAGCATCACGTTGTGGCCCTCCGGAGCGTACTATCTCGACACGTACTCGAGCCCGCAGACGCCCTCCCGCGTGGTGCTGCACGCGAACACCGGCGCGGAACTGGGCGTCTATCGCGAGGCCGACCGCACGCAGGCCGACGAGTACGACATTCTGCCGCCCGAGATCGTCTCATTCAAGGCCGCCGACGACACGCTGCTTTATGGCCGCATGGTCAAGCCGGCCGGGTTCCAGGCAGGCAAGAAGTATCCCATGGTGGTGACTGTGTACGGCGGGCCGGGCGTGGCGCTGCCGGTCCGCAATGCGTGGACGGGCGTCGATATCGACCAGGTCTACGCGCATCGCGGGTACGTGGTCTGGCAGTCCGAAAACCGCGGCGGGATGGGGCGCGGGCACGCGTTCGAGACCGGCATTTATCACAATCTGGGCGTGACGGAGTTGGCGGACCAGGTGGCGGGAGTGAAGTACGCGATCTCCCTGGGTTTCGTGGACCCCGAGCGGGTCGGCATCCGTGGCTGGAGCTACGGGGGATTCATGACGGCGAACGCCCTGCTGAACGCGCCCGATGTGTTCCGCTGCGGCATCGCCGGGGCGCCGGTGACCAACTGGCTCAACTACGACACCATATACACCGAGCGTTACATGGGCCTGCCGCAAGACAACCCGGACGGCTACAAGAATACGGCGCTCGGCCCCAAGGCCGGCAATTTGAAAGGCCGGCTGATGATCGTCCACAACTACGAAGACGACAACGTGCTGTTCCAGAACTCGCTGCAACTTGTCAGCGCGCTGGAGCAGGCCGGCAAGACCTTCGATTTTATGCTCTACCCGCAGAAATCGCACGGCGTGACCGGCCCGCTGGCGCGCCAGATGAACGCCAGCATGGTCGAATTCTTCGACCGATGGTTGAAACCGGAGTCTACTCGATGATCCGGAACGAATAGACCTTCCCGATTCTGCCGGAACTTGCCGTGGGATCGGCCCCGGCCGGCGGCAAAAACCCGTACTCTCCGCCTCCCAGGTTGGGAAGAATAATTTCGTACGTGCGCGGCGCCAGCTTTTTGCTCTCGAACGGCACCAAGTCGCGCGTGGCGCCTCCCGAGACGTGCATCACGCCGCCGGTTACGGTGCGGAATTCGCGTCCGTCCTTCGTATCGCGCAAGAGCAAGAACTGGTACTCGGTGATCGCCACGCCCTCCGGCGCGTAGACCAGGATGTCCACCGGCGTCTTCAGGGAAGTGCGGCTATGCTCTCCGTTGAGGTGCCCGTTGACATCGCCCTTCACGATTCCCGCCGTGCCGATGCTCTTCAGAACGCCGCCGGTCTTGAAGTTTACGACC
>OBLT010001456.1_pt1 | contig 15152 bp, 12 predicted proteins | sample 1518721 | NCBI WGS metagenome assembly OBLT01 (sample SAMEA3539307, study PRJEB22396) | soil metagenome | biome: tundra; feature: field; material: soil | place: USA | collected 2010-05 | depth 0.15 m | reverse complement strand
AAGGGCCGCACTCTGGTCCATCTGGTGGTGGTGGCGCCGGAGAAGATGGAGGAGCGGATGGAGTTCGTCAACGCCGCCGACATGGTGCGCTCGTTGACGGACACGGGCAAGGTGGCACTCTATGGCATCCATTTTGATACCGATAAAGATACGCTCCGTGCCGATTCGAAAGCGACGCTGGACGAGATCGGCCGGCTGTTGACTTCCGATCCGCAAGCTCGCCTCCACATAGTAGGCCACACAGATAATCAGGGCAACGCCGAGTACAATATTGACCTGAGCCGTCGCCGCGCCGCCGCCGTGGTCCGTGCGCTGACCACGCAATACAGTGTTGCGACATCCCGCCTGGATTCGTTCGGCTGTGGCCTATATGCGCCGGTGGCCTCGAACGCCACCGACGACGGTCGCGCCAAGAATCGTCGGGTTGAACTCGTAAAGTGGTGAGGGATCTGCCAATCCCGGTTTGGGGGGCCGTCTTCCTGCCACATTGGACGGCGAGTTACGATCCCCAAGTGAGATCCACCCTTCAACCTTGTCCCCTGCCGCGCCAGGGTCTCCGCCTCGGCGGCTTTCTCTGTCCGGCTGGACAACGGAGGGGAGAAGTACTGCTCGTACTGACGTACCTCTATGCCTTGGAATGAAGGCGGCTTGCGGCGCATAATCGGTGCTGTGATGCTCGAATGTGCCGCTTGTGAGGAGTTGCTCGCGAAATACATTGAAGCCGGAAACGACGTAATCGATCGCAGGGAGCAATTGAAACAAGAGCGCCCGAGACCATCCCAGGAGCGTACGACGAGCCTGGTAGATGAGGCCGTCCGCCGGAGAACGCGTTTTTCCAAGAGGCTGCGGAGACATCGTGAGGAACACGGTTAAATGGCAGAGGGTAGACGTGGAAACTTCACGGAACAGGGCATAGCGCCCGCCTCTGGAAGCCTGCCTTAACCCACGGCCTTCGGCAAACGGAGCGCCCTGGGGCCGTTTCCGCCTCAGTCGAGGGCATGACTCGCGTCCCCATGTCACATTCAGTTAGGCGAGACCTCTTGCTTGCAGGCCGGCCTTGCGAGCTGCGGTGGGGACGAGCGATCCGTCGTGGGCAAAGTCCGGCTAGTGGCTCTGCTCCTGCACTTTCACCTTCCCCGCGAAGTTCCTGTACGTGTACACGAAATATCCGGCCGTCAGGAGCATCCCGGGAATGAACCACACCAGCCCGATTCGAAGACCGTAGGGAGCCGCTGCCGCGTTGAGGATCGTCAGCGACAGAGCCGGGTCGGCGTTCGAGGGCAGCAGATTGGGATACAGCCCGAAGGCGGCGCTGGTCAGCATCCCTAAGATGAACAGGCAGGAGCAGAGGAAGGCTTCGAGTCCTCCACGCCGGCCTCCAAGAGCCCGCATTCCGATCAGTCCCACGATCGCCAGGAGCGGGAAGATGTAACCCCATGGGCGCGCGGCGAAACTCGCGAGCAAATGCGGCTGAATGCGGAAACTGGCGAGCGTCACCAGGACGACCCAGACCAGCAGTCCCCACCAGACGCGCCTGGCGAACCGGCGCGCACGATCTTCCAGCGCCCCCTCCGTCTTCAATGCGACCCAGAGAGACCCGTGCAGCGTGAGCGTCAACAGCGCCGCGACCCCAACCAGGATTGTGTACCAATCCAGAATGCCGGCGTCCTTGCCGGCGGTGAAATCGGTCCACAGCGGCAGGAAGAATTCGCCGGACCGGTCGAGCGGGACGCCCCGAACCACGTTACCGAGCGCGGCGCCGAAGAAAATCGCGATCAGTGCGCTGGAGCCCGCGAAAACGGCATCCCAAAGCGGCTGCCAGGCGAGGCTCTGGATGTGGTTGCGGAACTCGATGGAAATGCCCCGCAAGATCAATAGCCACAGCACCATCATCAATGGCAGATAGAACCCGCTGAAGCTCGACGCATAGAGCGCCGGGAAGGCGAAGTTAAGAGTTCCGCCACCGGCCAGGAGCCACACTTCGTTGCCGTCCCAGACCGGGCCGATCGAGCCCAGAACCGCACGCCGCTCCGCGTCCGTGCGCGCTACGAACAGGTGAATGATCCCTGCGCCCAAGTCAAAGCCGTCCAGGACCACATAAACGGCGAGCATGACGGCGACCAGACAGAACCAGATGGTTTCCATGACAAAGCCTCAAACGGTGGTGGCGTGTGCCTCGACCAGGTGCTCGGGACCCTCTTCGATTTCGCGAGAGACCAGGAACAGGAACAGAATCGCGAGGACCGTGTAGATCCCCATGAAGCCGATCAGCGTGAACAGCCCGTTGCCCGCCGAGACGTGGGGGGAAACGCCTTCCGGCGTGCGCATGATGCCGTAGATGAGCCACGGCTGGCGCCCTACCTCCGCCGTGATCCACCCGGCCGTCGTCGCGATGTAGGGAAACGGCAACATCAGCATCAGCACCCAGAGCAGAAGGCGGGAACCATAGAGCCTGGCGCGCCACAGGCTCACCGATGCCAGCGTCATGACGCCGGCGAAAATTGTCCCCAGCCCGACCATGATGTGATAGCTGTAATAGAGCAGCAGCATGTTGTCCGGCAAGCGGTCCGGTGGAAACTGGTCGAGCCCCTTCACTTCCGCGCCCCAGCGCTGATACGTCAAGAAACTCAGCACGCGAGGGATGGTCAGCGGATTGTCCAGGCGGCGCTTTTCGAAATCCGGCTGTCCAAGGATGGCCAGCGGGGCTCCCTGCTGGGTTTCGAACAGCCCCTCCATCGCGGCCAGCGTGGAGGGCTGATGCCTGGCGATATTCTTGCCTTGGCCGTCCCCGGTGGGGAACACCATCAGAAATGCGGAAACCGTCCCGGCGATCACCCCGATCCGCACGAACGTGCGGCCATACTCCTCATTCCGCAAGGTGAGCAGGTAAAACGCCCCCACGGAGGCCATCACGAAGCTGGCCGTGACCACCGACCCGATCATGTTGTGCAGGTACTGCCACAACAACCACGGGTTCAGCAGCAAAGCGGCAAGGCTGGTCAGCAGGATCTCCCCATTCTTTCCCAATTGGTACCCGGTGGGATGCTGCATCCAGGCGTCGGTCGCGATGATGAAGAAGCCGGAGAGCCAGGAGCCGGCGCACACCAGGAATGCCGCGAACCAGTGCGCCTTCGGCCCAAGCCGCTTTTCTCCGAAGAGGAAGACACCCAGGAAGCTGGATTCGAGAAAAAAGGAAAACACTCCTTCCATGGCGAGCGTCTGCCCGATGACTCCGCCGGCGGCCTTGGAGAAGCGCGACCAGTTGGTCCCAAACTGAAATTCCATCGGGATGCCCGTGACGACTCCCATGGTAAAGTTGATGGCGAAGATCCTGGCCCAGAATCGAGCCGCGCGGTGGTAGTGCTCATTGCCCGTGCGTAGCGCCATGGTCTTGAGGATCAGAATCAACAGCGCCAGCCCCATGGTGAGTTGCGGAAAGATGTAGTGAAAAGTCACCGTGAATGCGAAGTGCAGACGATGAACCGTGAGAGCGTCCATAGCGGGGCGTTACCCACCTCTATCTTGGCTGATCCGGCAGTTCTTTGGGGGCGGACCCCCGGTTGTGCAGCCGCCCCGGCGCCCTCTGCGTCATCGGCTTGTCGCCCGAAGCCGCTGAAGATCGATCGTCGAGCGCGAGATGGCCGGCCGGGGGGCACCTGCGGACCAGAAGGTCCGCTCCACCATCGGCCGGTACCACCCAACCTGAAGTGCCTCTGCTTTCCGGCGGAGCGTTTCGCGAGTAGAATACTGTAAGGAACGGAGGGCACCATGGGGATCGCCGGAATTCGTGCAATCGTTGTATTCGTGGCTGTAGCAGGAGCGTTCGTTTCCCCAGCCCAAGCTCAGTCCAAGGCGACGCCGTCCCTGGATTTCGAGTTCTTCAAGACCCGCGTCCAGCCGCTGTTCCTCGCCAAACACCCCGGCCACGCGCGCTGCTACGTCTGCCATTCCACCGGGACTACCTTCCGCCTTGAGCGCCTCTCCCCAGGCGCCACCGCGTGGAACGACGAGCAGTCGCGACGCAACTTCGAGGCCGCGCAACGCCTGGTCGTCCCCGGCGATTGGCAGGCGAGCCGCCTGTTGACGCACCCGCTCACGCCCGAGGCCGGCGGCGACCCCTTCCATTCCGGAGGCAAGCACTGGGATTCGCAGAGCAATCCCGAATGGCAGATCCTGGCCGAGTGGGTGCGCGGCCAGAAAGCCGCATCACGGTAGGATCGCCGTGATATTCCGTTTCGGCACTTGCCCCACCTTGATCCGCGTTACTTCTTTCATGCTCTTCACGTCGATGGCCGACACGGAATTCGCGCCTGCGTTCGCAACGTAGACCTTCCGGCTGTCCGGCGTGAAGGTCAGCCAATCCGGAGTCCTTCCCACATCGATGCTCCCGAGTAATTTGAGATCGGGCAGCGCGTAGACGTAAACCTTGTTGTTGAGGCTGCTATCCACCCACAGCGTCTCTCCATCCGGACTGACGCCGATCCCGTGCGATGGAGTCGCGTCGATATCCGGCTTCTTGCCTTCGGGCGCGGCGGGCAAGTTCACTCGCGCCACTTCCTTGTGCGTCGCAAAATCGACGACCGCGAAACCATGCACGTTTGAAAGCTGCACAAACATCCGGCCGGTGGATCCGTCCGCATTCTTTTCGAAGGCGATCGGGCGAACTCCGTTATCGAACCGCAGCTCCCACACGGGCTGCCCGGTACCCCGATCGATCACCGTCAGGATCTTGCCGAGCACCGAGCCGGCGACGATGAAGCGCCCGTCCGGCGTCACATACGTGTTGTGCACGCCGGCCTTCATCGGGATCGTCTTCACCCTCTCGAGCGAAGCCGTATCGATGACATCCACGCCGCCGGGGGCCTGGATGATCGAGACGTAGACGCGCTTTCCGTCCGGGCTGGCCGCGATATTGTTCGGACGGCCGCTCAGCGGGATATTCCGCGTGACCTTCAGGCTCTTGGCGTCCACCACGTCGAGCGTGCTTTCCGCTTCGTTGCTGATGTAGTAGCGGCTTCCGTCGGGAGCCGCCGCGGCGCCGTGGTTCACTTCGATGCCGGTGATCTCCCCCACCACCTTGTCGGTTACCGGGTCGATGATGTGAACGCTATCGCCGGCGCTGTTCGTCTGGATGATCCGAATCGTGCTCGCCGCCAGCGGCAAAGCCAGCAGCAACCCAAGGCGCATGAACCGCATATTGCTCGATCCTCCTAGCCACGTCTCACTGGATGGAGTGTATGCGGAACGGACCAGGAAATCAAGCGGTACCAGACCTTCGTGGAATTCAGTTCGTACTCCGCCAATAGCCGGGACGCGAATAGACCTGCGCGCCGGGCACGTCCACTTCGATCTTGACGGTGTGGTAGCCGGCTTCCGCCGACGTGGGGTAGTAGCTCAACAGATAAAGGCTTCGCAGTTCGACACCGATGGCCGCGATGCCGTCTTCCAACTCGCGTTGCTTTCGAAAATGAATCTGGGTTCCCCCTGTGGCGGCGGTCAAACTCGAAAACGGGTCAGTCGCCGTTTCCGCGTTGCTGTTCCGGTTGAGTACCGAAATCAACGTGGCGAGATCGATTCCTGCCCGGAAGCCGCCTTTTTCTCCAAAAGAAACCCCCTGGAGAGAGAACGTATCGGACACGAAGGCTTTCCCGGCTTCGGGCAGGGTTAAAGAGTAAACGGCCACGTTTTCTCTCTCCGCCGCCTCCCGGAGCATCGCAAGTTTGAACTCGCTCCCGCTGTCCATCGGCTGCCTGATGAAGAGCAGGACGCGGGCTCGGGTCCGGGGGCGCCCCGCCAGCAGAGTCACGGCGTGAATGCCGGCATCGATCATGCGCGCCGGCTTGCCGCTGGCCGAAATGGTTCTGAGAGCCGATTGCACGTCCCTCGCCTCGAACGGTTTGACGATGGTGACCTCGCTGCCATAGTAACTACAGCGGCCTCGCCGGTTTCGCCCACGAGGAGAGCCTCCACCGCACTTCCTACCCTTGCGATGAAAGGGACGTACTCACGCACGTCTCGATTCACCTGGATGGCGAGAACCACGGAAACCGGCGTGGCACTCTCGTCCAGGAATAGAGTCTGCCGGCGGCCATTGTCGAGGACGCGGAAATCGCCGGGTTCGAGACCGGGAACGAGCCGGTTCTCCCCGGAAAAAACCAGTGTAGGAAGGCTTACCAGCCGGACCGGCACACGGATCGTGGGGATCTGCTGCGCGCCCAGCAGGGCAGCAAGACCTAGAACGAAAGCAGAGATTGCGGGCCGCATGGACTACCGAATCCGGATCCTCTCGCAGATGCTGGATCGATGCTCAGCAAGCCGACTGCCACTATCCATGGGGGTTTCGCCGGCAGATTCCAAGAGGAGTGACTGGCCGCCGAGGAACGCCGATCAACGCGGACAAAACAAAACTCTTCTCTGTGTCGATCGGCGTTCCTCGGCGGCCAGTCTTGTTTTTTCCCTGTGACGGCCGCGCACAGTTGTGACGCGTCTATACGTTTGCTCCTCGCTATCGGGCGGCGAAAAACTCGATCGCGCGGGGGAGGTCGGCGTATTGATAGAGAATATAGTCCGGCTCGGTTTCGGGAGATCCGCCAGGGTTGCCGTGAGGGCAGAACAAGATCGTCTTCATGCCAACCTGCCGCGCTCCTAAGACGTCGCGGAAGCGGTCGTTTCCCACGAAAATCGCCTCTTCCGGGGCGACTTGCAATTCGGTCAAGGCCGCCTGAAACAGTCGGGGGTCCGGCTTGCGATAGCCGTAATCGCCCGAGATGACGATGGGCGCGAAGTATTCGGCGAGGCCGGCGGCCCGAAGCTCGGGTAGACCATAGGCGCTCTGCGCATCGGAAACTACCGCCAGCCGATGGCGCGTTTTCAACTGGGTTAGAGTCTCCTGTATTTGCGGAAATGCCACCAGCCGCTTGCGAGAAACCCCGCGCTGCAGTTCGGCCAGGAACAGGGGCATCTGCTGGAGCTTCTCCGGTCCCAGAGACCGGGTGTAATCCGTGGCGTACCGGCGCAACACTTCGCGCCAGACCGCGACCACGTTGAACTCGGGATAGGTTTCGGCGCTCGCCGCGAACTGCTCCTTCATGATCTGGAAGTACAAGTCGCGCACTTCGCCACGGTGCAACGCAATCCCCTGATAGGTGAGAAAGTGTGCGATGGCACGATAGGCCTCCTCCATCCATTCATCGGTTTCGATGTCGATCAGGGTTCCGTTGACATCGAAGAGCAGGGCGCGAATTTCCATCAAGGTGTCCGCAAGGTGATTTTCGCTTCTTCCACCAGACGACGGCGATGGGGAGCGCTGACCCAGGAGTTTCGGGCGATGCGTAGAAAAGTGAGAGCCATCTGGAAGGGCAAGCGGCCGGTGATGGAACGGAATGCGCGGCCGCGGTCGGGGAAGTGGCAGGCGTATTCCCACAGAAAGTGACCGATGAAAGGCTCGGCGGCGTGCCGGCTCGCGCCGCCCTCTAAGAAATAGTGCTGCAACTCTCCGGCAATCCGCCCGAGATCGAACACGCGGTCGGCGCGCTTCATCCGCTCCAGGTCGATCGCGATCACGCTAAGGCCCTTGCCGAACAGTAAATTGCTGGGAGTGGCATCGCCATGAACGAGCACTTCGTTATCCTCCCACATGCGCGGCTTCTCCCGCCAGCGGTCGCGCAACCAGGACAATTCGTCCGCGTCCCACGCTCCGATCACCTGTTTAGTTCGCAGCTTCCGGACCAGCCGGTCCAGGTAGGCACAATCCTGCTGGAAATCCACTGCCAAGCCGTTGGCGGTGCGGTTGTGCAAGGTCGCCAGGAAGTACGCCAGGGCGGTTAACTTTTCGAAAAGTGGTTGGGATTGCCCTTGGTGGATCGCCTGCTGGATAAAAGAGCTTAGTGGGACTCCCTTGGCATATTCCTCCACCAAAATGTTATTGAGGGAGGCATTCGTGCCCAGCGGGCGGACCACGTGATGCGGGTAACCGGCCAGCCCGTAGCCTCGCAGGATCTGCAGATTGTCGAACTCCTGGCACATGCGCTGGGTGCCGTCGGCCCTATGGTGGCCGCCTCTCACGAAGAACTTGCCGACTACTTTGGCGCCGCTGTGGCGCTCCTCGTAGAGATAGACTGTGCTGTCCTTCATGCTGAAGACACGGAACTCAGATGCGCGGTTGGAGACGCCTATTTGCGGCAGGACGTCATGCACCAGATAGGGATGCACGGGATCTTGCGAGGAGAGATGTCCCAGGTACTGTCTTGACACACGCACACTCTCGGACGAAGGCGCGCCTGCGCTGCAGGATCGGAATCCGCCCGTGCCAGTCCAAATTTCAGATTACAAAGTTGTGCTTGAATTGTAACACGTTTGAAATATGGGAAAGTTTCGGATGGAGCAGAGCGTACCTCATGGCGCCCCTGCCTGTGCGGGCTCGGAACCGGCCCGTCCCCCGCCCCCCGGCCCCTGTGCTATACCTACGTCGAGTGACCCCTGCTGCCATCCCGATTCGCCGCACCCTCATGGCCGCCCTGGTTTGCGCTACGATGTGGTACGCCGCGCGAATCGCCGCACAGACCACTCCGTCCTCACTCCCGCAACAGACTGCGCCTCCGCTGGATTACGTCTGCCCGATGGATAAGGACGTGCGCTCCGCCGGTCCTGGCAAGTGCCCCCGATGCGGAATGCGCCTCGTGCCCGGCATCCCGGACCCGGTCGAGTACCCGTTGGATTTGACGCTCAGTCCGCGAGCGCCCAAACCCGGCGGCCCGGTGGACCTCGCATTCAAAATCCGCGATCCCAAAACCGGCGCCCCGGTGACCCGGTTTGAGACCGTCCATGAAAAGCTGTTCCACATGTTCCTGGTGAGTCAGGATCTCGAATTCTTCCTCCACGACCACCCCGTGGAGTCGGGCGACGGCACCTTTCGCTATCCAGCCAGCCTGCCCAAACCCGGCATGTATCGGATTCTCGCGGACTATTACCCGTCGGGTGGAACGCCGCAACTGACGGCCAAGACCATCTTGGTGCCCGGAGGCGCCCTGCACCCGGCGCAACTCAAGTCCGACCTCTCGCCGAAGCACACTGGGAACCTGGATGTGGAACTGATCGCCAATCCGCCGGAGCCGGTCTCCGGCCTCAAGACCATGCTCTTCTTCCGCGTGAAGCCCGCCGACGGCCTGGAGCAGTACCTGGGCGCGTGGGGCCACATGCTGGCAGCGAGTGACGACCTGATCGACCTGATTCACACTCATCCTTTTCTGGCCGACGGAGGTCCGCAAATTCAGTTCAACGTCATCTTTCCGCGTGCGCGGACTTACCGCATCTGGGTACAGTTTCAGCGGCGCGGCGTGGTGAACACCGCGGTGTTCACGGTTCCTGTGTCGGTCTTGAAGTAAATGGCGAACGCGAGAATCATCAGAGGTCTGGCGAAAGTTACCCTATTCGGATGGCTGTCCGTGGGTTCCACGGCACACGATGTCATCACCACACCCATCACGTTTGCGCGCGAAATCTCCCGGCTCGTCTACAGCCGCTGCGCGAGTTGCCATCGCCCGGATGGGAGCGCTTTCTCCCTGCTGACGTATCAGGAAGCGCGCCCGTGGGCTGCCGCCATTAAGGAGGAGGTTCTGGAACGCCGTATGCCGCCCTGGGGCGCCGTGAAGGGCTTCGGTGAGTTCCGGGACGATGCCGGCCTGACGCAAGAACAGATCGGACTGATTGCGGACTGGGTGGAAGGAGGCGCGCCCGAGGGCGATCCCGCGATCCTCCCCAAGCCTCCCGAGTTCAGCGCGAAGCGGGCCGCTCGGCCGATCGCGACCGAGATCGCGGTGGACGGCGTGCTGACCCTTCGGAGCGCCCTCACGCTAACCGGAATCCGGCCCGGCAAGGTGCCCGAGGGATCCAGCCTGATGGTGACCGCCGAACGCCCCGATGGCAGCATCGAGCCTCTGCTCTGGCTCTACCAGCACACTCCTCGCTTCACGCACGCATACTGGTACAGTGCTTCCCTGCGCTTCCCTGCCGGCACAAGAATCGAAGTTACGCCCCCCGACGGTGGCACCATCTCGCTGCTGGTGAAGAAGTAGAGGCCGGGCAGGCGGTGCCGCCTGCCTCGCCCGCTAGCTGGCGATTTGCTCACTTGCTAAGCTACGCGCTCCCAGCCTTGGTGACTGCTCCCATTACCGGTTCGAGCAAGGCGAACACGAAGTTGGCCTCGCCCTTCAACTGAGTGAATTGATACGTTTCGTGAACACCGGCGGATGGAATCGAGTTGGGGCCAGTGTGGGAAGTGACAATGGCATCCGTCGTGAACGCCTTCTGGTCGGAGGCCGACGTAAGAGTGATCGCGGGAATCAGAACACTGAAAGAAGTCGAGCCGGTGTCGATCGTTAGGTGAGTCGTCACGGTAACTAAGGTTCCGATCTCCGTGTCAACCCTGCGGACCTGCGACCCCGAAAAGTGTCTGATCGGCCCCGGTCCCTGGGTGAGATTCAAAATTGGTTGGCCGATGAAACTGGTAGTCTCATAATCGACCTTCGTTTTTCCGTCGCTGCTTTGCATAACGAATCGATTCGGCTGAATGTTCGCCATAGGTGTGATCCTTTCTCCTGCATTTATTCGGTGATACTGACAGTAACTGTACTCCCACCTCGCAGGCAAGTCAATCACAAGATTGAGTGGCAGTGCGTAAGAGGTATAGCTTCGTCCAAATTCACATTTTTCGTGTGAGTGATAGAAATCACATCTCTCGATGGGCCCGTCCGCACGCTCAGGCCCACCCAATGTCCCGCGCGGTGCGACAATAGGGAATCACGAGGTTCCCACATGAAGGTTCCGCTCTCGCAGATAGCCCACACCCGTTCCGGCGACAAGGGCGACACTTGTAACATCGGCGTCATCGCCTACGAGGAACGGCACTACCCCGTGTTGCTCCGGGAAGTCACGGCGGAGCGCGTAAAGCAGCACTTCGGAGATCTCGTCCAAGGCCGGGTGGAGCGCTTCGAACTGGCCAACCTGGGCGCAGTGAACTTTCTGCTGCACCAGGCACTGGGTGGCGGCGGAACCATCTCATTGCGCACCGATGCACAGGGCAAGACTTTCGGCGCATCGCTCCTGCGCATGGAAATCGAGCTTCTTCCATAGCACGGGCTGTGTGGGTTCTGTCGAGCGCAAGTAAACCAGCCAAAACCAACACAGGCAAGAATGCCTGTGCCACGGGGCTATAATGATACCTGCGGCGCGAGCTCCGCGCGCCGATCGCAGTCTCTGGTTTCCCGCCCATGCGAGCGCATCCCCATGCCTGACGTCCTGCAAATCGTCCGAGAGGGCCGGGTGCTCCGCATTTTCCTCAACCGCCCGGACAAGCGCAATGCACTGAATGCCGAACTGTGCCGCACGCTGGTCGACGCTATCGAAGAGGGCGACCGCGATCCGGGTATCGGAGCGATTCTGCTGGCCGGCCGCGGTAAGTCCTTTTGCGCGGGAATGGACCTGCATGAGGTCGGTACGGGCGATTCCCAGGAACTCGCCGACGCTCACGAGCGCTTGTTCACCGTGGGTTCCCGTCTAGGCAAGCCTCTGATCGCCGCGGTTCACGGCGCCGCCTTGGCGGGTGGGACGGGCCTGGTGGCGAACTGCCACGTCGCGATCGCGGCGGAAGATGCGACCTTTGGTTTGACCGAGATCCGCCTGGCCCTGTGGCCTTTCCTGGTGTTCCGCGCGGTGGCCGCGGCCCTGGGAGAACGGCGGACCGTCGAATTGGCGTTGACCGGCCGGATCCTCCGCGGGCGTGAAGCCTGGGAGATGGATCTGATTCACGAGGTTACGCCGGAGCCGGAGAAGCGGGGCATGGAAGTAGCCGAGTCCCTGGCGGCTTTCAGTCCCACCGCTATCCGAAGCGGCCTGCTCTACGTCCAGGAGTCCAGGGGCAAAGACTGGCAAACGGCCGGCGCCATCGCCCAGCGGGCCAGGAACGAAGTCTTCCAGAGTCCGGACTTCCAGGAAGGGATTCGCGCATTCCGTGAAAAACGCCTTCCGAGGTGGCCCTCGGTCGAGAAAAGCAAGAATCTTTAGCCACGGATGAACACAGATGCACACGGATAAGAGCAAACACATTTATTTTCAATCCTTTATCTGGGTTCATCCGTGGCTATTCTTTGTTTTGACAGGCGCTTGTGCCCCACGAGATCTTGGGGGCCTGGATTGCGGGGTACCGCATAATGTGGTGGAGATGCTTTACTTTTGCCCTTCGCGCGTTTAGTATAGTTACAACTCCCCCGAAGCAGAGGTCAATGCTTTGCTGAAACTAAAACGCGTCGAATTGCAAGGATTCAAGTCCTTTTGCGAGCGCACCGAACTCCGGTTCTCCGGAGAGGGCATCGCCGGCATCGTCGGGCCCAATGGCTGCGGCAAGTCCAACATCAGCGATGCCATCAGTTGGGTCCTCGGCGAGCAATCCGCCAAGAGCCTGCGCGGCACCCGCATGGAAGACGTGATCTTCGCGGGCACCCGCGACCGCAAGCCGCTCGGCATGGCCTACGTCACCATGACCCTGGTAGACCCTGAGGTTTACCGCGAAAACATCGCGCACAAACCGCATCCAGTGGATGCGCGCGCGCCCGACGGCCCGCCCAAGGGGAACGGCGAAATCACCATCACCCGGCGCCTCTTCCGCTCCGGCGAAAGCGAGTACCTCATCGACGGCCGGCCGGCCCGCCTGCGCGACATCCAGGACATCTTCATGGGTACCGGGCTGGGGCCCGAGAGCTACGCCATCATCGAACAGGGACGCATCGGCCAGATCCTCAGCTCCAAGCCTCAGGACCGGCGCTCGGTGATCGAGGAGGCCGCCGGTATCACCCGGTTCAAGACGCGGAAGCGGCTGGCCGAAGCCAAACTGGAAGGCGCCAAGCAGAACCTGGCGCGGGTCTACGACATCCTCGAAGAGGTCAACCGCCAGGTAAACTCGCTCAAGCGGCAGGCTGCCAAGGCCAAGCGCTACGGCGAACTGAAGACCGAGCTCGAAACGCGTTTGCGGGTGGTGCTCTCCGGCAAGTTCCGTTTGCTGGAGCGCGATGCCGCCAAGACGGCCATCGACCTGAACCTGGCGGCGGCGGAGTTCAAGACCCTGGGCGAGCAGGTGTCCGAAAAGCAGGAGGCCCACGAGCGGCGGCAGGAAGCCTGCTACCAAATCGAGGCGCAGTTGACCGAAGCGCGGCAGCAGTTGTCCGAGCGCAACGTGGAGGCTGTGCGTACCCGGGGACGCCTGGAATCGCAGGTGAAGGAGAGCGGCGCGATCGAGCAGCGCATCGCGCAGGCGGAGAAGGAATCGCAGGAGCTGGGCGTCCGGCTGGATGCCCTGGACCTGGAAATTGCGGCGCACCGCAAGAACCTGGACGAACTCGAGGCGCAGACCTCTCAGTCGCGCGATCGCATGATCGAGATCAACCGGCAGAGGGAGCAATTGCAGTCCAAGGTGCGCGAGCGCGAAAGGGCCATCGAATCCGGCCGGCAGATGATTCTGCGGCTGCTGGGCGAGGCTTCCACGCTGAAGAACCAGCTTGCTCAGATCGAAGAGTACCTGGCGGGCATCGAGCGCGAAACCGCGCGCGCGGCTCGGGAAGAGGGAACCGCCGCAGCCGAGATCGAGCGGCTCGAAGCCGTCAAGAAGCAGCTTTCCGAAACCCTGGCACAGCGCCAGTTGGAACTCGAATCGGTCTCGGGCGAGCGCCGCCGCACCGAGGAGGAACTGGCCGACCGCCGCCGCACCGCTGCCGAGCTGCGAAGCGAAATCGATTCCCTGAAGAACGAAGTGTCGCAGATCCGCGCGCGCAAGGAATCCCTGGAACAGGTGCTGGCGCATCGCACGTACACCACCGAATCGGTGAAGCGCTTGTTCGGCGCCCTGGAGAAGGGTAAGGCAGCCGATCTCAAACCCCTCGGCGTCATGGCGGACTATGTGGAAGTGGATCCGCAATTCGAAAAGCCCGCCGAAGAGTTCCTGCATGAGGAGCTGGAGTACGTAGTGGTGGACAACTGGCAGCAGGCCGAGCGCGGGCTGGACTTCATCCGCGCGGAACTGGACGGCCGCGCCACGTTCCTGGTGCACCCCGAGCCCAGCCGCAACGGGCACCGCCACCTGCCGGAGCCGGCCATCGGCCCGGAAACCGGCATCGTCCAACGGTTGAGCGATTCGCTGCGTCTCACCAACGGCTTCCGCGATCGTGCGGTGGACCTCCTGCCGCGCGTCTCGCTATGCTTCCTGGCCGAAGACCGCGCCGCGGCGCAGCGTCTGGCCGTCTCCTATCCGCACCTCTACTTCCTGCTGCCCGATGGCGTCTGCTACCACGGCCATACCGTGACCGGCGGCAAGAAGTCCGGCGCCGGCCCGTTGGCCATGAAGCGCGAAGCACGCGAGCTGGGTGTCAAGTTGCAAGCCCGCCAGAACCGCCTGGATGAAATGGTGGCGCGGGTGGACGGCCTGCATCGGGAGATTCTCGGGCTGGAGGCTGAGCTGGAGCGCTTGCGCGTCCTGCAGCAATCGCGCGAGAAGGACCGCGTAGCCCTGGATCATGACATGCGCAAGCTGGGCGAGGACCTTTCGCGCACCAATTCGCGTCTTTCGGTGGCGCGCCTGGAGCTCGATCGTCTGCGCCGCGACGCCGAAAGATCGGCCGATCAGCGCCAGAAAAATCGCACCGCCGTCGAGGAGAAGGAACGGCTCCGGACTGAGCGGGAAGAGGCGCTTGAGACCGAACGTCACGAACTGGAGAAGCTGGAGGGTCAGGCGGCCACCATCGGGGAAGAGCACGGCGCCACGCGCGCCGAACTGGCCGGCCTGGAAGAACGGCATCGCGGCGAGCGCAGCGCCATGGGACGCCTGGAGCAGCAATTCCGCGAAACCATCAACCGGCGCAACGCCATCGCTCCCGAGATCGCACGGCTGGGCGAATTGCGGTCGCGGCTGCTGGCCAACAACATCGAACTGGACCAGACGGCCGCGCTGTTGGCCGAGCAGATCACCACCCTCGAAGCGCGCGTGAACGAGATGGCCTCCCAGGATTCCGGCATGCGAGAGGCGTTGCGGGCCGGCGAGGACGAACTCAAGGTCCTGCGCGCGAACGTGCAGGAGAGCCAGGAGAAGCGGTCGCAGATCGAAGTCGACC
>OBLT010001455.1_pt1 | contig 15153 bp, 10 predicted proteins | sample 1518721 | NCBI WGS metagenome assembly OBLT01 (sample SAMEA3539307, study PRJEB22396) | soil metagenome | biome: tundra; feature: field; material: soil | place: USA | collected 2010-05 | depth 0.15 m | reverse complement strand
TGTGCGCGGTCTGCAGCGCCCGCCGATACGGGCTGGTCAGAATCAGCGAAGGCTTGAGACCCCCGTGGCGGGCCTGCTCCAGCACGGCGCGCAGCTTCTCGCGGCCGGTGTCGGTTAGCGCGCGCTCCGCGTCCGGCACGCCCGCCTTGGCCTCCTCGGCGATTCCGTGGCGCAGGATATAGATCTCCATTACTCGATGGTAGCCCGCTTCCAGGCGCGCCTGGCCGGCGGCGGCTTCGCCGGATGCGATCTTTCGGGAGATGCAGCGGCACATAGCGGCGCTGCCCCTCGAAAAAGTGGATCCGCCGAACAATGGCTCCCGCGGCACCAAGGCTCCTCCGGCACCAAGAAGCGGCACCAAGAAGGAGAGCGGGAGGTTGAGGAAGTCGGGGTGGCTAGCGCGTTATGCTTGAATTTCCAGGCACAACCGGAACGGACAAGAAGGAAAGAACTTGATCGGCGCAATCGATATCGGCGGCACCAAGATCGCGGTTGGCGTGGTGGACAATGAAGGCCGCATCGCCGGTCGCGCCGAATGCCCCACCGCGCCGGAGCGCGGCTTCCGGGACGGCCTGCAACGCATGATCGCCATGCTGCGCGAGACCGCCGCACGCGCGGGAGCGGAACTGTGTGGCATCGGTATCGGTTGCACCGGCCCGGTCGATCCCTTCACCGGCGTGCTTGGCACTGTCGATCTGCTGCCCGGATGGCAGGGCGGCGCAATCGTGGCGGGGCTTTCGGAAGCCTTCCACGTTCCGGTGGCCATGGAGAACGATGCCGACGCCGCCGGTCTGGCGGAAGCCGTGCGGGGCGCCGGCCGCGGCAAGCGGCGCTTCCTGTACGTTACCGTGGGCACCGGCATCGGTGTCGCCATCATCCTGGACGGAACGCTCTACCGCGGCGTGGATGGCTCCCACCCGGAGATCGGCCACCAGGTGATCGACGCCTCCGGGCCGCCCTGCTACTGCGGCGCTCGTGGATGCTGGGAGATCCTGGCAAGCGGGCCTGCCATATTGGCTTGGGCGCAGACCCACATCGCTCCGGACCATCCGGGGGATGGCGAACTGACCATGAAACGGTTATGCGAGTTAGCGGACGCCGGCGACCCCGCGGCGCTCGCGGTGATGGACCGCCAGGGTTACTATCTGGGATTGGGCTTGGCCAATCTGGTCACTACATTCTGCCCGGACACGATCGCGCTGGGCGGCGGCGTGATCGGGAGCAGCCACCTGTTTCTGGATCGCGCCCGCCAAGTCATCCGGCAATGCTGCACTCTGGTTCCGTTCGACAGGGCCGAACTGGCCCTCGCCTCGTTGGGCGCAGATACCGCCCTGGCGGGCGCGGCGCAGGTCTGGCATCACCGCTTCGGGTCCGAAAGGAAAGCGCATGCGCTTTGATCCCTCGATGGTGGAAGGGCCGTACTTGCGCGACATCCTCGCGCAGCCGCGCGCGCTGGAAGATACGGTCGCGGGACTGTGCGATGCACCGTGGCTGGCGGACCTGGCCGGGTTCGACCGCATCGTACTGACCGGGATGGGCGCGTCCTATCATGCCCTGCACCCACTCCATATCCAACTTGTGGAGCACGGATTCCACGCGATTGCCTACGAGACCTCCGAGCTGATTCACTACTTCGCCGCTGCCCTGGCGCCCCGGACCTTGTTGGTCGCAGTATCGCAGTCGGGCCGCAGTGTCGAGATCGTGCGGCTACTGGATGCGGCCGCCGGCCGCCTGCGCACCATCGGAGTAACCAACACGCCGGGATCTCCGCTGGCCACGCGCTCGGATTTTACGATCCTGACGCACGCGGGCGCGGAGTCGTCTGTGTCGTGCAAAACATTCGTGGCTACGCTGGTGGCGCTCGAATGGTTGGGGGCCGCGCTCCGGAGCGCAGATCGGAGACAGATCGAAAGCGCATTGCAGGGGGCGGCGCCGGCGGCGCAGGGCTACCTTTCCGGATGGAAAGCCAAGGCGAGCAGTCTGGCGAACCTGCTGGACGGTGTCCGCTCGCTGTTCGTGACCGGCCGGGGAGCCTCCATGGCGGCGGCCGGCGCGGGTGGCCTGATTCTCAAGGAATCGGCGCATTTCCACGCCGAAGGGATGACCTGCTCCGCCTTCCGGCACGGGCCTTTCGAAATGAGCGGCGCCGACGCTTTTGTGCTGGTCTTCGCAGGCGACCCAAAGACGGCGGCGCTGAATGAGAAACTGGTCCTGGACGTGCGCAACGCCGGCGGGAGGGCTGCGCTCATTGGGCCGCAATCGGACGTGGATGCCTTTCGCATTCCACTCACGCCACCCGCCATCCGCCCCGTTGTCGAGATCCTCCCGGTGCAGCTCGTGTCGTTGGCGCTGGCGGCCTTGGCCGGCCTCGAGCCCGGCAAGTTCAGACTGCTCACCAAGGTCACCACCATTGAATGATCCCCGCAACAATCAGCGGCGCGACGACCGTACGTGGCCGGCGTCTTAATGGACGCTCGGCTACCCCAGGGGGATACGGGAATTACAGGTTAGGCGAGTCGCCCACAACAACTGTCCCGGCAGGCGGCGGCACAAGGCCAGCCGGAGGGGCCGGCAGATCGCCGGTCGCCGGGATCAGGGACCAGGCGGTTTTCCGGTCCGTGGGTTTGCCAAAGTAGTAGCCTTGCGCATACTCGCAATCGAGGGCCTTCAGTTGCGCGAGCTGTTGCGCCGTTTCCACGCCCTCCGCGATGACATCCATGCCCAGATTGTGGGCCAGCGCCACAATGGTGCGGACAATCTCCAGACTATCTGGGTCCAGGCCAATCCGGCTGACAAAGGCGCGGTCAATCTTAAGTGTCTGAACCGGCAGGTGTTGCAACTGGCTCAGCGAGGAGTAGCCGGTGCCAAAATCGTCGATATCCAGGCCGATGTGCAGGTCTCGCAGGCGCGCCAACAGCTTCGAGACGGTGTCCGAGTTCTGCATCATGGTGCTTTCGGTAATCTCGAAGCTCAGTCCGAACCCGCGGCTGCCCGGCCAACTCCGCCGCAGGATGCGCTCGATTTCGTCGATTGCGCCCAATTCCGCCAATTGCGCGGGCGAGAAATTCAGGTGCAGAGTCAGGGCGCCACCGCCGGGCAATAGCGCGGCCCCGGGCGCCGTCCCCAGCCAGCACTGCGCGTCCCGGCAGGCTTGCTCGAGGATCCAATACCCGGCCGGAACAATCAGCCCGGTCTCCTCGGCTACGGGGATGAACTCCATCGGGGGGATGAGGCCACGCAATGGATGTTGCCACCGCACCAGGGCCTCAAATCCCGCAATGGCGCCGGTGCGAAGGTCGACAATCGGCTGGTAATGCAGCCGTAGTTCGTTGCGCTCCAAAGCCCGCCGCAGGTCCGTTTCCACCTGCAGGCGAGTGACGGCGCGCCGGCGCATGCCGGCGTCGAAGATCTCGAAGCGGGCTCTGCCCGCCCCTTTGGCGCAGTGCAGGGCCGTATCGGCGTCGCGCATCAAGTCCTCCGCGCGATCATAGCCGTTGGCGCTCCCGGCGATCCCGATGCTGGCAGTGACAAATACTTCGTGCCCATTCAGCACGAAAGGCGCGCGCATCGCCGCGCCGATGCGCTCGGCGACCGACACGGCATCGCCGTCTTGCCGGATCTCCTCCAGCAGCACCGCGAACTCATCGCCGGCCAGGCGCGCGATGCCGCAATCTTCTTGCAGCCGCGCGACGGTGTCCGCGGCGCGCAGCCCGTCCCGCAGCCGTCTCGCAAGAGCCTTCAGCAACAGGTCCCCAGCCAGGTGTCCCAGGCTGTCGTTGACATTCTTAAAGCGGTCCACACCCAACAGCAGGATCGCAAACTCGCGCGCGGGGTGCCGCTTGGAGAGTTCGACCCGGCGCTCCAGCCGGTCCATGAACAGCAGACGGTTGGGTAGACCGGTGAGTTGGTCGGCAACCTTCGCCGCGGTAATGTCGGTCAGCGAGCCGGCGATACGGATGGCATCGCCCGTTTCATTCCATACCGCCAACCCGCGGCTCAGCATCCAGCGATAGGTGCCGTCCTTACAGTGCATGCGCTGTTCGCATTCGAGTTGGGGAATCTCCCGCCGGCAGTGCGTCGCCACTGCCGCTTGCAAGCGCGGGAAGTCGTCCGGATGCACGCGGCACAGCCATTCCTCGGGCCGCTGGCCGATTTCGCCGTCCCGGTAGCCTAGCATCTCTTTCCAGCGGGGCGAGTAATAGATCTCGCCCTTCTCCAGATCCCAGTCCCATAAGCCGTCGTTGGCGCCCCGCGCCGCTCGGGCGTAACGGTCCTCGCTCTCGCGCAAGGCCGTGGACAGCGTCTTTTGGGACAGCAGCGTGCGAATGCGAGCCAGCGCCACCGGCATGTCCACCGGCTTGGTGATATAGTCGTTGGCGCCCATTTGCAGAGCTTCCACGATGCTGGCGCTGTGGCCTTCGGCGGTCACCATGATCACCGGAAGCTGGGTGGGGGAGTATTGCTCGCGAATCGCCTGCAGCACCTCCATGCCGCTCATACCCGGCATGCGGATATCCAGCAGCACCATGTCCGGCGCCTGCTGCCGGATCGAGTCCAGCGCCTGGGGCCCGTCTTCGGCCAGCAGCACCTCGAATCCCTGACGCTGCAAGCGCCGGGACAGCATGTCCCGATTACTTTCTTCATCGTCCACAATCAGCAGCGCCATTTTCAGTGGTTCTCCTCCAGCAACTTGGGCCGTTCCGTCTGGCATCCCCTTAATAGATCGGCAATTTCGCGCGCCAACCCCACACCGGGAAAATCCCCTTTCCGCAGGATGCGCTGCACTACCGTGCTCAGCCGCTTCCGTTCCTCCGCGTTCACTTCCTTCGCGGTCAGCACCGCGATGGGGATCTTGCGCCAGTCCGCGACCTGGCGTAGCGCGGCGATGAAATCGAATCCCTCCATTCCGGGCATCGTCAAATCCAACACAATCAGTCCAGGTTTCTGCCGGGCCATGCACTCCAGGGCGGCGCGCCACCCTCCGCTTCGATCACGTTGCCGAAGTGTTTCTTTAAAACGCGGGCGCCCATGTCGCGCGAAGCCGGATCGTCGTCGACTACCAGCACCGGTCCCGCCAGCCTGTCTGTCTGGCACCTTTCGAGCACGGCTACCAGGCGCGCCGGTTCCACCGGTTTCTGCAGGAGCTCCGCGGCGCCCAGCAGGCAGGCCCGCCCGCGGTCGTCGGAAATCGTGAGCAGGATAACGGGGATCTCCGCCAACTCCGGATCGGCTTTCAACGCGCTCAATACCGTCCAGCCATCCATGCCCGGCATGAACACATCCAGCGTGATGGCCGCCGGCCGAACCTCTCGGGCTTTGCGCAGCCCTTCGGCGCCGCTGGAGGCTGCCACTACCTGGAAGCCTTCCCGGGTCAGGGAGCGCACCATCAGGTCGTGCACCGTGGGATCGTCGTCGATCGCCAGGATGGTCTTCGTTTGCGGCTCTTTGGCGGCGGGCGCGCCCGTGACACCCGCGGCGGGCGCAGGCGGCGGATCCACCACCGGGCCGCGATCCTTGTGTTGCGGCAATCGGATGGTGAAGGTGGAGCCTTTGCCGGGCTTGCTGGCGACAGTGATCTTGCCGCCCATGAGCTCGCAAAACCCCTGGCTGATGGCCAGCCCCAAGCCCGTCCCCCCGTACTTACGGGTCGTCGAGACGTCTACCTGCGAGAAGGGCTGGAACAGTTTATGCATCTGATCCGGCGCGATGCCGATACCGGTATCGCTGACGCGCCATTCAATCGACTCCGCGCCATCCACCGTTACCGGGACCACATCCACCTCGATCGTGCCGTTTTTGGTGAACTTGCAGGCGTTGCTCAGCAGGTTGTAAAGGCTCTGCCGGAACTTCACCACGTCCACCTGCATGGCGGGAAGGTTGGGGGCGCAGTGCACCATCAGCTTGTTGCCGTTCTTGTTGGCCAGGGGCGCCATGGCGCCGGCCGCGTCCTCCAGGATCTGGGTGGGCGAGGCGTTCTCCCACACCAGCTCCGTTTTGCCCGCCTCTACTTTGGACAAATCCAACACTTCGTTGATCAGGGTGAGGAGGTGCTTGCCCGCCGCGGTGATGCGCACCAGGTCCGCGATCGACCGTCCTTCATGGTTGTCCTCGGCATCCTCGCGCAACATCTCGCTATAGCCGATGATGGCGTTCAGCGGCGTACGCAGCTCGTGACTCACGTTGGCCAGGAACGCGCTCTTGGCGCGGCTGGACTCTTCGGCGGCCTGCTTGGCGGCCAGCGTCTCCTCCTGCGCGCGCTGCCGCCGCTCGATCTCCTCGCACAGCTCGCCGACATGCCGCTCGAGCGCGCTCTGGGCCTCGTGCAGATCCAGAGTGCGGGCCTGGATTTGCCCCATCATCTCGTTGAAGCTGTCTACCAGGACGCCGATCTCGTCATTGCCGCGCTTGGCCGCGCGCAGGGAGTAATCCCGCTCGGCGGAAACGCGGCTGGCCATTTCAGCCAGGCGCAGCGTGGGTTCCGAGATCACCCGTTGCAGCTTGGACGACACCAGCAGCGCCGCCAGAGAGGAGAGCAGCAACACTCCCAACACGATACCGGCATAGCGCTCCAGGCGCGTATACATGTCCTGGAGATCTCTTTTCAGGTAGACGGTGCCGATCCGGTCTCCATCGAAGACCACGCGCTGAAACAGCGCCAGATGACGATCCTGAAACTCGGCGCCCTGCTTGCCCGGGCGGCGCGGCAAATCCCGCCGCGATTCGCCCCGCACGAATGCGGCGAAGGGCCGCCCGTCTTTCGTGTAGATACAGGCGGCCACCAAATTCGGCTCGGCGCGCAGCGCGGCCAAGGTCTCGCTGGCCGACCGGCGGTCGTCAAAAGCCAGCGCCGCCGTGCTGCTCTGGGCGACAATCTGCGCCAGCGTCGTCAGTTGTTGCGTGACCGTCTTTCGATACGTGACCAGCTCATAGGCCAGGAACGTGGAGCAGGCCAGCATCAGCGCCACGGTGCTCGTCACCATGATGATGCCGATCAGCTTCCGCTTAATGGAGATGTCCCGAAAAGTCTGCATATTAATTCCGCGCCTGCGGGGGAGCCTCGCGCCATACGGCCGCCAGCCGCAGCAGTTTCGAGCTCACATGCAGACCGGCGCGCTCCGCGGCGTCCAGGTTGATTTCGAACCGGATCCGGCTGCCGTCGCGAATGAAGGCGATGACGCCTCCCAGCCGGGAAAACTGAACGCGCTCGCCGATGGTCAGAACAGGCCACCGCCCCACGGACTGCACGATCCGTGCAATCTCTTTCCGATCCGAGGCGCCCACCAGGAGCACCGCGCAGCTTCTTACGTCCGCGCCGGAATTGAGCCGCCGCACCACGATCGGATGTCCATAAATCGTTTTGTCCCGCAGCGCGGCTGCGAGCACGGGGGCCATGGGATCGTCTCCCAAGACGCCCACCACCAAGGACTCGCCGCTCTCGCCTAAGGCGCTGCCCGGCCACTCGACGAATTTGGTGAAGTTGTACAACATGGCGCTCTGGATTTCGTACTCGGAGTGCGCAGCGGCGAGCGGCGACTCGGGCGTTGGCTCGGCCCCCAGCGATATCCCGGCCATGAGCAACGGCGTCAGGCATCCCGCGCCGCAGCGCCGTGTTAGAACGCCCATGTAACCTTCAGTTGAACGGCGCGCCCCACCTGGCTGCACAGGACGTAATCCGTGGTCGCGAATTCCAGATGCCGGCCGTTGAGCAGATTCTGGCCCGCCAGGCTGATCTCGGTTGCGCGGGTCAGCCGCCAACCCAGCCGCGCGTCCGTGCGCACGTAACCCGGAACGTCGATTCCGGTGAGAGCGGACACGAAGTAAATTCCAGTGTCCAGGGTGAGCTTCCGGCCAATATCCAATTGCGATCGGAACTGCACCTGGTGAGCGGGAGAGATGCCTTCCGCGTCCGACGGGACGCTTTGTGGTCCGAGATGCGCGCGGTCCTGCCCGTAGCGGAACCAACTGTAGTTCCCAGTCAAGCGCCATTTCTGGGTCAGGCTCCAGTTGGTGGCCATCTCGATTCCGTAGGTGTGGCCGGCCGCGCTGTTCCCGAATTGCATGGGCACCACCAGCGCCGGCGGCGGCCCGGTCTCGAGGAAGGGCGCGCCCATGTCGATGGTCCCCAAGTCGTGGTAATCGCAGAAGAAGGTGGCCAGATCCAGAGTGACCCAGCGCGCCGGCTGGTTGCGGTAGCCAGCTTCGTATGCCAGGGCGGTTTCCGGCTGGAAATTCGGGTTCCCGCTCAAAACGCCCACCACACCGGGACTCTCGGTGAGCTGAAACTGGATGATCGCGTCGCGATCCGCCAGCGCCGGGGTGCGCACGGCGCGCGACACGGAGGCCCACAGGCCTTGCCGCGGCGCCGCGTTCCACAGTAGCCGCGCGCTAGGCTGGGTATCGAAGCCGGTGTATCCGTTGCGCTCGATTTTGGCGCCCAGCGTGAGTGTCACGCGCTCGGGCAACACCGCGATCTGGTCCTGTACGAAGAAACTGGCCATCGTTTCAAGGGTGGCCGCGGGGACGAACTGCACGTAGGAACTGGGCGCCGGGAAGATCTGCCGGGTCTTTGTGTCGTCCTGGTAGATCTGAAAACCAAGACCCCACATCAAGTCATGCCTTGGCGAAAGCGCGAAATGGTGCTGAAAATCGAATTCCGTTGTCCGGGCGTTCAGCCGCCCAAAGCCCTCCAGGCGGTCCTCCTCGCTCAGCGAGAGCCGCATCGCGAGATCGGATCGATCCGAAAACTGGTGTGTCCAGTGCCCCAGCGCGTACTCTCCGGAGAGCGCCACTGAATCCGGAACCGCCGGACTGAGGCTGATCGCCGGATAGTTCGGATAGACGGTCTGTTGCGCGCCGCCGCTGTACACATCCCCCTCGACGGTGAGCGTATCCCGCTCCGATATCTGCCAGTCCAGCCGTCCGCCTCCTTGCGCCGAGTCCCAATGATCGTGGGCTGCCTGTCCCGCGGCGGTAGACAGCGGCCCATCCTGGGAGTACTCCGTGTATGCGCGATACGAGATACGATCGCCGGCGCTGCCGCCGTAGCGGACGGATCCAAATCCGCGTTCTTCGTTGCCGCCGCCGGTCGAGATCGTGAGACCTTGGGTCTCCCGCGCCGGCTTGGTGATGATGTTGATGACGCCGTTCACCGCGTTGGCGCCCCACATGGTGGCGCCCGGACCGCGAATCACCTCGATACGTTCGATATCGTCGAGCGGCACGCCGTTTTGTTCCCAATACACGCCCGAATACAGGTGGTTATAGATGCTGCGCCCATCGATCAACACCAACATCTTGTCCGCGAAGCGCCCACCGAAACCGCGCGCGGTTACCGACCAACTGCTCGCGTCGATGCGCGCCACCTGCAGGCCCGGAACCATGCGCAGCACCTCCGGGATGCTGCTGAGTCCGGAGCCCCGGATGTCTTCCTGGGTGATGACGTAGACTGCGCCCGCGGTCTGGCTGAGCTTCTGCTCCTTGCGGCCCGGCGAGCTCACTTCCACGTTCATTAGGGTTTCCAGGCTGGCCTCGGCAAGGTCGCCCGGCGATTGCGGCGGGGTGTCGCTCGCCCAGCAAGCGCCGGCCAGGAGTATCACCAGGGGTGTCGCCGCGCGTGACAGCCCTGAGACGCGCGTGCACAATCTCGCAGAATCCGCCATTACCATGCCTATCGGCGGCGCGCGCACCGGGCTTTATAGTGCTAAACTGCTGCTGGCTCTGAAGTGGTGCGCGCAATCTTGCAAGCTTCGCGGCAGACTGAGACCTTTTCTGCGCAACGCGCAGCCGGCCACCCAAGGCGACCAAAGGCGACCACAAGGCGCTTGCTAGATGGCCCCGACCCGTGCTAAGCTACCTCCAATTTTTAGAAAACGGAGTTCCAGGGGGCAGCTTATGATTAACGCCGCTCGCGTTACACGTGTATCCCTATCCGGGGGCCATCCTGCTCCCGGCCTGCCTGCTGACGCAAGACAACACCGGCAAGGTCGCCGGGGTCGCAACGAAAGCGGCAGCGGATTCGAAAAGGTGACGATGGTGCCCAGAATGCCCTGGTCCATATCCAGCTTCCCGTTGACAACCTCAGTGAAACGGTTTTGGTGGGAAGGCATGCGGAGCCAGGTGGCGGCGGAGAGCGCGACCGTAACCGGCATGGCATCCAAGAGTTGCCGCTGAACGGACGCATTCAGTTTACGTAGTCTAGTTGGTTGGCGATGGTTTTGGCCCCCCTGGTCGCCAGGGGGTAGGGATAAGAAGCTTGGGGAGAAAACACATGAAAAACTTCGATAGCTCCAGTCGCTGGCAGTGTTTTTGCACGCTGTTGGCCGCTCTCGTTTTGTTCAGCCTGCCGGCCGCGGCGCAGGAGACTGTTGGCCGGGTCATTGGCGTGGTGACCGATCCATCCGGATCTGTGATTCCCAATGCCAAGGTGACGGTCACGAATGTGGACACGGGGATCAGCAATGAGACAACTAGCGCACCGGACGGCAGCTACCAGGTTCTGCTGCTGCCCGTAGGCAACTACCAGATTACGGCGGAGGCCCAGGGCTTCCGCCGAGCTCTAACTTTGCCCCAGAAGCTCGAGATCAACCAATCCCTCAAAATCGATGTAAGGCTGGAGGTCGGAACAACCAGCGAAACCGTGCAGGTGGAAGCCAACGCGAGCGGCGTTGAGACTGTGGTTGCGACGCTCGGGTCGACGATAGCCGGAAGCATGATTTCGGAAGCGCCGCTGAACGGCCGCAACGTATTCGATCTGGCGACGCTGCTGCCCGGGGTGATACCGTCCATGGACGGTGGCTCCGCGGCCCATTTCAACGTGGCTGGCGGACGAGGCGACTCCGTCACGTATCTGCTAGATGGCGGCGTAAACAACGATCTCCTCAGCAATAACTACGTCGCCAACCCCAATCCCGATGCAGTGGAGGAATTCCGCGTTCTCACCAGCAACTACAACGCCGAGTATGGCCGCAACGCGGGAGGTATCGTGAGCGTGGTCACCAAGTCCGGCACCAACGAGCTGCACGGCGTCCTTTTCGACTACGTGCGCAACAACGACTTCAATGCCAACACGTTTTTCAACAACCAGCAGAGCCTTCCGATCAACGTTCTCAAGCGCAACCAGTTCGGCGCCGAAGTGGGTGGCCCAGTCTGGATCCCGAAGGTGTTCAATGGCAAGAACCGGCTGTTCTTCATGACCGCATGGCAGAGCCAGCGGCTGACGGGATTGCTGACAAGTCCCGCAGTCACGGTTTATACCCCCGCTGAATTGAATGGCGACTTCTCCCATTCCGGTCCCGGCGGCGGCCCGGATCCGAAGGTAGTCAACTATCTCCAGCAATTCCCGTACTACCAGTCCAATCCGGCACTGGCCTCGCAAGGTATCATCGATCCGACGAAGATCGATCCGGTCGCTCAGGCCTATATCAAGGCAGGTTTAATTCCCAGTACGGCGAGTGGCACACTGTTCCAGCAGGGATCCACGCAAGACAACAACGACGAAATAACGGAAAAGGTCGACATGGTGGTAACGGAAAAAGACCACATCTCGGTAACACTGCATGCCATCCGCGACAGTCAACTGAACCCGGGCGGGCTGGGCAACCCGGCGGCCAATGGCGCCACCTACAACAACGGGTTCGGCGGCAACCGCTATTTGGGTACGGCGGCCTACACCAAGACTTTTTCGCCGAACATGGTGAATGAACTCCGATTCACGGCGCAGCGTAACGACATCCGGCAGGACTTCCCTGGCTCCAAACTGCCGACCCCGGCGCAGTTGGGTGTCGGCCTTACGCCGGACGATCCGACCGGCCCGACCCGCTTGTGCTTCTATGACGACGGGTTCTGCACCGGATTCAGCCCGCAAGGTCCAACGCAGCTTATCAACAACACGTACATCTGGAACGACACATTGAGCTGGCAGCGGGGCAGGCACGGCCTCAAAATGGGATTCAACTACACGCCTTTCCAGAACAACACGGTGTACGACTTCTACGTCAACGGGGAGTTCGACTTCTTCGGGGTCAGCAGCGCCGGTTCTTTCTCGCAGAACGACCGCGCCGATTTCCTGATGGGCCTGCCGGACGATTTGTATCAAGCCCCCAGGGCTCCCAGTAACATCCGGACCCACAACATCGCCGGGTTTTTCCAGGACGAATGGAAGGCCCGGAAAAACCTCACCCTGACCTTGGGCCTCCGGTACGAATACAGTTCGCCGAAATTGGACTTGCAGGGCCGCTCGTTCTCCCTGGCTATCGGCCACCAGTCAACAGTGTTCCCCGGCGCGCCCGAAGGTCTCCTGTTCCCCGGCGACCCAGGGGCTCCCAGAGGCGCCAATTTCCCAGACAAGAAGAACTTCGCGCCGCGCCTCGGCTTCGCCTGGGATCCAAAGGGCGACGGCAAGACGAGTATCCGCGGCGGCGGCGGCATCTTCTACGACATTCTGAAGGGCGAGGACAACCTGCAATTCAACGGACAGCCGCCGTTCTTCGGCTACGCGTTCTTCTTTTTCAACCCACTCAGCGCCAATCCGACGGCTCCTTCCAATTACATGAGCGCTCCCTTCGTAGCCAACGGCACACCCGATCCGTTCCCGTCCAGACCGCCGAACCACGACCTCAACTTCGGCGATGCCGGGTTCCTGCCGGTGGGAGGCGCCGGCCTCTTCTACGTGTATCCGCACCTCCGCACACCGTACATCTACCAGTACAACCTCAGCGTGCAACGCGAACTCTGGCACGATACCACCCTGGAAGTTTCCTATATCGGCTCGGACTCCCACGGGCTCACTGCGCTCAAAGACGCAAACCCGTTTATCCTGGGCACGAACAATCGGCTATTTAACCTGCAGCCGGGCCTCGGCGGCGCCTTCGATTTTACGTTCATGCCCGAGTTCAACAACGTTGTTCAAGCCCATTACGACTCGCTGGCAGTGGGATTAAGCAAACGCTTCAGCGACACCAGGCTCGGAAGCTTCCAGTATCAGCTTTCCTACACCTACGGCCACTCCATCGACAACGCTTCGGGTTTCCGATCCACCAACTCGCAGGTGCCCGCCTGGGACTGGAACCGCTTCCGGGCCGATTCGGACTTCGACTTGCGCCACTACATCGCCTTCAGCGGTACTTGGGAGTTGCCCTTCTATAAGTTGTGGGAGAGCGGTCCCAAGCGGCTAACCAGGGGCTGGTCGTTGTACCCCCTGATTAGTTATCGTTCTGGCGCCCCGATGACCATCTTCGCCGGCCTCAGCACCAGGAGCACGGATCCGGGACCGTCGGGAGCGGGGGATCAGGGTTTGATCCTGGCGAATCAGGTGTCCAGCGTCGCCTACTACGATGCGCACAACACTCAGACCTTGAACAACCCCGATATTGGCGGCACCGCCAGCGGCAACTACTACTTCAATCCGGCGGCCTTCTCGGCCGACTTTTCGGGCTTGGCCCCGGGCCAATACACCTATGGGAGTTCGGGACGCAATGAATACCGCGGCCCCGACCGCATCAACATCGACCTTAGCCTGGCGAAAACAACAGAGATCAAGGAGCGCCTGAAGTTGGAAATCCGGGCGGATTTCTTCAACGCGCTCAATCACGCGGAGTTTCAGCTCCCCAACACCAACATCGGCAGCGCGAACTTTGGGCAGATTTCGAGCACCTACGATCCGCGCATCATCCAGCTTGCCGCGCGGTTGACGTTCTAGGTCGCGCTACACTGGTTCTAGAGCCAGCACTGTGACCACATCGGCCGCCAAAGATCCGCAGCGCGCCATCGGCCGCTCGCCCGATCGTCTGAACCTGGACGAGCGCCGCGCCCTCACGGGCACATACATCGCGCTGGAGATCTACACGCCGGAGGATCTTCCGCTGCGGCGCATCGAAGCCATCGGCGACAGCGTGCAGGAATGCGCGCGGCAACTGGCCGCCCGCGGCCTCGACCCGGTGCGGTTCGAGTTCAGCCGCCTCGCGCCGCCCTATTAGACGCGGGGGGCCGGCTTCAGCATGGACGGACCCGCGTCGGTCCGTCACCAGGAGCGACCGCCGCGCGGGTGACTCGAATGGTCCGCGTCACCTGCCAACTGGCCGCTTCGCCGCATCCTCCGGCCATTGAATGGTGGGGCGCCGTTTCTGCATGGCGCAGTCTCTCAAGAACAAGTTGATGAGGTTCTGATAAGGCATCCCCAGCTCGGCCGCCATGTTCTTGAAGTAGTCGACCGCCGCGGTGTCGAGGCGAATGGCGATCTGACGCTGAGTCGATTGGCGTAGGGATTCTTGCGGGATTGGGAAGAATCGTATTCTTTTCTCATCCGAGTCTCCAATACACTTCTTCTTCCTGCGCTGTCGCGTGCCTGGCAGAGATCGACCGGATCACGGAATCGGATTTCCCGTAGCAATGACTGACGATCAGACAACGCGCCTGAAAGCTGTAGCCCAACAGCAGGAACCGGTCTTCTTCCTCAGAGTGATCCGGGTCGTCGATCAAGCGGGCGCTCTCGTCCTAAAAAACGGTTTGTGCTTCCTCGAATGAAACGCCATGCTTTACCAGGTTGGATCGGGCCTTGCGTCGATCCCAGGCAAACCCGATATTGCCCACAGCATTATCTTAGCAATACCGGGGCTGTCGAGGCGATTCCCGATTCGTTGCGCCGACCGCATGGTTGCAGCAATCGGTATCACTCAGTAGCGGCGGGCAACAAAACAAAAAACGCCGCTTTAGCAATGGCTCCCCGGGCAAGGACTTCGACAGCGGTTTGAGGTGGCGAGTAGCGCCCGGAGAACGTTGCGGCGTCAACTGATCTCGATCTGACACGTTGAGAATCACTGTGCGCTGCCTTCCGACTGATTTGCCCGAGAGCAGTTTTACGGCTTGGCAAGAAGCGCGCTATGGTCCTGGAGTGATTCACCTGTTTCGTGCCGGTTCTTACGATCCGAGGGCACAGCGTCATAGCTGCAACGTTGAGGTTCACGATTATCGTAGCTCGCCGGACGGCCCTCGAAAGTCGAAGCGCCCTGCGGACGTCTGGAAACTTCATGCGTGAGAACCTGGAGAAGGCCAGCCGTGCGGCCCGCATGCACGAGCAGTCGCACCTATGACACGCCCCTAGCCCGGCCCTACAACAGCGTCAACGGGTCCACATCGATCACCAGCGCCGTGGCGCTC
>OBLT010001454.1_pt1 | contig 15165 bp, 14 predicted proteins | sample 1518721 | NCBI WGS metagenome assembly OBLT01 (sample SAMEA3539307, study PRJEB22396) | soil metagenome | biome: tundra; feature: field; material: soil | place: USA | collected 2010-05 | depth 0.15 m | reverse complement strand
AACCATATTGTTCTTCAATAAAATTAAAGAATCCTGTTAAATCATTTTTATATGATGTAACGGTATGTTGTGAATAACGCTTTTGGAAAGTGAGGTAATCTGTGAATTCACTAATGTGGTATAATTCAGAAGGGGACATAAAAAAAGTAGCCTTAAAGTTACTAAACCCCGGCTACCTCAAATATATTGAAACCTGATTTTCCTAAATTTCTATCTTTCCGCTGGCAATTTTTTGCTTGTAAACAGCTTTTAAAACCTCGCCACGTCTCTTTACAGACGGCTTTGTATAAGCCTGGCGCTCACGGAGCTGCAATAGGGTACGGCTTTTCTCAAATTTTTTCTTGTACTTTTTGAGCGCTTTATCTATATTTTCGCAATCCTTTGAATCAATAATGAGCATAATTTTTCCTTTTATTTTTTTAGGAGTGCGAAGATAAAGCAAAATTTTAATTTTAAAATATGAATTTGTAAAAAAATCATAATAAAACACAGCCATGTTTACAGGTATTATTGAATCCCTGGGTATTATAGAGGAAGTTTCACAAAATGGAACAAACAAGACATTCTGGATTAACAGCGCTCTTTCTTCCGGTCTTACAATTGATGAAAGCCTCTGTCACAGTGGAGTCTGCCTGACAATAGAAGAAATACGGAATGAGACACATCGAGTGACGGCCATCAGGGAAACCCTGGAGAAAACAAACCTGGAATACTGGAAAAAAGGCGATTTGGTCAACCTGGAAAGATCTATGAAAATGAACGGACGCATTGACGGGCATATCGTGCAGGGACACGTAGACGGAATGGGCAAATGTATTTCCAAAAAAGACCTGAATGGAAGTTTCGAATACACTTTTAAGTACGATGAAAAAAATGCAGCTTTACTAATTGAAAAAGGTTCGGTATGTGTAAATGGAGTTAGCCTGACTGCTTTTAATGTTTCACATGATACTTTTACGGTAGCGATAATTCCTTATACACTTGAACATACCAACTTCAAAAGCTTAAAAGAGGCTGACCACGTAAACCTGGAATTTGATATTTTGGGGAAATATGTTTCCCGCATCCTGCATTTTAATAAAGCGAAATAATCAAACAGATGCATTCGCCTTATTGCTTCGAGAATAAATAAGTGCTCCTGCCAGAATACTTCAAAATAACTTAGGCCGATTAAGCGTTAATAAAATTAATTCAGGAATGTCCGTCAGATAAAGGAAAGAAAAATATATTAGATTTGATAGCGGGCTTTCCAATCCAAACCTTCAAAAAGATTTTAAGAAACTAACTACTTTCCCATGGCCAGGAAAACATTGCTCATCATCTGCCTGTATCTTTTCTTTCCATTTATTAAATCAAAATCACAATCATTTCCCTTATCAGAGCAAAATCGACCAACAAAGTCTGAAATTGAATACAAAGAATGCCCTTTCGATAAAGAAGCAAATGCTGTGGTATTTGTAAATGAAGCTGTTTCTGACTATGATGAAGATTACAAACTCATAACCTATCACCATGTGAAACTAAAAATACTAAAAGATAAAGGGATAGAGTACGGGAATATAGCCATTCCCTTTTATAGTGATGATGATTTTGAAATGATAAGTTCAGTTCAGGGAACTGTTTATAATTATGAAGGCAATATATCTTCTTCCAAATTGCTTGACAAAAAATCCGTATTTACACAAAAGGAAAATAAATACTGGAGTGAGGTAAAATTTGATTTTCCGGAGGTAAAGGCAGGTAGTATATTAGAATATTCCTATTCAAGTTCTCAAAAAAATTATGGCGGCCTCAAGGAATGGATTTTCCAGGAGGATATACCGGTTCTAAAAAGCAGTTATTTATTAACAATCCTTCCCAATGCTGAATTTACCTATGCGGTCCAAAAAAGTGAAAATCTGCAAGTTGATATAACGCCAAACAGCGCTGAAGGAAAAATAGGTTTTGAAATGGATAATATTCCCGGCCTGAGGGATGAAAGATATATTGATTCCAAAAATGATTACCTGCAAAAAGTATCATTCCAGCTATCCAAATACAAGACGGTGAATTTTATGACTACCTGGGACCAGGTAAATAATGAAATGCTCACCGATGGAAGCTTTTACGGACAATTGAAAAAAAATTTACCGGCCACCGATGATTTAATGAAAGGCATCAAAGAGGATAGTTCGGATGTTGACAAAATGGAGAAAGTGTACAATTATGTAAGAAAAAACATGACGTGGAACCAGATCAATTCCAAATATTCGACAGGTGGTGTTAAAGAGGCATGGGAGAAAAAGACAGGAACGAGTGGCGATTTGAATCTTATACTGACAAACCTCCTTCGTGAGGCAGGGTTAGACGCAGATCCTATGCTTGTGAGTGAGCGCTACAATGGAAAAGTTAACAAGACATCAACAATAGTTGACCAGTTCAACACAGTTTATGCCTGTGTTACGATCGGCGATAAACAGTATTACCTGGATGCTACTGAAAAATATAATTCCTGTCTGTTGGCTCCTTTTTTGATACTTAATTCAACGGCTTTTATTGTAAATCACAAAAGAGGCAGTCTTCTCGATATAAAGGACAGCACTGCATTATACATGGAAAATATAAATATCGATGCATCGGTTAATGGAGAAGGCATTTTGAATGGCGGCTTCTCTATGGAAAGTTATGATTATGCAAAGGATTACCGCTTGAGAAGGTTTAGCACCCAAAGTATTGCTGAAAATCAAAAATTGATTTCGGGTAATATCAACGGGTTAAATTATGCTGATTTTAAGACTGTCAGTGATGATAGTGATTCAAATCCTTTTCTTACAAAGAGTAATTTTTCACTTTCCCTCAACAACAGTAATGAGTATTATTTTTTACCATCGAATCTTTTTACCGGCCTAAGTGAAAATCCTTTTTTAAGTGAGAACCGGTTTAGTAACATTAATTTCGGCTATAAGCAATTTATTCAACTTACATTTCACATAAAAGTAGATAGCAGTTTCACGATAGATGCGTTACCAAAAAGCATAAAACTTACCAACGGCGACCGGGATATTATTTATACCAGAAGTGTGATGAGCGATAAGGAGCAAAATGAATTGCGCCTCTTTTCAACTTTTGAAATAAATCAAAATTTATATCCCGTAAGCCAATACGATATTGTAAGGGAATTCTATAAAAAGTTATTTGATCTCCTGAATGAGCAGATTGTCCTGAAGAAAAAATAACACTAAATGAAAACCACCCTTTACCTTATAATACTTACCTCATTTATTCAAAAAACATATTCCCGGAATTTCCCTGGTTCCCGAGACCCATTATTTGATTCCGCTCTTTTTAAAAACGCATCTGTAATAAAAAATGAAGAAACCACAGTTCTTGAAATTACTGATATTGATCGTTGCACCTACACAGTTCACCAGGTAATGACAATTTTGAATGAGAAAGGAAAAGATGAATTGGATTTTGAACAATACACGAATAAATATATCAGCCTTGAAGAAGCAGAAATAAAAGTGTATGATATAACAGGAAAGCAAACCAATACGTTCAGAAAAAAAGATATGACCAGGGTTGCTTATGGTGAAGGACTAATAGAAGATGGCAACCTTACTTATTTCAGGGTACCGGCACCAAACTACCCAATTGTAGTAGAATATAATTACCAGTTAAAATTTAAAGGAACGGTTAACTACCCCTCTTTCAATATTATGTCTTCAGGAGAAGCGGTTTTGAAATCTACTTTTATTGCCCGGGTACCCCTGAAACTTGATCTCCGTTATAAAGAAAAAAACATACAATTAAAACCTGTTGTAACCGAAGATGCTAAATACAAACAGTATCAATGGACAGTTTCTGATATGAAAGCCCTGGCATATGAAGAAGGCACTTCTACATATGCAAGCCGCTATCCTTCTATACAATTGGCGCCCAACAGGTTTAGCTATTATGATAATGAAGGTGATCTTACTTCCTGGAAAAAATTCGGCGAATGGATTGGCAATTTGTATCGCGGTCAGGATGAATTACCACCGGATCGAAAAAGTTTCTTCAATGACCTGGTAAAAGGAGCTTCAACTAATAGAGAGAAGGCAGAAATTATTTACGACTATCTTCAAAAAAATTTCCGGTATGTCAGTATTCAACTGGGTATTGGCGGACTAAAGCCTTTCCCCGCAGATTTTACGGATGAAAAAAAATATGGAGATTGTAAAGGACTTAGCATTTACATGAAAGCGGCGCTTAAGGCTGTTGGCATCAAGAGCTATGTTGCCATCATCAATGCAGAATATAACAGCGAGCCGGTTGATCCCGGTTTTCCTGAAAATGATTTTAATCATGCAATCCTTTGCATCCCGGAGCCGAAAGATTCTATATGGCTGGAATGCACCAGCAGCAATGCAGATTTTGGGGTACTCGGTTCATTTACTGAAAATAAAAATGCGCTTTTAATAACAGATGATGGAGGTGTTCTTGTTCCAACACCTGTCAGCAAATCAAAAGAAAATATTTTCTCTGCCAACACGTTAACTGAATTATCAGGAGATGGCTCCGGAATTGCAGTCACTACCCTCACTTCTTTAGGCTGCTATAAAGAAGAACTGGAAGACAACCTATTGCAGCAAAAGAAAGATGATCAAAAGGAATTTTTAGTTCGCAATTGCGGTTTTAAACAGCCTGATGAATTTGAAATAAATAAAAACGTTGATTCCGGAATGCTTTCAATTACTATTAAGCTGACCATGGAAAAAATTCCTGAGTTTACCGCAGGAAATAAAATGTTTATCGCACCACGATTATATAAGCAATGGCAGGAAAAACTTCCTAAGGCAGAGAACAGGCGATTGGATTTTTATTTTGAAAATCCTTTCATAAAAACAGATACTACCCTAATTAAGCTTCCGGAAGGTTACGTGGCAGATGCATTGCCATCTGTGAAAGATTTTACCTGTGAATACGCTAACTATAAAACCAGCTTTTCCTTTGAAGCTGATAAAAATTCAATTTTAAGTACATCGAGGCTGGAATTAACACAACTGAAAATACCAGCATCGAAATATGCATCTGTAAAAAATTTCTTTGATAAGGTGATGCGTGAAGATTCGGAAATGATTGTTATCAGGAAGAATAATTAACCTGGATAAACGAAGCAACTATTTTTCCCTTTCAATCCTGAGTTTATCTTCAACAGGGAGTGGCTCTTTACTTAGTATGTCGCGATAGACTTACAAAGTAAAAAGCTACTTTTACTATTAATTTTTTTGGCAGTTAAATCATCTTCACAGATTCATCCATCATGAAATTACCGGCCGGGCAAAATTCTTTTTCATTTGGGTTTTATCAAGCTAAATATCAAAAGATATCTTTACTGATAATCTGGGTTTTCCTTCAATGTTTTTTTCTTTGGAAAAATGGCATAGTTACTTCACTGGAGGCCGTAAAATATATTGACCAGGCAAGCGTTTTTTTAGCCACCGGAAAATACAGCTCGGGTAATTTTTTATTTTATTCAGTGCAAATTCTCCTGATTGCACTATGCCTCAAATTAAAAATCAGTTATCTGTTCCTCGTAATTTTCCAAATGCTGGCTAATGGCATTTCAATTGTCTGCTTTTACAAATTAGTGATGAAGTTGTCACAAAATAATTTATTTACGTTCGTTGCTACTTTGTATTTTCTGCTGTTTGCTTACTACCATTTATTCAATACTTATCTTTTTACTGAATCTTTATTCTTCAGCTTTTCGGTTATTTACACGTACGTTCTTTTTACAAGGAAAAAATTTAATGCAAAAATTATTTTAGTCATCGTGCTATTTTTATCGCTGCTATATTTTACCAGGCCAACAGGAATCTTTTTTATTCCTGCCACTTTTGTTTTTATTGCTATAAAGTTTTATTCAAAAAATGCGTTGCGCATAATCGCAGTGTCTCTTGTTGCGGCAATTGCCGGCTCCTATTTTCTATTTAACTATTCGATTGGCTCCGGCGGAGAATTGGATTTTCTGTTACCTTATCTCGATGAGAGAATTATATGCGGTGTGCCTACAATCAGTGAACCACATAAGTTTACCGTGCCGGTTAATAAAAACTCTATTGAAGGATTATTGTATATCATCTCACATAATTTTCAATTATTTTTCAGGTTGGGAATGCAAAGGCTTGGTGCTTTTTTTGGAATTTACAGGCCGTTTTATTCTACAATTCATAATATAATCGGATCCTCCTATTTTTATTTAATGTACATAGTTATAATAGCTGAAGTTAGAAATTTATTTAAGCAGCATAAGGCTGAAGTCTGGTTTTTACTGTGTAATATTGGCCTTATGGCGGCAACTGTGATGCTGTCGTGCGATGAATGGAGTAACAGATTTATTTTGGCTGTTATGCCTTTCATTTTATTGTTAGGCGTTATTTCTTTAACCAATTATAAAAAGAAATTTCATGCAGCAGGAAATAACGGTTAGAAAAGAAAGCCTGGAAGAGCTGCATGCTAATTTTATGAATGCCAACCCATTTCCGCACGTTTATATAGATGACTTTTTAGAGACTGGATTGGCTAATTCACTATCTGAAAATTTTCCACCCCTGTCGGAAATGGACATCCTCTATCATGGGCTTAACGAGAACAAGGGCGAGCATTCGAACTTTCAGAATCTTCACGAAGATTTTCGAAGGCTGCAGCACCTGCTCTCATCGGAAACTTTTATAGGTGAGGTAGAATCTATTTCAGGAATAAGTGATTTCAGCGTTATAAACGACCGCTACGGCTGTGGACTGCATCAGGGAGGCAACGGCAGTTTTTTAGACATACATATTGATTATAATTTACACCCCTTTGAAAAAAAACAACGCCGGCTAAATCTTATTCTTTTTCTGAATAAGAACTGGCAAAAGGATTGGGGTGGATACCTTGAATTTTGGAACGCAGCGGGTACTGAATGTGTCACTAGTATAGAACCAAAATTTAACAGGTGCGTCCTATTTATTTGTAACAATATTTCTTACCACGGGTATAGCCGGATAAAATGCCCGGCCTCAGTGACACGCAAATCCTTTTATTTATACTTCTTCTCTCACCCTGAAAAAAAATTATTTTTTCACGATACGGTTTTTACTACGCCGCCGAACGACAATATTTATCACAAATACAGGGTGAAGGTTAAGGAAATTCTTAAGAATAACGTGAAGCGTTTTTTATATTATAGTGGTTTAAATAAATTCTTAAAATGATCAATCTTATCCCAACCCTATTTCCCAATGCCTTGGCGGGATCTCAACATCAAGGAAGCCTTTACTGATGAGGCGGTTCCTGAAATCCTGTTGCACATCGTAATCACCATGTACTAAAAATAATTTCTTAACCTGTTTAGGATCCTGGCAGGCAAGCCACTGACACAAATCGTTATAATCTCCATGTGCGCTCATACTTTTAATTTCTCCAATTTCCGCATGCACCTCATGCACCTGTCCGAAAATACTTACTTCTTTCGGATGTTCTTTTAATCTTCCTCCCAGAGAATGCGGCTCGCAATAACCGGAAAACAAAATAGTGTTCCGGCTATTTTCAATATTGTTACTGATGTGATGCTTAACCCTTCCTGCATCGGCCATTCCGCTGGCTGAAATAATTACACAAGGCTCATTTAAATAGTTCAGCATTTTACTTTCTTCAACACTTTTTATGAATTTCAAACCTTTGAAATCAAAAGGATCTTTGTCGCTCAATAAGATTTTCTGAATCCGGCTGTTGAAATACTGGGGGTAGCTTTTGATCACCTGTGTTGCTTCAAGGCTTAGGGGGCTGTCGACAAAATATTTGATGGCAGGCAGCCTGTTTTCAATTTCCAATTGGTTTAGTGAAAAAAGTATTTCCTGTGTACGTCCAACGCTAAAAGCGGGGATGATTAATTTTCCTTTCTTTTTAATACAGGTCTCTTCAATCCATTGCAGCAGCAAATCCGATGTTCCGGTAACCTGATCATGAAGCTTATTTCCATAAGTTGATTCCATTATTATATAATCGGCCTGCGGGAAAACATCCGGCGACCTCAGAATTTCATCGCCGTATCTGCCCACATCACCGGAAAAGGTGAGCCGGGTTTCCTGGCCATTTTCATTAATCTTTAAGTGAACTGTTGCACTTCCGATTATATGGCCGGCATCGAGATACAGGAATTGAACATTTTCATCAATTACATGCCATTGACCATAGTCTACCAAATTGAAAAATTCAACTGCTTTTACTGCATCTTCCATACCGTAAAGCGGTAAGAGATATGGCCTGCCTTGTGCTGCACGTACTTTGTTTTCAAACTGAAGATCATTTTCCTGAATGCCCGCACTGTCGGCCATTAAGATAGCCGAAAGGTCTTTGGTAGCTGGTGTAGAAAAAATCTTGCCTTTAAAGCCCTCCTTAACCAATTTCGGGATAAGGCCACAGTGATCAATATGAGCATGCGAGAGAATCAGGTAATCAATTTCCGAAGAAACGAAACCAAAGTCCCGGTTCAGTTCATCAGTTTCATTTCCGAGGCCCTGGTACATACCACAATCCAATAAATATTTTTTACCATTGTTCAGAGTGAGCAAATGCTTGGAGCCGGTTACAGTTCGGGCAGCCCCATGAAACGCTATTTTCATAAATAATTTAAAAGTTTAAGCAATGTAAATTGAAGTTAAGGAAACAAAAAATAAAATAGTTCTTATACTTTATTAAAGCCGGATTTAGTCTTGAATGACCATGTAAAAAAAAACTCCGCTACTACCTCGCCATTACTATTTTTTCCGGTTGATTTTGAGATAACACTTTTTCCTTCCCCTGTCGCAACAGCCTCTTCAATCGCAGCACTAATTTCTTTAGCCTGCAGGCAGGTAAAAAAAATCGTCCCCCTAGCTTTTTTAAGATAATTCGCTTCCATTTTGGTAACAAGCAGCGACACAGGAGGGTTTCTTCCAAAAACATTACTCAATGCAGGTAACCCGGTACTCATTTCTGCAGCCATAGCAAGGGAGGCAAAATAAGTAGACCGAAAAGGATTTTGGGTGAGCCATTTATACGGTACAGATGTGATACATTTTTCTTCAGTGATCTCCCGGATTCTTACACCTGAAAAATATGCGGCCGGAAGTTTATACAACAGGTATAAGCGGAATTTTAATGGATGATTTACCATTTTTAAGAAATCATTATTATCGGCCATTTTAGAAGTTTAGAGTTGCAAGTTTGTAAATAACTCTGAATTAAAGGACAAAAATTCCATCTTTTCTTCGCCGGAAAATAGGCAGTCAAAAAACAATTTCATGATTTTATGATGCAATAATAAGTAAATGTTTTGCCTGATGGCAACTTTAAGATTTCTATTGGACTTTTTCGGACATAAAACAAAATCTTTCACCATAACCTAAACGGATTTTCATGAAAAAGTTTCACACAATATATTTAATAAAAAATATTTCTAACAAGAATGGAAATAAATCGAACTTCGCAAGTTTTAATACCCAGCCTCCAAATGATATGCAATAATGGGTGGACCTGTCAATCAAATCAAATTTTTTCAAAACCCAACCTTCTCCCTGCCCGGGCTATCTTTACAGGACATAGTTTTTGTGAAGAAAAGGTTCATCGAACAAAAGAACTTTCTTCGGCGTTTATCCTTGTCAAATAAAAAAATAGCGAAATTCGTTAAATGGATTTAGTATTATAATTTTACTTTTTTAATGTTTAATACCTACCCGGTTATAAAAATCCATTTACTATATTTCCTCATTTGCTTTCCCCTTTTGGGAATATTCAATATCACATTTGCACAGGAGCGGATCATCACAGGAAAAGTGACCGACAAGAAAACAGGGCTTCCCCTTATTTCATGCAGTGTGTATGCCCTCAATTCCGGGAATGGGGTTATTACCGATGAAAAGGGAAAATATACATTCACTATCAGTGATAAAACAGATTCAATCGCCATTTCGATGATTGGCTATAAATCTGTTTCCAAAGCGGTTTCAGATTCGTCAGATCAACATATCAATTTTGAAGCGGAACCTTTTGCAAATACTATGGAAGACATAGTAATTGCTTTTAAATCCAGGTATACAAAGGCCCAAAGGCTCATTTTGAAGGTGATTAAAAATAAGCCTGAAAATGATGCCTTTAATAACAAATCCCTGCAATGCCAGTTATATGATAAAATGGAAGTAGACCTCAAAAATTTGCCTGAAAAAATACAAAATAACCGCCTCCTGAGGCCATTGGCTTTTGCCTTTAATAACCAGGATACTACAGAAAACCATGATATTCTGTTACCTGTATTCATATCTGAAACCAATTCAAACTATTATTACCGAAAATCGCCCGAAAAAGACCGCAATGATTATACCGCCATTAAGAGTTCAGGTTTTGACAATAAAACCATCATAACTTTTGTGGACGGACTTTATAAAAAGATCAATGTTTATGATAATAACATAAAACTGGTCGATGTAAATTTTGTAAGCCCAATTTCTGACAATGCCCTGAATTATTATGATTACCATATTTTAGATACAGTTTATTTTGGAAGTAACCGGTGCATACAGGTTCAGTTTTCACCGGCACATTTTGGCAGCAATACTTTTAACGGGTATTTGTGGATAGCAGATACCTCATATGCAGTGAAATCGTTGATGATGAATATGGACAAAAATGCCAATGTGAACTTTGTAAAGAAGTTTCAGATTTCTCAATTTTTTGAGGCAGAAAATCAGAAAAGATTTTTACCGGAAAAAACCATTTTATACATGGACCTGGTAGTTCCGTTAAAAAAGCAAACAGGTGTAATTGCGAAGAAAACAACTATTTATAAAAATATCATCCTGAATAATAATGCTATTGATACAGCTTTTGCTAAAAAATTAGAGCCGATTTCTGCTTTTGCTCCTGACTCTGCTAAAGAAAGGCCCATTCAAAGGTTTGAACCTCTGAGCAAGTCTGAGAAGTCTGTTTACCTTTTGATGGATACTCTTACAAAAATCCCAATTGTTATCACCTACACCAAAATCATTTCTGCCTTAGCCACAGGTTATTATTCTGCCGGCCATGTTGATCTTGGCGATGTCTATTATATCTATACCAACAACCTTGTGGAAGGTAACAGATTTACTATTGGACTAAAAACAAATTATAAATTTAATCAGCGTATTCAGCTGAAAGGTTATGCAGGATATGCTATGAAAGATAAGACTTTCCGTTACCTTTTAGGTTCTACCTTTGTTTTAAATCCTCGCCTTTGGTCAACTTTAAAACTTGAGTTCAGCAGTGATATAACCGGCACCTATGATCATACAGATGAACTGGACCAAAACTCAATATTTGCATCACTTTTACGAAGGGTAAAATATTCACAGGCCAGGCTGGTAAACAGCCAATATACTGATGTGCAGTTTTTAAAATATTTAACCAGTGACTGGGCAATTGGGGCAGATATCAATCACAATGTGCTCACCCCTTTCTTTAATGTGTATTATACCAACAAGGATTTTAGTCCGTTTCTGGATAGCATTTATGGAACGGATCATTATGCTGTCAACGAGGCAGGTGTTTCATTAAGATGGTCTCATAAAGAAAGATATGTTACCCAGCATTTTCGCAGGGGAAGCCTTGGAGGTTATTTCCCAATTATAACCCTGAGTTATACCAAGGGTTTGCAGCTCAATAATGGCCTGCTCAAAAGTGATTTTAATTTCAGTAAGTGGAATTTATATTTAGAGCATAATTTTCCGGATGGCAGGATTGGGCAGCTCTCTTATATCATCGACGCGGGTATTACTAATGGAGTATTGCCTATAGTTTTATTGAATGTATTAAAAGGGAATGACACATATTATTATAACAAGTATGCCTTTAATAACATGAACCGGTTTGAATTTGCAACAGATAAATATGCCAGCCTTTTATTAGAACAAAATTTCGGAAGTTTCCCTTTTAAATATTTTCCTTTATTGAAAAGGTTAAAATGGCGCTCGCTGGTTACTTTCAGGGGAGTGATAGGTGGTATGTCACAGGCTAATAAGATAGCTAACGGTTATTATGATTCTACCATTAGTTACCATTTTACAGTACCGGATAAAGAGCCCTATCTCGAATCGGGAGTCGGTATTGATAATATTTTTCATTTTTTCAGAATTGATGCAGTATGGAGAATGGATTATTTAAACAATCCCGGCATTTCGAAATTTGGAATAAAAGCAAGCTTACAAATCAAGTTTTAGTCTTCAACAGAAGAAAAATTCAACTAAATCTTAAAAAGTGCGGAAAACAGGAGAGACTATCTGCATATATAGTTTATATCCCATTGAAAATAATCCAGGTAAATCAGCCTTGGGTTGGTAGTGAGCCGAATAATTTTCATATTCGGCTCAGTAATTTGGTTATATTTGAGCCGAATATCTGTCATATTCAGCTCATGGCAACCTACAATTGGCAACAACAAGACTGGCCCCGTTTCAAATTCTCGCTCGATGGCGTGGAGGACGACTTGCTTATCTTTTCTGAAAAGTTAGGGCGAGTATCGGGTATTTTGGAGGGTTTGCCTGAGGAAACGAAGCAAGATGTCACCATTGATATCATTCTTGCTGAAGCAATCAAGACTTCTGAAATAGAAGGCGAATATCCGAGCCGCAAGGAGGTTCTTTCCTCCATTCGCAAGAATCTTGGTTTGCATCATAGCCCTGAACACATAAAAGATCAATCAGCTGCCGGATTGGGCGAACTGATGATTGATGTTCGTAAGACTTTCAAAGAAACATTGACCGAAGCAAAGCTTTTTGCATGGCACAGAATGATATTACGCGAAAATAAAAAAATGGAGTTGGGCCAATGGCGTACTCACGAGGAACCAATGCAAGTAATATCCGGTGCACTGGGCAAACAAAAAGTACATTACGAAGCACCACCCTCTTCAAAAGTTCCAAAGGAAATGAAGCGTTATATTCAATGGTTCAATAGCACTGGACCTGGCGGTAAGAACGAAATAAAAAAAGCCCCGGTACGCGCGGCGATCGCTCATTTGTATTTTGAAACAGTCCATCCCTTTGAAGATGGAAACGGAAGAATCGGACGTGCGATAGCCGAAAAGGCCTTATCACAAACGATAGGCCGCCCGGTAATGCTGAGCCTATCCAGAACAATAGAAGCAAAAAAGAATGTCTATTACCAGGTACTTGAAAAGGCGCAACATTCAAATGAAATAACGCCGTGGATGAAGTATTTCATTAGAACGACTTTGGATGCGCAAATAGAAACTGAGACACAGATCGAATTCACTTTGAGGAAAACGAGATTCTTTGATCAGTTCAAAGATCAGTTAAATGATCGTCAGCTTGCCGTAATCAAGAGAATGCTTGACGAAGGCCCGAAAGGTTTTGAGGGAGGCATGAATGCCAGAAAATATATAGGCATCACCAAGACTTCTAAAGCGACCGCCACAAGGGATATGCAGCAGTTATTGGAAATAGGCGCTTTTGTTCCCGCTGGTAAAGCAGGGGGACGAAGTACAAGCTACCAGTTAAATATTTGAAATGGTGTGGAATTGACAAAAGATTCTTGAATTTCATAGAAGGAATTTGTCAGGCAGGGTAAATGCCGCATTGAATTAATGCAACTTCATCAATAAATCAATTGACACTATCAGTCCAATGTCGATCAGGGCACTTTGAAAATGTAAGTTATACAAATGTATATAGCTCCAATCGGATAAGATCTTCAAAGCTTACTGACATCCTTCAATAAGGAGATATTTATTTATGATCTACCCATGTCATATGATAACCTTAAACCATCAGTTACGCGATAAATCTGGTGATCTAAACCTGTCCAAGAACCGTGATGAAATACATGGGATAAAAAGTTATTGTTTAAGTCCGTTCACAATGAAGATTTTCACGTAGAGATTTCGAACTTAGTTGAAGATAATATTATAGAAAACCACCCACTGCGTTTTATAATCTTGGCAGGTTATATGACTATTCTTTTAAGCTTGCTGACAAGATACAGCATACGCATTACAGCCAGATGTTTAAATAATGGAAGCGATTACCTATCAATACTGATCTGCCGGCTACTGCCTCCCTTCATATTATTATTTCCAACTGGGATGTTCGAACCTCTACAATTTCCTTGCAGAAAACAATTAAATCCCAGTGGAGATTGTAATCTCTTTTTTAAATACCATTCCTACCCACCGGTTCCTTTATTCTTTTGTTCTTCCTCATTCATTTTCATAAATGGTTTTAAAATATCAATCGGAACAGGGAAAATGGTAGTTGAATTATTTTCAGTCGCTATTTCGCGTAATGTTTGAAGGTAACGCAAAGTTAATGCGCTTGGCTGCTCGCTTAAAATTTTTGCTGCATCGCTAAGTCTCTGTGAAGCCTGGAATTCACCTTCCGCAGAAATAACCTTAGCCCTTCTTTCTCTTTCTGCTTCGGCTTGTTTGGCCATTGCACGCTGCATTTCCTGGGGAAGATCAATTTGTTTTACTTCCACGTGGGTAACTTTTACGCCCCATGGTTCAGTTTGCAGGTCGATTATTTGTTGCAACCTGATGTTGATTTTTTCTCTTTGAGATAATAGTTCGTCCAGTTCTGACTGCCCCAGAACACTACGCAATGTAGTTTGTGAAAGCTGCGATGTACCTGCGAGATAATTTTCTATTTCTATGATCGCTTTTTGGGGATCAATAACGCGGAAATAAATTACAGCATTCACCTTTATAGAAACATTATCCTGCGTAATTACATCCTGCGGAGGTACATCCATTACAACAGTCCTTAAACTTACTTTTACCATTTTATCAATAACAGGAATCAAAAGAATCAGCCCCGGACCTTTCACGCCGCCACCTAATACCCTTCCCAACCTGAACACCACCCCGCGTTCATATTCACGCAGAATGCGGATGGCGCTTGCCAGTATATACAATATGAATACTACTATTATTATTAAAACGATTGGAAGTTGCTGTGGCATAATTTTAATTTAAATGTTATAAAGAAAATATTTTATAAATATAGGAATTTGATCATGCTTTTTCCTGTTCAACATATAATGTAAGGTTTTTAATTTCCTTAACGACAATATTATCCCCCGGATTTATTTTTCCTGATAAAGAGATGGCATTCCACATTTCACCGTTTACTT
>OBLT010001452.1_pt1 | contig 15169 bp, 11 predicted proteins | sample 1518721 | NCBI WGS metagenome assembly OBLT01 (sample SAMEA3539307, study PRJEB22396) | soil metagenome | biome: tundra; feature: field; material: soil | place: USA | collected 2010-05 | depth 0.15 m | reverse complement strand
GCGCCGGCATCGTCAAGGAATACACCGGCATCTCGGATCCGTACGAGGCGCCCACCGATGCCGAAGTCGTGATCGACACCGCCAAGCTGAGCCCCGAGGAAGCGGCGCAGACCATCCTTCTGCACCTCGAGCGCGAAGGCTTCGTCGGCGCCAACGGCAACAGCTAGGAAGGCAGTTCTCTGTTCTCAGTTCCTTAACCTGGTTTTGTTTTACTGAGAACTGACAACTGAGAACGAATAAAGACGGCATGGAATTCCTGCTCCTAAAAATACTGATCGGCTTCATCGTCGGAACGCTGATCGGGTTGACGGGTCTGGGCGGCGGCGTACTGCTGCTGCCCATGCTCATCTTCGGCCTGCGCGTGCCCGCCATCATTGCCGTCGGCACCGACGCGCTGTTCAACTTTTTCACTAAGATTCCCGCCAGCATCATGCACTTGCGCAAAGGCACGGTGCGCAAGAAAGTTGTCCTGGCAATGGCCGTCGGGAGCATTCCTGGCTCGTACCTGGGCGTGACTCTGCTGGTGCACCTGCGCAACGTCTATGGCGCCGGCGTCAACGACTTCATCAAGTCCGCCGTCGGACTACTGCTGGTATTGATTCCCACGCTGCTTCTGTTCCAGGGACGAATTGAAGAACGTCTCGCCAAGCGCCAGCCCACCATGAAATCGTTTGCCGGGATGAGTCTCATCGGATTAGTTGGCGGATTTCTGGTCGGCATCACATCGGTCGGTTCGGGCAGCATCATCATGATGATGCTTCTTTTGTTTTATTCGTTCGCGCCCAAAGTCATGGTCGGCACCGACATTACCCATGCCGTGATTCTGACCGGCGTCGCCAGCCTGTTGCACTGGCGGGCGGGCAACGTCGATCCCCACCTGGTCGGGTCCCTGCTGATCGGCTCGATCCCCGGCGGAATCCTCGGCTCGCATCTGAGCACGCGCGTTCCCGTGCTGTGGCTGCGGCGAATCCTGTGCACGGTCTTGCTCATGACCGGAGCAAGAATGCTGTGGGCGTAGGTTTCGTGTAGAGAAGGGGCTTGCCCCGTCTTTCTTGAACGCGGCGGGAGACGCGACAAGCCGCGTCTCTACAGAAAAATCGACGATCACTGTCTCCGGAGATCTGATGTCTTCTTCTTTCAATTCGCAAGAAACTCTCGAACGCATTCACGCTGCCCTGGAAGCGGCACGGGCCGTGCTGAACCGCTTCACTCCCGGCGCCATTGCAACCGAATACAAAGTTGGACACGATCCCGTCACCGAGGCCGATCGCGCCGTCGACGACGTTCTGCGCAAGACGCTTCTCCGCCCGGGCGAAGGCTGGCTCTCAGAAGAGACGGTGGATGACTTCACTCGGCTCGACAAGCAGCGCGTCTGGGTGGTCGATCCGCTCGACGGCACTCGCGAGTTCGTGCAAGGCATCCCGGAGTTCTGCGTTTCGATCGCCATGGTGGAGAATGGAATCCCCGTCGCTGGCGGAATCTGCAATCCGGCAACGGATGAACTGATTCTCGGATCGCGCGACAGCGGCGTGACCTACAACGGCAAGCCCGCGCAACCAAGCCAGCGCAAGGATCTGCACGGCGCGCTCGTGCTCGCCAGCCGCAGCGAAGTGAAGCGTGGCGAATGGAAGCAGTTCGAGTCCGCCGAGTTCAATATTCGTCCCATGGGATCGGTTGCCTACAAACTCGGACTGGTCGCCGCCGGCCGCGCCGATCTCACCTTTACTCTGGTTCCGAAAAATGAGTGGGACGTTGCCGCCGGGGCGGCGCTGGTCGAAAGCGCCGGAGGCTGGGTGCTGAAGCTGGACCATTCGCCGCTGCGCTGCAACCAGAAAGATCCGCTGATCTCCGGCCTGCTCGCAGGGAGCCCGTTCCTACGCGATCCGCTGCTCGCCCTGCTCGACCGGCACGCGCAGACGGTGGGCAGCGAGAAGCAGCCCTGAGGTTAAATAAAATTGTCACCCTCGCGCATTGTGTTCCTGATGTACCACGAACTGGAACTCGCTGGCCGGAAACTCTGCCAGTTCGAGCCTGGCTACGTGCGCTACATTCTGCCGCTCGAGACTTTCCGCAGCCAGATCGCTTGGATCAAAGAATCCGGCGGGCGCGGCCTCAACGTGAGCGAAGCACTTCGCTACCCTGCCGAGCCGAGCGTTTGTATTACATTTGACGATGGCTGTGAGACCGACCTCATCGCCGCTGCGCCCGTGCTCCGCGAGTTCGCCTGCAATGCAACCTTCTACCTCACTGCTGGATTCCTAGGGACGCCCGGGTACCTCAAGGCCAGCGAGGTGCGCGATCTCGACGCGCAGGGTTTCCAGATCGGCTGCCATTCGATGACCCATCCTTATCTTTCCGATCTCACGGAGCCGGAACTGAAGCGCGAAGTCGTGGATGCGAAGCTGCAGATTGAAACCATCGTCGGACATTCCATCGAACACTTTTCCTGTCCCGGAGGACGCTACAACCAGCGCACGCTGCGGATGGCACGCCACGCGGGATTCGTAACCGTTGCTAACAGCCAGTTTTATGCGAACTCTTCCCGCACCAGCCCCTACGAACTGGGCCGCGTAGCCATGCTGCGGGACCTCACCTTGGAGGAGTTCAGCGCCACTTGCCAGGGCCGCGGGTTGTGGAAAAAACGCCTTCAGCATCAGACCCGGCGCAGCGTGCAGCGCGTGCTCGGAAACCGCGCCTACGATCGCCTGCGCGCGGCGCTGTTGGGGGAACCCCGCCAGTAACCGTAGCTTTGGTTATTTTAGTTTTCCCTGCCCTCGGCCTCTTCTTCCATGCCGTGCGCTAAACGCCCGATCAGTCTCTCACGCCAGATAGGCCGTCCCGCGCCTGTTTCCACTTACTGCGCAGCAGACAAACTGGTGGACACTGGGCGCACGCGAATCTGTACATGTCGCGCCCGCATGTACTAACGGGTCTCCGATGAACTTCCGGCATCTGGGAACCCTTAGCCCATCTCGATAGATTCAGCATGAGGACAATCGACTAGTCCCCCATCTTTAAGTACGGTCGAGGGCTCGCAATGTTTAAGACAGTGGCAAGGATTGAAAAGAGAAATGCACTCTTAAGTCATTCCAGATTTTCCCCTGCACTGGCACAGCGCCTGGGCATCGTGATCATGCTGCTCGTGGTTGCACTGATGACCACTTCTTGCGGTACGGTGGCACAAGCTGCTGGCACCCAGAACAGCGGGACCGCGAACCACCTGAACCTGTCCGGAAATCTTCCCGGGGGTACGGTCAGTGAGTCTTACAACGCGGTACTCGCAGTAGGGGGCGGAAACTTCCCCTACCATTTCTTGGTAAAAACCGGCACCCTTCCCCCGGGCGTCAGTTTGAACCCAGCCACCGGGATGTTCTCGGGGAAGCCGACAACTGCGGGTAAATTCTCGTTTGAAGTGATGGTGACTGACTCCCCGCGCCCCGATCAGGGGAGCCAGACGTTCGGCATTATCGTCGGCGGCGGTGGCGGCGGGAATGTCAAGGTCAGTGTGTCTCCGGCCAGCGCGACTTTGCTGTCGGATCAAAAGCAGCAGTTCACCGCCACTGTCAGTGGAACTTCCCATACCGCGGTGACCTGGTCGGCGACGGCAGGGTCGGTGGATGCCAATGGTCTTTACACCGCGCCGACGGTAACGGCGGCCACCAACGCGGTGGTTAAGGCGACCAGCAATTACGACCCCTCGAAATCAGCCAGCGCTGCCGTCACCGTTAACCCGGTGAACAACCAGGCACTCAAAATCACAACCGGAAGTCTTCCCCAAGGCCAGCAAGGGCAAGCCTATAGCGAAGTGTTCAGCGCGAGCGGCGGAACCTCGCCATACAGTTGGAGTATTTCCGCAGGCACTCCTCCGACGGGAATCGCGATGAATGCGAACGGGGATTTTGCGGGAATGCCCCGCGCCGCCGGTACATTCAGCTTCACAGTCATGGTGACGGATGCCGCCCACAAGACTGCAACCGGAAATTTCAATGTCACCGTCGTTGCCGGGGGTAATTTCGACGGTCCGGCGGAACTGCCGAGAGTGACCGTTCCCAGCGCGATGTCCGACACGCCCGCGCCCGGAACCGTCATCACCGTCAACGGTGGCGGCGATCTGCAATCCGCCTTGAACAGCGCTCACTGCGGCGACGTGATCCACCTTCAGGCGGGAGGAACCTTTACCGGCAAGTTCACTGTGCCGGCCAAGAACTGCGACAACAGCCACTGGATCGTCATCCGCACCAGTTCCGCGGACAGCGCTCTGCCGGCGGAAGGTCAACGCGCGACGCCTTGCTACGCCGGGGTCGCCTCTCTACCTGGACGGCCGGCGTATAGCTGCGCGAATCCAAAAAACGTGATGGCGAAAGTACAGATTCAGGCGCAGGGAGACGGCCCGTTCCAGTTCGCCCCTGGCGCCAACTTTTACCGCTTTGTCGGTCTGGAAGTGACTCGTCCCACCGGAGCCTCAGGGCCTGCCGCCCTGATCACTGGCCAGGGAACTGCGGATCACATCGTGGTCGATCGCTCGTGGCTGCATGGAGCGCTTCAGGATGAAACTCACCTCGGCGTCAGTTTGAGTGGCATCACCAACGCAGCGGTCGTCGATTCCTATTTCAGCGACTTCCATTGCATCTCAGTCAGCGGGCACTGTACCGATTCTCATGCCATCTCTGGCGGCGTGAGCAACACCCAGGATGGTCCCTTCAAGATCCAGAACAACTTCCTCGAAGCCTCGACCGAGGGCATCTTGTTCGGTGGCGGAGCGGCCAACTTGTCGCCTGCCGACATCCAAATCCTCAACAATCACTTCTGGAAGCCGTGGCAGTGGATGCCCGGCAACCCGAACTTCATCGGCGGACCGGATGGCAATCCTTTCGTCGTCAAGAATCACCTGGAGCTCAAGAATGCGGTTCGCGTTCTGATCGAAGCGAATCTTATGGAAAACAACTGGGGAGGCTTCAGCCAAAGCGGCTACGCCGTTCTGCTCACCCCAAAGAACCAACACACCCAGAAAGGCACTAACGTTTGTCCGCTGTGTCAGGTGACCGACGTCACGATCCGGTATATACGCGTCTCACATGCCGCGGGCGGAATCGGGATGGCCACCGTCCTCTCCGGAAACGGGAAGGATGGAGCCGCGGCGCTGGCGGGCACTCGCTGGAGCGTTCATGACGTGGTTCTCGACGACCTGAGCAAGAAATATGTGGGCGGCGGCGGGGCGTTCCAGATCATGAACGCATGGCCCTCCAACCCGCTCAGCAACGTCACTATCAATCACGTCACCGCTTTCCCGGATCCCGACAGCCACATGATTAGCGTGGGAAACATTGAATCAAGAGCGCCGATGTCTGGGTTGGTCTTCACCAACAACCTGGTGATAACGGCCGCGCACCCGGTGTGGAACACGGGAGGCGGCCATGCTAGCTGCGCCTATCTCGATGTGCCGGTGACCAGCATCACCAATTGTTTTACCACTTTCACATTCGCCAACAACGGCCTGGTCGCGGCTCCAACCGCGTTTCCCCCGTCGAAATGGCCAACCAACAACATGTTCCCGCAAACCATCGATGATGTCGGGTTCACCAATTTCAACAACGGCAATGGTGGCAACTACGAGCTTCTGTCGAGCAGCCCTTACAAGAACAAAGGCACGGACGGCAAGGATCTCGGGGCTGACATTGTTGGTCTCAACACAGCGCTGGCGAACGTCGAATAACTTTCAGTTGCAATGGGATTCTCACCTTCCCCAAGGTCCGCGGTTCGCCGCGGACCTTCTTTTTTCGCCATGGTCGCTCCACCCGAAGGATGGTTCGATCTTGTCCGTGCTAGCGTCCCTTCATTCCAATACACGGTGGAGGGATGGCCTCTCCGTGGTGATTCCGGATACGTGCGACATGTGAGAAACTGGCACATGGCTCCGCTTACTTTTCGATCCTCCCACTCTCCCGTAGTGAAAAGCTCGCTGCTTAAAACTCTTTGTTTCTGTCTGGCCTCCGCGTTTGTCGTTTGGTCCACGCTGCCGGCAGTGGCGGCCGCACCTCCCACCGGTGAAAATGCCTATTGTGGCAAGGGCGATGTCGCGCGCTTCGGCGCCAAGGACGGGATCGCCGAGCTTCCCAAAGCTTGTTACTACACCGCGCTCGACGGAACGCCGTCGCCCGGAAAAGAGATTCGCGTCTCTGCCAAGGCCGATCTGGCTTCTGCCATCGAAAACGCCAAGTGCGGAGACACGCTGCTGCTGCCCGCCGGAGCTTCTTTCGAGGCGCACGTTTTGCCCGCGAAAAAATGCGACGACCAGCACTACATCACGTTGCGAACCGACACGCCCGACGCCAAACTCCCCGCCGAAGGCTCGCGCATCTCTCCCGCATGGGCCGGAGTCGCCAGCCTTCCCGGGCGTCCGCCCTTTGCCCTACCCTCCGGCGGACCGGCCAAGTTGCTCGCGACCGTGGTTGTGCGCCGTCCTTCGGGCGTAATCGTCGGAGATCACGTCCGCTTCATTGGAATTGAGTGGACGACGCCTCCCGACGCATACATTGCTCGCATGGTGGCCGTCGAACACGCCGACCACGTGATCTTCGATCGCAACTGGATTCACCCCGCCGATGGCGCCGAAGTGGCCCACGGCGTCGGCATCACCGAGGGTTCGCACACGATTGCGGTCATCAACTCCTACATTAACGGCTTGAATTGCATCGCGATCACGGGGAAGTGCACGGATGCAACCGCCGTCGGCGGGGGCAGCGGCGACGAACCCATTTCCGCGCTTAAGATTTACAACAACTTCCTCGAGTCCGCCGGAGAGAACATTCTGTTCGGCGGCAGTGCCTCCACCATCAACCCAACTGATATCGAGATCCGCCGCAATCATTTGTTCCGCCCCATGCTCTGGAAGGAAGGTGAACCCGGCTACACGCCAAGCGCCTCGGGACGCCCTTTCATCGTCAAGAACAACCTTGAGCTCAAGAATGCAGTCCGGGTTTTGATTGAGGCCAATCTGCTGGAGAACACCTGGGGAGGTTTCAGCCAGACCGGATGTTCCATCCTGCTCACTCCCAAGAACCAGTCCAGCAAGTGTCCGGGTTGCCGCGTCAACGACATCACCATTCGCTTTGACCGGGTTCGAAATGTCGCCGCGGTCCTGGGGATTGCCAACGTTCGTTCGCAGACCAAAGCGGCCGCCGCTGACGGCGGACGCTACAGCGTTCACGACCTCTTCGCCGACAACCTGCACGACAAGGACTACAAGGGCGGGGGGAGCTTTTTGAGTCTCCTCTCCGTGGAGCCGCCGTTGCATGACATCCAGATCGATCACGTAACCGCCTTTGTTACCGGGGGACTGATGGCGATCGAGAACGCCGGTGCGAAGGTGGCGAACTTCACGCTGACCAACAGCGTATTCTCCGTCGGAGATCGGCGGCCGCCGGTGGCGTCGGCGGGCGGGGGACCCGAAAGTTGCGCGGGAAAGAACCAGGGACTAGGCGCGGAGGTCGTGCTGAGCGCCTGTTTTGACCCCTATCGGTTCGAAAAGAATCTGATCATTGGCAGGAGAGGCTCTTTTCCCAAAGGAAATTTTGAGGTCGACTCGGCACAAGCAGCCGGCATTCGCGACCTCAAAGACAACGTCAGCAAGGATCCCAGACTCTGCCATGCGAAAGGGCCGGGATGTCCGAAGGTCTCGCCAGGCGCAGGCGCTGCGTCCGATGGCCGTGACTTGGGGGCGGACATTGATGCGGTTGAAGCAGCGATCGCTGGGGTGGAATAGACCTCGATCACAGCGACCGGCGCCAGCCCGGTAGCCCTAGCCCGAGTCGGAACCGCGATCCGGTCACAGCGGCAATTGCGTGGCGGCGGAATCCGGCGGCCTGATGTTGACGCCATACAGGGGATGTTGGAAATCGTGCAACATATACATCTGGTCGTGCCACGCCGCTGGGCACGATTGCGTGTGCCGGAGTAGATGCATGGGGCACAGCTTCATTTCCGAGTGATCGAGATTGAATTCGCGAATCGCGCAAAGTTCGCCGAGATACTCGTTGTAGCAAAAGATATCGTCGAAGTACGAGATCACCCGTGGCAACCGTGTGTTGGGCAGCCCCTCCCATATCTTAAATGCCGTCTTGGTCGAGCTGTAATAGTCCAGGTCGAAGGACACGAAACCAATGGGATTCTTGAGTTTGGGCAAGAACTCCGAGACCGTCTCTTCCACATTACCCAGGATGAGGCGCGCCCTTTTCAACCTTGCCCGCAAGCGCTCGACGTCCATCGTGTAGAATCCTTGGCCCCACTCGTAGGGGATATCCCTATAGTCAATCGGCGCAGGCATTCCCCCGCCGGTATCGAAGCCAAAGACGTCGATGGCGACACCAAAATGCCGTTCCGCTTCCTCCGCGGTCTTTTCCATCGCCAGAAGTCCTCGTCCGCCGGCGACACCAAACTCGATGACTGAAATTCCCGGCAGACCCAGCACTTTCGCCAACGACGCCGCCGAATAGACTCCGAACTGGTACATCGGCTTGGCGCCGACACCCAGGAACACGCGTGTTTCCAGGGACCCCATGGGCACCTTGGACCAAAGAAAACGAGCGCCAGGCAACCGAGACACCCGCCGCAAAACGTTACGTTTCACAGTACCGACCATTCAGCATAGTGTTAGCCTATGCAACACCCACCAGAGACGGAGAGCAACGTCCGCGAAAGATGCGAAGCCATTGATCCCGCGACTTACCCCGGGGCAAATATCCTGCTTCTCTACTTTAAATTCAATTTCCGATTGTGACTACGGAAACTGGCAGCCCTATAACATCCTCGTTGTGCCTGCCGGACGTCCTCGCCGCGGCAGCAGTCTCTTCAGTACCGCTTTCCCATCCAGCACGGCCAGGTCTTTTCCGGTCTTCAGCATTTCGAAAATCGCTGGCAGGGGATCGCGAATGGACCAGAGAGCATCGCAGGTGGATGGCGAGCGAGACCCATCCGACCGTGATCCGTCGTTGGCCAGGGAGCTCTGGGCAGGCGAAGCGCTTCTCGAGCTTTTCATGACACCGTGCCAACGCTTGACCAAGCCGGCTTTCCAGCGCCAACGCAATCCAATGGCGTACCTGGCTGGCACTGCTGGCGTTTCGCCGTGGGCGAGTTGCCACTGGTAGGCGGGAAAGTCCACTCCCGCCTGAATCGCGAGAGACAGGGTGCCCCAGTAGCGGCCATTTACCTCCATTAAGGCCGCGGCGCCGGTGGCGGGGTCGTGGCGGAATTCGACCATGGCGACTCCTTCCCACTCCAACCCGCGCAGCAGTTTGAGCGCCATGTTCCTTAACTCTGGATCGATCGGCTCGGCAACTGCCATGACCGCGACGCCTCCCGTATGGGGCATCTCTTTAAGACGTCGATGTTGGAAATCTGCGATGCATGCGCCTTGGTGAAAAAGCACCTCAACGCCAACACCTTGCCCCGGACAGTATTCCTGCAAAATCGCACCGTCCAAGGCACCGCTCCTTAACGCATCGACAAGATCCCGTTCGGAATGGAAATAGCGCACTTTGAAAATTTCCGCCGAGCTCTTTTGCCGGGGCTTGGCTACCACGGGAAAGGTGAGCTCGGGAATATCGCCAATATTCGCCAGAGCGGAAACAACGAACTCCCGGGGAACCCGAATTCCGCACTGGGTGGCGATCGCCAGTGTGGCTTCTTTGTTCAAGACGCGGTCTATGATCCGCGCCGGCGGGCAGGCCACACGCAACAACGCGCTCAGGCTGTCGTAATGCTCGGAGATCACACTCAAGGCGCCGTCGGTCGCGGGTATCAACATGTCGACGCCGTGCTCGCGTATGAATGCGGAAAGGACTGTCACAAAGCCGGAAGGAGACTCCGCGTAGTTCGGCAACCGGAGGAACTGGAAAACGGCGCGCGATCGGAACGACAGGTCGTGCGCCGACAAGCTGGCCACCGCGACCGGAACGCCAAGCCGGTGAAGCGAGCGCGCGATCGGCACCGTAATGCGCGGTTCCACCCCGAGTATCAGTACAGGTTGTTTTTGCATACCCATGCTGCGATTCACGCCCGATTCGCTTTGTGCCGCGAGTCGCCTATCCTTGTCGCGGCCCTCCCGGCGTGCTGTGCCCTGGCGTATCAGGGTGGTGTTGCGGCATCGGCGAGGCAAGAGACGAAACGAGATTATAAACGCACGTCTGAAGAATACGGTAGCAACGTCGGGTTTCTTCTTCGTCGCCGTAAAAAGGGTCGCGGATCTCAACCGAGCGATCGTCGAGCCCCGCGTAAGCGCTCAGCATGAAGACTTTCTCTCTCGCACGGGGGTATCGGTAGAAGAGTTCGACCTGGTTTCGATAGTCCATTGCGAAAATGACGTCGGCCTGACTCACCATCTCGGCGGTCAAAAGCCGGGCACGGTGACCCTCCAGGGAAACGCCAAATGGTTGTGCCGCGGCGATACCCCACGGGTGCGCCGGTTTGCCGGGGGTCGCATTGAGGCCTGCCGAAGTCACCGTAACGTGGACCTCAGGAAAACCAGTCAACTCTCGTTTCATCAATGCTTCGCACATCGGGCTTCGCATGATATTGCCGAAGCAGACAAACAGGAATGAGCGGGCGCCTGAGGGAGCCTTGCGCCGTTTCCTGTTGCCCAGGCCAACTCCGTCGAGCATTCTGATTTTCAGGTATAGCGGCCGTTCAAAGCGCTTGTACTTCCGGTACTCGAGCACTTCCTGAACCACGCGCCTCGGCACCAGGAACTTGAGGATCCTCTTGGCTGTTTCGCGGGCTCGCTCATGCTTCAGCAGTGGCGACGTCATTCTGCGTAGTCCCGGCCATCTCATTCGGCGTCTCTTGTCGCAGCCAACTTCTGCCCGCCAGCCCGGCGCCGTTTCGGATTCAGTCCGTGCAGAACTGTCCAGACCTGCTCCGGAAGATGAGCACGCAACCACTCCTTGCTGTCTCGGGCCGTGTTCACGAACCTCAAATAGAGGCTGCCCCGGCCAAACCGCATGGCGAAGTGGATATTCCTGTAATGTTGCAATTGCGGGACCCAGATATTCTTGCCGGGACTTTGCCCGAACAGGAAATCATAGCGCCCAATCCCTGCCGCTATGAGCTGCTCCAGCACATGCCCGCGCAGTATGAAACCCACGCGGTCGGCAGCATGATCGGGGTCAAATCCCTCCTGCAGCAGAAATACCGTCTCTCGATATCGGAAGCAGAACTGAGCAGCCGCAGTCTTGCCGTCAAGGCTGAGCAACCAAAATTCCAAGCACTGGTTTGCCAGCAACGCCCGGCTCAGATCATAGTAAAAAGCCCGGCGCTCGGCCGAAGCAAAGGTGCCAGATTCGCCCCGCAACTGCCAGCGCATCTGATGTAAGCGGAACAGGTCCTCGAGGCACCGGTTAAGATCGCCTGCTTCCGTACATTTGTAGATTTGCACCTGATAGCGACGGTGAAGCCGTCGGGTGTAACGCTTAAGATTATTTCTATTCTCGCTGGTAAGTTGGCCAATGTAAGCTTCCCAACTGGTAGGGAGATTGGAGACCAGCCAGGGCCGCTCAAAGGTGAACTGGCGGCATCCGCGCTGTTTGAGCCGGGACATCAGTATCGCCGCCGCAGGGGAATCATGGGGAAGCGTATTGAGCTGGCAGAAATCCCAATCGATATCACCCCTCGCCAGGAAGTCCAGCAAGGCGTCGACAAACGCCGATTCATATCCCGGCCGCACCGGCAGGTCCAGATTGTCCGAGTCGCCGCTGCCGTCGCCCATCAGTCGAAGCAGCTTGAGCTTCACCCCGCTTGCCACGCGATGGTTGGTCAGGCTAAGCGGAGCGAGCGCCACCAGCCGTTGTGTGGAGTCAAAAAACGCTATGACCTTGAGTTGCTGACCACTCCCGAATGCTCGCCACCACGGCAATAGCCAATCCAGAGTGGAAAAGGTTGTCGCGGTGGGAAACTCCGACAGCAGTTGTTCCCACTCGGTTTGCAGGGTTAAGAGGGCGTCGAGGGTATCGTAAACGCGAACTTCCAACGGTGGCTGCGTCATGCAGTCTGAACAACGGGATCTTCTACCTGTGGTATCTGACTCAATCGTTGCCATCATACCATTTGCATTCTCCTCAACTTCGCGAGCATTTGTTCGATGGCGCTTCGACCAAATTAAGAAATCGGTGTCAAGAGCCCTATTAGGGCGCAACAATTGCGACGCTATTCTCTGCTCACCCAATTGGTAGACGGAGAGGATCGTTACATCCAAATGGAGGGAGGGTCGAGAACCATGGCAGGCAATTCTTGCGCTTGCCGCCCGCAGTGCGGCTGCAGCCAGGGTCGGCTCAGACTGCGCGCCCGAGAAAGGTGCACTCCAGGTTCCAGCGCAGACCGTCTACAGTTTTCGTGGGACGAATGCGGTGGAGGCTGAGCGGATTGTCCTGCCTCCTGACCATGCCGCCGTTGGACGTAACCGCGGTCTGATATCCAATCTGCCGGCTCGCGTTTACCGTGCGCTCTACCCAATGCGGATCCAGGGCAGGGCAAGGGTAGGAGAAGTGGACGATGGGAGCCGCCAGTTCCTGTTCGAGTCTGTGCTTCGATTCGGCAAACTCTGTTTGCGCGTCGTTTTCGGTTACGTAGGCCATGTTGGGGTGAGTCATGGTGTGCGACCCGATCGTGTGGCCGTTGCGTGCTAACCCGCGTACTTCGGCCCAGGTCATCATGAGCCGCTCCAAGGGTCGCGGAGGTTCGGTCCCCAATTGCTGCTCTGACGACGCGACGAACTGATCTTGAGCGGTTCCTGATAGCTTGCCGCAGTACTCCGACGCGCGTTCAAAAGCCTGGATACGCTGTTGCGTAGAGGAGAGCGCCCAGACCGGTCCGTCAGTTTCAGTCCAACAATCCTTTTTCGAGGTCAGAAACGCATACCGGAGCAGGCTGGGCCAGGGCAGACGCTGCTTATCGACGCAATCGACCGTCACATAAAACACACCGGGGATGCCCAGCGGGCTGAGGATATCGTTTGCCGCCTGGTAATTGTCGGCGTAGCCATCATCAAAAGTCACGACCACGGCTCTCGGTGGTAGAGTCTTCTCACCCTTTAGGAATAAGAGAACATCGTCCAGACTTACGGCGTGGAAATGCCGGGCAATGACTTCCATCTGCCCGCGGAAGACCTCCGTCGAGTGGATGATGCCGCCCAAGGTCATTTGCGCGGAGCCGGGATCGCTCATCACCGAGTGATACATGATGATGGCAACGCCGCTCCCGGTGAACCGAGAGGCAAGACGCAGCGCTCCCGTTCTGATTATCGATTTCTTGATCCACATTTTGGCCATGAGTGATGGTCGTCGCGAATCGCCCCCGCCGGGCTGGGTGGCGGTGATTTTTAGGATACCAAGATTCTATAAGAGTTGGAGCATCCGCTTTGACGCAGGTAGCCGCAATGTACCTTACCCGCCGAAAATGGGGGCGACCGCGAACTCTGGTGACTTCCGTAACCCTTGTTTTAACAAGGGCTTCAAACAGCCCGGACCGCCTTGCGTGATAAGATTTTTAGGGTGCCCACGCCCAGCCCTAGTGATCGCAAGCATGCTCCTGTCTTCGTGATGGGCTGCCACCGCTCTGGGACGAACCTGCTTTACGACATGTTGTTGTCCTCCGGCGGGTTTGCCATCTACCGCGGGTTCCTGCCGATTTACAAAATTCTGATTCCCCGCTTTGGCTCCATGGAGAACCGCGCGAATCGCGAAAAGATCCTCGCGACCTGGCTCCGCAGTAAGGGTTTCCGGCGCACCGGCCTCGACGCCGAGCCTTTGTCGGCGCGCATCCTGAATGAATGCCGCACCGGTGGAGATTTCATTCGCGTCGTCATGGATGCGGTAGCACAGAGCCAGCAGGTGCAGCGTTGGGCGGTGTACGATCCTGACAATGTGCTGCACGTCGAGCGCGTGAAGCGCGACATACCCAACGCGCTGTTTGTGCACATCATCCGCGACGGGCGCGACATTGCGCTCTCGCTCAAGAAAATGGGCGGCTTCACTCCTCTGCCCTGGGACCGAGGCCCGACCGACAGTCTGGTGGCGACGGCGCTCTATTGGGAGTGGATGGTTCGCCGAGGGCGCGCTCATGGCAGCAAGTTCCCGGCCGACTATATCGAGATCCGCTACGAAGACCTGATCACCAACCCGTGCGAAACGCTCGGCAAAATCGGCGGCTTCCTCGATCACGATCTGGACTACAACCGGATTCAGCGCGCCGGCTTGGGCCGCCTGTCGGAAACAAATTCTTCGTTTCGCGAAGAAGGCGCGGAAGAAACAATCAATCCGCTCGGCCGCTGGAAAAAACGCCTGGCGCACGCCGATGTCGCCGCCATCGAAGCGACCGTGGGCGAGTGCCTGCAGGAAAATGGCTACGAACTTTCGCTGCCCGCCGCCGATCGCCGTCGGAGTTTAAGGCAGTGGTGGATGCGAGGAATGTATCCCGCCTTTCTTGGCAGCAAGCTGTGGCTAAAGTTGCATACCCCACTCGGTCGGTTGGCCAGCATGTCCACGCTCGAACTCGAAGAAACACCGGTGCAGGTGGGGGAGTCGGTCCGGTCCTGAGGTTCGAGCTGAGGATCGTCATGAATCCGGCAACTAGAGTCCCGGCAACCGGAGTCGCATCCCGAGTGATGGAAAACGCCAACACCCTCGTCGAAAGTCAGCCAGCAGGTAAGGCGGCAGCGCCGGACGCGCGGGGCGCTCGTTCTAAGGCTCCCGTGTTTGTGCTGGGTTGCGGACGCTCGGGCACCAAGTTCCTCTACCACACGCTGCTTTCCGCCGGAGGATTCGCCGTCTATTACGCGGAGAGTAACGCCTTCAACCTGCTCGGCCTGCGCTTCGGCAACCTCGCCAGCCACCGCAACCGCCGTCAACTGCTCGACGCCTACTTCACCAGCAAGCTGTTTCACCGCACCGGACTCGATCCCAAAGAAATCGAAGAGCGCGTGATGGAAGATTGCCGCAATGCCGGCGACTTCCTGCGCATCGTGATGGAAGCCATCGCTCGCAAGCAAGGCGTCGATCGCTGGGCCGAATGCACACCGCTGCACTTGCTCTATCTTCCGTTGATCAAGCAAGTAATTCCCGATGCGCTTGTCGTCCACATTATTCGCGACGGCCGCGACGTCACCGCTTCCCTGTACCGCATC
>OBLT010001448.1_pt1 | contig 15197 bp, 11 predicted proteins | sample 1518721 | NCBI WGS metagenome assembly OBLT01 (sample SAMEA3539307, study PRJEB22396) | soil metagenome | biome: tundra; feature: field; material: soil | place: USA | collected 2010-05 | depth 0.15 m | reverse complement strand
TTTTCGCATAAACAATGCTGGCGCGGCCGGTGGTGGCTCGCGCAAACTTGATCGCAGCCTCCACGCCCTCGCTGCCACTGCTGCCGAAATAGACCTTTTGCAGGTCTGCGCCCGCCAACTCACACAGTCGCCGCGCCAGTTCACCGGCGATCTGGGGCACATGGCTCTGCAGCATCGCCGGACCACACCGATCCATTTCGTCCTTCAGCGCCTGAATGATGTAAAGATGGTTGTGCCCCGTGTTGTGAACGCAGTAGCCCGACAAAAAGTCCAGGATGCGCCGTCCGTCTTTCGTGAACAGCTCACAGCCGAGACAGCGCTCATACTGGACGTTCATGCCCAGCAGGTTGAGTAGTGACACCCACTGCGGGTTCACGTAATCCTGGTAGTTGGAAGTGGCCGCCGACACTTCAGGGGGAGCAATCGTCGCACTGTTGCTTGTCATATATCGGTGTAGGTGAGATGCGCATCTCTTCTTCTGGAGATGCCTTCTTACGCCCTAATTATCAGGGGTGTCCGGGATCTGGCTATTGCGGATACCACTCGAGCAATCGGACTTCGATCCCGGTTCCTTCCAGGCGTTTTTGAAACACGGCGAGATCGGAGTCACGGTAGTGGTAGGGGATCACGATCTTCGGGTGGAATGCTTTCACCGCGTCCGCCGCTTCGTCGGGAGGCATGGTGTAAGGCAGATTCATGCAGACGAACGCCACGTCGATATTCTTGAGCGCGCGCATTTCGGGGATATCTTCCGTATCACCGGAGAAGTAGAAGCGCACGCCGCCGTACGTGAGCACGTATCCGTTGCCGCGTCCCTTGTCATGGAAGAGTTTGCCCGGAGATGGGCCGCGGGTCAGGTTATAGGCGGCGATTGCCTCGATGGTCCAGCCCTGCCATGTTTTGGTTTCGCCATTCGCAATCGGCTTGGCAGTCTTGACCGTTGCTACGACGGCGGGCGGCGCCAGGATTTCCGTTCCCGCCTTGGTGAGGTCGGCGATGGAAGCCGGATCCAAGTGGTCGGGGTGAATATCGGTAATCAGAATGAGGTCTGCTTTTGGGGACCCGGCAAACTTCGCAGGTTTGGCCGGGTCGAGGTAAATGGTTTTCCCTCCCGCCTCGATCCGGGTGCTGGCGTGATTCAGCGGAGTGATTTTGACTTCTCCCGCCGAGGTTGGAAACGTCTGCGCAGCGGTCGCAGAGTAGGCATAGGACGACATAGCGAAAAAGGAGCAGGTAAGAGCCAGAAGCAGTTTCATCTCGACCTCACGTCAACGTTCTCGGTACGATAGTCTCGGTACGACAGTCTCGGTACAACAGGAGTTCAAGGTTGCCTTCGCAAGGCACCGTTTGTCCAATTATAACGACCATAGCGGGAGCGCCCAATGCTTGCTGCACAAAAAGGCGGGGCAGTCCCGCAGCTCCTGGAGCGGGTGTCGGGTGCTTGTCGGCGAAGCGGTGCACTCTTTAATTTGGCGTGCGCCAGCGACGACGAAGGATCAGACGGAGCGCATTTCTGGTTTTTCGTTGGAGATAAATCGCGACCTCTAGACGCGTTAGACATCTAAACTTGCGGAGACGTCGTTGACAGCCTGGCCATCAACATCAACTCACACGCGAAAGGAGAATCGCAATGCCGTACATTACTGTGGACAAGGAAAATTCCGGCGATATTGATCTCTACTACGAGGATCACGGCACGGGTAAACCGGTCGTGCTGATCCACGGCTGGCCGCTGAGTGGTGCTTCCTGGGAGAAACAGGTGTCAGCCCTGCTAGCAGCGGGATACCGGGTTATCACCTACGACCGCAGAGGGTTTGGCAAGTCAAGCCAGCCGACCGAAGGCTACAACTACGACACGCTTGCCGAGGACCTGCACAAGCTCGTAACCAAACTCGACCTTCGTGATTTCGCATTGGTAGGTTTTTCGATGGGGGGCGGCGAGGTGGCCCGCTATCTGGGTGCCTACGGAACAGAACGCGCGAGCAAGGCGGTCTTCATCTCTTCGATTCCGCCATTCCTGCTGAAGACGGCTGATAACCCGGAAGGTGTCGACCGCGCTGTATTCGAGGGGATCGAGAAAGCGATTGTCGCGGATCGTCCAGCCTTTCTCGCCCAATTTCTTAAGAACTTCTACAACGTGGACGTCCTCGGCGGCAAACTGATCAGCGACCAGGTGGTTCAGCTAAGCTGGAACATCGGAGCTGGCGCCTCGCCCAAGGGCACGCTGGATTGTGTTTCGGCGTGGTTAACCGATTTTCGAAAAGATCTTGCGCGCATTGACGTGCCCACGCTGGTCGTTCACGGCGATGCCGACCGGATTCTCCCCCTTGCCGCCACCGGGAAGCGCACGCTGGAATCTGTTAAAAGAAGCAAACTGGTGGTCGTGGAAGGCGGACCGCACGGCATCATCTGGACCCACGCCGAGAAAGTCAACCGTGAACTGCTGGCGTTTCTCGGACAAACCGAACGCAGCTCTCGAGTAGCCTGAGCTCAGCGCCCAGGGGAGGAGCCGATGAGTTTGAGATTCTCAGGTAATTTGGTCCTAGTTGCAGGTGGCACGGGCGGATTGGGACGCGCGGTGAGCCTCGCGTTTCTGGAGGAAGGCGCCAAGGTGGTAGTTACCTATCGGGAACAGAAAGAGTTCGATGCCGTCAAGAGCGAAGCCGGCGCGAATGGCTGGTCGATCGAGGGGCACCGGGTTGATGTTACCGACGAAACTGCTGTGCGCCAACTGCTCGATCGGGTTCTCGCGGACCACGGCCGATTGGACGCTCTGGTGAATACGGTGGGCGGCTATGCCGGCGGTGTGAACTTGTGGGAACTGGAGACGAAGGTCTTCGACCAGATGCTCGCGCTGAATTTGCGCTCGGGGTACGTGTTGTCGCGTGCGGCGATACCGGCGATGCTCAAACAAAAACATGGGGCAATCGTGAACGTTGCGTCAAAGGCCGCGTTGGATCATGGCGCCGGCGCAGCCGCCTATGCCGCTTCCAAGGCGGGTGCGCTGGCGCTGATGGATTCGTTGGCCGCGGAAGTAAAGGGTACCGGGGTGCGGGTGAACTCGGTCCTTCCCAGCATCATCGATACAGAGGCGAACCGGAAAGCGATGCCCAGTGCCGATTTTGCCAAATGGCCAAAGCTCCAGGAGATCGCGCGTGTCATCCTGTTTTTGTGCAGCGACGATGCCAAGGTGATTCATGGCGCGGCGGTGCCAGTCTATGGGGATAGCTAAATCGTTCATGTAAGACATCGCAACGCGCGTGACCGCCGCGACCTCGACGAGTTCGGTGACCGGATGAGCCGCATTTTCCTACGGCAGCAAGCCAAACACTCCGACACCGTTTGTCGTTCCCACATACACCTTACCGTTCGCAATGGTTGGCGTGATGAACTTGTTCCCGTTTCCGAAGTGGTCGCGTCCGCCCGCAGCCTGGTTCGAGTTATATAACTCCACACCAAGGTTATTCGCACGGTAACCGTGCAGCACTGCCGGCGAGGTATTTTCCGTGGCCCACAAAAGTAAATTGCTGGCCGAACTCCCGGAGATGCTGGGCGTAGTCCCCGAGAAACTGAAGCGTGTGCTCGTCGCAGACGCTGGTGTAGGATTCAGCAGGCCGCTGGCGTTGAACGCGAATGCCTTGATCGCATCCCCCACTGCCCCGTAATAGATCGTTTTGCCGGCAAATGCCGGCGCGGAAAACACCTGTCCTCCCAGCGCACCCGTTACTTCCTGGTAAATCTGATTGTTGTTGTTGGGATTGAACTTCCCCAGGTTAGCCCGATTTGCCAGATAGATGTTTGCGTCTTTCCCCGCACCCACCACCAGAGTATGCACTATGCCGCTCGAGTCTTTGATGTTTGGCACCACCATCGCGCCGCCGGAACCCAGGTCCTCATCCGCATTGGACTCGCTCACCGTGTTGTACATGTTGAAGTAGTCCGCTACTGCCAGTTGGCCCTTCTTGGTCGAGAGCTTCATAATCGCGTTTCCATAGTCGCCTTTTACCGGGAACCCATTGGCGTCCAGCTTCGTATCGAACGTTCCGTTCGCGTCGAGAAAATAGATGTTGCCGTTGGAGTCCGCCGCGGGTCCCGCTCCCGCCGCCCAGATCGCGCCCTCGCTGCCGTTCGGCGTCACGTTGAGTACCGACTGCTGGGCCAGGGTCGTCTGGTTATAACTGATGATCCACCCCGTATAGGGCCGGATGTCGCAATGAGAAGCCCACGAGGTGTACAAAATGTGATTCACCAGTAACAACCCGGCGCGATCTTTATACTGCTTAGCATCGAAAATCACGTATCCGCCCTGACTGTTGTCGCCGGTTCCGGGATACTTGGCGGCAATATCCACGGGGCCGCCAAACTGCTCGCTACCGCTGGTGATGTCGAGCGCGTGCAGGCGTTGATGGTAGTTAGCGCTGGAATCCTTGCTCATAGCAACTACATAGATCGTTCCATGCGGCCCCGCCGTCAGGTCAACTACAGGAGTGGAGGTGACACCGATCTCCGGCGAAACTTGACTACATCCACGGTCATCCGAGGGAGTCTCGCCGGTGGCGAGCGTCGTGATGTGCCAGAGGTTCGAGCCGCTGTCTGCGTCAAACCCGTACACCGTGCCATGTTCGGTCGCCACGAACAGCACATTGTGCGTGCCATTTCCCGGAATACTCACAGCTGGGGCATATAAAGGCTGCGCATCCACCCGCCCGTCGGTAGAGATCGCGAACAACTTTCCAAAGGTAGTGGAGTTCACGTTCTTGATCGTGAGTGAGGTCTCGCTTGAATTCCGGCCCGTGCGCATGTTGTCGTTGTGATAGGTGAGGACACCTTTGAATGCCGGCGCAGCCGCCGCCGACATGTCGCTACGGAAAAGGAGCATGGAGAAGGACGAGAACAACAGAATTGTGGCTGAAAGCAGAACGATTCGCGCCGGCACATTTCGACTCATGATGCACCTCGAGACCTAAATCTAGATTCCAAAAACGGAAGTGGGGAGAATTATGGCACCAGGTTTGGGCACATGAAAACTCGGAAGTGCCGCGCAAACATCTTGCCGATTGAAAGGACAAGAGTGAACCGTTAAGACGGGCGGGCCAAGTTTGCCCTTAGGGTATTGCGGTCCAGTTCGCCTTCCCAGCGCGCCAGGACCAGCGTTGCGACCCCGTTGCCAATCATGTTAACCAAGGCTCTAAACATACTGAGAAAGCGGTCAATTCCGAGAATCAAAGCCATGCCGGCAACAGGAATGGTTGGGATTACAGACAACGTCGCCACGAGTGCTATGAAAGATGCGCCTTGCACGCCGCTGGCGCCCTTGGAAGTAAGAATCGCAACGGAAAAAATAGTGAGTTGCTGGATCAGAGTCAAATGGGTATTGGTGGCCTGCGCTACGAATAGAGCGGCCATGGTCATGTAGAGACTAGTGCCATCGGTGTTGAAGGTAAACCCCGTCGGGACCACCAGTCCAACCAGAGACTTGGAGCAGCCGAGTTTCTCCAGCTTGGCCATCAGAGTCGGAATCGCGATCTCCGACGAACTAACCGCTAACACCAGCAGGATCTCTTCCTTGATATAGGCGAGAAAACGAAAGATGTTAAAGCTGGCAGCCCAAGCGATGGCGCCGAGTACGAGTACGACAAAGAGCATCGAGGTGAGCCAAAAAGTTCCAATCAATTTGGCGAGTGGACCGAGGGAAGCAAGGCCAAACTTGCCCACCGTGTACGCCATGGCGCCGAAGGCTCCAATCGGCGCGAATTTCATCAGAATGTTCACCACTCGGAATACGACATGAGTGAGGGAGTCGATCAGTTCGACGAGTGGTTTGGCTCGCGCTCCAGCAGCCGACAGCGCAAACCCGAACAGCAAGGCCACGAATACTACTTCAAGAATATCTCCCTTGGCGAAGGCGTCGACCACCGTCGTCGGGATAATATGCATCAGAAATTCGGTGACGCTTTGCGCTCTTGCCTGGCCGGCATAATCGGCGACCGCCTTGGCGTCAAGGGTGGCGACGTTTACGTTAAAGCCGCTGCCCGGACGCACGACGTTGCCGACCACGAGTCCGATCAGGAGGGCAATGGTCGACACGATTTCGAAGTAAATGAGCGCCATGCCGCCGACACGGCCGACTTTTTTCAGGTTCTCCATGCCGGCAATTCCGGTGACCACGGTGCAAAAGATGATCAGAGTGATGATCATCGTAATCACGCGGATGAACGCGTCGCCCAGCGGCTTCATGGCAACCGCCCGAACCGGGTCCACGTAGCCCAGCACTATGGCCAGGGCCATGGCCACCAGCACCTGCACCCAAAGGACGCGGTAGAAGGACAGTTTTTTGGGTGCCTTCGCGGCATCTTCGCGAACGACCAGTGCGGGTGGAAGAGTCGGCATTGTTGGGTGTCTGTCCTTACTTCGTCGAACTTAGTGGAGGGCCGGGCATCCCCGCCTGGCTGGACGGGCGAGACGCCCGTCACTCCATTGGGAACTGAATCGGAGCGTTAGTGGCTCGCTTTCTTAGGCTCAGGGTCGAGCGTGCGCACCAGCCATGGAATGATGACCTCCTTGAAGATTCGGGGATCGGGCCACACTTTTACTTGCCGCCCAAGGTGGCCGCCCTGCGGATTGACCCACGCGGTCTTCGGCACGTCGCCTTTATCGAGCAGAAGGTAGATGTCGGAGATTGGTACCTGGGTGTCGAGCACTCCGGCAAGAATGAGCATGGGCGCCATTGGTTTGCCGAGCAGTCCCTGTTTGACTAGCGACATCTTGGGCAGGACTTCCGCCATTTCATCAATTGTTTTGACGTTGTCGAAAATCGCCATCAGCGCGGGAACCTGATCGAAGAGATACTCGCGGTTGCCGATCAAGGAATTCATCAGAAAATCTTTTTGGAAAAAAGTATCGGTGGGCGGTGACTGGGCGCTCGCTCCTCGCAAGCGGGCCCGTTCTACGATGGCCATTTTCGTTGCCCAATACGCACCCCAACTCACGCCGTGCATGGCAACCCGGTTCTTGTCGATCTCGGGCCGGGTGGCAATGTAATCGAGCACGCGGGAGAGCATGCGCTCGGCATTTTCACTGACCTTGATCGGATTCTGCCCGGTGCCCGGACCATCCACGGCGAGATATCCGATGCCGAAGGGCAGGATCGCGCTAAAGCTCTCGGCCAAATCTTCTTTGCGGCTGTCGAGGCCATTGACGGCGAGCACGAGGGGCACGGGGCCGCTCGCATTTTTCGGCAGGCGGAGGTAGCCGATGATTTCTTTTCCTTCGAAGGGAATCTTCACGATTTCGAGCGGTGGATCCCAGAAGCGCGCGTGTGCCAGGAAAGCTTCGAGCGCCTTTTCATATGATCGCTGCTTGCCGGCAGAAGCGGGGATGGGCCAGCGTCCGAAGGAATAAAGCCGCCACGCGCGGATGTAGTCGGCGTTCGCTTTCGTCGGGTCGGATTGTTCCAGCGATTTGGCTTCATTCATGTAGCGATCGGCCACTCTCATGAAACCTGCAGCCCACTCGTCTTTGTCGCGCGTGTGGATGGAGGTGAAGGCGTCCCTGACATCGTCCGCATCGAGTCCGATGAGGGGGTATTGGCCAACTTCAGCGCGGTGGACGGCTTCGGTCTTGATCTCGTCGATGGTGCGCTCGGCGCGCTGCTGCGATAGGCAAGCGGTGCTCAGCGCGAGGATGAGTGCTAGTGACATGACCAACGAAGCCGTGAATCTGACGAAGTGAAAATGATTTCGTGTCGCTGTAGCCACGGGATAAGTTCCTTTCGGGTCGAAATAAAGACGGGGCCGGTGGAATTCCGGCCCCGCCGTGGGGAAGGGCGGCTTGCTTAGAAAGTGAGCTTCAAACCAAGTTGCACCGAGCGCGGTCCTCCCGAACCCACGGCCGGGTTGGCGGCCGCGACGTCCGGAGTGGCACAACCGCAACCGAAGCCACCCACGGATGGATCGTTGAAACCGTATCCATTCTGCCCGCCGTATGGATTGGCGAAGTTCGGATGGTTGAATATGTTGAAGAACTCAGCCCGGAACTGGGCGTGGAGACGCTCGCCCAGATGCCAGTTCTTCGCCAGCGAGAAATCGATGTTCTTGAAACCGGAATCGGGGAAAATGTTGCGTCCCATCGTCCCGAAGTGCCCCAACGCCGGAGGAATCATGACGGAATTACCTTTGGCGTAGCAGCCGAACAGGTTGACGGCAGCGGTAGCCGCGCCCGGAGTTTCTCCGTCCAAGGCTAAAGCCTTCGTGGTGCAGGCTGCGGGCAAGCCGCCGAGTGACGTAACCTTGTACAGCGGAATTCCGTTCGGCCCCGACTTGAAGTCGTTCGGGTTGCCAAAGAAGTTCCACCGGATGGGGCTTTGCGCTGGCGGACTGACGGGCAACGCACCAATGCCGGCGGCATCAGTTCCTTCATCCATGACGCCCCACTTTTGCGGACTTTGCAAAGTGACAATCGAGTTGAGTTCCCAACCTTCCAGGCTCTGCGCGTAGCCCTTCTTGCCGGGGATCGCGTAGGTAAGCGAAACCGTGAGGCGATGCCGCACATCGAAATCGCTGTTGGCGTATTCCGCACCTGGGTTATAGGCGTTCTGCGGCAATCCCGATCCATAGCCGAAGTCCCAGTTCGCGCCAACATTGTCGAGAGCGTGCGAGTAGGTATATCCAGCGACCATGCTCAGGCCGTGGAAGTTTCTGGAGTTCAACGTCGCTTGCAGTCCGTTGTAGTTCGACCTGTAGATGTTCGCCATGTTGAAGATGTTGCCGAGGTACCCGAACTTATTCACGAAGGGCACGGCTAATGCCTCAGCGTTGGTGTCAGGGGCGCAGGCGTTGTAACCGGCATTGGCGCTCTTCAAGCAAACGTCGAGGGAGCCAGTACCGCCAGAATTGGTTGTCCAGCCCGACCCTACCGGCGGCTGGTTAATATCGCGAATGCCAGTTAGCTTTCCGCCGTGGTTACCTACGTAGGCCAACTCCAACGTGAGGTTCGGGGTAAAAGCGTGTTGCAGACTGAGGGTCCAGTTCCAGACGTAGGGCGTCTTCAGATTGCGGTCCACGCTCATGATGGGGCACGGATTGCCGAATGGGGGGGGGGGGGGTTGGGGGGGGTGCAATTGATTGTGGTGCTGTAGACCGGCGTGTTGTCCCATGTCAAGTTGAACGGGGGGTTGTTCAAGAAATTCTTATTGGTGACGTTTCCGGTCGTGATCGTGCCGCCGGGTACGATACCCGCCGTAGGAACACTGCCGGGGCCGAAGGCGTTGTTGAAGGCGACGAACGACTGCCAGTTCACGGTTTCGTAAACCAGCCCGGCGCCGCCACGGATCACGGTTTTGCCTTTACCGGTCGTATCCCAGGCAAATCCGAAGCGCGGCGCGAAGTTCTTGTGATCGGGATTGTAGAGGCTTGGGATCTGGCCGGTCCCGGTTTGCACCTGCACAAGTCCGTAGGTCGAGTTTGGATCGAAGTTGCCCAGCAGGTTGTGAGCTTCTTGGGGGACACTGCTGAACTCGTAGCGCACTCCGAAGTTCACCGTCAGATTCCTGGTGGCTCGCCAGTCATCCTGGACGAACAGGCTGTACGCCCAGTTATGGAGATGCAGCGTGGGATTTCCCACCTCTAACGATGACTTGAACGGCAAGCCGGCAAAAAAGTCCTCAAGCGGTGTAGAAGTACCGGACAATACGCTGCCCAAGAAAGTAATGCTGCCGCGCGCATTCCCGTAGGCTGCGTTGGTCACGTTGCTGCGATGCAATTCGCCGCCGAACTTGATCGAATGGCTGCCCGCCGTGCGGGAAACGTGGTCGATGAACTGCACGATGGAGTCCGGCCCCTGAAACTTCGGCCACTTGAAACCACCCAAGCCGGGGAAGAAATATCCGCCAAAGCCGATGCGCGGCAGTCCGCCTGTGTTTGGACCCGAAAGACCGCCAGTGTCGAGCCCATAACTGGACCCCGGTGTGTTGAGATCGCCCGGCAATGTCGGCTGGTAAAGGCGGTTGTATCCGACGCGTGCTTCATTGACCCAGAGGGGACTGGGAGTCCACGCCCAACTTCCGCCAACCACTTGAGCGCGGGTATGAATGATCGATCGCCACCGCGATTGCAACTCAGGGAAGTCTTCCACGGTCCCGCTGTTGTTCCCGAAGAAGTACATCCCGCTGACGCGGCTCTTCTCGTTGACGTTGAAATCAACCTTGCCAATCGCGTTGTAGACCTTGACGTCGTTGGCGAATCCGTTGGGAATATTGATGTTGGGGTTGTTGTTAGTGGGGAAGCCAGTTCCGTCGCAGGTGACCGTGGAGCCCGAGAGCTTGCATCCGGCAATATTCAAGCTGGCTTGGCTTACTGTGACGCCTTGTGCGACCGCTGCTGGTGACATGAGATCTGCGATCACATTGGGAATGCTGTTCGCGCAGTCACCGCTCTGGGAGCCGTAGAGGCAGTTGGAAGTGGGGACACCGTTCACGATGGGCGTTGGCATGGAAACCATGGACGGACTGGTGACGCCGCCGAAAGAGTTTCCCACGTCATAGATCTGCCCTTCGTAGGCGCCAAAGAAAAAGGCCTTGTTTTTGATAATCGGCCCACCGATGCTGCCGCCGTATTGCTCCAGCGTTCTTTGCAGCTTTGCATTCGGCACGGTGTTGAAGAAATTCCTCGCATCAAACAGGTCGCCATCGCGGCCAAATGCAAACGCAGTCCCATGCACGCCATTGGTGCCGGACTTGAGGCCGACGTTCACCACCGCCCCCGGCTTCCACCCGAATTCGGCCGGTGCCAGTTCTTCCACGTTAAATTCCTGAATCGCATCGATGGGTAGAATGGTCGCCGAATCGCCAGCGATACCGGCGCCGTTGATGATGGCTTGGCCGGAGTAGGGCTCGCTGTTGAACAAGCCCTCAACGAAGTAGGCGTTGTCTTCCGCGCGCAGTCCGTTGGTGCTCGTGGTGGAGAATCCGCCGCCAGGATAGCGCTCCACACCGGGACGCAACTGGAGCAGGTTTTCGTAGTTGCGGCCGTTCAGCGGCAGGTCGTTGATCTCCGCGTTGCTCAGCGTGCCGCCCAAAGTGGAAGACGTGGTGTTGACCAGCGGAACTTCCTCGGTTACGACCACCGTCTCGGAAACCTGCCCGGTCGGAAGCGTGACGTCGACGCGCACGTCCTGCGCGACTTCCACGACGATGTTTACGCGTTCCACGGTCTTGAAACCCTTCGCTTCGGCGCGAACTTTGTAAACTCCAGGTTGTAACTGCGGGACGACGTAGTTCCCGGAGTCATCGGTGGCTACGGCTCGAGTGGCGCCGCGCTGTACGTCGGTGACGACTACTGCGGCTCCCGCCACATTGGCGCCGGACTGATCGCTAACGGTCCCCAGAATGCGGCCCGTGGTGGTTTGGGAAACATGGGGACAGAAACGGCGAGCACGAGGCAGACGATGCCTAAAACCCGAATGCCATTCGACGGAGAATGCATTAACGACCTCCAAATCCTCGAAAGAGGATGGAAACTAGTTTTTCGGCCGGAAATCTCGCGACCGGTTTCGATCTGGGAAAAAAGACCGGGTGTTTTGAAGGTATAGCCTTGACGTGGCCTACTCGTCAAGTGGTATTGTGGTCCAACCGCAGAACAGCTAGCCGCTAGGCCTGCTGGCTGGGGCGTGGACGATTGAACCGTAGCCACCAAGCACGGAAGGGAAGAAACGAGCATGGCGATAGCAACCACCAATCCTGCGACCGGCGAAGTCGTGAAGACTTTCGAGCCTCTTACTGGGGCGCAAATCGAGGAAAAGTTGCAACTGGCAGCCTCGGCATTCCCAACGCACCGGCGGACGTCGTTCGCGGATCGCGCGAGCAAGATGATGCGCGCGGCCGAGATTCTGGAAAACGAAAAAGATGAGTGCGCCCATTTGATGACGCTGGAAATGGGCAAGCCTCTGAAGGCCGCTGTGGCCGAGGCGCTAAAGTGCGCAAGCGGGTGCCGCTATTACGCGGAGAACGCTGAGAAGTTTCTGGCGGACGAGATTGTGGAAACTGGGGCGAAGCGCAGCTTCATCCGCTATCTGCCGATTGGCCCCATTCTGGCCGTCATGCCCTGGAACTTTCCTTTCTGGCAGGTGTTTCGTTTTGTGGCGCCCGCACTGATGGCGGGCAATGTCGGGCTGTTGAAGCATGCTTCGAATGTTCCGCAATGCGCACTGAAGATTGAGGACATCGTTCGCCGCGCCGGTTTTGCCGAAGGCGTATTTCAGACGCTGCTGATCGGGTCGGGACCGGTCGATGGCATCCTGAACGATCCTCGAGTGGTCGCCGCGACTTTAACGGGCAGCGAGCAGGCGGGGATTCAAGTCGGTGTTTCCGCGGCGAAACGCATCAAAAAAGTCGTGCTGGAACTGGGCGGCAGCGATCCTTTCATCGTGATGCCGAGCGCCGATCTGGATGCGGCGGTCGCTGCCGCGGTGGACGCGCGAATTCAGAACAACGGTCAATCGTGCATTGCGGCCAAGCGCTTTATTGTTGCGGAAGAAATTGGCTTCGAGTTCGAGCAGAAGTTCGTCAAGCGCATGGAGAGCCTGCGCGTGGGCGATCCGTTCGAGGACAGCACGCAACTCGGTCCGCTGGCCAACGCCGATGCGGTTACTTCCCTTGATGCCGATGTGAAAAAAAGCGTGGCCGCGGGAGCGCGCGTGTTGACCGGTGGGCTTCCCCTCGACCGCCCCGGCAACTTCTACGCGCCGACCGTGCTCACCGACATTCCGAAGGATTCTCCGGCATACAAGGAAGAATTCTTTGGCCCGGTGGCGTCACTTTTTCGCGTGAAGAATGTGGATCAGGCTATCCAGATCGCCAACGACAGCCGCTTCGGGCTGGGCGCCAGCGCCTGGACCAACGATCCAGCGGAAATGGAAAGGTTCATTAACGAACTCGACGCCGGGATGGTCTTCCTGAACAAGATGGTGGCTTCTGATCCGCGCCTGCCCTTCGGGGGTGTCAAGTACTCGGGCCACGGGCGGGAACTTGCCGAGAACGGGATTCGCGAGTTTATGAACATCAAGACGGTTTGGATTCAGTAGATTTGGAGGCTTGTGGTATATTGGTTGGACCACTATACCATTTCTATTGCAGGCGGTGTGATTGAGGACCCAATGACCAACGGAGTATTAGCTTCCATAGCCGCTAAGCCCGTGTACCGGGCGGTAAAGACGTCTCGCCTGTACGAGCAGATTGTGAAGCAGGTGGAAGACTCGATCCTTAAGGGCCAGCTCAAGCCCGGCGACCGACTGCCGGCAGAGCGCGATCTTGCCCAGCGCTTTGGCGTCAGCCGTACTGCGGTTCGAGAAGCGGTGAAGACTTTGCGGGAAAAGGGCCTGGTCGAAGCCTATTCCGGGCGCGGTACCTTTGTGACGAATGGGACGTCGCAGGCGATTCGGCAGTCGCTGGATCTGATGATTCGGATCAACCAACAAGAAGGGTCGGCGAACCTGGCCGAGTTGCGACAGGTGCTGGAGCCGGAAATAGCCGGCCTGGCTGCTTCGCGAATTGAGGAACAACTTCTGAGCACGATGCGGAAAGCAGTTGCGGTGATGGATCGCAACCTGCAGGATCCCGACGCCTATGTGGAAGCGGATCTTGATTTCCATCTGGCGCTGGCAGAGGCGGCCGGCAACCCGCTGATTCTCTCGCTCCTGGATTCGATTGTCGGTCTTTTGCGCGAGCAGCGCAGTCGAATTTTCGATGTGCACGGCGGGCCGGAGCGGGGGCAGTTCCATCACAAGCGAATCCTGGCGGCGGTGGAACAGCGCGATCCGGAGGCGGCGCGAGAAGCGATGCGCGCTCATCTCCAGCAAGTGCTTGCGGATTCGTCTTCATCGGCAAAGAAAAGTTCTCATACCAAACCGAATTCATAAGCGCGGATTTACAAGCGAAAGGGAATCGTGAAATGGCCAAACTAGGATTCATCGGTCTCGGTGTGATGGGCGGCAACATGGTGGCGCGCCTTCTCGAAAAGGGGCACACGGTGACCGGATACAACCGGACGCGCTCCAAAGCGCAGTGGTTGATCGACAAGGGCATGAAGTTTGCCGATTCTCCGAAGGCGGTGGCGGCTGCGTCGGATGTGACCTTCACCATGGTGACGAACGCGGCAGCGCTGGCGGCGGTGACGGACGGGCCGGACGGATTGCTCGCGGGCATCGGTGCCGGCAAGTTCCACATTGACATGAGCACCGTTAGCCCCGATGTCAGCCGCGCGCTGGCCGCAAAGGTTCGCGAGAAGGGCGCCGACATGATCGACGCTCCGGTCTCCGGCAGCGTCATCACTTTGCAGCAAGGGAAGCTTTCGGTGATGGTTGGGGGACGTAAGGAGACCTTCGAGCATCTGAAGCCTTTGCTCTTTGATATCGGGCCGAAAGTAACGCACGTCGGCGACAACGGCGTGGCGTTATCGATGAAGATCGCGGTGAATCTGCAATTGGCGGTGCAGATGTTGGCGTTCTGCGAAGGAGTACTGCTGGCGGAGAAGAGCGGTATTCCGCGCGAGGTTGTCGTGGACGTAATGATTCACAGCGCGATTGCTTCGCCGATGATTGTCTATCGCGGGCCTTTCGTTTTGCAGCAACCGGAAGAAGCGTGGTTCGACTGCAACATGATGCAGAAGGACATGCTGTTGGCGATGGAGTTAGGCCGCAAGCTGAATGTTCCCGTTCCCACCACCGCCGTCAGCAACGAGTTTCTGACCGCCGCGCGCGGCATGGGCTGGGAGAAGCTGGACTTCGCTGTCATGTTCGACGTTCTGGCGCGCATGTCGGGGGTTCCAAAATGACAAACGCCGCGCAGCCGAGAGAAGCTTCGGAAAAAGTGGATTTGTGGCTGCGGATGTACCGGCAGATGGTTGCCATCCGCCAGTTTGAAGCGCAGGTCAACGAACTCTACACGCGGGCGTTAATGCCCGGCCTGGCGCATCTTTACATCGGTGAGGAGGCGGTCGCTGTGGGCATATGCGAAGCGCTCGAGCGCACCGACTACATCACCAGCACCCATCGCGGTCACGGACATTGTTTGGCGAAAGGCGCTTCCCCGGATCAAATGTTCGCCGAACTGCTGGGCAAGAAGGCCGGGTACTGCAAAGGCAAGGGCGGTTCCATGCACATTGCGGACCCGGCGACCGGCAACCTGGGAGCGAATGCGATCGTAT
>OBLT010001445.1_pt1 | contig 15219 bp, 15 predicted proteins | sample 1518721 | NCBI WGS metagenome assembly OBLT01 (sample SAMEA3539307, study PRJEB22396) | soil metagenome | biome: tundra; feature: field; material: soil | place: USA | collected 2010-05 | depth 0.15 m | reverse complement strand
ATTCCAGCGACGATGTAGTCCATGGCGGGCTCCTTTTACAGCCGGTCGCAGAGCTTGGAGAAGTACCAGGCTCCGACGAAGAACAGGATTGTTATCAGGATGTAGAACAGATCGAGCATAGGGTTACCTTACGTCCACAACGACGATTTTGTGATGTTGCGAGCGCAGCAGACGCACCAGCCGGGTGCCGCGTCTTGACCACCATCCGGCGCGTCGACCAACGACGACCAGCGAGTTCGGGCTGAGGGTCTCTTCAACCGCGGCGGCGATCTCGCGGCAGTAGCAGATCTGGCATTGTACTTCCATGTCCAGGCCGCGCGCGAGCGACGCCCAGCGGGCTGCTGTAAACGCGGGAGAAACGCAGGGCTGGTCCAGGTCCAGCGGGTATGGAACGATTAGGAACGACACGATCCTGACAACGGCATCGAGGTTGCGGGCCAACACGCCTGCGGCTTGTATCGCGGCGGATGTTTCCCGCTCGGACGTACACACGACGTTGACGACGAGTCGTGCGGCGGGGAAAGCGTCTGGCTGGCTTTCGACAGGCCGGAGGCGGTGCTGTAAAGCGCTCATTCGAACTTACCTTCATCAACGTTATGCCACGCCTCATAAGGAAGGCATAAAGAAAGGATAAGGATTCTGTCAGGCGGAGCCGCAAGCGAGTGAGATAATCAGGCAGGGGCATTGCCGCGCCCGCGGAGGCAAGGGGCAACCCCATGACGGATCTCGAAAAGGAGGAATTCTGGAAAGCCCTCGGCCGCCTGTACGATGCCACCGTCGAACTGCGCATCGCGTCCGAAAAACAGCTAGCAACCTCCAAACAGGACGGTGAACACATCCGCGCCCTCGTGAGACTCGCGGAACTCCACGATCGCCGGATCACGCGGCTCGAACAGCCGGAAGGCGAGTGAGATAATCAGGCCAGGCCATCGCCGCGCCCGCGGCGACAAGGAGCGACCCATGACGGATTTCGAGAAAGAGGAGTTCTTTAAGGCCCTCGACCGAAATTACGAGGCCGCAGTCGAACTGCGCCTCGCGTGCGAGCAACTCGCTGTCGCCGCCCAGCAGGACAATCGCCGGATCACCGATCTCGAGAATCCCGAATCGCACGAGTCCTGATCACGCTGGCTCGGACGACAGGTTGAAGCGATATCCGACCCAGGGTTCCGTCAGAATGTACGTTGGCTTTGACGGCTGGGCTTCGATCTTCTTGCGGAGTTGATTCACGAACACGCGGAGGTATTCCACCTGGTCGCCGTAGTCGGGTCCCCAGATGGCCTGGAGCAGCTTGGTGTGCGGGATCGGCACGTTGGGGTTGTGAATGAAGTAATTGAGCAGGTCGAATTCCTTGGGCGTCAGGCGCACGGCTTGCCCGCGCACGGTGAGGCGGCGGGCCGCGATGTCGATCTCGATATCGCCGGTCCGGATCACCGCCGGGCCCGAATCGGGCGAGACCGGAAGACGCCGGAGAGCGGCGCGGATGCGGGCTAACAGTTCACGGCTGTTGAACGGCTTATTGACGTAGTCGTCGGCGCCGGCGTCGAGGGCGTCCACTTTGTCCTGCTCGGTGTTGCGCACGGTGAGCATGATGATGGCGGCGTCCGAGCTGGACCGAATGATGCGGCAGGCTTCCAGGCCTCCCATGCCGGGCATGTTCATGTCGAGCAGGATCAGGTCGGGCTTGTCCTCGCGCAAGCGCTCCAGCGCTTCTTCGCCGCTGCGGGCGTCCGAGACGATGTAGCCCTCGCCGGTGAGAGTGGTCCGCATTACGCGGCGGATTTGAGGTTCGTCATCGACGACCAGGATGCGCGCGGAGGTCATGGGAGTGGGGTGGCGCCGGCCTCGGCTAGCGGAAGGGTGAACGAAAATTCGGCGCCTTTGCCGGGCAGGTTGCGCGCCGAAATCCGTCCGCCATGTGCTTGAACGATTTCTCGCGCGATGGTAAGACCCATACCAGTGCCGGGAAGGCGATTGCGGATCTGCTTGCCGCGGTAGAAGCGGTCGAAGATGTGGGGCATGTCGTAATCGGCGATACCTGCCCCCTGGTCGGCGACGCTCACCACGGCTTCCCCGCCGTCCGCATGCGCGCGCAATGCGATCACGGAACGTGCCGGCGAGTACTTCAACGCGTTGTCGAGGATCTGGCGCAGGACGAGCTGGATCTGTTCCGGATCGGCATTGACGTTCGCAACCGGATCGATCTCCGTGGTGAACGCGCGATCCTGCTGCAGCGCCTCGACGCGCCGCAGCGCCGGGGTGACGATGTCGGAGAGAGACACGGCGCGGCGCTCGAGCTTGAGATCGCCGGCTTCGATGCGAGCCATCTGTATGGCTTCGTCGACGAGCTGCGTGAGGTGGTCGGACTCTTCGTCGATCACGGTCAGAAGCTCGCGTTGGCGCGGATCGCGCGAGTCGTCGGTTAGAAGTGCCGTGGCTGCGGCTTTGATGGAGGTCAGCGGCGTCTTGAATTCATGCGCGACGGCGTCGAGGAGCGTCGACTTGAGCTGCTCGTTCTGGCGCGCGGCCTCGGCGCGATTCGCCAAATCGTGAGCGTGCTCCCTTTCGAGCGCAATGGCCATGAGATTCGCGAAGGCGTGAACCACCGCCTCCGAAATGCCGGCGCCGAGAACTGAAAGGGCGCCGATGTTGTGCCCCCCGAGCGACACGGGGAGCGTGATCAGGCCGGCCGCGGGGTCCTGGAACGCGGTGCCCTGCAATGCCATGTCCTTGAGGCGCGCGTCCGAGAGCGGCAGCTCGCGCGGACCAGCACGATAAACGTCGCCGGTCTCCCGATCGTAAAACGCGACGCCATCGGCGGTGAAGATGCGAACAATGTAAGTGGGTAGTTCCGTGGCCAGCTTTCGCCCGGTGGTGAGCATCGCGGCGCGGCTGAGCTCGTAGAGCTTCTCTACTTCGCTGCGGCGGGCGGTGGCCTCGCGCTCGCGCCGCCTGACGCTGGCCGAGAGCTGGCTGGCGACGATGGCGGTGATCAAGAAGGTCAGAAGAGCGACCCAGTTTTGGGGATCGGCGATGGTCAGCGTACCGATCGGCGGGAGGAAGAAAAAGTTGAAGCAGAGCATGGCCAGGAGCGACGCGAGGATCGCTTCGGTCAAACCCCAGGCGGTTGCGATGGCGAGAATTGCGAGAACGAACACGAGGGCCACGGTGGTGCTGTTGACCGGTAACAACCGGTAGAACAGGAGTGTGAGCGCGGCGACGGCGGCCATCGCGGCAAACGTCTTCAAGACCCGTTGGGCAACGCTCGGCATTCGTCCACAGTGTACAGCGGCTGGCGTGCGGCGTGTTGCGTACGTTATCCGTCCGTAGGGTTCGGCGGCTTCAGGGGGAGGGCAGAGTCAGCGTGCAAGGCCGGATTTCATTCGCTGTGTGGCGAGGCACCTGTGGCGCGCCGCTCGCACTTTTACGAGCGGTTGTGCCGGGGAGCACGGACGCGTTCACATGAGCGATAGGCGGTCCTTGACGTGGAACGTCTCTAGGGGCAGAAACTCAGCTACGACCAAGGCCGATTGCCAATCGGCCGAAGGATGCCATCCTGCCCCACATGCGGAATCAACAACCCACAACCTGCCGGCGAACAAGCGTGCGCTGTACGCAGTCCGAACTAAGCGCTGAATATCTTGCGGAGGTAAGAGGCGAGACGCTCGGGGTCGGGCGGCGATCCACGGTAGCCGATGTAGCCGTCCGGACGGATCAGGTAGACGCACGACGACTGCGCGCCGTAGCGGTCGTGAATGGCGCGGCGATCGTCGGAAATCAGCGAACCGTCCCACGCTACGGGCCGAGTAGAAATCAGATGCGGACAGATCACGCCTTTGGGCATCTGCCTTCCCATCTCGGAGAGCGCCGTGAGATCGGGTTCGTCGCCGCTAAACAGGAGCAGATGGTGAGTGGTGCCGTTCAATCCGTCGATCAGCGGGGCGCGGTCGCCAGGTTGAGGCCCGCCGGGGCTCAGCCAGTCCTGAGCGACGATCGGGCTCGCGCGATAGTCGATGCCGACCTCCGAGATCTGCATCAGCAAGCTCGACTGGTCGGGGAGAGGTTCTTCCGGATGCGTGAGACGGTCCGACAGGGCGACGACGTGGCGGCCGACCGGTTCACGCTCCGTGGTGTATGTTTCGAGCAAACCATGGGCGGCATGGCCGCGCAGCGAGAGGTGGATCTTCCAGGCCAGGTTGCAGGCATCCTGAATTCCGGTGTTCATGCCCTGGCCTCCCGCGGGGCTCGGCACGTGCGCGGCATCGCCCGCGATAAAAACACGGCCCCTGCCGTACTCGCGTGCGATCTGATGGCGGATGCGGAAGCCGGCAAGCCACGTGGCCTCACTCACGGTCGCCTCGGCATCGGCACGATGGCGGACGATTTCGCGAATCCGATCGGGAGTGGCTCGCGGCGCTCGCTCCGAATCGCCCGCCGGCTCCTGAGCGGTCACATCCGCGATGAGACGGTAGCGTCCGCCGGGAAGTGGGAAGCAGGACAGGAATCCTCCGGCGTGCAGGAAGATGTGCAGCTCATGCGGATAGAGCCAATCGACGCTCATGTCCGCCAGCAACAGTTGCTGGGCGACGGGCGAAATCGCGAGCTTCAGGTCGAGCGAGTGACGTACGGTGCTGTATGCGCCATCGCAACCCACCAGGTACGAGCATCGAATCGTTTCGTTTCCGGCCGGACGGACGACGTGGACCAAAACTCCCTCGTCATTCTGCTCGAAGCGAAGCATCCGCGTGTCGCGCTCCACCTCCACGCCGCGACGGGCGAGGTGCTCCAGCAAGACCTCCTCCGTCTCGTTCTGCGGCAGGTCCACGATGAATCCGTAGGGGGAATCGAGCTCGCCGAATTCGATGCGCGCGAGAGTCCGGCCGTTGGAATAGAAGTTGGCGGCGCCGACCATGAAGCCGCGCGCAAGGACCTCGTCGACAATCCCCATGCGCCTGAAGATCTCAAGAGTTCGAGGCTGAATCGCAATGGCCTTCGACGTGGTCGAGGGTCCAGCGGACTGGTCGATGATGCGGGATTGAACACCCCGCCGCCCCAGTTCGGCAGCCAAAGCAAGGCCGACCGGTCCGGCTCCGACGACCACCACCTCCGTGCGGCTCATTGCACCTCCGCTGCTGTCATGATACGCCCTGGCCGAGAATGCCGCACGGCGTGCAGCGTATAGCGTGCGGGTGCGCCGGGTGACCGCGACACGTGATATCCTGAGACACTCTCACGCGAGATTCATGCCGCAGCGCACAACGCTACCTCGAATTTGCATAGCGATGGGCTTCCCCGATGTGGAGAAACTTCTGGAGCACTCCCGGCGCGAAGTGGAGGCCGGGGAATCCTTTTTCGAGTTTCGCCTCGACTACCTGCCGGACCCGGCGGATGGCGTCGATGCGATTCGGCGATTCCTGAGCGTCCATCCCGAGTGCACCATCCTGGCAACGTGCCGCCGGCATCAGAATCAAGGGCGTTACAACGGAAGCATCGAGGAGCAGATCCGCATACTGGACGCGGCGGTGAACGCGGGCGCGCGCGCGGTGGACGTGGAAATCGAGAGCGCGGAGAACGTCGCGGCCAAGCTCGACCTGTTCCGCGGGCGGGCGCTGCTGGTGCTCTCGTACCACAACCACGAAGGCACGCCGGCGCTCGACAACGTCTACCGTCGTATGGCGCGCATCGGGGCGGATGCGTACAAGATCGTCACGACAGCCAAGAAGCCCTCCGACAACTACCGCGTACTTTCGCTCGCGAAATCGAATCCGCGGGTGCCGTTCGTGCTGCTCGCGATGGGCGAGATTGGTTTCGCGACGCGTGTCCTGTCGCCCTCGTGGGGCGGCCTGTACACCTATGCGGCGCCGAACGCCGCGGAAGGAACGTCGGCCGGACAGGTGAGCGCGCGGCTGCTGCGCCATCTCTACAGGGTGGAGAGATTCTCGCGCGCGGCGAAGATCTACGGCGTGATCGCGGATCCGGTGCGGCATTCGATTTCTCCGGCGGTCCACAATCGCGCGTTCCAGGCCCGCCGGCTGGACGCCGTGTACTTGCCGTTTCTGGTGCACGGGCAGCAACTGAAAGACTTCTTTACGCTCGCCGGCAATCTACCGCTGGCGGGATTCAGCGTGACGATCCCGCACAAGCAGAAAGTGTTGAGATATCTCGATATTATCGATCCGCTGTCGCGGCGGATCGGGGCGGTGAACACGATCTGGAAGAAAGCCGGCAAGTGGCGGGGCACGAACACCGACGCGGAGGCGGTGACTGGCCCACTTGCGCGGCACATACGGCTGAGCAAATCGTCGGTCTTGCTGGCGGGCAATGGCGGCGCGGCGCGGAGTGCGGCTTTCGCCCTGGCGGACAGCGGCGCCAAAGTGTCGCTGGTGGGGCGCAATCCGGATCGCGTGCGGGCCTTGGCGAAGGTGTGCGGGGCGGAGGCGCTGTTGCGGGAGCAACTGGACTCGCGATACTTCGACGCGTTCATACACGCGACGCCGCTGGGCATGTATCCCCGGACCGAGGAACGCTTTTTCGAGGGAAAGATTCCAGCCGATCTGGTATTCGACATGGTCTACAATCCGCTCGATACGGCGCTGATTCGGCATGCCGTGGAACAGGGCAAGACGATAGTGCGCGGCATCGAGATGTTTTTGGAGCAAGCGGTGCGGCAATTCGAGATCTGGACCGGTGAATCGGCGCCGCGTGCGGCCATGGAGAAGGCCGCGCTGGAGGCGTTGGCGCCGAGGAACGCGGAGACGGCAGGGGCGGAGTAAACCGGCTGGGAATAGCGCTACGGTGTTGGCGCATTCAAGAAATCTCCATCCGTGCCGAAGAGAATCCTGTGGGTACTTCCAGATGACTGATACTTTCGCTCGCCCCCAAGCGCCCTGGGCGCTCCGCCTGTTGCCGCCGTTCCCGGCCATCGCACAGCGTATCCTCGCTCTTGTCGCTCAGGAGGATGTCAGCGTTCACCAAGTCGGCGAACTGATCAAGCTCGACCCCTCCTTCTCCGCCGAACTGCTGCGGTTCGCCAACTCCGCCCTGTTCGGCGCTAGCCGCGAAGTCACCAGCCTGGGGCAGGCCATCGTTCTGCTCGGCATGGACCGCGTCAAATCCATGGCCACCTTTGTCGCCATCAACAACATGGTGCGCTCGGCTGTCCGCACTCAGGCCCTCCGCAAAGTGTGGGTGCACAGCTTCCTCACGGCCATCATCGCGGAGGAGGTCGCCCGCTGCGCCCGCTTCGACCGCGACTTCGCCTATACTACCGGTCTGCTTCACAACCTCGGCACGCTGGGTCTCATGTCCGCCTATCCCGACGAATACTCCCGAATGCTCGAGGTTTCGAACGACTACGGCTACGACCTTCTCCAGACCGAGCGCGATCTGTTCGAGATCGATCATTGTGCCGCCGGCGCCTATCTCGCCCAGGACTGGAATTTCCCGGACGAACTCGCTGCCGCCATCGCCACTCACCACGACGACCCGGTTCCCAACGAACTGAGCCTGTACAACATCATCAAGGTCAGTTGGCGCCTCACCGACACGCTCGGCCACGCCGCCTTCTCACCCGACAAGAGATGGGCCTTCGAAGACCTGATCGGCTTCGTCCCCAATATCTCCAGATCCTGGCTGGGTCAATCCATCGAGTCGGCCAAGGCCGAACTGGAGACCCGCCTCGCCGCCGCGCCCATGTAGCGAGCGGCCGGGGCGCGGATAACAGGGGGGTACAGCCGGCCCGGGGCGGAGAGCGTCCCCTACCAAGCCACCGACAACCCCGTACCGCAAATCGAAAGCATTCGCCCGCTGTTTCTTCTGCGTAAACTGGGAGAAATACTCCTGCAGGTTCTCGATATCGTCGATCCACTTGTCTTCGATCGTATCCGGCAACGACCCGAACAAGTCGTACCGGTCCCGCATCCTCCGTGACAACGCCCGGTACACCTTCTCATCGTTGGTATCGGCGTAAACCACTGGATCGCGGAAAGTTTGACCGCGCGTATGCCTTGCGAGCGTGTGGCGCCTTATGCGGGCGCCGATAGGTCCGGCGTGTTCTTCGATGGGGAATGGCGAAGCGTGGATCTCAACGTGGATCTGCCGTGGAATCCGTCGCGGCTGGAACAGCGGATCGGACGAATCAAACGGATTGGGCAGACACGTCCGAAGGTTGACATGCTGCCGGGCCGACGGTTCGTTTAGATGAACAACTCAACCGAGACTTCAAAGTATTCGGCCAGCTTTTTAGCCTGGTTCTTGCCGATGCCGCGCTTGCCGTTCAATGCGCGCTCGGGAATAGTCGGTTCTTCAAGCAGCGCGGCCATCCAGTCGAACTCCTCATCCGTTTCAATGCTGCTCGGCAGCGTCTTTGCCAGGAGCTTGCCGTTCTTCTTTTGGTCGATATCGACGGTCGCCTGCGCTTCGGCCGGGGCTTTGACCTCGCGTTTCGAAGCGATCGCCGAGTGAGTGCGACGGCGGCTCACGGCACAAGACGACAAGGGGCAGCGGCGAATCGCCATCTGCACTCGGACCAGCCCGGCCATGAACAACTGCACCGGGAAAATGAGCGGCTGCTGCGCGAGAACCAAGAACTTCGCCGTAAAGTAGCCGAACGCGAAAAGCAAACGGCCGCGTTACTCAAGCCGACGTTAAAATGTGAACGCCGAGCTTATTCAGTTTCTGAAAAAACTCATCAGCATCTTCATTCTGTTCCGAGCAGAGGGAAGTTGCCATCACTTGTAAATGCAGCGTCCGGGAAACACCATCGTCCATGACGGAGTAGCGCCCCACACATGCGCGCAACACTTCGGAGGCAACTTGCCGCGCAACCGCAGGGGGCAGCAGTATCAGGAAAACATCGCTTCGCCAACTCGACATCATAGAGTCACTGGGCACAACGTTACCCATTCGCCTGCAAAATGCGATAACAAGTTGCTCGATCATCGCCGGGGAATACGCGCCGTTCAATTCGTGTAAGTTGCGCAGGCAAATATGAATTACGGCAACCGATCGGCTAGCGGCCAATTCGCGCCTCATGAGCCTTTCGATTTCCTCGCGCTTGTGAACGCCGGTCGCGGGGTCAACCGCGGCTGCACTCCGGGACTGTTCGACCGCTTTGTGAAGCGTGCGAATCTCATCCTTAAGTTGTGCGATTACTCCATCCTTCTCGCGGCGCAGTTGCTCGGCGCACTCTGACAATGAATCCAGAGCGCGGCGCACCGTATCCCTCAGCTCTGCCAGGCTGCTTACCGACAAGGCCGATCCCATCCGGGCGATCTCGGCCTTCAGGCGATCTTCAGCTCCACGCTCTTGAGCCGCTTGCATGATCTCATCAAGCGCCATGGCGGTTGTCGCCAAATCTCCGCGCATACGATCGATATAGCGTGTGGCGCGGTCCTTATATTCACGCAGCTCGCCCCGGACATTGGCGGCAATCTGACCAGACGCTTCCAGGCCCGGAGCCTCATCTTCCGAACGGAACAGCTCTAGTGATTGCCCAATGTGTTTGCGGAACTGCTCAACCGCCGCCGCGTCCGTTTCAACAACGTAGTGCTTCACCGATTCAAGCGTCGAACGGAGGACTCGGCTGTAGGTGGCAACCAGAAGCCGTCGGGCTTCGTACTCTTCGAGAGATCGCTTCAGTGATACCACGGATATCTAATCGGCCAAGCCACTGGGAACTTGAGAGTCGAGGGCGCCTGCCGCGTCGCCCTATGTTGCCCGGTTTCGGAGGCTTGCTCTTGGCTATGGCGGGCCAACCGCGACCTCGGCTATAGGAACATACCTTACCTGCTTTTGAAGGCCAAGCGCATGGCCGTGACGAATTAACGCGGAGAGCCCATTTGTGCTTCTTAGCGACTCTCTTTTTTCCCGGCAAAAGAAAACTGCTCTCAGCCTATCAAAGGCTTCGAGCGGGGAGTCGCTCCTTTCTACGATCTACCGGGCATTTTCCAAGCGGGATGAGCCGGCGCCCATTGTCCGTTGAATCGTTGCCATACTTCGCGTCGGCGCTCTGCGCGCGCCTGATCTGGCGGGGATACTGGAGGCAGAAGGTGACGAAGTCTTCCGCTGGTATTGGACGGGAGAAATAGTAACCCTGGGCTTCACTGCATCCATGCCGGCGCAGCAAGTCGGCCTGGCATGGAGTTTCTACGCCTTCCGCAATCGAAGTCATCCCCAGGTTTTCCGCCATGCGGATGATGTTCTGGAGCAGCGGCGGGCATTCTTCGCCGTTGCCGATAATGCGAACGAACGACTGGTCGATCTTCAGGCGCCCGAACGGTAGCCGGTGAAGATAGGACAGGCAGGAATGGCCGGTACCGAAATCGTCCAAGGCGAGATGGATTCCCGTGTTCGCGAGGGCGCGGAGTGCACTGGCGGCCGGACCCGACTCATCGACAAGCAGGCTTTCGGTTAGTTCGAGTTCGAGGAGGCCGGCGGGAAAGCCGGTATTCTCCAAGACCGTCCGCACGCCGTCGACGAAAGAGGGATCGGTAAGTTGGAGGGCTGAAACATTGACTCCGATGCGCACCTCGAGGCCGGCTTCATCGATCCATTGTTTTGCCTGGCGACAGGCCTCGTGCAGGACCCAACGGCCAAATTCAACGATGAGTCCCGTCTCTTCAAGGACTGGCAGAAACACCGCCGGCGAGACTACCCCGAGACCTTCCGGGCGCCAGCGCAGAAGCGCTTCGGCGCCGCAAATCCGGTTCGAGGCCAGATGGATCTGAGGTTGATAGTACAGAACCATTTCTTTGCGCTCCAGGGCACAGCGAAGCCGTTTCTCGATTTCGAGTCTCTCCGGAGGAGTCGCGGACATCCCCGGTTGGAAGAACATGTACCGTGCCTTGCCGGCGCGCTTGGCGTGATAAAGAGCAAGGTATGCCTCGCGCTCCAGTGACTCCGGAGTGCTGTCGGGGGAAGAACAAGCGACACCCACACTGGCGGTAATGAACAGCTCGTGGCCATCGATCGTGAAGGGTGTGGCAAGCGAGAGCAGCAAGCGATTCGCGATGGCCTGAGCCTCTTCATTTGATTCGGCGTCGGGCACTACGAGCGCAAACTCATCGCCGCCAACGCGGGCCAGCAGGTTGTTTGCCCGGACGCATTGCCTGAGTCTGAAGCCGATGTGTTTCAGCAGCCGGGTGCCGATTGCCAACCCCAGAACATCGTTGATCGAACGAAATCGATCGAGGTTGATATACAGGAGCGCCACTCTACCCCCTGCCTCCCGGTGCCGGTCCAACACGGAAGCCAACCCGCGCTCGTAGTATGTGCGATTGAAGAGTCCCGACACAGCATCGTGGCGGGCCTGGAAACTAAGTTCCTCGATCAGATTGATCTGCTCTATTGCGAGGCTGGCAAAGCGGCAGACAGACTCAATCCGGGTGGCATGATCCGCGGCCGGGATTGTTGGACCGCCGGCGAAGCCAACCAGCATTCCTAGTAACTCGCCGGTTTCGGAGCACAGGTGGCGCGCCCACCCAAACTCAGTGGGGTATTCTTCATGGCTAACCAGGGAAGGCTCATAAAGTAGCGAGTTGGAGAGCGCTGCGGGATCGATGCGAGCCAAGAGGTCTTCGGCGGGAGGGCTGAGGTCTCCTTTGGCAGCAAGGGTCCAAACCTCATCGCGGACGAGGAAGAATGCCATCTGGCGCTCCGCTTCCGGCGGGCCCATATGCCCACAGAGACTGGCAAGGATCTCACCTACGGGGCGCTGTTGAGCAATCATCCGCGCCACGTCCTGTAGGGAGACTTCCGACTTCACCGCCGGCCCGAGCGGGACAAGTGCGGCACCAGGTCCTGCCCGGAACGCCGCTTCCCTCATCAGATTATTCTGTTCGAGGGCGATGACCGCCAAGCGACAGGCATACTCAACTCTCGCAGCGAATGTTCCGAATGGCAGTGCGGGGCCATGGCAGAAACCGACTAGCATACCGAGAAGCTCACCTGCGCCGGAGTGGAGATGGCGCGCCCAACCGCGGGCGAACGGATGCTCGGCGGCCCCGACTCCCGACACGAACAGCGCTTCTGAGATACTGCTGGGGCTCAGACACCCCAGCTCGGACGCAGAGAGTACCGGCTGGCCCTGTGCTGCAAGGATCCACGCTTCTTCGCAAAAAACGAAGAACGCCACCCCGGGTTCGGTTTCCGGCTGCTCCAGGTAACGACAGAGGGCGGTAAGGGTAACGCCCACAGCACCGTGGCCGGCGATCATACCCAGGATGGATTGAATGTCGAGTTCGCCGCCAGTGTCGATGCCAGAACCGATCGTCATATGCCAGAACTAGGATCGATCTGAGCAAAGCGGTCCGTCTGTTTGACGAGATTTCCGGCTTCCCCGGGTATTCCCTGCGCGATGAGCCGGGACGAATCCATGGTTAGCACCGCCGTTCGGCCGCCCAGGCAAATGCGGTGCATGAGTGGTGTGCGGTTGAGTTCCGTGACTTGAGACCGCAACTTTGTCAGTTCCGTGGCGCTACGGAAAATTGTCACGGTGCTCGACGAGGTCCACCGGAACACGGCCCCTTCCGGCGTGATTGGTCGAACACGCTCCTTGATCATGTGGAACACTAACTCCTCGGCAATGGGTGGCCCATATCGTTCCGCGACGGCCTGCAGTCGATCGCAACGATATCCCAGCAGGAAGGTCGCATCACCCTGGTTGCCGAGAAACTCGGCAATCAACTTGATGCCTTCAGCCCTGCCGGGCAGTTTGGTCTGTGTATTGCCGACGAACTCCCGCGCCTGGCTCAGTTGTGTTGAGAATTGCCCGATTTCCTGAGCCGCAACTTCATGGGCGTGGGCCGCTTCGCGTTTGATAAACTCCACCGTGGCGGTCAGAGCGGATTTGAGCGCGACGATATCGTCGATCATGGAAGCTTGGCGGAGCGAGTCCTGGATTGTGTTGAGCCGGGAGACGGTGCGATCTTTACCCTCGGACATGACGATCAGCGCCTGGTTGAGCGTCGCGAAGATCTGCTGTATCTCGATGGCCTGGTGCGCGGCGGATTGCTGAACGGAGGTGCGGTATTCAGAGAGAACGCGTTTCGCGGTGTTCTCGGCCGCCGATTCTTCGTCGGGTCTCCAATCGGGACGGAGAGAGTCCCTGAGATCGATCAGTTGGGAGCGGAATGAATCGCAACCATCGCCCACCAGCACTTCGGAGTGAATGGCATCCAGAAGCGTGGAGGAGAACCGGAACAGGGATTCGATCGAACCCGGTTCGCTTTTCTCAGCGCGTTTTTGAGCGGCCGCGTACAGGTACTTGCGCAGAGTGATCATTAACAGCGGCTCCTCAGCCCCGCAGCTAAGCTTCCAGAAATCATAGCGTTACGCATGGCAGCCCTCGGCATTCCGTAGAATAGTTCGAGCATTGAGATTATTCGTTGTCAATCCGCCGTAGGTCCTTCGAGACGGATCTCTCTATCTACACCCATACGTATCGACCCAAAGAGAAGGTTCTATAACTTGGCGATGTTGCTTGAGGAGGGTGTCGAGGAGTGGAATCGCCGAGACCCGTCAGGTCGTCGGGTTCACGCACGACGTCTCATTCGTCGCCGACCTCAAGCGAGAGGCCAAGGGTCTTGGTGTCTCGCTAGGCGAGCGATCTGTGGCGAGAGGACGTCGAGGTGAGAGAAAGCCGGGCACAAGCAGCCCGAACCATCCGTGGAAGGCGAAAGACGTTACCGAGCGCCTTGGAGACCTTCGGAGCGAGCTGGTTCGCATCAAAAGAGAGTCCCGCGATTGGGACGATGACTGCTGCTACTGCACTGGCTAAAGCCGGTGCCACCCAAAATGGCAGAATTGTCCAATCTTCCAGGGCACCTCTGCGGGCAGTCACGGAGCTGCGAATAAAATTATGTGGCATTGGGCTGCCGGGGATGTTCATCGTCACGAAAGGCCCGTCCTTACGTGTTTGGGATGGTACGCCCGGTAGGATTCGAACCTACGGCCTTTTGCTCCGGAGGCAAACGCTCTATCCAAACTGAGCTACGGGCGCGAACTGGTGGCCTGTTAATCAGTTTACCAGAGACCGGAGTGGCGCCGCGGAGAATGTGGAAGCGGGATGCCGGCCAAGTGCCACTCGGAGCTAGGTTTTGACGGCTTCCCGGCCGACCGTTTCCTTCGTGTCGGTGATCCAGCCATCCACAAGTTGGATGATGCGGTGGCCGTATTCCGCGTTCCTTTCGTTGTGCGTCACCTGCAGGATCGTGGTGCCCTCGTCGTTCAGGCGCTTGAAAAGCTCCATGATCTCCTTGCCCTGGCTGGAGTGCAGGTTGCCCGTCGGCTCGTCGGCCAGGATCACCTTGGGATTCGCGATCACCGCGCGCGCCACGGCCACGAGCTGCTGCTGGCCGCCGGAGAGCTGGCTCGGAAACAGGTCCTTCTTGCCCACGATCTGGAAGCGGTCGAGCACGTCGCAGACGATGCTGTCGCGCTCGGATTTCTTGACGTTCCGATACGATAGCGGGATGTCCAGGTTCTCGTACACGGTCAGAGAATCGAGAAGATGATAGCTCTGGAACACGAAGCCGAAATACTTCTTGTACATCTCCATGCGGTCCTTCCTATTCATCTTGTGAATAGGCTGGCCCATGAGGTAGTATTCGCCGGTCCAGGTGCTATCGTGCATGCCGAGCAGGTGCAGCAGCGTGGACTTGCCTGCGCCCGACGGTCCCATGATGGAGACAAAGTCGCCCTCACGGATATCAAGGTTGATGCGGCGCAGGACGAAGGTCTTGGTCGGCCCGTGCTCGAAGTACTTCTCAACGTTTCGAAGCTGAATCATGAAACCTCAGGATAGCGGAAGAGGGAGTCGAGAGTCACAACGTGGGGGGCGTTGCCAACCGCGCGGCAGACGCGTCCGTGCGGCCCGAAAATCCCGAGCCGGCTAGAGCCCGCGCCACCCTCGGGAGATCTCGATACGTTCAATTGCGTTCTGAATGCGCAGAGCGGCGCGGTTCACGCCTCGGAACAAGCGCAAATCCGGCGCTTTCGTGAATGCCAGGAGCCCCAGCACGATCGCCAGGAGAGCGATCGCATCGACGTGTTTTCTCACAATTCCGCCGCTATGTTTTCCTCCACGATGCGGCCGTCGAAGAGGTGGATACCGCGGTCGGCGTACTTGGCATAGCGCGGGTCGTGCGTGACCATGCAGATGGTCGCGCCGCCGCGATGCAGCTCGCGCAGCAGGTCCATGACTTGTTCGCCGTTCGTGGAATC
>OBLT010001439.1_pt1 | contig 15263 bp, 9 predicted proteins | sample 1518721 | NCBI WGS metagenome assembly OBLT01 (sample SAMEA3539307, study PRJEB22396) | soil metagenome | biome: tundra; feature: field; material: soil | place: USA | collected 2010-05 | depth 0.15 m | reverse complement strand
CCGCGGCCTTGGGGTACGGCCGCGCCGGGCTTTACCCGCCGGAAACCGCCGGTAACAATCACGGAACGCCTGAATCAGGTGTACTCGCGGCGTCCCGCGAAACTCGATCCCGCGTTGCACCGCGCCCAACTCAGGTCCCTTGGGAAAGACTCCTGGTAACCGCACTCGGGCTTGAGGCGGGAGTTCGGCCCGGTTCCGGGGGTAACGGTCTGCCGATGCCCTTACTCCAGCTTGCCCTTCGCGAAGGGACGCCCAAATGCCGCGGGCACGCTGTGGGCGGTCGCATTGGCAGCCTTCCGGTAATACTCCTCCGCCTTCGCCCGGTCGCCCAGCTTCTCGTAGCATTGCCCGATCAGGCATTGAATGAACGCATCGGCCGGATCTACGGTCTGAAGATCGGTGAGCGCCGTTTGATAGTCGCCAGCATAAAATGCGACGTAACCGGTCAGACTACTGAAATACGTTTGCTGCGTGGCGATGCGGCCCTTGTTCAGAATGGTCTTGGCAGCACTGACATATTTGCGGGCCTCCTCCACTTTGCCGCGGCGGACGGCGATCCGCGCCCTCGCGTGCGCCCACCGGAAATCCCAGAGATCCTCGCGATCCGGTGGGATGTCCGGTTGCTTCAGCCCGGCTTCGTGGCCTCTCTCATACCAGGTATAAGCGGTATTCCAGTCTCCGGCTTCGAGACAGATTCGACCCAGTTCGTTAGCCACTTCGCCGGCGTTGTAGAAATCCGACGTCGAGAGGTAAAAGTCGTAGGCGCCGCGGTCGGACTTCTCGGCGCCCTTGCAGTCGCGGGCAAAACCGTATGAGACTGCCAAGGCCCGCTGCGCCTGTGCTTTCTCCAGCGGCGAACCGGCCGCCTTGACGGCCTGGCTGAAATACTGCCTGGCTTCGGCGTAGCGGCCCAACAGGTCTAATGCGACGCCGGCTCCGTTGTTCGCGGGCACCGACTTCGGTATGGCCTCCACCCCCTGGCGGTAAACCTCCAGGGCTGCGTCGAGTTTCCCCTCGCGGATCAGTTGCGGCCCTGCCGCGATGGACCCGCTCTTCTGGCCGTCCTGAAAGGCCAGCCCAATCGCGATCAGAGAGAGAGCAAGCGCCACCGCACGGCCAATCCCGAAAACGGTTGCGATCCCGCCGCGAACTTTCACCCACGTGCTCATATCGTCACCGAAAAAAACGAGGCCGGTATCCCATTTTATAGGATACCGGCCTCGTCGGCTTAAGCCGGTTGACAGACGACAAAAAGCGATCGTCTGTCCCACTGGGTCTAGATCACATCAGAACTGGAACCGCAATTCCAGCGACAAGATACGCGGTCCTCTGTCAGTGGTATATTGGCCCGTATTCCCGACTGTATTCTTGCCGGTGGCATCGTAGGTGAAACTGGTACTGACGCCGTTGAATTCCGTGTGGTTGAAAACGTTGAAGGCTTCCAGCCGCAGTTTGAGCTGGCGCTTGTCACTGCGAATCGGAATCGACCGGGAGAGCGAGGCGTCGAAGTTGACAAATCCCGGGCCGTAAATGATCCCAGCGCCGCCACCGGCGTTCCCGATGGTCCCGACCGCCGGCTCCGCGAATGCCGCGGGGTTGAACGCCAGCCCACCATTGGGCAGAGAGGAATTCTTGGCAACATTCGCGTACGGGTTGCCGACTATATCGAAACGAGCGCCCTCATTGGTGGAACCGGTGATATCCAGTCCGTTGGTAGTGCCGAAAGCAAAGCCGAGTGGAGCGCCGGTATTGGCAGTCGTGATACCCGAGATTTGCCAGCCGTCGGCGACGATGGAGAGCAGCTTGCTGTTCAACGCCTTTCCGGGCTTCGGGAAATCGTAGGAGTAGTTGACGCCGAGCGTCTGTCGGCGGTCGGCACCCTGCGGTCCGTAGTTCCGTGAGTAGTTTTCGCCACCAGCGGATCGAAGGCCAGAAGCTGCATGGCGCGCGACCATGAGTAGGCTACGCCGAAGAGAAAGCCGTGAGAGAAGCGCTTGCGTAAGGTTGCCTGCAACCCGTTATAGTTCGACTTTCCGTTGAAGACGAACTGGTTTAAAGTGCCGAGAGTCGGATAGTTGGTGCGCTCCAAAGCAGGCACCACCGGTTTATTGCCGCTGACCGTCGGGTCGATGTATTGAGGCAAAAAGTCAGTTCCGATCGGAATCGCGTTGAAATTCTCGTTAACCTGCCTGTTCAGGCCCCAATTGCCCTGATAAGCAACGTCCAACACGGTGCCGAAGCCAACACTCTGCTGCACGCCGAAGCTCGCGTTTCGGACCTGCGGCAACCTGGTGTAGCCGGTCCACTGCGAGATGGTTTGGGGTCCGAGGAGTCCGCCCGTGCTGGCCAGGGTGGTGATTTGGCCATAGCTTGCGGTAGGCGCATATACGATGGGAGGGTTGAAGGCCATGTTATAGACCTGATTGCCGTCCAAGCGGTCGAAGAACACGCCGAAACCGCCGCGGACGGCTGTCTTGCCATTGCCGAACACGTCCAGCGCGAAACCAAAGCGCGGGGCGAAGGCAAGTGCCGTAGTGCTGTAGGTGTTATAGGGGACGCCGTTCTTGCCGGCTACGACAAATCCATTGGCGGGATCGCCGGTGCCCGGAACGAACAGTCCGATATACGAGACGGGGCCGGTTGCACCGGTAACTGGATCCTGAGCAACGCGCTTTCCACCAACGGTGGCCGGGACATAGTACCTGGGAGCTTTGGACCTGTCGTACCGGGAGGGGTCGAAATAGGCGAACTCGTTCCCAGGCTGCTTGTCTATCTCCGGCGTCTGGTGGTAGAAGCGGACGCCGTAATCGAGCGTCAGTCTCTTGGTGACGCGCCAGTTGTCCTGGATGTAAGGCTCGACGTTCCAGAACGTGTCATTCACGATAATCTTGGCCGTCCACTCGGTGTAGCTGGCGTAATATCCCAGCAAGGCATTCGCATATCCAAGGCCGGTGTTGAGGGGACTGTTGGCATCGGGGGAAAAGTTGTACGCGCCGGTATAGCCATTGCATCCCGAGGAGCCGCACGGCTGGACCTTCCGGTTGAACTCGATGTAAGCGCCCGCCTTCAGACTGTGGTTGCCCCAGACCTTGCTGAGGTTGTCGGTGACGGTGTCGACGATGTTGTTGTTGGAGTACTCCGGGTTGCCATTCGCATAGGTCGGAGCGTTCGGGGTCGGGCCTCCGAAGGTCAGGTTAGGCATATAGTTGGAGTAACCATTCGATGCATTGGCCTTGCCCTCGACCAGTTGGCTGCCGCCGACACCAGGACCAACCGTGTGGAGAGGAAACAGGCTGGGGAGGGGTTGCCCCGCTTGCGGGGTGCCCGTGGTGCCGTTCAGCACCGACCGGTCTACCGCGGCGGGATCCACTTCAAACCAGGACCAGTGATTCAGGGTCTTGCTCCAGGTGAACTGGTTGATCAGGGTCGGAGTCGCCGCATAGGTGAGAGAACCGAGGATGCCATGACCGGGGGCCGGGTGATCCTGGGTGATGTCGCCGGTGGGTCCTTTCAGGAACTGCGAGCTCTGGAAGAGTTCAATCCAGTCATCGGCATCGTGGCCGTAGCGAATGTAGGCGGTGAGCTTCGAGGTCAAGTTCAGGTCGAGACGGGCGATATCGTTGCGCCGGGGATGCGCGGCGCTGCCAGCGGCCTGGAAGTTGTCCTGCAGGTACTGAGCGGTTCCCTGCGGGAAAAAGGTATTCGGGAGTGGGAAGAAATTGAGCATCGCCTGTCCCCAACCATTGATACGGTTCTGGGGAACCACATTGCCGGGAAATGCGATCGCTGCGCCCGCCGAGTTCAGGTTCAGCGGATCGACAATCGTGACCAGCGCGCCGCCACTGTTGAGGCTGTGTGAAAAGTCGCCTGTGCGCTCCGCTGCTGTCGGCATGCTACGGAACTGGTTGCCGAAGGTCGCAAGCTGGCGGGTGTACTCCTGCGAGACAAAGAAGAAGGCTTTGGTCTTACCCACATTGAGGTGCTTAGGAATGAATGCCGGGCCACCCAGGCTGAAGCCGGCGATGTTGTAACGGTAGCGGCTGCGGGGGAGGCCGGTAATGTTATTGAAGAAATCGTTGGCGTTGAACGCCTCATGCCGGTGAGTCCACCAGCCCGAACCGTGAAACTCCTGAGTGCCGCTCTTGGTGACCACCTGGACGGATCCGCCTGCGTTGCGGCCGAATTCAGCCTGATAGTTCGAAGTCAGAACCTTGACTTCGGCGATAGAGTCTATATTGGGTTCGAAATGGGTAAAGCAATTGCTGCAACCGGTGTCGATATCGCTGACGCCATCCACCATGAAGCCTGTGATACCCGTGCTGCCGTTGAAGGTAAGGCCGCCCAGAACGGAGCCGCCGGTGGCATCGCGCCCCACCGTGGTGTCGACCACACCCGGAAGCATGCGCATGAAGCTCATCATCTCGCGGCCTCTGATGGCCTCGCTGTTGAGCTGTGCGCCTTCAATCACGGAAGACCTTTCGGCAGTGGAGGTCTGGACCGTCGTCGCCTCGGCCGTCACGGTAATCTCATCGACGATGTTGCCGATGTCGAGGGCCAAGGTCCCCAAATCCCGGTTGTCGCTCAGGCCCACCCGAATATCTTTGACGATACGAGTCTTGAACCCTTTGGACTGGACACTCACACTATAGGTGGCCGGAAGCAGGTTAGGGAAGCGGAAAAGCCCCGAACTGTCGGCTGTCGCCGTGCTAGTGGCGGCAGTTCCCTCATTGGTCAGTTGGATTTTCACGTCCGGAATCACCGAACCGGACGGATCGACAACGATACCGACTAGCGAGCCGGTAACGGTTTGAGCAAATGAGCAAGCGCTTGCCAACAGCACCAGGCAGATGGACAGCGCGGTCCTTCGAAGCTTCATGAGACTTCCCCCTAAACGCGCCGCTGCGTTTCCGCGATCTTGCCGCGGAACTGGTTGCCAAGCCAGCTACCCCATTGAAATCCTGCAGCCTGATAGCGCGTACAAAACACTACTAGAATTACGGTCCAATGTCAAGGGGGTTGTGGCCTCGAACTAATCGTGGCCAAGGAGGAATGGGGTTCAAGGCCTTTCAGGGTTGCGGGCCGGAATGAAGTAATGGCCTGCGATTGAGCCTCTTTATCGGTAATCATCTGCCCATCGCGGACCGGTTGCGTTCCCCGGCGATTGGGTAAAGTTAACAGAGTTAAATAGATGTAAGCGTTTGCCTCCGTTTGCAAAAAGCTATATCATATCCGTGCAACGTGGGACAGGCGATCGGTTCTCGTCATCTGTCGTCCGCCTGCTTCCGTAACCAACTATTGGAGACCCGAAGGGATGTTCATGAACTTGAAAACCAATACTCTGCCACTGCTTCCCGCGGCCCTTTGCGTTTTGCTCGGCGCGTCAACTGCGTTGCGTGCCCAGTCCACAAACACCGTCGAGATTCAAATCAAAGCGGACCAGGTAGCCTCCCACGTCAGCCCCATGCTCTACGGGCTGATGACCGAAGAGATCAACTATTCCTACGATGGCGGACTCTATGGGGAGCTGGTCCGCAATCGCAATTTCAAGGAGGACGCCAAAGATCCCGTACATTGGCAGCTCGTCCAGGAGCATGGCGGCGTCGGATCGAGTTCTCTCGACGCGAGTCAACCCTTCAACGACGCCATCCCCGCCAGCCTCAAGCTGTCCGTGACCCAGGCCTCGGGAAACCAGCGTGTGGGCGTCGCCAACGACGGGTTCTGGGGCATACCGGTGAGGCCGAACACCTCCTATCGCGCCTCGTTCTATGCCAAGGCCAGCCCGGGATTCACCGGGCCGCTCACCGTCGCGATTGTGAGTGGCATCGTGAATAACGACGGCGCCACCGTCCTCGCGAGCGCCCAGGTTCCTCGCGTTACCCAGGATTGGAAGAAGTACGAAGTGACCTTGACTGCCGGCAAAGCCGCGCCATCCGCGGAGAACCGCATGGTCATTTCCGCAGGCACTCCTGGCACCGTCTGGTTCAACCTGGTTTCACTTTTTCCGCCCACCTGGGGCGACCGGCCCACCGGCAACCGGAAAGACATCATGCAGCTTCTGGCCGACATGAAACCGGCCTTCCTGCGTTTTCCAGGCGGCAATTACCTGGAGGGAAACACCCTGGCCACGCGCTTCGATTGGAAGAAGACTATCGGCGATATCTCCGAACGGCCGGGGCACATGAATGATTCCTGGAGATACTGGTCGTCCGATGGCATGGGGTTGCTGGAGTTTCTGGAATGGTGTGAGGACCTCCGTATGCAACCCGTGCTCGGAGTCTATGCGGGCTACTCCTTGCGCGGCGGGGCGCGTTTCGCACCCGGAGCCGAACTGGAGCCCTACGTCAAGGAAGCGCTCGAAGAAATCGAGTATGTGACCGGTGACGCCGGCACTACCTGGGGCGCGCGGCGCGCCAAGGACGGACACCCGGCGCCGTTCCCACTCGAATACGTCGAGGTTGGGAACGAGGATAATGCCGACCGCCAGGTGGGGAGTTACGAGGGCCGGTTCGCTCAATTCTTCGATGCCATCAAGGCCAAGTACCCGAAGCTCAAGGTGATCGCCACCACGCTGGTGACCACCCGCGCCGCGGACGTCATCGACGAACATTACTATCGGCGCTCGGAAGAGGAGATGGCATTCCACGCCAACGACTACGACACGCGCCGGCGCACGGGCCAGCCGGTTTTCGTCGGCGAATGGGCCACCCGGGTGGGCGACCCGACGCCCAATATGAGCGCCGCTTTAGGCGACGCCGCCTGGATGGTGGGCATGGAGCGGAACTCGGACCTGGTGATCATGGCTTCCTATGCGCCCCTCTTCGTCAACGTAAACAAAGGCGGCATGCAGTGGGTGACGGACATGATCGGCTACGATACCATGTCGAGCTACGGCTCGCCGTCGTACTATGCGCAGAAAATGTTCAGTGTGTACCACGGCGACGATGTGGTTCCGATCGCCGCGCAAGGCATCCCGACGAAGGAATGGCAGCCGCCTGCCGGAAGAGGTGGGTTCATCCCTCCGCCGCAAACGCCGGGCAGGGCGGGAACTGCGCAGCCGCCCGGCCCGCAAGGCGCGGCACGCGGGGGCGGCCGGGGTAACCAACCAGCGGGACCGCAGCAACCGGCGATGCCGCTACAGGTGCCCCTGATGTTCTTCGATGCTACCCGCGACAGCAAAACCGGAACGATTTACGTGAAGGTGGTGAACCGGGCCGCCACGCCACAATCGGTGCACATCGCCGTGAGCGGAGTGGCCGCGGTCGAGCCCGGCGGGCAAGCCATCACCATGAGCGCGAGCAGCCCGGCCGACACGAATTCGATTACAGAGCCGGCAAAGATCGTGCCCATCGTGAGGACGGTGGACGGACTGAGCACGAATTTTTCGCGCACGTTCCCGCCGTATTCCATTAGTGTGCTGGAGATGAGAGCGAAGTAGCCACACGGCGGCCCAGGGGGTACACGCTTTCGGGATTCTCGCGCTTCTGCGGCGGTTGCCGGGTAAGGATTATCCGAGTTCGTTTCAGCACCGTCCCCGGCCCCGTGGCCCCTGGTCCCCATGTTATATTGTTGCCATGCCGAGCGGCTATGTTCCGATTCTTATCTTCCTGGCAATCGCGATCCTCTTCCCCATTGTGACCATAGTAGCCGCCAAGCTGATACGCCCGTCGGCCCCGTTTCTGGTAAAGCTGGAGGCGTATGAGTGCGGGATCAAGGCCGCTTCCGATTCGCGCGGCCGCTACACCGTCCGGTTCTTCATCGTCGCCATACTTTTCGTGATCTTCGATGTGGAGACCATCTTCCTGTTCCCGTGGGCGGTGCGCTACCGGGATCTCGGCTGGTTCGGCGTGGCCGAGGTTGCGGTCTTCCTCGCAATCCTGTTCGTCGGTTACATCTGGGCTTACAAAAAGGGTGCTTTAGAGTGGGTCTGAAAACTCGAATCTTATCCGCCTTCGTTCTTTTTACATCCGTAACGTTGTTAGATGCCGCACCCATGCTGCGGCTGGTCACCAGCGTGGTGGGTCCGGTTCCCGTGGCCACCGGCGGCTCCGCGCCGTCCCAAACCGTGGAGGGCTACAATGCGGGCGACGGTTCGCTGTCCCTCAGCGTCTCTGTTCCCTCCTCCGTTACGTGGCTCGCGGCATCTGCCGGTTCGCCGCGCGCCTGCACCACGACCACCGCCGCCGGAACCTGCATCCCGCTCCAGTTTGCGTTGAACACCAGCGGACTGGCGGCCGGCACGTATACCGGAACCGTGACCGTCAGCGCCGGCAGCAACACCATCGACGCTCCCCAGACCGTTACGGTCACCGTGCGAGTGGGTCCGGTGGATGTGTACGTGGCCCCCGGCACGACGAGTGATGTCCAAATCACGACCAATCACGCCATCAGCGCTAGTAGCACCACGCAGGACGGCAACCGCTGGCTGAGCCTGATGCTGGAAGGGACCGGCAGTTTCCGTTTCTCGTATCCCTACCGCATTCACGTCCAGCCCACCGACGGCATGGCGGAGGGCACGTACAAAGGTTCGGTGACCACCAGCGGTTCCAATGTTGCGTCGGAGAACGTCACCATTGCGGTGACGATGCATCTCACTACCCAGCCGATCGCGCAGGCGAATCCCGACCAGATCAATCTGCGGCTGGCCCAAGGCGCGCCGCCGCTGGTCTATCCTTTCGACCCGATCGTTACGCTCTTGAACCTGGGCCAGGGAACCCTTACCACCGGAAACGTCACCCTGTCCGGCGGCTCGTGGATCAAGTCGGACACGCTCGTGCCGTCATTTATCTCGATCGATCCAACCGGCCTTTCCAACGGCGATAACAAGGGTTCGGTCACCCTCCCTTCCAATGCCGCGAATTCACCGACGACCGTTCCGGTGGACCTCCAGATTGTCGACAAGGGAGCGCCGCTGATCTTCTATCAGGGGGTGCTGGATAACGGCACCTTCATCCCCGGCGACGCCGTGTGTCCGGGGGACATCATGATCGTCAAGGGGGAGCAGCTCTCCTTCAGTCCATTCACGCCGGGCCAGGCGCCACCCCTCGCCAATCAGGTAGGAGGCGCGACGGTTCTGGTGAACGGCGCGTCGGCGCCACTCTTCTACTCGTCCTACGGCCAACTGGCGTTTCAGATGCCCGTGGATGCGGCGCTCGGGACGGCGCTGGTGCAGGTGCAACGGGATGGTCTTGCCAGCAACACGGTGTCGGTCAATGTGGGCTCACGGGCGCCACGAATCATCGCTGTGGTCAACCAGGATGGCAGTGTGAATTACCCGGGTGGCAGCGTTCCCGCCCACGTCGGCGATTTCCTGACCATCTACGCCATTGGCCTTGGCACCACCAGCCCGGTGGTGGCAACCGGCGCGCCGGCGCCCTCATCCGAGCCCCTGGCCCGCGTCACCGCCAACGCGGTAGTCAGCTTTGGCACGGGGATCGCCGCGATACAAGCGACTCCGGCCTTTGCAGGACTCACGCCCACGGCGGCCGGCCTCTATCAGGTCAATGTGGCTGTGCCGGCCGGCTACACGGGCGTCGTCTACATCAGCCTGAGTTTCCCCGATGCCGCGAGCAATCCGGTTCCCATCGTGATCCAGTAGCCGTATCGTTATCAAATCGCCGTAATCCAATAGCGTATGAACCGGAGGGCCGCGCCACGGTACCATAAGGGTTGATCTCCGTGAAACCATCCCCCACTCATTGGCGCGAAGTCTACCTTTGTGTTTTCCTCACCACCCTGGCGACGCTGCTCCTGGAACTCTCGCTCACCCGCATTTTCTCGGTGGTTTTTTACTACCACTTCGCCTTCCTGGCCATCTCGATCGCGATGTTCGGACTGGGGATCGGGGGTGTGTTCTCCTACGTGGTGGCGGGCTGGAAGGGCTCGCTCTACACACGCCTTGGCCGCCTGAGCGCGGTCAACAGTTTTTGCGTGATGCTGGCGCTGCTGGTGATCCTGGCACAGGGGGACAACCTCTCGTTCTGGGACTACCTGCTGGTCTATTTCACCACCGCTCTGCCGTTCTTTGTCTCGGGCGCGATCGTCTCGCTGGCTATCTCCGAGAACATCGAACGGATCAATCGCGTTTATTTCTTCGACCTGCTGGGCGCAGCCTGCGGCTGCCTGATTCTGATTCCGCTGCTGGATTGGTTCGGCGGTCCCAGCACGGTAGTGGCGGCGGCGGTCTTTTTCGCTGTCGCTGCGGCCGTCTGGCATAGCATGGCCGGTTCGGTTATGGGACGCGCCGGCAGTGTCGGGCTGGCCCTGATGCTGGTCGCGCTCCTCACCTACAACTACTGGCGTCCCATCCTCGAACCGCGTCACGCCAAGGGGCAGGCGATCAGCAGCGAATCCAGCAAAGAAACCTGGGTGAAGTGGAACAGCTTCTCGCGAATCGCCGTGGTCAACCTGCCGTACGAGCATCGGCGCACCATCAAGATCGATGCCGATGCCGCCACCGCCATCTTCAACTACGACTTGGACAACCTCAAACCGAGCGAGCGTCACGAGTTGATGGAGGACGGTTTTGCCCTGGCCTATGCCGTCAGGCCGGGGGCCAAGGCCCTGATCATCGGGCCCGGCGGCGGCTGGGACGTGGCCCGCGCGCTGGCCTACGGGAGCCACGACATCACCGCCGTCGAGATCAACCCCATCATCGCCGAGACCGTGATGCAGACGAAATTTCCCGACTATAGCCACCATCTCTACTCGCGTCCGGGAGTCACTGTCTATACCGAGGACGGCCGTAGCTTCGTGCGCCGCAGCACCGACAAGTATCAAGTGGTGCAGGCCACCCTGGTGGACACCTGGGCCTCCACCGCCGCCGGCGCATTCGCTCTCTCGGAAAACAACCTCTACACCACGGACGCCTTTCACGACTATCTGTCGCACCTCACCGACGACGGCCTGGTAGCCATCACCCGCTGGGGCTTCGAACCGCCGCGCGAATCCCTGCGCCTGGTTTCGCTCGCCATTGAAGCGCTCGGCCAGTTGGGCGAGGCCGCCCCCTGGCGGCATGTGATGGTGGGCCGTACAGGCACGGCGCAGGGATGGGGAGCCACCGACTACGTTCTGGTCTCGCGGAAGCCATTCAGCGAGGCCGATATCGACCGCGCCCGCGCCTTGTTTGTGGCAGCTAAGGTGCAGACCATGTACCTGCCCGGCGTCGAGACGCACAATCAATTCTACGATCTCCTGCATAGTCCGAACCCCGAGGAGTATCAGCGCAACTACAGGTTCGACATCAGCCCCGTCAGCGATAACCGCCCTTTCTTCTTTTACACGGTCCAGCCGCGCGATCTGTTGACCTTCCTGACCACCGCTTCGCAGGATAACGCCGATTACAAGATCAACAAGGCGGTACCGCTGCTGTTCCGGCTCATGGCCATCAGCCTGCTTGCCACCGGCCTGATTCTGGTGATGCCGCCGCTGGTTCTGCGCACACGCCTGCCCAGACAACCTGGGGTCCGCGGCTTTCTACCGTTCTTCCTCTTCATCGGCGCCGGCTACATCCTGATCGAAGTCGCACTGATCCAGAAGTTTGTGCTCTTCCTGGGCTCTCCCACGCGAGCGCTGGTGGGTGTCATTTTCTCCATGCTGATTGCGAGCGGCCTGGGAAGCGCAGCCAGCCGCCGCATCCTGGGCAAGGACGAGGGCCGGCTGATCAAGGCGCTGGGATCGGTGGCGATTCTGGCGGCGATTCTGGCCTTGGTGGTATCTTCCCTGGTGTCTGCCCTGGTGTGGCTCCCGTGGCAGTTGAAGATGATGTTGACGGTGCTGCTGATCGCGCCGCTGGCCTTCGTCATGGGAATGCCGTTTCCGACGGCCTTGCAGCGGCTGGAGGCATGGCATGCCCCCTCGGTTCGTTGGGCCTGGTCCTTGAATGCCGCTTCCAGCGTACTCGGTTCGGTAGGCGCACTGGTTTCCGCCATCTACCTTGGCCTGGTCCAGACGCTGATTATCGGCGGCTTGTTTTACCTGGCCGCGCTGATAGTGATCGTCCGGGTCCGCACCAACGGCTTATCCTCTCTGGAGCCCGGCGCCAGCCGCGTGGTCTTGGCCAAGTAAGGCCAAGAATAAACAAACCGCGGAGACGCTGAGACACGGAGATCGGCGCGGAGAAGACGGAAGAAGAAAACAAGAGCGGCCGCAGTGGGGCCGGAGGCCACGGAGGAGAACAGTGCCCGGCGTTCCAAGTTCGGATTCGCCCTCCCGATCTCTCAGCAACACGATCCCGAACGAATGTCGCGATGCGCTGCCCTTCTTCTGGTAGAATTCCGTGTGATGTCACAACTCTTTCAGCGGAAGCCAATCGCGGCGCTGATATCCGACACGGAGGGCTCCAGCGGCTTGAAGCGCACTCTCCGTGCCGGAGACCTGATCATGCTCGCGATCGGCGCCGTGATCGGCGCCGGCATCTTCGGCGCCATCGGCACAGCGGCGGCGGGTCAACTGGGCCCGCATGGCGAAGTGATCCGGGCAGCCGCTGGACCGGCGCTGGTTTTCTCCTTCCTGCTCCTGGGTGGAGCGTGCGCTTTGGCCGGCCTCTGTTATGCCGAGCTGGCATCCATGATTCCCCAGGCCGGCAGCGCGTATGCCTACTCCTACGCCACTTTGGGTGAACTGGTCGCCTGGATCATCGGCTGGGATCTGATTCTCGAGTACGCGGTAGGGAACGTCGCTGTGGCGATCTCCTGGGGCGATTACTTCAACACCCTTTTGCGCGGATTTGGCGTCCAGCTTCCGCTTTGGACGACTACCGGCTATCGCACGGCATTACTGAGCCCTGACCCGCAGACTCATGGGTTGCTCAATTCCGCGCCGCACCTCGCGGGGATTCCCATCCTGATCAACGTGCCGGCCGCCGGCATCGTCATGCTCATCACATGGCTCCTGCTGCGGGGCGCGCGGGAGAGTGCCACGGCCAACAACATCATGGTCGTGATCAAGCTGCTGGCGCTGGCGCTTTTCGTGGGTGTGGGCGTGACCCACTTGAAAAGCGCGAACCTTCATCCCTTCGCGCCGAACGGTTTCACCGGGATTCATCAGGGTGCGGCGATTGTCTTCTTCGCCTACATCGGCTTCGATGCGATTTCCACTGCGGCAGAGGAGACGGTGAACCCTCAACGCAATTTGCCCATCGGAATTCTCGGCGGTCTTGGGATCTGTACCCTGATCTACGTGATTGTCGGTTTCGTGCTGACCGGCATGGTGCCGTATAAGGAACTGGAGGGCGTGGCGGATCCTTTGGCACGCGCACTGCAACTGGCCGGATTCAGCAAGGTCGGCTGGATCGTCGCGCTGGGCGCGGCGGTTTCGATGTCGGCGGTCCTGCTGGTGTTTCAGTACGGCCAGCCCCGCATCTTTTTCGCCATGGCCCGCGACGGTCTATTGCCGAAATGGGCCGCCAAGATCCATCCTCGCACGCGGATTCCCTGGGCGACGACGCTGCTCACCGGTGTTTTTGTGGCGCTGTGGTCGCTGGTCGGCGACGCAGGGGAGACTTACGATCTGACCAACATCGGCACGCTTTTCGCCTTCATTCTGGTTAGTATCGGGGTGCTCGTCCTTCGCTATAAGGAACCGGAGCGCCCGCGGCCCTTCCGGGTGCCGTGGGTATGGCCCGTCTGCGTACTTTCCGCCGCCGGGTGTCTGTTCATCATGCAAGGACTTCCGCACTCGGCGTGGGTGCGTTTCGGGATCTGGCTGGTGGTCGGCCTGGTGCTGTATTTCGCCTACGGATTCAAGCACAGCGGCCTGCGCAGGGCCAACACCCGAACTTGACACGCGGCGCCCTTTGTCCCTACGCTGAACATGATGGAAGTGAACTTCGCCCCGGAAACTCAGGCAAGACTCAATCGCGCTGCCGCTGAAATCGGCACGGGCTCGGCTGAGTACGTGCAGCAACTGGTCGAATACTATCTCGACCACGACGCGTGGTTCCGCCAGAAGGTGAAGAACGGCCTCCGGCAACTCGACCGCGGGCAGTGGCTCACACACGAAGACATGCGTATCCGAATGGACGAGATGCTCGGTACCTAAATGCAGATTCGGTGGTCACCGGAGGCTGCCGGCGATTTCGACCAACTCGCCGGCTATAGCCCGAGCCCAAAGAGAAAGGCGCCGGAGGGTATCCGGCGCCGTCAATCTTACTTGCCTGCGAAGCTGAAAGCCGATGGCTGACCGCTACTTCTTCACCAGCTTCTCTCTCTGTTCCTTCAGCACCGCCCGCCGGCTCAGCTTGATTTTGTTGCCTTCGAGCGCCAGCACCTTCACCAGGATCTGGTCGCCTTCTTTCAACTCGTCGCGGACGTCGCGGATGCGGTTCTCGGCGATCTCGCTGATGTGCAGCAGGCCGTCGGTTCCCGGGAAAATCTCGACAAACGCTCCGAAATCCACCAGCCGCACCACTTTGCCCAGGTAGGTCTTCCCAATCTCGGCCGTGGCGGTGAGATCGGAAATGATCTGGATGGCCTTGTTCGCCGATGCCTCGTCGGCCGAAGCGACGTGAATGGTGCCGTCGTCCTCGACATCGATCTTGACACCGGTCTGCTCGATGATCGAGCGGATCACCTTGCCGCCTGGTCCAATGACGTCCCGGATCTTATCGGTCGGAATATGCAGGGTGTAAATGCGTGGCGCGTACTGGGAGATGGCGGCCTTGGCGGCCGGCATGGCCTCGTACATCTTATCGATGATGTGAATCCGGCCTCGGCGAGCCTGCTCCAGCGCTTCCTTCATGATGGCGGTGGTCACGTTGGGGACCTTGATGTCCATCTGAAGCCCGGTAATGCCTTCGCGGGTGCCGGCGACTTTGAAATCCATGTCGCCGTAGTGGTCTTCCGCGCCGGCGATATCCGTGAGGATGGCGTACTCGCCGCCTTCAAGGACTAAGCCCATGGCGATGCCGCCCACGTGGGACGCCATCGGTACGCCCGCTTCCATCAAGGCAAGTGAAGCGCCGCAGACGGTGGCCTGGGAACTCGAACCATTGGATTCGAGGATGTCGCTGACCACACGCATGGTGTAGGGGAACTGCTCTTCGGTCGGAATCAGAGCGGCCAGGGAGCGCTCGGCAAGCGCGCCGTGGCCGATTTCGCGGCGGCCCGGACCGCGCATGAAGCCGGTCTCGCCCACGCTGAACGGCGGGAAGTTGTAGTGCAGCATGAAGCGCTTGGTGGCGCCTTCGCCGGGTTCCAGCAGTTCGATGCGCTGTTCGTCGTCTTTGGTGCCTAACGTAATGGTGACGAGCGCCTGGGTTTCTCCAG
>OBLT010001438.1_pt1 | contig 15265 bp, 16 predicted proteins | sample 1518721 | NCBI WGS metagenome assembly OBLT01 (sample SAMEA3539307, study PRJEB22396) | soil metagenome | biome: tundra; feature: field; material: soil | place: USA | collected 2010-05 | depth 0.15 m | reverse complement strand
TGGCGGGCGACAATGCGTTAGACCCGCACCGGCCGTCCTAGAGCCGCCTAGGGATGTCCGATTTTGGGAGCGAGATGGGAGCGGCGGACTATGCGCAGGTGCGCTCAAGTGCGGTGATCGTGACCCAACCTAGGCCGCTGACCTGGCCTAACATCGCCAATCAGGCGACCCGGCATCCAGTGTGCTTGGTTCGCATCGAGGGGGTCAGGGGTTCAATCAGCTCGCTGCAGGGGCAGCGACGTGGAGGGCCGCGCCAGACCGAGCGAAAGCGTCCGCCCCACGGGTGGGCGCAGGGCGAACTTAGCAGTGACGAGTGAGGACCCTGCCGCCGGGGCCGTCAGATTAGCTCTGAGCGCTTGATCGTGCCCGATACGTGCCCGAGTCCTTCCGCGGCGTTGCGCTGTGCCTGGTCAGGCCCAGGTAGCTTGGTTCCCTGAAAATCGGATGATCGGCCGTGGGGTCCGCGCCACGAGATTCGCCCGGCGCATTACGAGGGGCCTGCTCCCTCGCACCGAGAGCATGACCTGCACGGATAGCACGGTGGATCGCACCGGTAGCGCTGATTGCACTGGAATTTCGCGGCTCGCCGTTCCACGACCCGTTCCACGGCCCAGCCGTCGACAGTCGCTGGCCGCAGGATCAAGGCCCGACTCCGGCGCTTGCTCTCTGGCCGGAAACCGTCTGTGAACTGGGCACTCGTGGCCGACGTCACCCGCCTTCATCCGGCCGGGTCTGGTCTCCTTGTGGTCAGTCATGGTTGTCAGCTTGGCCAGTCCGGCTGCGTCAAGCTGACCGCCCTGAATGCCATATCCGATCAGCTGGTCCAGCACAGAAGCTGGCCTTTCGGAGGGATCGTGCCCCCCATTCGTAGCGGTCATCGCCGACCAAGCCCGTTGGTGTCGGACAGGTGTCAGCTCGCCCAGCACCGCCCCCCTCTTAAGGCACGGCCTAGCCATCGGGCTCAGCCCAGGAGTTGATCCCGGCTGGACGGCCGCCTAGGTCGTGTTTCGTAGGCCATCGTTACAGTGAGGCATAGCGATCGGGGGCGGCCTGCCGCGGTGTCGGTCAGATGACCCTCGATCCGCCTTGTCTGGAGTCGTTGAGGTCTAAACGTTATGGCTGCTTGGCTCGTACAGACGACCGAGAGGTGACTCGATCCGTCACTCCTCGTGCGTTGTCGGCTGACTTTCGCCGCGGCACCAAGCGAGGGTGATTGACTCATTGTTGAGTTGGCGCCAATGCTGCGTGAGTTCGCGGAGCCGACCCTGAATTGCGGCAACCGTGTCGCTCGTCGTGTTGTCTGGCATGCGGAACCCGAGATGGGACACCGTCTCGTCGGACGCGGGCGGGCTGAACGACTCGGGATCGAGCCGTGCAACCGTGAGGCGGCCCACTGCTTCGAGGACAGGCTTGGGTCCAAGCAGCGCGACCGCTTCTTCGGCCTTGATCAGGCCCGAGAAGTCAACTGCGGGCTCGCGCAGGGGCTTCCCGTCCCGTGACAAGACGGCTTGGTCGTTGACCATGACGACGTCGGCGCCGTCGTCGATGAGACCCCAGAATCCGCCGGTCAGCCCAAGGCCCTTTTCCACGATGAAATGCACGAGGTCGTGCGGGAGCGCATCTCCGTAGCTCGGGAACTCCCATTCGGTCTTGGTCCCGTCCGTCCGGAGAACCTGAACTTGATCGCGCTCCCCGCGCCGACGGGTGAACGAAGCCGTGAGACGGCCGCTCATTGCTCGATGCCCTTCGCTCTGTCTGTCGGGCTATCGCTCCTGTAGTCGACGCTGCTCATGTCCTCGCGCAGGACCTGGCGGAGCCGGGTGGCGAACGCCCGCGGGCGCAGAAGAGGTCCGGTATGTCCACCGGGGAACTCGGCAAGTGGGCGTCCCAGCTCTCGGGCCAATGCTTCGGCGCAGTGGCGTGGGAAGGTCTCGGTGCTCTCGCCAGCGGCGGGAACGATGCGGTGCGCCGTAGTGCGGAGGGATGGCAGATCGAGCCGGTAGAGGCGGACGGACGGGGCATCGTGAGTCAGGAAGAACTTAAGGTTCGCGATGCGCTCGGGTTTGGGCTCGGGAAGTGTCACATCGGGTTCCCGGTCGTCAAAGCGGACGCCGGCCAGAGCGACGAACTTCCTCATAGCTTCGGCGACCCCGTCGTTCCGGTAGGCCTCTTCGACGTCCTTCTGCTCCCGCCAGGCCTGGCTTCGTTCGGGCTCCGCCAGCAGTTCAGTAGCCGGTGGCTCATGGGAAACGAGGAGCCGAACCGACTCCGGGTGGCGGCTGACTAGGTCCAGTCCGAGCAGGGCGCCGATGCTGGTGCCGAACACCAATGCCGGCTCGTCCGTCACGGCCGCTAGAAGTCGCGCCGCGTCATCGCAATGCGTCGAGAGGTCGACTGGCGCGGACGGATCATCGACCGAGCTGCGAGATAGGCCGCGCCGGTCGTAGCTGAGGACGGTGTAGTGGTCGATCAGGTGCGCCGCGAGGGCATCGGTGCCGTCCGCGTCGCTGTCGCCGCCTTGGAGCATGAGGAGCGGCGGCCCGTGCCCTTGGGTCTTGTAGTAGAGCATCGCCCCGGGCACGCCGAGGCATGCCGGCTCCATTTGGGGTGCGTCAGTCATCGCTGCGGCCTCTCATTAAGGAACCCAAGGTTCCCTACGAGAGTATCTAGTGTTGATAGGGGACGCAAGGTACCCTATGAGGGTGGCTTCCAAGACGCTCACCGTGGCCGCACCATCAGCGGAACGAGCCCACGCGCCGGACGCGCCGCGAACCCGCAGGCGTGGAGCCATGCTGGAGCAAGCGATCTTGGACGCCGCGTGGGAAGAGGTCGCCGCCGCGGGCTACGACCAGGCGACCATGGCCAGCGTCGCCGCCCGCGCCGGTACCAACAAGGCGGCTCTGTACCGCCGCTGGCCGAACCGGACGGAGCTCCTCACCGCGGCCATCGACCGGCGCGTGGTGCGCCTCGACTGCCCGCCAATCGACACCGGCAGCCTGCGCAACGACGTAATCGCGGTCCTTCAAGCCATGCATAATCGGTGCCGCGCCATGAGCATCGTTCCCGATCCGAGCCGTGAGCTGGCCGCGTATGTGCGGCGTCAGGCGGCCACAGAGGGGTTCGACCAGATGGAGCGTGTCCTTCGCCGGGCGGTTGACCGAGGTGACGTCGAAGGCAATGTGATCAGCCCCCGGATCACCCGGCTACCGGTCGATGTCCTCTACAGCGAACTGTGCCTTGGGAGTGGGACGGTCGCCGGCCGACTCGTGGCCGAGATCGTCGATGACGTGTTCCTTCCCCTCACCCGGCAATGAGCCGTAGCCCCGGACCGAAAATGTCGCTCCCGCCATCACCGGAAGGCCCTCAACCTGCGTAAATGGTTTCGCCTTATGACACCTCAAGACCATCACCACAGGTACGCGCGCTTGGCTGGGATCGTAGTTACGTTTGAGCTGGAGTAGGTCGCGCGAGCGGCTACGCGACCAGGCAGCCCGGCGCCCCGCAAATGGCATGGCACGCCATCAGGATTCACCCGGGCGTGTTTGCACGGCGCAGCTTGACGTGATCCCAGGGGAGGTAAGGGTCCCCACCAGAGGAACACAGCCGGTCAGCCAGCAGACGTGGCCACCTGGATGCTTCTGTGAGACCCTGGCGGCGACCATCCTCGCAGGTAGCGTCCCGGATCAGATCCGCCGGGAGCGTGCCTGCGGCCCGCATGAGTACAGCCTGGGCTCGGAGCGGGGCCTGGCCACCCCGAGCCCAGACGGGAAAGGGCGAGATCATCTCGTCCCCTCGCTAATGATCATGCCGCTTGATTCTTAAGGCACGCTAGGACGTAGCTGTGAACCCGCTTATCGAGTGAAAAATATCTGCGCGCGTCACAGCCGCGGCATGGCTATGCGGTGCCGGGCGGCCGATCCGAAGCTGGCATACCAGGCGGCCAGCCGGCGAGCTGCTCCGCTACCTGGCCAGGAAGCTCACCTGAGGTCCAGCCCGCGAGCCCGGCAGCTATGTCCCGGACCTGATCCGGCGACTGGCGGCCGAGGCCGTAGGAGATAGGCGCGGCCAGCAGCGCCGAACCCGTATACCCCCCAGGGCCGTCTGGCTGCGATTCGGACAGTGTTACCTGCTGACGTGGCCCGGACTGAAGCGTCCCGGTCTGAAGCGGGACCTGCTGGAGCGGGACCTGCCCGCGCTGCGCGCATTCATCACGGTCGAGGAACTCCGCGAGGTACTCGGCCTCGTCGGCATCGATCCCGATCACGACTCGGGGTTCACCCCATGGTTCTTTGAGCGAGTAGCCGACGTAGCTCACAATCGGCTGTCCGGGCGCGACCGCAAGTCCATGCAGTGCGCGCCACTGTTCCCATGCCGTTTCCAACCGCTTCGCGGCACGCTGAGCACGTGCGACCAATTCTGGATCACGCATCGTGCGATCCTCCCCTGAGAGCGGACCGGCCCCGGCAACGTGTCTCTAGGATGCGCCGGCGGATAGATCTTGCCGGGCAGCACCCTCAATGTGACACTCCGCCACCGGAGCCGACCCCCCATTCCGTTGAACGAGTGCTGCCGTATTCACTGTGAGCGACGTCTACTGAGCGTTCGCCCCGTGAAGACGGCAGAAGGTCACTCGGAGCGCTGCTGCGGAATACCCGCGAGCAGTGCACGAACCTCAGTCTCCCGGTAGCGCCGGTGCCCCCCCAGCGTGCGGATCGACGTCAGTTTCCCGGCCTTCGCCCAGCGTGTGACGGTCTTGGGGTCGACGCGAAACATCGTGGCGACCTCCGCGGGCGTCAACAGCGGCTCAGCCTCTGGTGTACGTGCGGACATGAGTTGGCCTCTCCTCCTGGACCAGTCCTGCGATCCTGCGTTTCTTGTTACTGCCTGGTGCTCCTAGGGAGCCTGTCGGGGATGTCCTATATGGCCGACAGAGACCATATTGCCATCACCAGCGGTGACGCGTCGACCACCAGGCGCAAAGTTTCTGTACCGGGATGCCCAGTTGCTCCGCCGACCACTGTCACTCAGGGTGAGTCTAGCGATACTTTTAGTCGCATCGCGGCAGATTCGGAAATACTGCCCGCGAACTATTCGCCGGACCGTCCCGGTACTCAGTTGGCCAGCTCGAATTCGGCGAACGCGCGCCACCGGCTGTATGCGCGCTTGTACATCGCTACGGCGAGTTCGCACTCACCCTTCGCCACTCCCTCTATGGCCGCGTTGATCTCAGCCACCGACTGGTCGCCGCAAAGCGCGTCGTCGCTAAGCAGATGCACTAGGCCGCCGTAATCGAGCTCCACGAGCGAGTACGGGTGAAACTCCTCGAGCCAGCGTCCGACTTCGGTCAACTCGGCCTCCGCGCGCAGCGGCTCCCAGGCGGCGTCCTCGAATCCGGGCGACGCGCCCCGGAGCGCGGCCAGGCCACGTGCCACCCGCCTGCGCGCGCGGGACATGGGAGTGGTGTAGACGAGCGCCCGCGTCGCCGACGCGGTCGCCGCCGCGGATGGCCGGTCACCGTCCGAGCCAAGAGCCAGCCACCGTTCCGCCGCCGAAAACAGGACAAACCAGCCTAGCGGCATGGTCCACGCGCTGGCCAGGATGTGCAGCCGGGCCGTCGTTCCGCTGTCCTCCAGCTGGGCTAGGGCGCCCATGGTCTCATCGTCGTCGTTAGCCGGAACCGTGCCGGGCACGGGCGGCCCCGCGACCGAGAGCATCCGGCCGTACGCCAGCAGGCAGCGCAGCCTCGTCTGCCAGGGGCATATGTACGTGACGCCATCCGCGTGGCGGACGTACGCGTGCTCACTCTCCTGCTCTGGGACCACGATCTGCGGTGCCGCGATCGCCCGGCGCAGGGCCTCGGCGTGCTCCACCATCAGCGAGTCACGCCGCCTCGGCCGCTCGGACGAGGCCGCGTAGGCCGCCCACCGGGAACGGTCGGGTTCGTGGAAAGCCGAAACCGGCTCGTAGATGCGGAGATACGCGGCGTAAGTCATCACTGTCGTATCGTGACATACCAGAACGCATCAAAGGCAAGGGTCAAGGTAACGAGATTGTCTCGCCTGCCAGTTACCAGCCAGTACGTGACGCATCGGGCCTCGGCGGCTGTTGCCGTCCCGGCCCGCAGGCCCGCGCAAGCAATACGCTAGTCCCGATCCCGGGTCAGCGAGGATCCGGGACGGGATGAGAAGAGTCGCTACCGTGACCAACGTGTTCGCGATGCCCCACAGGGAGAACAGCACCGCCGGCGGTCCCCACGCGGGGGGACAAACCCCCGGACCGTCGGACCACGAACAGGTCGTCTTCTGCCAGGACAACAACTCCGGGCTCCGGGCGATCATCGGCATCTACTCCACCGCACTGGGCCCCGCGCTCGGCGGGACTCGCTTTTACCCCTACAGAAGCGAGGACGAGGCCCTCGCTGACGTGCTGCGACTGTCGACGGCCATGGCCTACAAGAACGCACTGGCCGGCCTGGACCACGGCGGCGGAAAAGCGGTCATCATCGGCGATCCCGCCCAGATCAAGACCGAACCGCTGCTGCGCGCCTACGGCCGCTTCGTCGCCTCTCTCGGCGGCCGCTACGTCACCGCGTGCGATGTTGGCACGCGCAGCGAAGATATGGACATCATCGCCAGGGAATGCCGGTACGTGACGGGCCGCACGACCGCCCACGGCGGCGCGGGCGACTCTTCCGTACTCACCGCGCTCGGCGTCATACACGGGATGCGAGCGGCGGCCAAGCACGCCTGGGGAGATATCGGCTTGCACGGGCGGACCGTGGGCGTGGAAGGCGTGGGGAAAGTAGGTCATCGCCTGGTCAGCCACCTCGTCGAGGCCGGAGCCGACGTCGTCATCTGCGATGTCAGCGGCACCGCCGTCGAAGCCGTACTGGCCAGGCACCCGCAAGTCCGCGCCGTCGGAAACGTCGGCGCGCTCGTCGCGGAGCAGCTGGACATCCTGGCTCCGTGCGCGCTGGGCGGCACCCTGACCGAGGAGCTGGTGAACGTGCTTACCGCGCGCATCGTGTGCGGGTCCGCCAACAACCAGCTGGCCCACCATGGCGTCGAGAAGCTGCTGGTGGACCGGGGTATCCTCTACGCGCCCGACTACGTGGTCAACTCGGGTGGCGTCATCCAGGTGGCGGACGAACTGGCCGGATTCAACTTCGATCGGGCCCGGGCGGCGACCGAGCAGATCTTCGCCGCCACCGCGAAAGTTCTCGCCATCGCGGACGCCGACGGGGTGCCGCCATCGGTGGCCGCGGACCGCCTGGCGGAGCGGCGAATGTCCGATGTTGGCCGCTTGCGCGGAATCTACCTGGGCACGATGGGATCAGCGTAGGCATCAGGGGCGCAAAGCGGGTACGGTTGTACCTGTACGGATGCTGGTGAACGTCGCGCTTCCCGTTGCGGGTTGGCGGCGCTTTTCTACGGTGCGCGGAAGCCAGCGAGACGGAGATCATGGGGCCTGACCGGCTCCGGACGTTCAAGGGGGTCGAGCCAATGGGGCGCGGCCGAGCCAAGGCCAAGCAGGTTAAGGTCGCCCGTCAGCTCAAGTACAACAAGAGCGACGACACAGACCTTGACCGGCTGCGTGCGGAGCTGGGCGTCGGCGCGGACTCCGGTGACGGTAATTACCATTCCGGCGCCGGGGAAGACGACGACGAGGAAGACGACGACGAGCCGCCAGGGTCTGCGGGCGCCTGGAAAGACGCCGAGGACGCCTGGCCGCGCTAAGCGGCTAAGGCCTGACCGCGGTCGCAGCTGATGGCTGGCCGCGGTCGGTCGTGCTAAGGGCCCGACGCCCAGGCCGTCGAGCACGTGCTTGCCCCGGTCATCTTCAGCGACCGGGATCGGGTACTGTCCGTCGAAGCACGCGCGGCATAGACGGCTGGCCGGGATCGTGGTCGCCTTGATCAGTCCCGCCAGCGACACGTAGCCGAGGGAATCGGCGCCTATCGACGCGCAGATCTCCTCCGGTGACTGGCGTCCCGCGATGAGCTCGGCCCGGGTGGCGAAGTCGATGCCGTAGAAACAGGGCCAGCTCACCGGCGGGGACGCGACCCGAACGTGCACCTCGGCGGCGCCCGCCTCGCGGAGCATCGCCACGAGCGCGCGCTGGGTATTCCCGCGCACGATGGAGTCGTCGACCACAACGATCCTGCGGTCGGCGATGGCGTCCCTGAGCGGGTTCAGCTTCAGCTTGATGCCACGTTCCCTGATCGTCTGGCTGGGCTGGATGAACGTTCTTCCCACGTAGGAGTTCTTGACCAGCCCCTGGCCAAAGGGGATACCGCTCGCCTCGGCGAAGCCGATCGCGGCCGGCGTCCCCGATTCGGGAACCGGTATGACCAGGTCGGCGTCAGCGGGATACTCGGCCGCGAGCTGCCGGCCGACCTCGACCCGGGTGGCGTGCACGCCCCGGCCGGAGATCGTGGTGTCAGGCCGGGCCAGGTAGACATACTCGAATAGACAGCCGCTCGGCTGCGGCGTCGCGAACGTCCTGGACCGGACCCCGCGCCCGTCGATGCTGACCAGTTCGCCGGGCGCGATCTCCCGCACGAACCTGGCACCGACAATGTCCAGGGCGGCCGTCTCGCTCGCGACGACCCAGCCGCTGTCCAGGCGACCGAGCACCAGCGGCCGGAAGCCATGTGGATCGCGAGCCGCGTACAGCGTCTGCTCATCCATGAAGACGAGCGAATACGCGCCCTTGGCCAGCGGCAATACCGCCGCCGCCGCGTTCTCGACCTGGCTGGCCTCCGGGGTGGGTTCCGGGCCCGCGCTGATCCCGCTGAGCTCGGTGCGGTCGGCGACGAACAGCGCCGTGAGCACGTCGGTGTCGGACGTCGCGGGGATCCCGTTGCTGCCCGGCACGGTGCCGTCGAGCAGGGCGGCCAGCTCGCGGGTGTTGATCAGGTTTCCGTTGTGGCCGAGCGCCAGACTCGTCTTGCCGGTGGAGCGGAAGGTCGGCTGCGCGTTGGCCCAGACCGAGGCGCCGGTGGTGGAGTACCTGCAGTGCCCTACCGCGATGTGCCCGCGCAACGTGGTCAGGGCAGGCTCATCGAAGACCTGGGCGACCAGGCCCATTTCCTTGTGGACCACGATGCGGTTGCCGTCGCTGACCGCTATGCCCGCGGATTCCTGTCCGCGATGCTGCAGCGCGTAGAGCCCGAAGTAAGCGAGCTTGGCTACATCTTCGTTCGGCGCCCATACACCAAATACGCCGCAAGCGTCTCGTGGCGGCCGGTCCTCGGGTAGAAGTTCATCCGTCAGACGACCGTCGGGGGGTGCCACTTATTCAGTTTAGTCACACAGCGGCAGATGTTCGGCCAGATCAGCGCGCGGACCGCTCGCGAGGACGGCGCCAGAGGCGACCGCGTCGGCCCAGCCCAGCCGGCCGGCCGCCAGCCGGATCCAGGTGAGGGGGTCGGTCTCCACCACGTTCGGCGGCGTGCCCCGGGTATGCACCGGTCCCGGCAGGCACTGCACGGCAGCCACCGGCGGGACCCGCACCTCCAGGACCCGGCCCGGATGCCGGACGGCCAGCAGGTACAGCAGGTACCGGGCCGCGGTGCGCTGATCCTGCGCGCCGGGTACGTCGCCCGCATCGAGCGCACGCAGCACCGCGACCACGCTTTCCGGCCCCCGCGGATCGAGACGTCGGGCGGGCATACCGGCGACCGTACCGCAACTATCAGGCCGGCTAAGCCCCGCCAGGACGGCTCGGCGCCCGGTGACCCCGGCTCAGCCGAACAGCGCAGGCAAGGTCCGGGTATGCACCGCGGCGAGCTCGTCGAGCGGGATGCTGAACAGTCCCTCGACCGTCAGGTCGCCGCCGCCGACGGTGCCGATAGTGGCGCCAGGCACGTCGTGGGCGGCGCGCAGCTGGTCGAAAGCGGCTTCCGCGCCCGGCCGGACGGATACGATCGCGCGGCCGGCCGATTCGCTGAACAGCCAGGTGAACGGGTCACCGGGCAGCCGCACGGCGCAACCGGTGCCGCCGCGCAGGCAGGATTCGGCGAGCGCGACCGCCAGCCCGCCGTCGGACAGGTCATGCGCGGCGGACAGCAGGCAGGCCGCGGCCGCCGCGGCGAGCAGGCGGGCCAGCCGTCGCTCGGCGCCAAGGTCGGGCATCGGCGGGCGACCGCCGAGGTGGCCGTGCAGCACATACGCCCAGGCCGAGCCGCCGAACTCGGCCTCAGTCTGGCCGAGCAGGACGATGCTGGCCTCGTGCAGGTCGCCGGTTTCGCGGATAAATCCGATCGCGAGCCGCTGCCGGACGTCATCATGGACGCCGAGGACCCCGATGACCGGAGTGGGGTGAATGGCCGCCGTACCAGTCTGGTTGTAGAAGCTCACGTTCCCGCCGGTGACGGGCACGCCGAGGGCGGCGCAGCCGTCCGCGAGCCCGCGCACGGCCTCGGCGAACTGCCACATCACCGCGGGATCTTCCGGCGAGCCGAAGTTCAGGCAGTTCGTCACGGCCAGCGGGCGGGCGCCGGTCACCGCCACATTCCGGTAAGCCTCGGCCAGCACAAGCTGGGTGCCCAGGTAGGGATCGAGCCGGCAGTAACGGCCGTTGCCGTCGGTGGCCAGCGCGATGCCGAGTCCGGTCGCCTCGTCCACCCGGACCAGGCCGCCGTCTTCCGGCATGGCCAGCACGGTGTCACCGCGGACGTAACGGTCGTACTGATCGGTGACCCAGCCCTTGTCGGCCAGCCCGGGCGAGCCGAGCAGCCCTAGCAGGGCCGCGCGCAGGGCCGCGCCGTCCGCCGGGCGCGGCAACGCGGCCGGGTCGCGGGCGGCCAGCGCGTCCTGATCCGCCCCGCGCTCGGCCGGCCGCTGGTAGACGGGCCCGTCGGCCGCGGAGGAAGGCGGGATGTCCACCACCGTGTCACCGTGCCAGGTCATGACCAGCCTGCCGGTGTCGGTCACCTCGCCGATGACCGCGGCGCGGACGTCCCACTTGGCGCATACCGCGAGGAACTCATCCACCCGGGCCGGCTCGACGACCGCCATCATGCGTTCCTGCGACTCGCTCATCAAGATCTCGGGCGGCCCCAGCGACGCATCGCGCAGCGGCACCGCGTCCAGCCGCACCGCCATGCCACCCGTGCCCCCCGCCGCGAGCTCCGTGGTCGCGCACGCCACGCCCGCCGCGCCGAGATCCTGGATGCCGACGACCAGGCCGGCGGCGTAGAGCTCAAGGCAGCACTCGACCAGCAGCTTCTCCAGGAAGGGATCTCCCACCTGCACGCTGGGCCGCTTCGCGCTCTGTTCGCCCGCTGCCGAGCCGAACGCCGCGCTGGCCAGCACCGAAGCACCGCCGACCCCGTCCGGACCGGTGGTCGAACCGAACAGGATCACCTGGTTCCCCGGGCCGGTGGCCGCCGCGACCTGCAGATCGTCGTGCCGCATGATTCCGGCGCAGAGCGCGTTGACCAGAGGATTTCCGGCGTAGCTCGGGTCGAAGTCCAGCTCGCCGCCGATGTTGGGCAGGCCCAGGCAGTTCCCGTAGAAGGAGATGCCGCTGACGACTCCGGGCAGCACCCGGCCAGTGTCGGGCGCCGCGGCAGGCCCGAACCTGAGCGCGTCCATCACCGCCACCGGGCGCGCGCCCATGGCGAGGATGTCACGGACGATGCCGCCGACGCCGGTGGCCGCACCCTGGTGCGGCTCCACGTAGGACGGATGATTATGCGATTCGATCTTGAAGGTGACCGCGTAGCCCTGGCCGATGTCCACCACGCCGGCGTTGGCGCCGATACCCGCGAGCAGCGCGCCGGACGCCGGCGCCTTGTCCGCGAACTGCCGCAGGTGCACCTTGGAGGATTTGTACGAGCAGTGCTCGCTCCACATGACGGAGTAAAGGGCCAGCTCGGCGCTGGTCGGGCGGCGGCCCAGGGTGGACACGATCCTGGCGTATTCCGCCTCGGTCAGGCCGAGCTCGGCAAACGGCTGTGGCTGATCCGGCGTCTCCCGCGCCCGCGTCACCGTATCAGCGCTCAAGCCGCCACCCCCGCTACTACCGAGGTGAAGAAACCGAGGCCGTCGGCGGACGGGCCGGTGAGGGCATCGACCGCGTGCTCGGGATGCGGCATCAGGCCGACCACGTTGCCCGCGGCGTTGCACACCCCGGCGATGCTGTCGGCGGAGCCGTTCGGGTTGCCGCTGGCGTACCTGATGACGACCTGGCCGGAGGCCTCGAGGTCCGCGAGCGTGCCCGGGTCGGCGGCATAGGCCCCCTCCCCGCTCTTCAGCGGGACGACGATCTGCTCGCCGCCGGAGTAGGCCCGCGTCCACGCCGTCTGCGCGTGCTCGACCCGCAGTCGCAGGTCGCGGGTGATAAACCGGAGCCCGGCGTTGCGGGTCAGCGCGCCGGGCAGCAGATGTGCCTCGCACAGGATCTGGAAGCCGTTGCAGATGCCGAGCACCGGCAGGCCCGCCCGGGCGGCCGGCACCAGCTCGCGCATGACCGGCGCGAACCTGGCGATCGCACCGCAGCGCAGGTAATCACCGTAGGAGAACCCGCCAGGCAGGATCGCCGCATCCACGCCACGCAGATCGCGATCGCCGTGCCAGAGCATGACCGGTTCCGCCCCGGCCAGCTTGACGGCTCGCGCTGCGTCACGGTCATCCAGTGACCCAGGAAAAGTAATGACCCCTATTCGCACCTAGAAAGCTTATTTCCCCTCGCGGCCCTTTGGCGAGCGAGGACGGCAGAGCGAGTGAGGACGGCAGAGCTAGCTAGCCGTCTGGAACTGGCGCAGCGGGGCGTCGGAGGACCAGGTTATGTGCTTACGCATGGTCACCACCGTCCCGCGCCCCGGCTGGCTGTCGAGCGTGACGTTGTCGACGAAAGCGCGCATGACCGCCAGGCCGCGGCCTGACTCGGGCAGCTGGGCGATCGGGGTCTGCGGCTCGGATCCCGGTGCGGACGGCTCAGGCCCGGTCTGGGCGGCCGGCCCGCGCGCGTCGGCCGGCCCGCCGATGCCCTCGTCCGCCACCTCGACCTGGCACCCGACCGCGCCCAGGCTGGTCACCACCTGATAGCTCTTGACCTGGTGGCCGCCATGGGTGAGGACGTTGGTGCAGGCTTCGGTGGCCGCGAGCAAGATGTCGTACACGGATTCCTCGTCCACGCCGAGGCTGCGCAGAGTGTCACCGAGGACCCGGCGCATCACCGGCACACTGAGCGACTCGGACTGGAAGACCAGGCAGAACTTCACATCAGGAACTGACTTCACGCGCATCTTAGAACCGGTACTCACAGTTCGAGTAATTCCCCGTTAACGCCACCGAAACCCGGTTACCCGATCGTTAGGCCTCAATTCAAGCAGGATGCCTACACCTCATGGACCGTAAATTCCTCTATGACCGGGTTGGATAGCAGATCCCTGGCCAGGTTTGTGATAGCTGTCACAGCATCGTCGTCCACGGGGCCCTCGAAGTCGACCTCGAACCTCTTTCCCTGTCTGACTCCGCGCACCTGGCCGAACCCCAGACGGTGGCACGCGCTGGCGATGGCATCCCCCTGCGGGTCATGGATCTCCGGCTTGAGCATTACTTCCACGATCATTCGGGCCACGTATCCTCCAGGGCCATCGGGGCATATATCTTCTGGTGAAGAGCGTCCCAACGGGACCGCGGACGCGTGCGCCCCACCGGGCACGCAGCGTACGCGACAGCTCCGCGACAGATGCGTCCGGGAACCTCAGGCCGTCTGGCCGGCACTGGTGATCCCAGTTCCCGGCCCGGAAAGGAGTGGCACGTGACCGTCGAATCCGGCGCCGCGACCACAGCCGCGCTGCACCACCAAACTCAGCCCCACCAAACCCAGCCCGCACCGGAGGTCCCCGACCAAGAGGGATTTGTCCAGCTGCTCACCCCGGAGGGCGAGCGGATCGAGCATCCCGACTACCCAGTCGAGCTCTCCGCCGCCGATATCAGGGACATGTACCGGGATCTGGTCCTGGTCCGCAGGATCGACACCGAGGCGATCGCCCTGCAGCGCCAGGGTGAGCTCGGCATCTGGGCCTCGCTGCTCGGCCAGGAGGCCGCCCAGATCGGCTCCGCCCGCTCGCTCGGGCCGCAGGACATGGTCTTCCCCACCTACCGCGAGCACGGCGTGGCCTGGTGCCGCGGCATCGACCCGGTCAAGCTGCTCGAGCTTTACCGCGGGGTCAACCACGGCGGCTGGGCCCCCGAGGAGCACAAGTTTCACCTGTACACGATCGTGATCGGCAGCCAGACCCTGCACGCGACCGGATACGCGATGGGCATACAGCGCGACGGCGCCGTCGGCGGGAACCCGAAGACGCCGGAGAACCCGGAGGCCCCCGGCGATCCGGACCACCCGGAGGCCGCTGAGCGGCCAGGTGAGGCGGTCATCGTCTATTTCGGCGACGGCGCCACCAGCCAGGGCGACGTGAACGAGGCCTTTGTCTGGGCGTCGGTCTTCAACGCGCCTATCGTGTTCTTCTGCCAGAACAACCAGTGGGCGATCTCCGAACCGCTGGAGAAGCAGAGCCGCATCCCGCTCTACCAGCGGGCCCGCGGCTTCGGCTTCCCGGGGCTGCGCGTGGACGGCAACGACGTGCTGGCCTGCTACGCGGTGACGAAGAAGGCCATGCAGGCGGCCAGGGAAGGCCAGGGGCCGACGCTGATCGAGGCGTTCACCTACCGGATGGGCGCGCACACCACCACGGACGACCCGACCAGGTACCGGCTGGCCAGCGAGCTTGAGATGTGGAAGCTCAGGGACCCCATCGAGCGGGTCAGGGCGTACCTGGTCCGCACCGGGCTGGCCGGCCCTGACTTCTTCGCGGAGATCGACGCGGAGGCCAAGGAGGTCGGCGCCCGGGTGCGCGAGGCGTGCCGGACCATGCCGGACCCGCCGCCGCTGACCATCTTCGACGACGTGTACAGCGAGCCCACCTCGATCTTGCTCCAGGAGCGCGAGCAGTACGCGGCTTACCTGGATTCCTTCGCCGGCGACGGCACCGGGGAGGCCGGGCGATGACAAAGCTCACCCTGTCCAGAGCCCTCAACGAGGGACTGCGCAAGGCGCTCGAGAACGACCCTAAGGTCCTGATCATGGGCGAGGACGTCGGCAAGCTCGGCGGCGTCTTCCGGGTGACCGACGGCCTGCAGAAGGACTTCGGCGAAGCCCGGGTGATCGACACGCCGCTGGCCGAGTCGGGCATCGTCGGCACCGCGATCGGCCTGGCGCTGCGCGGCTACCGGCCGGTCTGCGAGATCCA
>OBLT010001435.1_pt1 | contig 15279 bp, 10 predicted proteins | sample 1518721 | NCBI WGS metagenome assembly OBLT01 (sample SAMEA3539307, study PRJEB22396) | soil metagenome | biome: tundra; feature: field; material: soil | place: USA | collected 2010-05 | depth 0.15 m | reverse complement strand
CTCCGGCCAACAGGATGACCAGGGACGGACTGGCCGCCGCCGCCGCCCACTGCGTCGAGGAGGCCGCGGGCCTGTCCGCAGTCCTCGGCTACCGGCAGCGGTCAGGTCGGCAGAACCGAAAGGCAGGGTAATTATGAGCGAGCCGAAGGGGCCCGGTCCCGCCTGGACTGAGGAGCGAGGAACGAGCGACGAGGGAAGGCGGGACCCCGAGGGGCCCTGGAGGCGAGAAGAAAGCACTGAACTGCTCAGCCAGCTGTATGACTACACGCTGGCCGGCAACAAGCCCGCGGTGCTCGAGCTGACCAACGCCGGGCTGGCCATGGGGCTGGGCCCGGAGACGCTGCTCTACGAAGCCTTGATCCCGTCGCTGGAAGAGGTGGGCGCCCGGTTCGAGCGCGGCGACTTCTTCGTACCCGAGATGCTGATCGCCGGCAAGGCGATGGCCGGCGCGCTGGAGATCCTGCGCCCGCTGCTGGCCGAAACCGGCGCCCAGGCCATCGGCACGATCGTGATGGGCACGGTCAAGGGCGACGTGCACGACATCGGCAAGAACCTGGTCAACATCATGTTCGAGGGGGCCGGCTTCCAGGTCATCGACCTCGGCGTGCAGGTCGCGCCGGAGAAGTTCATCGAGGCGATCAAGGAGCACAAGCCCGACATCGTCGGGTTCTCCGCGTTCTTGACCACCACGATGCCGATGTTCAAGGCGAACATCAACGCGCTGCAGAAGTCCGGGCTGCGGGATCAGGTCATCGTCATGGTCGGCGGGGCCCCGGTCACCCAGGAGTACGCCGACGTGGTGGGCGCGGACGGCTACGCGGCTGATGCATCCGCGGCCGTGGTCCGGGCCAAGGAACTGATCGCGCAGCGCCGCGCCCTGACGAACGCCTAACTGACCAACGCCTAACCCGCAAGCGCCCGAGGGGAACATACCCGTGCACACCATCCTGTCCTCGGCGACCAAGACGGTGCGGATCGGCGACGACCAGCCGTTCGCGATCATCGGCGAGCGGATCAACCCGACCGGCCGGAAGATCTTCCAGCTGCAGCTGCGCCACGGTGACCTGTCCCGGGTCGAGATCGACGTCAAGGAGCAGGTGGCGGGCGGGGCCATGCTGCTCGACGTGAACATGGGCGCTCCGCTGGCCGACGAGGCCGCGCTGATGACCAAGGCGGTCACGCTGATCCAGCAGCTGACCGACCTGCCGCTGGTCATCGACTCCTCCATCATCGAGGTGCTCGACGCCGGGCTGGCCGCCTATCAGGGCAAGGCGCTGGTCAACTCGGTGACCGCCGAGGACGAGCGGCTGGACGCGATCCTGCCGCTGGTCAAGAAGTACGGCGCCGCCGTGATCGGGCTGCCGAACGACGAGGAAGAGATCCCCGAGGAACCGGCCAAGCGGGTCGCGCTGGCCCGCAAGCTGATCCACATCGCCACCGAGAAGTACAAGATCGGTATCGAGGACATCGTCATCGACCCGCTGGCGATGCCGGTCGGCGCGGACACCCTGCACCCGGCGCGGACGCTGGAAACGATCGCGATGCTCAAGGCCGAGTTCGGGGTGAACATGACGCTGGGGGCCTCGAACGTAAGCTTCGGCATGCCGGACCGGCACTCGATCGCCGCCGCGTTCCTGCCCGTCGCGGCCAGCCACGGGCTGACCAGCGCCATCATGGACGCGCGCTCGCCGCAGATCGTCCGCGCGGTCAAGGCCGCCGACCTGGTGCTGAACCACGACGAGTGGGGCGCCGCCTGGATCGCCGGCCACCGCGCCCAGCAGGCAGCCCAGCAGGCAGCCCAGCAGGCCAGGGAACGAGCAGAAGCGCCAGCGCAGCCGGGGGCCACGTGAGCGTCGCCGATGACGTAACACCGGGGCCCGTTCGGATCAATCTTGTCTTCAATGACCGGCCTGTACGGGTCCCGGCCGGGGTGACGCTGTTCGACGCGGCCAGCTGGAACGGCATCGCGATCGACTCCACCTGCGGCGGCCACGGCACCTGCAAGAAGTGCCGGATCAAGATCACTGATGAGCCGCCCGCGCCAACCAGCCTCGACATCAGGGCCTACACCGCCGCCGAGCTTCACGACGGCTGGCGGCTGGCCTGCCGCACCCTCGCCACCCGCGATACCCAGGTCGAGGTGCCGCCGCTGACCACCCGCCCGAAGGCCGCCACCGTGGGCGTCGGCCGGCAGGTCATCTTGCGCCCGGCGGTGCAGAAGCGGTACCTGGAGCTGGCCGAGCCGAGCCTGGCCGACCAGGCCAGCGACGTCGAACGGGTGCTGGCCCAGCTCGAGGACCTGGAACCCCGGGCCGAGCTGGCCGTGCTCAAGACCCTCGGCCGGACGCTGCGCGAGGCGGACTACAAGGTCACCGCGGTGGTGGCCGACGACGTGCTGATCGCGGTCGAGCCCGGCGACACCACCGAGCGCCGGTTCGGCATCGCCTTCGACCTCGGCACCACCACGGTGGTGGCCACCCTGCTCGACCTGTCCACCGGCACCCCGGTGGCGGTGGAGTCCACGCTGAACAAGCAGCAGCCGTTCGGCGCCGACGTGATCACCAGGATCAGCGCCACCATGATGGACCCGGGCGCGCTGGACAAGCTGCAGCAGCTCGCCCAGGAAACCCTCGGCGAGCTGACCCGGGCGGTCTGCGAGCAGGGCGGCGTCCGGCCGGACGAGGTGTACGAGGTCGCGGTGGCCGGCAACGCCACCATGACCCATATAGTGCTCGGCATCGACCCCGAGCCGCTCGGCATGGCGCCGTTCATCATGGCCGCCCGGCTGTTCCCCGAGGTGCTGGCGGCCGATGTGGGGCTGGCCGGCGCGGTGCACCCGCGGGCCCGGGCGGTGGTGTTCCCCTCGTTCGGCGCCTACGTGGGCGGTGACATCACGGCCGGCCTGATGGCCAGCGGGATGGACCGGGACGCCCGGGTGCGGCTGTTCATCGACATCGGCACCAACTGCGAGATCGTGCTGGGCAACCGGGACTGGCTGCTGGCCACGGCCGCGCCGGCCGGCCCCGCGTTCGAGGGCGCCGCGATCAGGTGCGGGATGCGCGCCGCCGACGGCGCCATCGAGGTCGTCACCATCACCGCGGACGACCTGAGCCTGAAGGTGATCGGCGACGCCGAACCGCAGGGGCTGTGCGGTTCGGGCCTGGTCGACGCGGTCACCGGCCTGGTCAGGACCGGCCTGCTGGACGAATCCGGCCGGTTCATCTCAGCAGAGGACGCGCAGGCCAGGGCCCCGGGCATCGCGGGCCGGCTAACCACGATCGGCCAGGAACGGGTGTTCGTGCTGCACTGGCGGGGTTCGGGCGCGGAGGACAGCATCTACCTGTCGCAGCGTGACGTCCGCGAGCTGCAGTTCGCCAAGGCGGCGATCGCGACCGGCTGGCAGATCCTGCTCGAGGAGGCCGGGCTGACCCCGGCCGACGTCAAGCAGGTGCTGCTAGCCGGATCGTTCGGCAGCTACCTGTCGGCGGCCAGCGCGATCAGGATCGGCCTGGTCCCCAAGGTGCCCGTGCCCCGGGTGGTCTCGGCGGGCAACGTGGCGGGCGAGGGGGCGAAGATGGCGCTGCTCAGCTTGCGCGAGCGGGCCTGCGGCCTGACGCTGCTCGAGGAGGTGAAGTATGTCGAGCTCTCCGACCGTGCCGACTTCAACGACCGCTTCGTCGACCAGCTCTCCTTCCCGGCAGCTTGATGTCATCGCCTGCGGGGCGCTGGCCGGGCACGTCCGGGCGATCGTGGCCCGCCGCGGCTGGCCGGTCGCCGTCCGGTCCCTGCCCGCGATCCTGCACAACCGGCCGCAGAAAATAACCCATTGGGCCGAACGGGCCGTGGTATCAGCCCTGGATTCAGGCCGGACGGCGGCCTTGGCCTACGCCGACTGCGGTACCTACGGCGCCCTGGACGAGCTGTGCGTCAGGTACGGCGTCCGACGGCTGCCCGGCCTGCACTGCTACGACGTGTTCGCCGGGGCGCCGCGGCTGGCGTCGATGTTCGAGGCGGAGCCTGGCACCTACGTGCTCACCGACTTCCTGCTGGCCAGCTTCGACCGCTCGGTGCTGGCCGAGCTCGGCCTGGACCGGTACCCGGAGCTGTGGGGTGACTATTTCGGGCACTACCGGCGGCTGATCTGGCTGGCTCAGGAGCCTTCCCCGGCGCTGGCGGCGCAGGCGGACCGGGTGGCGGCGATGTTCGGCCTGCCGCTGACCCGGATCGAGACCGGGGTGAGCCGGCTGGAAGCGGCCCTCGCCGCGCTGGTCGAGGCGGCACAGTGACCGGAATCGATAAACCACTAATGGCAGGTTGACCATGACAGAAATTCCAGGCCGGGCCAGCGCCGTCATCATCGGCGCCGGCATCGTCGGCAACAGCCTCGTGCACCACCTGGCGCTGCTCGGCTGGCGCGACCTGGTCCTGGTGGACAAGGGACCGATGCCGAACCCGGGCGGCTCCACCGGCCACGCCTCCAACTTCATCTTCCCGATCGAGTACTCCAGGATGATGTTCGAGCTGACCACGGACAGCACCGCGCAGTACTCCGAGCTCGGGGTGTTCACCGAGAGCGGCGGGATCGAGGTGGCCCGCACCGCGGAGCGGATGACCGAGCTGCGCCGACGCTGCACCCAGGCTAAGGCGTGGGGCATCCCGGCCGAGATCATCACGCCCGGCGAGGTGAACAAGCTGGTGCCCTACCTGGACGAGTCGGTCATCCTGGGCGGCGCGCACTTCCCCACCGTGGGGGTGGTCGACTCGCTGCGGGCCGGCACGCTGATGCGGGAACGGGCCCAGCAGTCCGGCGCGCTCACCGTGCTGGCGGGCACCGAGGTCTACGGCATCTCGGTGGCCGGCGGCCGGGTACGCGCGGTGACGACCAGCGCGGGTGAGATCGAGACGGAGAACGTCGTCATCTGCTGCGGGGTCTGGTCGCCGCGGATCGCCCGGATGGCCGGGGCCAGGCTGGCGCTTACCCCGACCGTGCACCAGATGATCAGCGTCGGCCCGATCGCGCTGTTCGCCGACACGCCGGGAGAAATCTCCTACCCGATCGTCCGTGACGTGGACACCAACATGTACGAGCGCCAGCACGGCGGCGACATGGAGGTCGGCTCGTACGCGCACCGCCCGATCATCGTCCCGCCGGACGAGATCCCGTCCATCGAGGAGTCGGTGCTCTCGCCGACGGAGATGCCGTTCACCCAGGAGGACTTCGACCCGCAGCTGGAGCAGGCGCTCGAGCTGATGCCCGAGCTGCTCGGGGACGAGCGGGCCGGCATCAGGTACGCGATCAACGGCCTGATCTCGATGACCCCGGACGGGCACCCGATCCTCGGCGAGATGCCGGAGGCCAGGGGGCTGTGGTCGGCCGCGGCCAGCTGGATCAAGGAGGGCCCGGGCTGCGGGCGCGCGGTCGCCGAGCTCATGTCCGGCCGGGTGCCCACCGTCGACGTGCACGAGGCCGACGCGGCCCGGTTCTACCCGCACCAGCAAACGGTCGCGCACGTCCGGGGCCGGGCCCGGGAGGGCTTCAACAAGATGTACGGAATTGTGCACCCGGCCGAGCAGTGGGAGTCCGGGCGCCCTGTGCGGGTCAGCCCGGTGTACGAGCGGGAACGCGAGCTCGGCGCCGTGTTCTACGAGACGGCCGGCTGGGAGCGGCCGTTCTGGTACGGCGTGAACGAGAACCTGCTTGACCGGTACGCGGGCCAGCTGATGGAGCGCCCGGCCGAATGGGAGTCGCGCTGGTGGTCCCCGGTCGTCAACGCCGAGCACCTGGCCATGCGGGACGCCTGCGCCCTGGTCGACCTGTCCGCCTTCGCCATCTTGGAGGTGTCCGGGCCCGCCGCGCTTGACGCGATGCAGACGCTGTCGGTCGCCCAGCTGGACGTGCCCGCCGGCCGCGTCGTGTACACCTCCTGGCTCGACGAGAACGGCGGGTTCCGCGCCGACCTGACCGTCATGCGGCTGGCCGCGGACCGGTTCCGGGTGGTGACCGGCGGCGCGACCGGGCGGTCCGACGCCAAGTGGATCAGCGACCACCTGGGGTCCTCTGCTTACCTCGCCGACCTCACCTCGGCCTGGACGACGATCGGGCTGTGGGGACCGCGGGCCAGGGACGTGCTGGCCTCGGTGACGGCCGACGACGTGTCGCACGCCGGGTTCGGGTTCGGCACCTGCCACCAGATCGAGGTCGGCGGGATCGTGGTGCTCGCGTCGCGCATCTCCTACGTCGGCGAGCTCGGCTGGGAACTGCACGTGCCGATCGAGCAGGGCGCCCGGCTATGGGACACCCTGTGGCAGGCGGGCCAGCCTGACGGTCTTGTGCCGGCCGGCATCGGCGTGTACGGCACGACCGGGCGGCTGGAGAAGGGGTACCGCGCGTTCGGCGCCGAGCTCACCCCCGACTACACCCTGGTCGAAGCCGGAATGACCAGGCCCAAGGTCAAGCCGCAGTCATTCATCGGCAAGGACGCGTACCTGCGGCAGCGGGCCGAGCCGCCGTGCGCGGTGCTGTGCACGCTCACCGTGGACTCGCACGCGTCGGCGGACGGGACGCCGCGGTACATGCTCGGCGGTGAGCCGGTCCTGTCACCGGCGGGCGAGCGCCTGGTCGACGCCAAGGGGCGCCCCTCGTACGTGACCAGCGCCGGCTCCGGTCCGTCCGTGGGCCGGCACCTGCTGATGGCTTACCTGCCCGCCGAGTTCGCCGTCGAGGGCAGCTCGCTGCTGGTGGAGTACATGGGCGAGCCGTACCCGGTCACGGTGGCGGTGGCCGGTGCCACCCCGCTGTTCGACCCCGAGAACGCCCGGATCAGGAGTTAGCCGCCATGGAGATCCTCGTTTGCGTCAAGCGCGTCCCCACCGTGGGCGGCAAGATCGCGGTGACCCCGGACGGCCAGGACGTCGACACGCGGATGTCCGGGTTCTCCATCAGCCCGCACGAGGAATGCGCGGTCGAGGAGGCGGTGCAGATCACCGAGCGAACGGGCGGCACCGTCTCGGTGCTGACCCTGGGACCAGAGGCGGCGATCGAGCAGCTCCGCGGCGCTCTCGCGCTCGGCGCCGGGCGGGCGGTGCTGCTGGAGACGGACGGCCGTGAGTTCGGCCCGATCGCCACCGCGTCCGCCATCGCCGCCGAGGTCCGGGCGCACGGGTATGACCTGGTGCTGCTGGGCAACGAGGCGGCTGATACCGGCGACTACCAGGTCGGCATCCGGCTCGCGCACGAGCTCGGCTGGCCGGTGACCACCGGGATCAAGAACCTGTCGACCTCCGCCGATGGCGTCGTGGCCCGCCGGGAGTACCGCGGCGTGGAGGAGGCGTACCAGCTGCCGCTGCCCGCGGTGATCACCGTCAGGGAAGGCATCAACCTGCCGCGGTACCCGTCGCTGCCGGGGCGGCTGCGGGCCAAGCGGGCGCCGGTCGAGCGCTCCGCGCCGGCCTGGGTGGCCGAAGGGCTGCGCAAGGAATCGCTCCGCGTGCCCGCCTCGGCCAAGCACCAGGCCGCCGTGCTCGGTAACGGTCCCGACGCGGTCCCGGACCTGGTCCGCGTCCTAGACGAACTGGGGCTGCTCACATGACCGTGCTGTGCCTGGTCGAACTCGACGGCACCGAGCCCGCGGACGCCTCGCTGCGGGCCCTGACCCTCGCCCGGACCTTGGGTGACACTTCTGTCCGGACGGTTTTGTTCGCGGATGCGGCCAACGTGGCCGCCGCCGCGCTGGCCGGCTACGGCGTCACCGACGTCTACGTGATCGAGCCTGCCACCCTAGACGGGTACGCGCCTGCGGCCTGGGCGCGAACCCTGGCCGGGCTCGCCGCGGAAACCGGCGCGACCGCCGTGCTGGCGGCCGGAACCGACCGCGGCAACGAGGTGCTGGCGCACCTCGGCGCGATCACCGGCCTGCCGATGGCCGCGAACTGCACCGTGGTCACCCCCGACGGCGGGCGCACGCACCGGATCGTCAGGCACCGGTGGGCCGGGCTGCTGCTCGAGGACGCGGTCATGGAGGCGCCGGTCGCGTTGTTCACCGTGGCCACCGACGCCGTGGCTCCGGTGCCCGCCGGCGTTTCCGCGGCTCTGCTAGCCCGGGGGACGACCCCCGGACCCCCGCAGATGCCGGCCGCCGTCCAGGTACACGTGCACAAGCCGGAGCTGGCCGAGGCGGACCTGGTGGTGCGGGCGGCCGAGTCGGCCGGGCGGGCCGGCGGGGTTTCGCTGGCCACCGCGCGGGTGGTGGTCGGCGGCGGCCGGGGCGTGGGCGGAGCCGACGGCTTCGCGCCGCTGGAGGAGCTGGCCGAGCTGCTCGGCGGGGTGGTCGGGGTGTCCCGCGTGGTCACCTCGGAGGGCTGGCGGCCGCACCGGCAGCAGGTGGGCCAGACCGGCACCAAGATCACCCCGGAGCTCTACCTGGCCTGCGGTATCAGCGGCGCTATCCAGCACATCGCGGGCTGCGCGGGCGCCAAGCACATCATCGCGATCAACACCGACCCGGGCGCCCCCATCCTGGCCCACGCCGACTACGCCATCATCGGCGACCTGCACCAGGTCATCCCGGCCCTGGTCGCGGCCCTGCGCGCCCGCTGACCACCGGACTGGTCGTCACCTCACCCGATCTGAACTGGTCTTATTAGTCCGATGGATCGATCTCCGCAGACCCAAACATATGCTGGGGGGTCTGTCCTCATGCCGGACCATGTGACCGCTGCGCATGGTCGTCGCAGGGATGGGAAAGTGAGTGATGGTCGGACGCATGTTCGGCGGGAGGGAAGGGAAACCGTTGGCGGCAACTGCCGTATGGCCGGGTGACAGCTATCCACTGGGCGCCACCTATGACGGGGCCGGGACCAACTTCGGCCTGTTTTCCGAGGTGGCGGACCGGGTCGAGCTGTGCCTGTTCGACGAGGCCGGCCAGGAAACCAGGGTCGGCCTGCACGAGGTTGACGGGTTCGTCTGGCATGGGTACCTGCCCGGGGTCAGCCCGGGGCAGCGCTACGGGTACCGGGTGCACGGCCCCTACAACCCGGCCGCCGGGCAGCGCTGCAACCCGTCCAAGCTGCTGCTCGACCCGTACGCGAAGGCGATCGAGGGTGGCGTCAACTGGGGCCAGGCGGTGTTCTCTTATCCGTTCGGGCACCCGGACCGGCGTAACAACAGTGATTCCGCGCCGCACGTGCCGCGCTCGGTGGTGGTGAACCCGTACTTCGACTGGAACCTGGACCGGCCGCCGCGGACGTCCTACCACGAGACGGTCATCTACGAGGCGCACGTCCGCGGCCTGACCAAGGAACACCCGGTCATCCCGGACGAACAGCGCGGCACCTACCTGGGCCTGGCGCACCCCGCGGTCATCTCGCACCTGCAGGGGCTCGGCGTCACGGCGGTGGAGTTGCTGCCCGTGCACCAGTTCGTCACCGATAACCACCTCAGCGAGCACGGGCTCCGCAACTACTGGGGCTACAACACCATCGGTTTCTTCGCCCCGCACAACGCTTACGCGGCCGGCGGCAGCCGCGGCCAGCAGGTGCAGGAGTTCAAGACCATGGTCCGGGCGCTGCACGCGGCCGGGATCGAGGTGATCCTCGACGTGGTCTACAACCACACCGCCGAGGGCAACCATCTGGGGCCGACGCTGTCCTTCCGCGGCATCGATAACGCCGCCTACTACCGGCTCGTCGACGACGACCGGCGCTACTACATGGACACCACGGGCACCGGGAACAGCCTGCTGATGCGGCATCCGCACGTGCTTCAGATGATCATGGACTCGCTGCGGTACTGGGTGCTCGAAATGCACGTGGACGGCTTCAGGTTTGATCTCGCCGCCACCTTGGCCCGCCAGTTCTACGAGGTGGACCGGCTGTCCGCGTTCTTCGACCTGGTCCAGCAGGATCCGGTGGTCTCCCAGGTCAAGCTGATCGCGGAGCCGTGGGATGTGGGCGACGGCGGCTATCAGGTCGGCAACTTCCCGCCGCTGTGGAGTGAGTGGAACGGGAAGTACCGGGACACGATCCGCGACTTCTGGCGCGGCGAGCCCTCGACCGTCCCCGAGTTCGCTTCCCGGCTGACCGGCTCCAGTGACCTGTACCAGCAGGACAGCAGGCGCCCGGTCGCCTCGGTAAACTTCGTCACCTGCCACGACGGCTTCACCCTGCAGGACCTTGTCTCCTATAACCACAAGCACAACGAAGCCAACGGCGAGGACGGCCGGGACGGCAGCGACGACAACCGGTCCTGGAACTGCGGGGCCGAAGGCCAAGCCGGGGACAAGGGCGTGCTCGCGCTGCGGGCCCGGCAAAAACGCAACTTCCTCACCACGCTGCTGCTGTCACAGGGTGTCCCGATGCTGCTCGCGGGCGATGAGATGGGCCACAGCCAGGGGGGCAACAACAACGCCTACTGCCAGGACAACGAGATCTCCTGGATGGACTGGGCGGTCCGCGCCGAAGAGGACCAGGCGCTGCTGGACTACGTCCGCAAGCTCATCCGGCTGCGGGCCGACCACGCGGTCTTCTGCCGCCGCCGGTTCTTCCGCGGCCAGGCGCTGCGCGGCGGCCGGAACCGGCTCGGCGATATCGCCTGGTTCACCCTGGCCGGGGAGGAGATGGCCGACGGCGACTGGGACGCGGGGTTCGCCAAGTCGCTGACCGTGTTCCTGAACGGCCGGGCCATCAGCGAGCCTGACCGGCGGGGCGAGAAGATCATCGACGATTCCTTCCTGCTGCTGTTCAACGCCAGCGAGAACGATCTTCAGTTCGTCATCCCGCCGCGCCGCTACGGCCCGCGCTGGTCCAAGCTCCTGGACACGGCGTACCCGGTGGTGGAATTCGAAGACGAGAGTCCGGTCAAGCCGGGAGACGTGATCAGCGTGATGAACTATTCCCTGCAGTTGCTGCGCCGTGGCTGAGCCCGCGGGCGGCCCCGGTGCTTCCCGGGTCCCCGTCTCCACCTACCGGCTGCAGCTGCGGGACAGTTTCGGCTTCGAGCAGGCGGCCGAGCAGGCCGGCTACCTGGCCTCGCTCGGCGTCACGCACGTCTACCTATCCCCGATCCTGCAGGCCAATCCGGGCTCCGCGCACGGGTACGACGTGATTGATCATTCGCTTGTCTCCACCGACCTCGGCGGGGAGAACGCGTTCCGCGCGATGGTGGAGACGTTCCACCGGCACCGCCTCGGCGTGGTGGTCGACGTGGTGCCTAACCATATGGCCCGGCCGACCCCGGAAGCGCTCAACAAGCAGCTGTGGTCGGTGCTGTACCAGGGGAGGAAATCGCCGTACGCGCACTGGTTCGACGTGGACTGGGACGCGCAGGACGGCAGGCTGCTGATGCCGATCCTGGGCGGCCCGATCGAGAAGTGCCTGGACGACCTCATCATCGACACGGCCCTGCGGGACCCCGGGCATCCTGGGCACTCCGGACCTGTGCTCCGCTATTTCGACCATGTGCTGCCGCTGCGGGACGGCGTCGCCGACCTGCCGCTGGGGGTGCTGCTGGCCCAGCAGCACTACCGGCTCACCGACTGGCACGACGCGGCGACCCAGCTGAACTGGCGGCGGTTCTTCGACATCGACACGCTCATCGCGGTCAGGGTCGAGGATCCCGACGTGTTCACCGCCACCCACCATGTGCTGCTGCGCCTGGTCGATGAGGGGCTGATCGACGGCCTGCGAGTGGACCACCCGGACGGGCTGGCCGACCCGGCGGGTTACCTGGACCGGCTGGCGTCGGCGACCGGCCACGCGTGGGTCGTGGTGGAGAAAATCCTGGCGCGCGACGAGGAGCTGCCGGACTGGGCCTGCGCAGGCACCACCGGCTACGACGCCCTCGGCCTGGTCGGCGGCCTGTTCGTGGATCCCGCCGGGGAAGAGCCGCTGACCCAGGAGTACGCCCGCTTCACCGGCAGCAGGCAGGGTTTCGCCGAGGTGGAGCGGGACGCCAAGCACTCCATCGCCGACAGCACCTTCACCGCCGAGCTGGCCCGGCTCACCCGGCTGTTCGCCCGCGCGGACTACCCGGCGCTGGCCGGCTTCAGCCCCGCTGACCTGCACGACGTGCTAGTCGCCCTGCTGGCCGGGTTCGGCGTGTACCGGGCCTACGTGACAGCGGGCCAGCCGCCGCCCGATGCCTCCTCGGCCGTGGTCCGGGCGGCCGCCTCGTCAGCTCGCGAGCATCTGGACGAGAGCCTGCACCCGGCCCTGGACGCCGTGTCCGCGGCGGTGCTCGGCCTGGGTGGCGCGGCCGCCGACCAGGCCCAGCAGGCGGCCCGGGACGAGCTGGTCGTCCGCTTCGGCCAGACCACGGGCCCGGTGCTGGCCAAAGGGGTCGAGGACACCGCGTTCTACCGCTGGTCGCGGCTGGCCGCGCTGAACGAGGTCGGCGGCAACCCGGATGTTTTCGGTGTCAGCCCGGCGGAGTTCCACGCCCAGGCCGGCCGGCTGGCTGCCCGCTGGCCGGCCACCTTGACCACGTTGTCCACGCACGACACCAAGCGGCAGGAGGATGTGCGGGCCCGGCTGGCCGTGCTGGCCGAATGGCCGCAGGAATGGGCGCATCAGGTCGCCGAGTGGCACGGCCTGGCCCGGTGGCTGACCGACGGCGCCGCAGCGCAGGCCACCGAGCGGGCGCCCGAGCCTGATCTTGAGTACCTGATGTGGCAGACCCTGGTCGGCGCCTGGCTGATCGGCGGCGAGCGCATGGGTGAGTATCTCGGGAAGGCGATGCACGAGGCCAAGACGCGAACGTCCTGGACCGTGCCGCGGGCCGGGTACGAGTCAGCCGTGCTCGGGCTGGCCGAGGCGGTGGCCAGCGACCCGGAACTGACCGCCGCCGTGGCCGGCTTCGTGGCCCGGATCGCGCCAGACGCCAGGGTGAACTCCCTGGGCGCCAAGCTGGTGCAGCTCACCATGCCGGGGGTGGCCGACGTCTACCAGGGCTGTGAGCTCACCGGCCTGTCGCTGGTGGACCCGGACAACCGGCGGCCCGTCGACTACCAGCGGCGCAGCCGGCTGCTGGCCGCGCTCGCGGCCGGCCCGGACGCCGCGGTCGGCCTAGACGCGGAGAAACTGCTGGTGACCTCCCGGGCGCTGCGGCTGCGCCGGGACCACCCGGACTGGTTCGCCGGCCGCTACGTCCCGCTCGCCTGCGAGGGGCCGGCCGCCGAGCACGCGGTCGCCTTCCTGCGCGGCGAGCACGCGGTCACCGTGGTCACCCGGTTGCCTGCCGGGCTGCGGCGGCGCGGCGGCTGGGGCGACACCGTCCTGCCGCTCCCCGAAGTGCACTGGCGGGATGTGCTGACCGGGGTCAGGCACGCCGGGACGCGACCGCCGCTGGACGAGCTGACCCGGCGGCTGCCGGTGGCGCTGCTCATCCCGGACCGGATCTACGACGAGGAGCACCGGGTCTACGCCGAGGAGCAAGATCGGCTCGGCAGCGGGAGCGGCCGGTGACCACGTTCAGCGTCTGGGCCCCGGCGGCGAGCCAGGTCGAGGTCGAGGTGGCTGGGCAGCCCTACCAGATGAGCCAGGAAAACGCCGTCCCCGGCTCCGGATGGTGGAGCGCGGACGTGCCCGACGTGGTGGCCGGCATCGACTACGGGTTCCGGCTGGATGGCGGCGAGGTCCTGCCCGACCCCCGTTCGCTGCGGCAGCCGTTCGGGATCACCGGCCTGAGCCGCAGCTATGATCATTCCGCCTTCCGCTGGACGGACCGGAGCTGGCGCGGCGGCCCGCTGCACGGGTCGGTGATCTACGAGCTGCACCTCGGCACGTTCACCGCGGAAGGCACCTTTGACGCGGCCATCGGGCGGCTCGATCACCTCCGTGACCTCGGTGTGCAATCGGTCGAGCTGATGCCGGTCGCGACGTTTCCCGGTAAGTACGGCTGGGGCTACGACGGCATCAACCTATGGTCGGTGCACGAGCCGTACGGCGGGCCGGACGGGCTGAAGCGGTTCGTGGACGCCTGTCACGCCCGCGGCCTGGCCGTCCTGCTCGACGTGGTGTATAACCACGTGGGCATCGGTAACCGGCTCGGCGACTTCGGGCCGTACTTTACCGAGGCGCACGTGACGCCGTGGGGTCCCGCGGTGAACCTGGACCAGCCCGGGTCCGACGAGGTTCGCGCCTTCCTGATCGGCAACGCGCTGATGTGGCTGCGTGACTACCACCTCGACGGGCTGCGGCTGGACGCGGTGCACGCGCTGGAGGACCACCGGGCCCTGCACTTCCTGGAGGAGCTCGCCACCGAGGTGCAGGCGCTGGCGGCCCGGCTGAACCGCGAGCTGGTGCTTGTGGCCGAGTCCGACACCAACGATCCCCTGATGGTCACCTCCAGGGAAGCGGGCGGCCAGGGGCTCACCGCGCAGTGGAGCGATGACTTTCATCACGCGGTGCACGCGGCGATCACCGGGGAGCGGCAGGGCTACTACTGTGACTTCGGCTCGCTGGCCACGCTGGCCAAGACCTACACCAAGGTGTTCTTCCACGACGGCATCTGGTCCGCCTTCCGCGGCCGGACGCACGGACGGCAAGTCGACGTGTTCCGCGTCCCCGCCCACCGCTTCCTCGGCTACCTGCAAGATCACGATCAGATCGGCAACCGGGCCGCCGGTGACCGGATCTCGGCTACCCTGCCGGCCGATCTGGTCAGGGTCGGGGCCGGCCTGGTGCTGACCTCGCCCTTCACGCCGATGCTGTTCATGGGCGAGGAGTGGGGCGCGGACACCCCGTGGCAGTACTTCACCGACCACATAGAGCCCTGGCTGGCGAAGGCCGTCGCCGAAGGGCGCAAGGCCGAGTTCACCTCGCACGGCTGGGGGGAAGCCGATGTGCCTGACCCTCAGGACAAGCAGGCCTTCCTGCGCTCCAAGCTCGACTGGACGCAGCTCGACCGCGAGCCGTACCTCGGCATCCTGGCCTGGTACCGGGAGCTGATCGCGCTGCGCCGGGCCCGGCCCGAGCTCACCGACCCGCGGCTGGACCGGGTGCAGGCCGGCTTCGACGAAGACGCACGGTGGATCATGGTCCGCCGGGGGCGGCTGCGGATCGCGGCGAACCTCGGCGCACAAGCCGTCCGGCTGCCGCTCGGGCAGCGCGGCATCGGGGTGCTCGCGGCGTCCAGCCCGGAGGTCGCGATCCACCAGGACACGGTGGCGATGCCCCCCGCCGCCTTCGCCGTCATCGAGACCAGAGCCCTTCGGCCGGCGTCGGAGTGACGCCTCGGGCTGATCCGGGCGCCCCGGTGAGCAGGCTGGCCTGGCCGCCGCCCAG
>OBLT010001434.1_pt1 | contig 15286 bp, 11 predicted proteins | sample 1518721 | NCBI WGS metagenome assembly OBLT01 (sample SAMEA3539307, study PRJEB22396) | soil metagenome | biome: tundra; feature: field; material: soil | place: USA | collected 2010-05 | depth 0.15 m | reverse complement strand
CGTTACCGCAGACTCCGAAATATACCCAATCCTTCTCCCCTTGTCAATAAAAAAATAACTTTTTTTATTCGGGGAGATTTTTTTAATTCCGACAATGAGTACAATATCCCGCTCAAATCCCTGCTAACCTGAATGCCAATTTCAGATAGCATAATCTAGCTGTTAAATTTTATCCTGGCAAATCGCCGTTTACCGACCTGGATGACATATTCACCACTGCAAGAAATTTCCAGGTTTTCATCGACAATCTTCTCCCCGTTAACCTTCACTCCACCCTGCTGGATGGCGCGACGCCCTTCGCTATTAGATTTGACCAGGTCGGTCTGAGCCAGCACCTTGTACAAAAGGGCCTTGCTCCCTTCAGGTGCCAGCTTTATTTCCGGCATTTCCTCGGGGGTAAGGTTGTCCCTGAAGCGTTTTACGAAATTCTTTTCCGCATCGGCAGCAGCAGCGGCATCATGATAACGAGTTACAATCTCCCTGCCCAATGCCTTCTTGACTTCCATTGGATGGAGAGAACCATCCTTTATTCCGATTTTCAGTTTCCCCAGTTCAGCCAACGGCATATCGCTCAGGAGTTCATGGTAACGGATCATCAATTCGTCTGAAATGGACATGATCTTCCCGAATATCTCATCAGCCGGCTCGTTGATGCCGATATAATTCCCCATGGACTTTGACATCTTGTTGACGCCATCAAGCCCCTCGAGAAGCGGCATGGTAATTACGGTCTGGGGTGGCTGGCCCCATTCCCGCTGCAGTTCACGCCCGACAAGAAGATTAAACTTCTGGTCGGTACCCCCTAGTTCTACATCGGAATGGAGAGCAACCGAATCATAGCCCTGGATCAGGGGATAAAGAAACTCATGAATACTGATGGGAAGTTGATTGGCAAAGCGATTGCTGAAATCCTCCCGCTCCAGCATGCGGGCCATCGTGTATTTGGAGGCAAGGCCAATCATATCGGAGGCGTTAAGTTTGTTCAGCCAGTCTGAGTTGAACACTACCTTCGTCTTTACCGGGTCGAGGATCTTGAACACCTGCTCCTTATATGTTTCGGCATTTTTCAGAACGTCTTCACGGGTAAGGGGTTTCCGGGTTTCCGATTTACCGGTCGGGTCACCGATCATACCGGTAAAATCACCGATTAAAAAGTAAATTTCATGCCCAAGTTTCTGAAACTGGCGCATCTTGTGGAGAAGCACCGTATGGCCCAGATGGAGATCAGGAGCTGTCGGATCGAACCCGGCCTTGATCTTCAACGGAACCCCGGTTTTCGCCGATTTTTCCAGCTTATCGGGAAGTTCCTTTTCAAGCAGGATTTCAACGGAGCCCCTTTTAATAATCTCCATCTGTTCGGCAACAGTCATCTGTCCCATCCCCCTAGACTCATTCACAAGCAATATTTATTCGTTCAATCCGGTGGGCACGGCCGCTTTCTTCATCAACCTCAACCACAACGCCGTTAAGGCGTATATTGGCCTTGGCAACTTCGAACCTTACCGGCATCTGGGTCAGGAATTTGGCTATAGCCTCGTCTTTCCGTATGCCAATAACAGAGTCGAAAGCTCCGGTCATACCCGCATCGGTCATATATGCCGTTCCGCCAGGAAGAATCCTTTCATCAGCGGTCTGCACATGAGTATGGGTCCCTATTACCGCACTTGCACGGCCGTCCAGGTACCAGCCGAGAGACGCTTTTTCCGAGGTTGCTTCAGCATGAAAATCGATAAAAATAACCGGGGTCTCCTTTTTCAGCCGTTCGATTTCCCGGTCGGCGACACGAAATGGGCACTCCAGGTTGTTCATGAAAACCCGTCCTTCCAGGTTGAGCACTGCAACCTTGAGCCCCCCGGCAGTGGCAAATATAACACTACCACAGCCCGGTGTCCCCTCTGGATAATTGGCAGGCCGGATTACTTTTTCCTCCCGGCGCAAATAGTCCAGGGCTTCTTTCTTATCCCAGATATGGTTTCCGGAAGTCAGAATATCAATCCCGAGTTTGAAAAGCTCTCCGGCCACTTCCTCCGTCAATCCGAATCCACCCGCGGCATTTTCACCGTTGGCAATGACGACGTCAACCCTGTGGCGATCGATTAACCGGTGCAGTTCCCGGGAAAGGGCCTGGCGGCCGGTCTTGCCGATAATATCACCGACAAACAGAATCTTAACGGGCATACTCTATCGCCCTGGTCTCTCTAATCACGTTAACCTTGATCTGACCGGGATAGGTCATCTCCGCCTCAATCTTCTTGGCCACATCCTTGGCAAGAACAATAGCTCGTTCGTCACTCACATCCTCGCTGGAGACCATAACCCTGATCTCCCGTCCGGCTTGAATGGCAAAGGAGTTAAGAACCCCGGCAAAGGAACAGGCTATCCTTTCCAGGTCCTCAAGCCGCTTGACATAGGTTTCCATCATCTCCCTGCGGGCGCCGGGGCGGGCGCCGGAGAGGGCATCAGCAGCCTGCACCAGGACAGCGAGAACCGTTTCCGGCTTTTCATCTTCGTGGTGCGCCATGATTGCATGGACAATCTTTGGGGATTCCCCGTATTTTCTTGCCAGATCGGCGCCTATCACCGCGTGGGAACCTTCTACCTCATGGTCGACTGCCTTGCCAAGGTCATGAAGAAGTCCCGCCCGCTTCGCCTGCTTGACGTTTATCCCAAGCTCAGCCGCCATTATGCCGCAGAGGAATGCGACCTCAAGGGAATGCTGATATACGTTCTGGCTGTATGAAGTTCGGTACTTTAGCCTGCCGATAAGTTTGAGCACCTCGGCATGGATTCCGTGCACTCCCAGGTCGAAAGCAGCCTGATCGCCTGCTTCCTTGATGGCATGCTCAACTTCCTCTTCCGCTTTTGCTACCACCTCTTCAATCCTGCCCGGATGGATCCGGCCGTCAGCAATCAGTTTCTCGAGGGCAATCTTGGCCACTTCACGGCGTACCGGGTTAAAGCCCGAAAGGATAACCGCTTCAGGGGTGTCGTCAATTATCAGGTCGATGCCGGTGGCTGCTTCAAGTGCTCTGATATTGCGGCCTTCCCGACCGATTATCCGCCCCTTCATTTCATCAGAAGGGAGGGCCACTACGGAAACCGTGCGCTCGGCCACATACTCGCCAGCATAACGCTGAATTGCAAGGGCGATAATTTCCTTGGACTTTTTGTCGGCCGTCTCCCTGGCTTCCTCCTCGATGACCTTAATCCTTTTTGCGGCGTCGAGTTTTGCCTCGCTCTCCATAATGTCCATCAGAACTTTTTTAGCCTCTTCCGATGTCATCCCGGAGATGGTTTCAAGTCTTCCCCGCTCTTCTTCGATAAGGTGATCCAGCTTTTCCTGCTTCTTTACCAGTGCCTGTTCCTTTGCGGCAAATGCCTGTTCCTTCCTGGAAAAATCAAGGTCACGCTGGTCATAAATATTTATTTTCTTTTCGAGATTTTCCTCTTTCTGCTGAAGCCTCTTCTCCAGGGCCTCAAGGTCCCGGCGCTTGTCCACTGTTTCACGCTCGAATTCAGCCTTTGCCTGATAAACAACATCCTTGGCCTGAAGCGTAGCCTCCTTGGTAATGGTCTCTGCCTGCCTCTTTGCATCATCAATAGTTTTCGCTGCCAGGTTCTCAGCTTTGTCCACCATTGACCCGGTAAGCTTCTTCCGGAGCAGATTGCCGACAACAAACCCGATACCGGCAGCAATTAAAACCAGCAGTACGGCTATTTCCATTTTCACTGTCGTTTCCTCCTTATATAATTAATCACGAGGACGAATCACTCTCTTTTCGGTGATGAGCATATCCATCATCACATCGTGAGGCTCCCCTCGAATTTCCTCCACCAACTGGAATTCATAGCAGAAACCAACCAGTTTTCCTTTCCCCTCGAAATCATGAAATGCCTTATCGTAATACCCCTTGCCGAACCCGATACGGTTTCCCTTCAGATCAAAAACCACCCCCGGGATGACTATGCTGTCTGCTTCTTCTGGTTCAAACTGTTCAAGGCTGCGGTCAGGTTCCGGGATTCCAAAAGCTCCAGTGGCCAGTTGGTCCCAACAGGAAATTCTGCCAAATTGCAGCCCATCCCCGCTAACAATGGGGAACAAGACTGTTTTGCCCGCGGCAACCGCTTCAGAAAAGACCAGTAAGGTTCCCACTTCATTCCGGATCGGCGCGTACAGCGCGAGAGTCCTGGCTTTCTCAAACTCTTCAGACTCAATAAATTGTTTTTGAACCAACAGGCTCAGAGAATCAACTGCCAATCCGGAAAGAGTCTGTCGCATGGCAAGAATTGTCTGTCTGAGTTTCTTTTTCGGCATACGGCCACACTCCGGGAAAAATTGAGCCTGGCAAACCCGCGATTGTAAGCACATGTCCATAAAGGAGTTTTTAGTTACAGGGAACGACCGGTGGAAGGATGAAGTTTGCAGGACTACAGGTAGTACCGCCTTGCGTGCTAAAAGAAATAATGAAAGCGGTTTTAATACCCCTTGCACATTAATAACTTGGCGGTATGCTACCTATCAGCAAAACGGGAATAATAACCATTTAATTAACAACCCCGTTGAGACTGGCAAAACTGTCAACCTTAAATGCGGTCCAACCTATATGATAAAATCTCCCCAAAAGAGAGCTGAATCTTTTTATATCTGGCTATCCAGTTTCTCAAGTGTCCTGGCCACTATTTCCATCCCCTCATTTTTCCAGGCCTCTTGCTCGGACTTGAGGGCAATAAGCTCCTCGGCGAGGGTCATCAGGGTAAGAATGGCAACCACCTGCGTATCGCCGCCGGTAACAGCAGCCGAGACAGCTGCCAGTTTACTGTTTACGAGTCCTTCTATCTCCCGGACCGCTTCAGGAGGCGCTGTACTTTTTACCTGAAGTTCTCTTCCCAGCACCCTGATACGGTGTAACGAATTCAAAGGTTAAATCCCTTCCAGTTTTTTTAGTATTACGTCTATTAAATCCTTTGCCAGTTTTCGTTCTTCAAGGAGGCGGTTATTCTCATCCCATAAGCGCTGATTTTCGTTTTTCCGGGCAGCATGGGCACCAAGAAGGTCATTAACTTTTTTTTCTAATAATTTAAGTTTTTCAATATCCATAAGAGCCGACCACGGGAGAAGATAATAATTCAATAACTCCTCAAAAGTCAAGGAATTTATTGGAAAAGCGCCTCTACAAACAATGCCGGATCAAACTCCCTGAGGTCTTCGGCAGATTCCCCTACGCCGATATACCTGACCGGTATCTTGAACTCGTTGCTTATGGCGACCACTATGCCACCCTTCGCCGTGCCGTCAAGCTTGGTAAGCGCCAATCCCGAAACCGACGCAGCCTCCTTGAAAAGACGTGCCTGGGATACGGCATTCTGCCCCGTGGTCGCATCCAGCACCAGAAGAGTTTCATGGGGAGCACCAGGAATTTCCCTGGCAATTATCCGCTGCATTTTTTTCATCTCTTCCATAAGATTGATCTTTGTATGGAGCCTCCCGGCAGTATCAACCATGAGGATGTCAACCTTTCTGGCGACCGCAGCCCTGCAGGCATCGAAAACAACAGCCGAAGGATCAGATCCTTCCTTATGGCGAATCACCTCAACACCTGCCCGTTCGCCCCATACTTGCAGCTGTTCGGCAGCAGCGGCACGGAATGTGTCCCCAGCGGCAATAAGAACTTTTTTCCCGTCGATGGAATACCGGTTGGCCAATTTGCCTATGGTTGTGGTTTTACCGACACCATTGACACCTATGACCAATATCACAAAGGGAGAACAGGCAGACATGTCCAAAGGAGTTCCATTGACGGAAAGTCGAGCCAGCATCTCAGCTTTCAACGCTTCCTTCAAGGCATGAACATCTCCCAATTCGTTTCTTTTCAGGCGTTGTTCAAGTGTTCTTATCAACTCTACAGCCGTCTGAACCCCGATGTCCGCAGAAATCAGAATCTCCTCCAGTTCTTCCAGGGTATCCGCATCAATCTGCTTCTTTCCCATAAGAAGGGTATCTATCCTGCCAACCAGGTTTTCATGTGTCTTGCTCAGGCCGTTCTTTAACCGTTCAAAGAAGCCTGCCTTGACAACATCAGAACTATCTACGGAAGATTCTCCTCCCTCAGGGCTCCCGGTTCCGGTTCCCGTTAACTTATCGACAAGGCCCCTGAAGAAGCCCCCCTTTTCCGAAGCCATCTCAATAAATCTCCTTTTCCAAAAGCTTGACCGATTTCCTGAAACAGTAAAGGGCCTGGCCGACAACCGCACTTCGGTCCAGGGTCAGAACCAGACAATAATCGCTTCCCACGGCCCCGGTTACGATAAACTGGGAGCCGGTAGTGATTATTGAATCAATAAACTCGCCCGCATCTGATGTAACCTGCAGCTCCTTCATCCGGCCAAGGATGATTACTTTGTGGGCAGCTAAAAGCTTCAACTCATAATCATCGTGGTAGCAGTAATATTCAACAGCCTCCCCTTCCCAGTCAACAAGAATTGCACCCGTGGCGCCGGGAATTATTTCCGTCAGTTCCTTGAGTATGGTTTTAAAAGGCACTTTCGACTCCTTGTTAATTCGGTGAACAATTTACCTTTCACTATTCATCGTTCACGTATTCAGTTTCACAGAAACCAGCTTTGATACGCCCGGCTCTTCCATCGTTATCCCAAACAGGGTATCTGCGACCGACATTGTCGCCTTGTTATGGGTAATCACGATAAATTGTGAAAATTCTGTCATTTCCCTGACCATTTCGTTAAACCTGCCGATGTTAGCATCATCCAGCGGCGCATCTACTTCATCCAGCAGGCAAAACGGGGACGGTTTAATCAAAAAGATGGAGAATATCAGGGCGACAGCAGTCAATGCCTTTTCACCACCAGAAAGAAGAGAAACATTCTGGAGCTTTTTACCAGGAGGCTGGACAATTATTTCTATGCCGGTTTCCAGGAGATCTTCTTCATTGGTAAGCTTCAGTTCGGCACGCCCCCCGCAGAAAAGTCTGGGAAATACCTCCTGAAACTTGGCATTGACCAGCTGAAATGTTTCCAGGAATCTTTTCCGGGTGGTTTTGTTGATGCGCTGAATGGCTTTTTGGAGAGAGCGGAGCGATTCCTCCAGATCCTCCTTCTGAGCGGTCAGGAAAGCAAAGCGTTCCTCCAGCTCCCGGTACTCGTCAATGGCCATGAGGTTGACCTCACCAATATCGTCGATCATCCTCTGGAGTTCAATCTGACGGGCTCTATGGTCTTCCAGGTTATCGGAAATATCCTGATAGTCTAAAAGAACCGTGGAGATTTCCAGTCGATACTTTTCGAGCAGAATGTTCTCCAGGTTTTGAAGTTTCATGGAAAGTTCAGTATACTTGATGTTTTTTTCTCCAGCAGATTGCCTGAATTCCTCATAAGACCCCCGGAGCCTCTTCAACCTCCCCTCTTCTTCCCTGGCTATCGATTCAGCCTCTTCAAATTTATTTTTCATCGCTGCGACCGAAGCCTCAGTTTCCATCACCTTGAGCATCAGGCGACCGCGTTCTTCCTCGTCCTCAACAACCATGGCGGAAAGCGTCCGGTGGTCCTCTTCACATTTTATCAGTTCTGACCCATGTCCGTTTATCCTCGATTGCAGGTCCCTGGCAATACCCTCCACCCGGCTGATACTCCGCAGATTTGATTCACGTTTTTCCCGAAGGGCAGCTGAACGGACTTTCATTCCAGTTACGACCTCACGGAGGTCTGTAATTTTCTTTTTTTCCATAGATATTATTTCGTGAAGGCGGGTTGTCTCAGACTCAAGGTCAGCTTTTAGCGCTTCATCAGCCGACCTCTTCAGGCTTGTCGACTCAATCTCATTATGCAGGGTTCCTGCTTCTTCCCTAAGCTGGTCATCCTCCAGTCCTCTGAGGGCAAGACGTTCCTCCAATCCCCGGCATTCTGCCAAAGAGAGTTGAAAATCCTTGTCACTGCTGGCTATACTGATTTCAGCCTCATGAATTTTCTGCCTCATACACCTGATGTTTTCCTCGGAAGAGTTTATACTGTTCTTTACATGATCTCTTGCTCTGACCTTTTCCTGCAGTTTTTCCGACAGGAGGGGGATATTCCTGCGAAGCTCCTTTATTTCCCGCTTCTTGTGAACAAGCCCCTGCTGGACCACATCAGACGATCCGCCGCTGATTATTCCCCCACCACCGGCAATATCACCCTGAAGGGTTACAAAGGTCAGTCCAGGGTATCGACGGGAAAGTTGAAGAGCCTCTATTATGTCATTAACTATGTAAGTGTCGGCAAACAGTGGTTGTAAAACATTTTTAAACCGATCGCCGATGGTAATTTTATTGAGAAGTTTTTCACCTGCAAATTCGGATTGTACGGGACCGGTTGCAGCCAATCCTTCCGGTAATAGAGAGCATCGGCCTCCTGAAGTTTCTTTAAGAAAATCGATAGCCGCCAAGGCATCCTGGTCGCCAGGACATACTACATACTGGAGTTTTTCCCCCAACAAGGACTCTATCGCCAGTTCATACGCCTCATCAACCTCCAGCAGGTCGGCAACAACGCCGTTAAACCGCTCCTTGAAACGCTCCGAAAGGAGCAGATTCCTGACCCCCTGGCCATAACCGGCAAATTGCGCTTCCAATTCTTCCAGGGAATGAAGGCGTGAGTTTTTTTTGCCCAGTTCGGCGCGCAACGCGATCAGTTCAAGCTCTGCAGACTCAAAGAGTTTTTTTAATCCCTCTTCGTGTTCAATCTCGCCAGTCAATTCTTCTGCAAGCTTGCCTTTATTTTCCGAAAGCTTTTGCAGGATCATCTGCAATTCAGCGCAACGCCCACCTGCGTGGGCAAGTTTTTCCTGAAATGCCACTTTTTCCCTGCTGCTTCTCACGAAACGCTCATTAAGCGCCTCCAGCCTCCGGGTCACAGCAGTCTGCTGATTCCCCAGTTGTGCTATTTCAGAGAGGAGGGAAAAGAGCTCATTCCGGGTCTTTTCAAGCCTTATGGCAAGGCCGGACTCACCTCTGACCAGTTCATCAAGGCTTTCCTCTCCGGAAGAAAGCGCCGATTCTTCGCTTGAGATTTCAGAAGCATACAGGGACCGCCTCTCCTCAAGAATTTTCAACTCAGCCTCGGCATCGCCCGCCTGGCGTTGTAGGGCTGCCATTTCTTCAGCCAGGCGCTCCCGGCGCTGATCGAGGTTATGCATCTCCTTGTTCCGGTACTCCAACCGGTTTTCCGAAGCCTGGACCTCTCCCCTGATCCGATATAATGCTTCCTGGCAAAGTGAAAGCATTTTCTCTTCTTCCAGGAGCACAACTCCCTTTTCTTCCAAGGCAAGGTCACCCTTTTCGAGTTCAGCCAGGACAGATGTAGCCTCGGCTTCCAGTACTGCCAACTCCGCCTTAATCCTTTTTAGCTCTCCTTCCACTAAGAGGAAATTGTTTGCCGCAAAGGAAACCTCAATTTCCTTGAGTTCCTCCCGGCATGCCCTGAACTTTTCCGCCTTTTTTGCCTGTCGCTGCAGGGAACTCAACTGCCGTTTGAGCTCTCCGATTATGTCTCCAATCCTCAGAAGGTTCTGACGGGATATGTCTATTTTTTTGATGGCCATCTGCTTGCGGGCCTTGAATTTACTGACCCCGGCCGCCTCTTCAATTAAAAAGCGCCGCTCTTCCGGCTTGGATAGAAGGATCATTCCAATCCGTCCCTGCTCGATAATCGAGTAAGCACGGGCACCTACCCCGGTATCCATGAAGAGTTCGGTAATATCCATCAGCCGGCAGGGAGTTTTATTCAGGAAAAATTCACTTTCCCCGTCCCGGTAAATTCTCCGAGTCACCTGAATTTCACTGAAGTTAAGGTATTTGGCCGGCACTCTGCCGTCCTCAGCGGAAAAAATGAGGGAAACTTCCGCCATCCCCAGAGCCTTCCGCGATTCGCAACCGCTGAAGATTATATCTTCCATCGTTTTACCCCGAAGATTCCGGGCTGATTGTTCCCCCATTACCCAGCGAATAGCGTCGACAATATTTGATTTGCCGCAACCATTAGGCCCCACCACCGCAGTGACTCCATGGGGAAAATCCAGAGTGACCTTGTCAACGAATGACTTGAAGCCGATTATTTCGAGACGCTTGATTTTCATTCAAAAGAATTCCATCTATATGGGCGGAGATTTTGGGACAATCTGTAAATCTGTTTATGGTATCCAATTGATTGTAACTGGTCAACCAGAAAAGAAGGAAAAGCTTAGATTCGTTTACAGGTCAATGCAAATAGTCTATAATCCTGCAAATGGAAAAACCCGCTCCCAAATGCTACTCATACTTGATTGCTACTATCGTGATCGTTGCCCTGCTTGCCGGTGGCGCCCTGGCAATTCTCGGTAAACTTCTCCACCTTGACAGCTACAAGGACCAATTGCTTGCCGAGATGCAGCAATCACTCCACCGCACAGTAACCTATGAAAAAGGTTCCTACAGCCTCGGCCTGGGCCCGGCATTGACCTTCACAAAAGTTGCGGTCCGGGAAAACGGGAGTAGCGATAATTTCATCACGGCCGACAAGATTACATTCAGAATCGCCCTTCTTCCCCTCCTGAAAAAACGAATTGTCTTTAGAGAGGTGGTTATCGAAAATCCTGTGATATCAATTTTACGCGATAAAAACGGGTTATTCAACATAAGCGATCTACTGGAGAACAAAGGTGAAGAATCATCTCTTCACGTCAAAGGGATAAGGATTAAAAAGGGAGATGTCAGATTCCAGGATTTTTTCGATTCTCCCGCGGGAATCCATTTCAATCTTCGGGGAACCGACCTCTCCTTGAGCCAGTTCGTCTATGGAAAAAGATGTGATTTCAGGTTTTCAACTACCATTTCAGGTGATGGGAAAAATGGGTCGATCACCCTTAACGGGTCGGCAAAACTGGCAGAAAAAGGTAAACTGTTTACCGACACTCTGGTAAATTCAACTGTTGTGATCCAGAATCTCGACGCAGAACCCTTCTGGCCATATTACCGACGTTTCGTGCCATTCAACAAAATACTCGGGAATATTGACCTGAATTCTACCTTCAAAGGGAAATTGGCCGATTTCGGTTCTAAAGGCACTTTCAAGGTTTCCGGCCTGAGGTTTGATTATCCAAAGGTATTTCATTCCATCCTGGAACCTAAAAACCTGCAATTCCACTATGACATGGCGCTGACACCACGCGATATTAACTTAAAATCCATTGATCTGACAGTCGACGCTCTCAAGGTAAAAGGGGAATGCAATATTCTGGATATACCCAGCAGAGACCCTCACATTAAAGCCCATGCAACCACATCAAATTTCCGCCTGGAAGATTTCCATCAATACATTCCCTACGGCATCATTGCTCATGACGCATCCACCTACATCGAACAGCATATAAAGGGTGGGGTATACAAACTCGATGATGGAAATCTTGACGGCAGGGCAAGCAAAATCGCCAGGATGTGGGAGGGAGAAAACTACAATGTGCTTTCGGTGAAGGGACGGGTAGAAAAGGGGCTCGTGACATATGGTCCCGATGTCCCCACCTTCAATTCTGTAAAAGGTGAACTTGAGATGCGGGGAAAAGATTTTTTTCTTCATAATATGACAGCAAATTTCGGCGGATCACCATTTACACTGGAAGGTAAAATTACCGACTATCCTCTTCTGGATAGACCTTGCAACTATCCGTTCACAGCCACATTCAAACCGAGACAGAAAGAGCTCGCCTGGATAATCGGAAAGGAGTATGACAAGAAATTCTTCTTTTCAGGAGACAGCAGGCTCAGACTTAAAGGAGATGGACCTTCAGCCGATTACAAGCTTTCAGGGGATTGGAGCCTTGACTCTGCCACCTACAGTTATCCTGACATGATCAACAAACCCTCAGGAAAACCGAATAACCTTTCCTTCAAGGGATCGATCAATGATCAGGAGGCAAAACTCACTTCTTTGAAGTATGAACTCACCTCAATGCATCTTTCCGTAGACGCAGTCAAACATTTTTCAGGAAAAAGCTGGATATCAATGAATATTAAATCAAATCCTTTCCAGATTACCGAAGTATCTCCGATGATTTTCCCTCTGACAAAATACAAACCGGCTGGAATAGTCCAGATTGCCTTGAAAGGGGATAGCCGCACCGGAAAATACTCCGATATTGGCTGGTCGGGGAATATCACCTTCAAAGGATTTTCCTTAAAACCATCCGAAAAGATAAACTCCGTAAGCAACGTGAACGGATCTGTTGCCTTCAGCGGCTCATCAATAGAGAAATCAACCCTTTCCGGAAAGCTGGGGAACTCTACATACTTCAAGGACTTCAAGGGGAACTTGTCCGGGTTTACAAACCCCTCTTTTTCCTTAGAGTTCTCGGCCCCATCCCTGGACATGTCCGATCTGGGCCTTAACTATCCGGGGAAAAATGTTATTGCTACAGGTGTAACAGGAAATCTGACGCTTAAAGACCGGGAAATGCAGATAAAATCCCTCATCGGCAAGATCGGAAACAGTAAGGTTACCATAAAGGGAGTTGTCCAGGATATTAACTCATCTAAACCTAAGGTCGACATCGACATCGAATCTCCCAACCTGGACCTTGATGACCTGATCCATGTCATGAAAATGGAAACACCCGGGAAAAAAGAGCTGTTGCAAGGAGTAGAGATCAATGCCACCATAACCGCTGAAAAGGGAATATTCAAGGAGATATCATTTGAAGATCTTTCAACGACGGCAATATTCGAAAACAGAATACTCTACCTTCAGGAGATGGAAATGAGCGTCTTTGGGGGCAGCTTTACCGGCAACTGCCGCCTGGATATGGGCGGCAGGGATACTCCGCCCCGTTATCAGGTAAGTTATCAGATGGAAAACATCTCCGTTGATCGGTTTGCTCAGGCTTTAGGGGTTCGCAGCGAACAAATTACTGGCAAGATGTCCATTAATGGGGATTTGACTGCAAAGGGAAATAACAGCCCCGAACTGAGGAAAACATCGCTTGGTTCTATAAAGTTAAACTGCAAAAAAGGCTCCCTGAAAAAATTCCCGGTCCTTTCAAAAATATTTTCTTTGCTGAATGTGTCTCAGTTGTTAAAATTCCAGCTACCGGACATGGTCTCAGGGGGAATGCCCTACAACAATATTTCCGCAACTTTTGCCATACAGGACGGGATTGCTTCAAGCAAGGATTTTTATATTGCCAGCGATGCCATGAATATCTCTGCTGTAGGGAAAATCGACCTGGTGAGGGAAGAGGTTGACGCCACATTTGGCGCACAGCCCCTTCAGACAGTAGAAAGGATTGTGAATCGCCTTCCAGTGGTTGGCTGGATTCTGTCAGGAGGTAAAAAGACGTTCCTTACCACCTATTTCGAGGCCAAAGGGAAACTTGATGACCCGTCCGTCAAAGCCATTCCTGCAAAATCAATAGCTAAGGGAGTATTTAATATTTTCATTCGGGTTTTTCAGCTTCCAGCAAAACTGATTACCGATACGGGCGAGGTTTTGATTGGAAAATAAACCTATGGATCAGAAGAATTAAAATATTTTTAGTGAGAATATTTTTATTGTTGAACTATTCTTATGATATGTGTTAATGTGCGAAGTCAATAAAAAACATCCTACAGGAGGATTAAGGTGAAGAAAACAGCTGTAGTTATTTTAGCTATTGTGGCGCTCGCCGCAACAGGATGCAAGAAAAAGGAAGAAGCCCCGAAAGTTATGCCTCCAGGTGGGATGCAAGGTCAGCAGATGCCGGCAGTACCACCCGGAACCGATCCGCATGCCGGTCTGAAACCGCAGGAAATTCCTGCCGGTGTCGGCCACAAGGGAAAGGTTGTTTCCACCATGAATTCCGGCGGCTATACCTATGTTGAAGTTGATGAAAAGGGGGCCAAGCTTTGGGTTGCCGTTATGGAAACCAAAGTCAAGGCAGGGGATACTGTTGAATTCCCCGATTCTCCCCCGATGATCAATTTCCAGAGCAAATCCCTTAAGCGAACCTTCGACAAGATAATTTTTGCTCCCGGTATCCGCGTTTCCCAGTAATTTATTCTTTTACCGGAACCCGAGGGAGGCCTTCAAAGGTCTCCCTTTTTTTGTCTGCCTCACCGATCTTGGATTTCAAGGGAGCATGTGCCGGCACCAGCCTGGAAAACTGACCAAGGGCCTGCCGGGATTGTATAAGGTTCCCGCGTTTTCTGAAGAACTCTCCCATCTTCAGCCATCCCCACGGGTTTTCTGGTTGCCGTTCAATAATCTCCCGGTATCTGGCCTCCGCCTTCCGCCAATTTCCAGCAGATTCATACATCTCTCCCGCCATAATATTAGTAGAATGACAGAAACCAACCGTATTATCATGGGCAAGAAAATCCCTGGTGGTAAAATGGTTTTTCCCGGCTATTTTCATCAAATGTTCCAGCAGTACTCTGGTCGACCTGGTCACAAAGGGATCTGTTCGGACCAAAAAAGCTTCTTTGCTTCGGTCAGCTTCAAACAGATCGGCGGCAACATTTCCCGAAGCCACCCCTTTTACAAAAAGCTTTGTACCGGGGTAGTAAACCAGCGGAGAAACCTGACCATCATGAGCCTTGATGGCATAAAGCAGAGAAACCGTTTCCTTCAAGTCATCTTCCGATTCACCCTCTACTCCGGTAATCAGATAGACGGACAGAAGGATACCGGTCGCCCTGGTTGCCTCTGCTGCTGTTATCATCTGTTCCCTGGTGATCTTTTTCCCAAGGGAATCAAGGATTTTCCTGGAGCCTGATTCAATGCCGAACTGGATACATTCGCACCCGGCCCTTTTCATCCAGGCAAGGGTTTCACGGTCAACGAGATTTACCCTGGACTGGCAATTCCAGAGGATATAAACCTTTTTCTGTAGAAGAAGCTTGCAGAAATCAATGACCCTTTCCCGGTCGGCAGTAAAGGTGTCATCCCTTATGGAAAAGTAAATCAGACCATACCGCTCTTTAATAAAGCTGATCTCGTCAACAATCGACCATGGAGAACGAAACCTGATGCGGCTTCCCCAGAAATCCGGTGAGGTGCAGAAACTGCACTTTGAAGGACACCCCCTGGAGGTAATCAGAAACTCTGCCTGCAAACGTGTGTCAACACCAACGGCATCATCGAAGCATCTGGCTGGGATTGGCAGCGTGTCAAGGTCTGCCACCGGAGAGCGGGACGATGTTTTAATTATTTTCCCCTCTTTTCGGTATGCTATCCCTTTTATCTGATCAATATTTTCCCAACCCTTTTCTGCCAACAAGGCAATCAGTTC
>OBLT010001433.1_pt1 | contig 15286 bp, 16 predicted proteins | sample 1518721 | NCBI WGS metagenome assembly OBLT01 (sample SAMEA3539307, study PRJEB22396) | soil metagenome | biome: tundra; feature: field; material: soil | place: USA | collected 2010-05 | depth 0.15 m | reverse complement strand
CAGCACAACGTGCCGAGACCCAACATCGCAAGTACGAACATTACTTTCTTCATGGGACAACCTCGTTTCTGTTGCCTCTGCGCCGCATCTCTTGCCTCGTGCTGTGGGTACAGTCACACGCAATTCCCGCTAGAGATGCCGGCGCACCAGGTCGATTCCGACGTTAGCTAATCAGGAGTCAAGAGGCTGAGCAATAATGCACACTTTGTATTGCCGACAAGTTGACCCGACAAATCTAACCTCTGTCTGTTCCGGGTTGCAGACGAGGACCCATTCCAGAGGGTGGTCAATTCTGCTCAGACCTCAGAAGGCCACGGGATTACAAAAGTGGCAGCCCTCGACGAGGCTCAGAGGAGCCGCAATCCGCGCTTTACGGGGGCGAAGGAGAAATATGAAAACCAGTGCGAAAGATAAGATCAAGGGCAGTTTCCACGATATGAAGGGAACCATCAAGGAGGGGGTCGGAAAGATTACGAGTGACCCCAATTTGAAAGCCGAGGGGAAAGCCGAAAAAAAGGCGGGGAAAGTTCAACAGCGGATCGGCGATGCGAAAGAAGCCATCGCAAACTTGAAAGAACAGCTGGCCGAGTTAAAGAAGACCGGATAGGCCATTCAGGAATGAATCGGCAACGTTGAAAAGGCCGTAGGGGTGGGAACACCGCCGCGGCGCTGTTAAACCTCAAGTTGTCCGATCGCCGATTCTCTTCAGCAAGGTCCTTGCAGTGAATTGGGAATACGGACTACTGGTCGTGTTCTTCGTTCTCAACTTATCGTTTGTCAGCGCCGCCTCCGCGGTTGTCTTGTGTCGCAGTCGCCCTTGAGACTTCGTTGCGCGAAGTCTTGATTGATCTTCCCTCAGCCCGCCGAATGCCTGCTGAAGGTTTATCTCTCTTAGTCTCGCCGACAACGATGTCGCTGCTGTGCCCAACATCCCGCCCGGTACTCTGGGAATTGATCCAGCTCGATTCAGGTCTGACTACAAGTCCGGCTGCAGTACGGGCATCAACCTGCCCGGTAACGGGCAAGTTCTCCGCCTTCTGATACGCGCGAATACTGGCTCGGGTCCTTAGACCAAAGACACCATCGACCTTACCTCCGTAGTATCCTTTGCCGCGCAGAGTTTCCTGCACCTTCTTGATCTCGTTCTTGATGACGAAGACTGAAACTTCTTGTTTATTGGAGTCAGATCCTGCGGGGCTCCGCGGGAAGCCTTGCCTCAGCATTCCAGTCGTCAGAAGTGCGAAGGCGATTCCAGCCCACCCGATCTTCGTCGCGAGAAACATGACTTCTCCTTACTTCTCCTTGGACCGGCCCTGACGATGTGCGGCTTAACGAAACGCAATCGTTTGCTGATTGCAGCTTTATTAAGGACGACCGGAGCACTGGGCAAACTGCCCTTTTGGATACCACTAGATTCGCTCACTTGCTCGGGCAATACTGAGCAGAATGGCTCATGTCGTGAGATGCGGTTGGAAAGAACCCCGAGTTGACTCCCGAGCAGCGGCAGAGGGTGCTCGACAACCTACAGACGATCCTCCTGGCGAGCAATCGCCGCGTGGACATCACGCTGAGTAGCACTGGGCAAACTCCATCCGCGAATGCCCGTTCAACGCTGCGGATTCCTTGACCCTGCTCCAGCAGAAAGGAACCAAGAAAACGGGCGGCCCAGCGGCAAGAAGAAAGGTAAAGGCTAAACCTAAGGTTCAGCAATAAGCCAGTCTGAAGACTTGACACAACGAACAAGTCGGTCGGGTGCATCACCTGGCCGGCCTTTTTGTCCTTCGGCAACTTGATCCGGTTGGGCTACGCTGTCGGGTGGAAGCGACCCAGGATTTGGTGAGACCCCTCAAGCCGTGCTTGCCCTGGTCTTGGAATCATCCAACGCATGGCGGGCTGCTTTTCAGGTATTTACACTGTCCAGGGGAGTGGTAAAATAAAAGCGTTGCCGATTAGGCAGAACGGAGCTGCCTATGTCTCCTGCTCGCCAACCCAACGATTCTCCAGGCGGAAGGAAGATCGCCCGCCAACCCACCATCGGTCCGACACTCCAAACACAGCGTTACGCCATGGGTCCACGTGCAGGTGCCAAGAAGGCCCGCGATTTCGATCCCCATGCTTTCCTGGCAACCATTGGCGAGGGCCGGAAATCTGTGCCTTTCCAGAGGAAACAAGGAATTTTTGCGCAAGGGGATGCCGCGGATGCGGTGTTTTATATTCAAACGGGCAAGGTAAAGCTCACGGTGGTGTCGCAGGCCGGCAAGGAAGCAACCATCGGCATATTAGGGGACGGAGACTTTTTCGGCGAAGGTTCGCTAGCGGGCCAGGCGATCCGCATGGACTCCGCAACCGCCATGACGGATTGCTCGGTTCTGCGAATTGACAAGAAAGCCATGATGGAAGCGCTTCATCGGGAACACGAATTTTCCGACCTGTTCGTGGCCTATTTGTTGGCGCGGAACATCCGTTACGAAGAAGATCTGGTGGATCAGCTTTTCAATTCGAGCGAAAAGAGGCTGGCCAGGATCCTTCTGCTCCTCGCTCATTTTGGCAAGGAGGGCAAACCCGAGCCAGTGGTTCCCAAGATCAGTCAGGAGATGCTGGCGGAAATGATCGGCACCACGCGCTCGCGGGTCAGCTTTTTCATGAACCGGTTCAGGGAGCTAGGCTTCATCGACTATGACGCCGCGAGTGGGATGCAAGTTCATAGTTCACTTCTGAATGTTGTGCTTCACGACTGACTATTTCAGGCTTAGATTGATCGTACCGTCTTTATTGAAGTTGATGAGCAGCACGTGCTCCCGCCCACTGGCAAATTCACCCGTCACCGTGGCGGACTGATCATAGGTAGCCACACCAGAGGTCACATGCACTCGGAGACGATGTTTCCCGGGTGAGATCTGCATGGCATGAAATTCATGGCCCTCGGCGTGGTGAAACACGACCAGATGTTTCTTGTCTCTTCCTTCCAACAGGTGTTTATAAGTCAAGTGGCCATCCACCCAGATCGAAAGATGAGCCTTCGCGAATTTATGGTCGACCTCGATCTCCAGCGTTGCTGGAGAAAGGGGTGAGCGTGGTTCGGCTACTTTCACCGATTTCCCTATAGGCGCCGGCGTAGCAGCCACCGAAGCGACGGTCGCAGCTGGCGCTGTCAATGTTGCCGCCGTTTTGACCGGGGCAACCTCCCCGCCAAGTGGCAACGCCTCGGCGACTCTCGGTTGCACTCCGTGAGCGCCAAACGAAATCACCCAGATTGCAAAGATGAGAAGTCCAACCAAAACCAAAGCACCGGCAATAGACTTCTTCCGCATCATCTCCAGCAGGTTCTTCTCTCCGCCCGTCCCGTGGGGCAGAGAGCGCGTGCTAAGCAGGAGTTGAGCGGCAATCCCCGGTTGGCCCGCGGATAATGTGGCTCTTTCCTTCGCCGTTTGGCCTCTGCCCGTCGGCGAACCTGGCAGCTTTGCCTTGCTCCACGGCTCTCGTCCTTCCCGCAGTTCCTGGATGTCCAGCACCATCTCCATGCCGCGTTGATAACGCTCGGCGGGATCTTTCGCCAGTGCTCGCGCAATGATGTAATCAAGTCCATGCGGCAACTCAGCATCGAGAAGGGTCGCCGCTATCGGGTCGCGGTTGACTACCTTGAATGAGACCGTGATGGCGCTATTGCCTTGAAACGGCCTGTAACCTGTCAGCACGGTGTACAGCACCACCCCCAGAGAAAACAAGTCCGACCGTCCATCCACCGCTTCACCATTCAATTGTTCGGGCGACATGTAAGCGGGTGTGCCTAACGCACGTCCCGCCAGCGTGTGGTTGGCGAGGTTCAGTTTAGCCACTCCGAAGTCGGCGATTTTGGCATGGCCGTCCTCGGTCAACAGGATATTCGCAGGTTTTAGATCGCGGTGAACTACGCCTTGACCGTGCGCGCAATCCAGCGCTTCGGCCAGTTCGAGCGTCAACTGTAGTGCTGTCTCCAGCGGCAACTTGTGGTCGTCCCGCGCCAGCAGTTTGTCGAGGGACTGCCCCCCAACAAATTCCATTACGATGTAGGGAGCGCGCGTTTCTGGTTCCTCGCCCACATCGAAGATAGTTACGATTCCAGGATGCGACAGGCGGCCTGCAGCTTCCGCTTCCCGAAAAAAACGCTCGCGATACTCGCGTTCCTCTTCCGGGGATTGGCCGACCAACGAAACGGTCTTCACCGCGACAACTCGATTGATCTTTGGATCGCGCGCCTTGTAGACAACACCCATGGCTCCCCGTCCCAACTCGGCCAGGATCTCGTAGCGCCCAAAACGTTCGCTCCTGCGATCATCCATAGGTGCCATCTGCGGTTTCAGAGTTGCAGAGTTTCGTGCGGTCTCGTCAACCCGACGCCGCTTGTGTCTTGTCGTCCGACACGGGAGTGACCAGCACGCCGATTACGTTCTCGTTCAGCACATCCAGGATTTTCTTCCCTTGCTCGAGGGTGATTCCATTCAGCAGTTCGAAGCCAACCTGAACGCCCCTAAGCGCGGAAATCGTGTCATGGTGAGGACGAACTTCGATTATGATCGACCCAGCCTGCCGGCCAATGCCAAAACCAATCCCTGCTCTTTCGATCTTAGTTGTCGCCATCGATTACCCCCCGCTGTGAGACAAACCTTCATGCACTGGCCCTCCTCCGGGGTCGCGAGAAGAGGGTTTTCGCCTATCTACATTGTCTACTCGTATGCCGAACCGCTCCAAGTTACCAACGTGTTCGGCGCTGGGACCGTCGCCTGCATCGGCGCACACTAGCCCCGCTTCTTTTTAAGAGAAGCAGGCCGGAATACCCTTGTTTTCTGGACTGTGCAATTTTGACCAGATTTCCACATTGCCACTCTTGTAAGTTCCTGTCCAGCGAGCTATGTGGCCCCAAAGAGGTCGCCCGGGGTTGTTTGCTCCAACGGATGGCGCAGCAGTTGAGGCTGCGCCATTTTTCTCAAAACTGTGTGCGCAGAAACGACCGAAGAGCCAAGCAGTGCGCCCGTCGAATCACATCCGAGAGTTCTTCCGGCTGACACGCGCGGGAACCACCACAAGTGCATAGTTTGAGCAATAGTGGACAGTTTCCCGAGCCCAAACTATTGAGAATGGGGGGTCAAAGGTGAACCATGCCCCGATCGGCTTATCCGGAACTCTCAGGCGTAGTAGTTCTTTGCATCGACGATAACCAGGATGTGCTGGAATGCGAAAAGGCATTCCTCGAATCCTTTGGGTATACGGTTCTGATCGCACCCAGCGGTGGCAAGGGGCTGGAACTGGCTTCCATCCATTCGGTTGATGTTGTAATCGTCGACTATTTCATGCCCGAGATGAACGGGCCAGAGGTTGCCATCGAAATGAGACGGCTTAGGCCGCAAGCGCCAATCATCATGCTATCGGGAGCCGTGGATGTTCCTGAGGAAGCCTTGCAGTGGGTAGACGCTTTCATAGCCAAAGATCTTTGGCCAGCCAGTTGTTGCCCGCGATTGCACAATTGCAGGGAAGCGGAGTTATCCCGCCTTCGTATAATGCGTAACTTCGTAGTTCCAATAATCACATCCCATCAAGGATCACTCAATCCAGCGGATGCTCAAACCGAGAGTGTTCCCTGCATTCCCCGTGTGACGTGGATCCATGACGATTGCGCAAGCGGGGTGTCAGCATTTGATCGCGCGCAGGGCTTCGGCTCAAAAAAAAGCTGTTCGCACTGCGCCCGGCCTTCGATTATGGTGTGGTTCTTGCCGATGGTGATCTTCCGGGCCTGCCCGAGGTCGGAAATCTGGATGTTGTTCAGTTGGATCTCAAGGTCCTCGGTGATGGCCGTGCCCCCGCTGAGGCGAGCTATATCGTGCAACAGACTCTTGCGCTGATCCCCGAAGCCAGGTGCCTTGACGGCAGCAACTTGCAGCGAGCCACGCAGCTTGTTCACGACGAGAGCAGCGAGCGCCTCGCCCTCAACGTCCTCTGCGATTATGAGCAGCGGCTTGCCACTCCCCGTAATCTGGTCAAGTAGTGGGAGCAAGTCTTTTTTAGAGCAGATCTTTTTCTCGTGAACGAGAATGTAGACGTTCTCGAATACAACTTCCATGCGCTCGGGGTCAGTAACGAAGTAAGGTGAAAGATATCCGCAGTTGAATTGCATGCCCTCCAACTGCGATGTGTCGCTGTCGCTGTGGGCAATACTGCTCCCGGCGCGGATGGCGTTACCTTCTTCTATACGAGCCAAAATGCGCTCGTCTGCGGTAGCAAGTTTCGCAGCCATGATTGCAGAACCTCCATTCGCCGTGCTTCACGGGCTGGGGGGAGTAAAAAAGGGCACCCTGTGAAAACTCAGGATGCCCGGAGAATTACATCCTAGTTTGATCCAAGCCAAAGCCTTGCCGCTACTGCGGCGGCTTCTCGTCTCGCTTCGGCTTTTCGTCCTGTTGCTTCTTCTCTTCCGCCTTCTGCGCTGCGGGCTGCGCGCGCGGTTGTTGCTGCGGAGCAGGCCGCGCTTCCGCGGGAGGAGAGGTGCGCGGGGATTGCGAGCGCTCGCTCGGCGGAGGAGTCTGTGGCCGCTGAGCAGGCTCATTCCGGCTGGGCTCCGGCCGAGGATTCGGCTGGGCTACCGGCGGACGGTTTGGTTCCGCCCGGTCGTTCGGTTGTGCGGCCGGCGCACGGGACGTCTCCGGTCGAGTGTTCGGCTGGGCTATCGGCGGACGGTTCGCTTCCGGCTGGTTGTTCGGCTGCGCGGGCCGAGCGACGTTATTCTCCGGATGCGCAGCTGGCGTGTTGGCCACTGGCTGCACTGTGGCATGCTTGTCCGGAGGGTTGTAAGGCGCTCCTGTCGCTTTCGCTGGTACGACTGCGCGGTCGCTAAATGCTCCTGGTTTAGGCGTCGCAGCGACTGCTGGTGTGCCATGATTCACGGAAGCCCGCTGCTCCGGATTCGTGCGCGCAGCTTGCGCATGTTGAGTCTGAACCGCTACCGCCGGAACATGCTTCTCACGCGCCGCCACCTCTTCTTCAGGCCTTGGACGCACACTGATTCCGCCATTGCCGCCGTTGTAGCTAACCCGGTTCACCGTGGTGCTGTTGACCACCGTGGTGTTGTAAACGTTGTGAATGACTGTGACGTTCACGTTGTTTACCGAACGGTTGTAGAAAAAGTGTCCGTTGTCCCAACGTCCACCTTCGTAACCTTCGCCGTAGTAACCGTAGCCGTAACTGATCCCACCATAGAATCCGACGTGCGGACCCCAGTAGCCATCATAGAAGACATATCCGTTGCCGCCCCAACCCCAGTAGGCTGGAGTCCACAGAAAACCGACTTCCGGAGCCATCACCCATGTACCCGGCACCCAGTAATAGTCGTCGAAGTCGTTGGCATAAGCCCAGTAGCCAGGTGTCCAGAGATAACCATCGCCAGGACAAAGAGGCTGCTCGTAAACAGGCAGTTCCGGCGGGGCGAAGCTGATTGATATGCCAATCTGCGCGAACGACACTGCCGACAGGGACAGCATCACGAGCGCGAACAGTAGCGTACGAATGAAACGAGTATGCATTGTGTTTCCTCTTGGCCGATGATCCTTCGCTTGCCCGGTCTCGCTCTGCGGCTGCGGGTTGCGTGGATTGAAGGCACAATTTCCGGACGAAACATACTGAAGACTTCGTCTCGCGCGCAAATAGTTCTCGTCGAAACCTTCTCATTTCGGAGATTGTGAAGTCTGTGCAAAAAAGCTCACTTCGAGCCGGCGTCCCATCATTTCCTGGTACCTGATCAGAATTGGACTGTTCCGTTCCGTATGCTTCGCCAAACTCGTGGCGAAAAAAGTGCGCCCTTCTCCTCAGTTGCGAATTCAGGAGTGTTGACACTGTTCGCGCCTTCCCGCGACCCGCCCGAACGCCGCGGATGTGCGGGCGCTTGCGTCCTCAGCTTTTGTTCACGAAGGCGGAGCGGTTTTACATTCAGAACGAAGTGAACAGTCGCCCAAAGGAAATGAGCGCCGTCGGACTTGACTACGATTGCATCTACCGACTTCAAAGCACCGTCAGGCAATTCCAGGTGATCGACCAGCATAACAATTGGAGCCTTCGGCTGGACCCGCTTGATCTCGGCCGCGAGGACTGATCCGTCCAAAAGGTCCATTTGGTGCTCGAGCACAACGGCATCCACGGGCCGCGACATAAAAAGCCGCAGAGCATCGGGACCGTTGTTAGCGTTTACTAGTTCGTATCCCTTTTGCTCCAGCAAACCCAGTTGGGCGGAATCCCGGTGTATACACAACAGTGTGCTATTGATACCCATGCGAGTCATGTATATCAGCAGGCTATTCGCAAATCTGTCTACAATTGCTCATCGCTCAGTCTAGAAGACGGAGGGAAGCGCGGGCGGGTGCTATCCGTACTCCCCCAAGCCACGGGAGAGCCCTATCTATATCTCAGGTGTTGATTCTGGTTTCTTCGGAACCGGGAGGATCCTCGCCGCAGATTCTGGTGATCATCGGCAACAAGCGGCTGGTGCTTCGTTTCTGGAAACGAATGCATCGACCACACAAAACCACGCCGGTTTCCGGTTGGTCCCGCTCACGCAACGGTTCCGAAGAGCGCCCCAACACCTGCGGTCACCGCCATGGCGATCGCACCCCAGAACGTGACGCGTATCGCGCCGATCGTCACTCCCGCGCCACCCGCGCGCGCGGCCAACCCTCCGAGAAGCGCGAGGAACACCAGCGAAGTTAGAGAGACGAGAGGGATCAAAACGGCCGCTGGGGCCAGGGTAGCAACCAAGAGAGGCAGGGCTGCTCCGACGGCGAAGCTGCCAGCCGATGCCAACGCGGCCTGAATCGGACGCGCATGGAAAATTTCAGAGATGCCGAGTTCGTCGCGGGCATGTGCCCCGAGCGCATCATGTTCCATCAACTGCTCGGCGACCTGTTTCGCAAGCGCAGGTTTGAGCCCGCGACCGACGTAGATCGCCGTCAGTTCCTTGTGCTCTCCCTTGTCGTCTGCTTTGAGTTCCGCGCGCTCCAGCGCGAGGTCGGCCTGTTCGGTGTCTGCCTGTGAGTGCACAGAAACGTACTCCCCGGCAGCCATCGACATCGACCCAGCCACCAGGCCCGCGAGCCCTGCGACCAAGACGCTGCTGTGAGTCGCATGCGCAGCTGCGACGCCAAGCACCAGACTCGCGGTTGAAAGCAGACCGTCGTTCGCGCCCAATACCGCCGCGCGCAGCCAGCCGGTGCGTCCCGTGCGATGTCGTTCCCGGTGGCGTGCAAACATTTCTAAGGATCCTTTTGATCTGCCGTACTCGGAGCGTCACTGGCACGCTTGTCGCCGATTAGTTCTTGCAGCGTGCTCTCGCGTAATAGGTACGTGACGTGCTCCTTACATATGTTGTGGCAGGCTCCGATATGCCTCCCGCAACTCCTCCAGAAGTTCTCCAGCGGCTTGAATGTCGTTCATGGCACCCACCTCTTCCGGACCGACCTCGGAGTATTATCGAAGTACAAGACGGAAAAAACTGGTCAAAAATGAACAATGCAGCGACCGACTTACGCGGGTTTACCAGCTGACCCGAGAGCGACACGACACAGACTTAGCACAATACCGCGCACCGTCCTATCTCACGAGCGACCCATCTCGAGTTGGAAGTGCAGCACGGCGGTCAATATTGCTCAGTAATGCGAAGAGAGAAGCTCGATACTCGCGATGGATAACCCTCTGCACGGTTGAGAAGCCGCCGGACTATCCGGCGGCAGAACTCTTGTGATCCGATACCCAAGAGTTCCCAAAACCTACCCACCGCCGTGCGAGCGACTCGGAGAAAACTACAGGAGAGACCATGAAATCGTTTAAGACGTTAGCAACTGTATTCTGCCTCACTGCGCTCTGTTTGCTCGCCGTGCCGAAAGCAACGGCTGACGACTGGAACAGAGAGACGGTCATCACTTTTAGCGGGCCCGTCGAAGTTCCGGGCGTGGGCGCTCAAATCTTGCCGGCCGGTACTTATGTCTTCAAGATTCTGGATTCACAATCCGACCGCCACATCGTTCAGATCTTCAGCCAGGACAAAACCCATGTCTTCACCACCATCTTGGCCATCCCGAATTACCGCCTGAAGACGACTGACAAGACGACGATCACGTTTAGCGAACGTCCCGCCGGACAACCAGAAGCTTTGAGAGCATGGTTTTACCCCGGACGTGAATGGGGAGAAGAATTTGTATACGCGAAGTCGAGGGCCCTTGAACTGGCTAAGGAAACCAACCAGCCGGTTCTGGAAACTCCAATCGAACTAGCATCGGCTCCCATCGAAGCTTTAAGGACGGCTCCCATCGAAGCCGTTGCTCCCACGGGAGAGCCAGTCGAGTTGGCCAAAGTCGTTGAACCGCCCCCAGCGGCTGCGACTACACCTGCACCAGTCGTTGTGGCTGCAGCTGAGCCTCTGCCGAAAACAGCCAGCTTGCTGCCACTGATTGGATTGCTGGGATTGCTGGCACTGGGTACAGGCTTTGCTCTCTCGACTTTTTCCAAGCGGGCCCTTTGAGAACGAATGGGTGATCTGCGACTAGGACCTATCCATGTGAGTTGACCGGATACCGGACGGCGGAGCAATGGCCGTCCGGTTCGTTCGGGCAAGACTCAGATTGCATGACATGAAAGGACTAACGGGTGACAGAGCTTCGCTCATCCGCGCCGCGACTGCAAAGCAAGTTGAAGCCGCAGGCCCAAGCCACAGAACTTCTCGACACGGGAGTACGCAACAGGGAGGAATTCGCCTCCGCGCTCCGATGTCTAATTGCCCTTCTCGTCCTGATCGCTCTACCGAGTTTTGTTCGGGCTCAAGCATCACCTCTGTCGCAGAGCCGCCAAGACGAATACACCATTAACGTAGATGTGAACATGGTTGTCTTGCGCGCAACCGCGCAGAACCGCAAAGGTGTTCTGGTCTCCGGACTCAACAAAGACGATTTTCAGATTTACGAGGACGGAGTTTTGCAACAGACCAAGTTTTTGAGCCGAGAGGACATCCCGGTTACGGTCGGCCTGGTCGTCGATAATAGTGGAAGCATGACGCCAAAGCGCGCTGATGTTATTGCAGCGGCGCTGGCCTTTGCCCGATCCAGCAACCCTCAGGACCAGATGTTCGTGGTCAAGTTCAACGAGAAAGTTTCGTTTGGTCTTCCGGACAACACTCCGTTCACAGACCAGGTGGCTCAGTTGCAGGTTGCCCTGTCTAGAATCGCGCCCGGTGGTGAGACGGCGCTGTACGATGCGGTGGTTGCCGCCATGGAGCACTTAAAAAAGGGAACCAAGGACAAGAGAGTGCTGATCGTAATCAGCGACGGAGGCGACAACGCCAGCAAACATAAGCTGGCCGAAATCACGGCGCTCGCAGGACAGCCGGACGCAATTATCTATACCATCGGTATCTTCGATGAGGAAGATGGCGATCGAAACCCCGGCGTGCTCAAGCGGCTTGCAAAGGACACGGGTGGCGAGGCCTTCTTGCCGCAGTCATTGAAAGACATTGTCCCTATCTGTGAACAGATCGCTCACGATATCCGTAATCAATACACGCTTGCCTATGTCTCCACCAACCGAAAGCGTGACGGAACGTATCGGGTAATACAAGTGAAAGCGGGCGCGCCGGGCCGCGGACGTCTGTCGGTCCGCACTCGCACCGGTTACTTCGCACCCTTAGGACCTCAACCGTTGCCGACAACGAAAGCGATTGATCATGAAGTTCATAACTAAACGAAAGATGTTTCCAACGCGGACGCAATCGTTTGTTCGTGGGAGCCGGCATCTCTTTTTCATTAGCGGCATCTTGGCGCTGGCCTACTGCGGCTATGTGCTGCTTGACGCGAAGCTCTATCAGGCCTATCAAACCCGGAGATTTCAAGAAGACTTGAGAGGTTCGCGATCGAACGCCAACAGTGAACCTGTCGGCACTTTGCCCATTCCTCACCGGGACGAAGCAAAGCCTGCGAGAGTTGAGGGCTTTGGTCCAACTGACGGCAGACGGTCTCCGCTGGGCCGAATCGACATCAGCAGAATCGGCCTTTCAGCGATGATCATGGAGGGCATTGATGAACGGACATTGCGCCGGGCCGTGGGGCATATTCCGGGAACGCCACTACCCGGTCAACCAGGGAACGTCGCCCTCGCCGGGCATCGGGACACATTCTTCAGAGCGCTGCGAAATATCCGGGAGGGTGATGAGATCACGTTGCAAACGTTAAGTGGATTCTTTCGCTATCGCGTCGACTCCGCCAAGGTAGTTGATCCCGTGGAGACCCAAGTGCTGGACAATTCCGATGAAGCAATTCTGACCCTGGTGACCTGTTACCCGTTTTCCTATTTGGGCCCCGCACCAAAGAGATTTATCGTTCGCGCACACCAACTAGCGGCAACCGCGGCTGAGCCCACCAGCGTCGACGTCATGGCGCGAGGAATGCGATGAGCATCTCTTCGTAAGTAGTGCAATCCATTCAGACACCAGTGGAGTGCCGGCCCCAGATTTCCGAGTGAAAGAGCCATTTTGCTCAGTATTCCCACAGCAAGTGAGCGAGCGTATCCAGCAGCAGATCGCGAGTATCGGAAGCAACATCATCATCGTGATCCCCGGGGAGCATGAGTAGTTCTGGCGTGCGCTTGGGCACCGGCAATGCGGTCACCTTATCGGAAGCGGACGCAAGGGAACTTGTGGCGCAGTGTCCGGACGTTGAACTTGCGGCGCCCGTGGTTCGAGGCGGAGCCCAGGTGGTCTTCGCAAACAATAACTGGGCGACAAGCGTCTATGGCATTACTCCCGACTATCTGACGATTCGCGAGCTGTCCGTTGCTGACGGAGCTGAGTTTACCCAGCAGGATGTGGATGGCGCTAACAAGGTCGCTGTGCTCGGCCAGACGCCGGTAGATAACCTGTTCGATGGCGCCGATCCGATCGGCCAGGCGATCCGTATCAAGAATGTCCCGTTCACTGTCGTCGGCGTGCTTGCTCGAAAAGGCCAATCGTCGCAAGGACAGGACCAGGACGATGTCATTCTCCTTCCGATTTCAACCGCCAAGCGGAAAGTGATCGGCGTCAAGCAAGCCAATGCTGACGCCGTGGATACGATCATGATGCAGGCGAAATGCGGCGCCCAGATTCCGGCGGCGCAGGAAGAGGCGGGCGCTCTGCTCCGGCAACGGCACCATTTGCAGGCAGGCGAGGCTGATGACTTCTCCATCCGTAACCTGGAAGAGCTCTTCGCGGCACAAGAGGCATCCTCGAAGATCATGGCGATCATGCTGGCGGCCGTGGCTTCGGTCTCGCTGGTCGTGGGTGGAATCGGGATCATGAACATCATGTTGATTTCGGTTCGGGAACGAACCCGGGAGATAGGACTGAGACAAGCGTTGGGCTCGCAAAGACCCGAGACATTCTCACCCAGTTTTTGGTTGAGGCAGTAACGCTCTCGATCGCGGGTGGTTTTATCGGAATTGTGTTCGGAATCGGAGCATCACTGCTGATCTCGCAGTTAGCAGGGTGGGCGACGGCGGTTGGTCCGGGTGCGGTTTTGCTTGCAGTATTCTTTTCTGCGTTGGTGGGTATCGGCTTTGGCTACTATCCGGCGAGAACGGCCGCGTTTCTGGATCCGATCGAAGCCTTGCGAAGCGAGTAAGCCATTGGTCTGGGAGCGACGCGCTGGCAGTATTCTCTCTCTGCGTTGGCGGGGTGGTTTTGGCCACCATCCGCCGATGGCTGTGCATCTGAGTGAGCGGTGCGGTTTGAATTATTCAGAGTTTGCGCTCTTGGCTCTTGGGTGATCGGCGCAAACATGCAATGCAAACTCTCTGTCGCGTCGCAACTCGAAGTTGCGCATCATTTCATCGAAAGATGTGCCGGTGGGCGCTCCAGTAGGGTTGAAGCGCCAGCTACATTCCGAGCAACCAAAACCCCGAAACCGCTTTTGTTCAATCCATGCCAGCTTCCGGCTCATGGCCTCCTCTCCCACAGCGCCCCAACGTTTTCTGACTGCAGCAACCCGTCACCCGGTCTGGGCGTGGTGGAAAACACGTAAAGGGACGGGCGCAGTTTACATGCGTCAATTTTGGATGGTCTGTCGGGCATCCTACATACGTGAATTGTTTTTGTTCGCGCACGCCCGATTTCGGGCCTCGGTGAAGTAGCGGAGTCGCGCTAGGTGTCGGTCAGGGTTCGTGGATCTTGAAGCCGTCAGTATTGACGATGCTAGGAACAAACAGGCCTAGCGTGAGCTTAGCGGCTGGTGTTTTGCAAAAGAAAAAGCTCATCGAGCACACCCGCGGCGCAGTGAAGATCGTGAACCGCAAGAAGCCTGAAGACGCCGCCTGTGAGTGCTACGGGATTACCCAACAGTACATATGGTGAGCTCGGCTTGAAATAAGCCTGCAAGTGCAGACTGGCCATGTTCTTGTTGCCGACCGAGCGCGAAGCGGATCACGGATTTGGGCTCGGATTGGGCGCTCCGTGCCCATTGTTCAGGTGCATGCGGGAAATCCACGAGTGCGGTCCGCTATAGAGGAATTCCAGGGCGATGTTTGCGCCTACATACCCCAGCACGCTGTAGTTGCCCATTCGCAATGCATCCTTATAGTTGTAGCGGCCAGGATACCAGCCGTAGACTGCCGTCATGGTGCCGGCATAAGGAGCAACCGCATCAGGAAAAGAAAAGACGCGATGGCCATCGTCGCCGCGTCGTGCGGTAAAGGTCGAAATCACGGCATGGCTCAGCCGCCGAAACACGCCCTTACACGCACAGCGGTAATACAGCGTGTCTTCGTGGAAGGCTTCGGAGAGCGCATAGCGCGTCGTCGTAGTTACGACCGCGATACCGAAGTCTGACCCGAAGCGCTTGCTATACCCCTCCGCGCCTTGACCCCATTCCGGAGGTGTCCTGTCCGCCTGGTTAATGCCCGCAGCAAGTCCGGCTCCGACGATGGGATACGGGCCGAACGCATCGAAGACGAAGTTGCGCAGCTTCGTTGTCTGCGGCGGACGCATGTACGTCAGATCCGGTTGCGGGGTCGCCGTACTTACTGACAAGTCGACAGTGCTGCTGGAGGACTCTCCCGAATCGACCAGTGATTGCGCCTTTGCCAGCGTTGATAGCGCTACGAGGCTGCCAAATGCCAGCAGCAAAAGAACAAACCAGCGCATCTTCATATTGAGATCCTCTTTTGTCAACCCTTCTGCAGTCGTTTCTTTGATCGATCTGGACTTGCCCCCATTTTTGACACAATCGGTTAAGACTCAAAATCCATTGAATGG
>OBLT010001432.1_pt1 | contig 15289 bp, 10 predicted proteins | sample 1518721 | NCBI WGS metagenome assembly OBLT01 (sample SAMEA3539307, study PRJEB22396) | soil metagenome | biome: tundra; feature: field; material: soil | place: USA | collected 2010-05 | depth 0.15 m | reverse complement strand
GAGCGCGTGCATGACATCCTGCGCCGCTTCCATGAACGCTATCCGTTCGTGAGCGGACAACCTGTTGATGAACTCGAAGCTGCCTTGCGGCAGATCAGCGAGCAAGTGTTCGCTGATTTGCTGGAACAGGACTACGCCGCGCGTGCCTGGCTGGCGCGCTGGTTCAAATCGTTGCCGGCCTATCTTGATTGGCAGACGGAGAGCGAGGCGCAGGGCTGGCGCTATGCCGAGGCGGAGAGCGCGTTCGATTGGCAGCTGGAAGGCGTGCGCCTGCGCGGACGCATCGACAGGCTGGATGTGAGAGAAGATGAGAAACGCGTACTGGATTACAAGACACAGAGCGACCAGGTGCTGCGCAATAAATTGCTGGAGCCGGGCGAGGATGTACAACTGGCGTGCTATGCCTACGCGCATGAAGCAGCGGATGCCGCATTCGTCAGCATCGAGAATGGCAAAGTGAAGTTGGTGGAACCCAGACAAGATGTCCCTCAACTGGCACAGCTCAATGCAGAACGACTGGTGCAAGTGATGGGAAGCATACGCAGCGGCGCCGGACTGCCCGCCAACGGCATCGATCAAGCATGTATTTACTGTGAGATGCGCGGCGTGTGCCGCAAGGGGGAGTGGCAATGACCAACCACCTCGCGCTCGACCCGAAACGCAGTGCCGTCGTCGAAGCCTGCGCGGGCAGCGGCAAGACCTGGTTGCTGGTGTCGCGCATCGTGCGGCTGCTGCTGGATGGCGCGCAGCCTTCGCAGATACTTGCCATCACCTTCACCCGCAAGGCGGCACAGGAAATGCAGGCACGCTTGCAGCTCTGGCTGCGCGATCTGGCGATGGGCGACGATGCAGCCGTGCGCAAGTTCTTCGCCGAGCGCGGGTTGGAAAATTTGAGCGATGCACAGTTGCAACGCGCACGCAACCTGTACAGCAACGTGTTGCTGGCGCAACCCGGTATCACCATCAGCACCTTTCACGGCTGGTTCATGCAGGTAATGCAGCGTGCGCCGCTGAATGCCGACGTGATGCAGGGTATGAGCTTGCTGGAACGCGCGGGCAGTGCGCAGGAGGAAGCATGGGAAGAATTGCTCGAACAGATGCGCAAGCAGCCGGATAGCGTCGAGGCAAAGTACATGCAATGGCTGTTCGGCGAATGTGGCTTGTTCAATACGCGTAAGCTGCTGTTCAACTTTATCGGCAAGCGTGCGGAGTGGTGGGCGTACACTTCTCATCGCCCCTCCCCCGCGAGCGGGGGAGGGGCTGGGGGAGAGGGTGCGCATTCATTGGCCTTCGCGCTGGACAACTTGCGCGCCGATCTTGCCGTGGACATGGAATTCGACCCGGTCGCTGACTGGGGCATGTGCGGCAATAGCGAAGAGATACTGTTCGCATTCGTGCATCAATTCGCCGGTGATGGAACGCCGACGCAAAAGGAAAAAGCTGGCGAGCTGGAGCGAGCATGGACGGATTCGGTACCGGAAGAGCGCTTTGATCGAGTGTGGCCGATGCTGTTCACACAGGCAGACGAGCCGCGCAAGCTCAAGCACACCAAGAACCAGAACGAAGCAGTATTTGCCGTTGCCTTAAATAACTTGCAAGCCAGCCTGCAAGACGTCCGCGACACGCTCGCCGAACAGCAGGCGTATCGCCTGAACGAGGCGGTGCTGCATTGCGGGGTGGTTTTCCTTGAGCGTTACCAGGCATTGAAGCAGCAAAAACAGCAGATGGATTTCTCCGATCTGGAATGGCAGTTGTGCCGTTTGCTGCAACAGAGCGAACACGCCGAGACCATGCAATACAAACTCGACAGCCGCTACCGCCATGTGTTGCTGGACGAATTCCAGGACACCAACCCGTTGCAGTGGCAAATCATGCGCGCATGGTTCGATGCGGCGGTGGCGGTGGACTCGCAGCCCACGGTGTTCATCGTCGGAGACCCCAAGCAATCAATCTACCGCTTTCGCCGTGCCGATGCGCGGCTGTTCGGCGTGGCGCGCGAGTATTTGAAAGAACATTTTGCCGCGCATGAACAACGCAACAACCACACATGGCGTAATGCGCCTGCCATTCTGGATGCCGTCAATGCCGTGTTCGCCGATCATCCGGAAGGCTTCGTGGATTTCGAGCCGCACACGGCCGAGCACACCGGCTTGCCCGGTCATGTGGCTGTGTTGCCGCTGGCAGTCGCCGGGCAAAACAAGGAAAGATCAGCAGAGGATACGCCGCTCGTTTTGCGCGATCCGCTGACCACACCGAGAGATGAAGCAGAGGAAGGCGCACGCCAGAAAGAAGCCGTGCAGTTCGCCGAGCTGTTGCAGACCATCGTCAGCGATTGGAGCGTACGCGAGAAAGGCAAAGAACGCAGCGCCTGCTATGGCGACATCATGGTGTTGGTGCGCAGCCGCACCCACCTTGCAATTTACGAAGAAGCCCTACGCGCGCGCCACATTCCCTTCATCAGTTCGCGGCGCGGCGGCCTGCTCGACACGCTGGAAGCGGAAGACATGCAAGCACTGCTGATGTTCCTCATCACCCCTTTTGCCGATATCGCGCTGGCGCAAGTGCTGCGCACACCGATCTTTTCCTGCAGCGACGATGACCTGATGAAAATTGCAGGCAAGAGACAAGATACAAGAGACAAGGAACAAGGGGAGAATCTACTTGCCCCTTGCACCTTGCACTTTGCAACTGAAAGTTGGTGGTCTCGCCTGCAAAATCTGGAGTCTCCATCCGCTGCCTTGCAGCGCGCACGCGAGTTACTGAAAAACGGGCTCGCATTAGCCGACAAACTTCCGGTGCACGACCTGCTCGATCGCGTCTATTTCGAGGGCGACGTGCTGGCGCGCTACACCGCCGTGCTGCCGCACGAGATGCGCGCCAAGGTCACCTCCAACCTGCACGCCTTCATGGAGATCGCGCTGAGCGTGGATGCCGGGCGCTACCCCAGTCTGCCGCGCTTCCTGCAAGAGCTGCGCGAATTGCGCGACAGCCGCGACGATGCGCCGGACGAAGGCAAGCTTGGCACGGCGGGCGACGCGGTGCGCATCTACACCGTGCACGAATCCAAAGGGCTGGAAGCGCCCATTGTCTGGCTGCTCGATGCGAACGCGGAAAAGAAAAACAAGGAGGGCAACGACGTGCTGCTCGATTGGCCGACGCATGAACAGAGACCTTCACACTTCTCCCTGTACGCAGATCAAGCATCGCGCGGAAAAAAGCGCGCACCGCTGTTCGAGCAAGACGCCGCACAACAAGCGCGCGAAGAGATGAACCTGCTTTACGTCGCGATGACCCGCGCGCAACAGGCGCTGATCGTCAGCGGCAACAGCAAGGGCGAAGACAAAGAAGAAAAGAAAAAATCGCCATCGTGGTACGACCGCATCGCGGCAGTGGTGGGCGAGCAGCAGAATCCGCTGCATAAGGTTGTACCTGCCGCTGCTGTGGAGCAGGAGTGTGATGAAAAAGGAGTGGCATTACCTCCCATCATCCCCACCGGAAAACGTGCTGCCCGCAATACCCCGCAACAGCAGCGCGGCATCTGGCTGCATGCGTTGCTGCAACATATCACGGAGGGCAGCGCGGCGGACGAGAACGAACTCCAGCAGCGCCTCGGCATTCCATCCGCCGAAATTGATTCCCTCTGGCAACAAGCCCAACACCTGCTCACCTCACCACAACTCGCGCGATTCTTCGATGCGCAGCACTACCACAGCGCCTGCAATGAAATGCCTTACGTCAATGCATCAGGCGAACTGAAGCGCATCGACCGGTTGGTGGAATTCGACGACGAGGTATGGGTGCTGGATTACAAGCTGGGCGAAAGCGAAGATGCGGCGCCGTACCGCGCGCAATTGGTGGAATATCGCAGTGCGATGCAAACGGTGTATGCAGGCAAGACGGTGCGTTGCGCGCTGGTGTTTGCAGATGGGGTGTTGAGCGAGGTATAGGGTGGGCAACTTTGCCCACCATGAATTTCATGATTGGCCTCCGCGTAGGCACGGTGTGCCCACCCTATACGGCTAACGTTGCATTTCAGCCGCCGAGATAGGAGGTCGGCTGGAATCGTCTTGTTAGGAGATGACTTATCATTCTCCATCAGATAAATTTCGCCCCATACCAGACAGCACTTTAAGTTTTGTTACCAAATCTTCCGTTTCGACTGGGGCGGTAAGAATGAATGGCATTCGGACAATATTTCGTTTTGGAATATTGAGATGTCCTAAAACCTCTTGTACCTTTTGTGACTCTCCAGCTTTCTGTGCGACTTTTCCCAAGAATACGACTGCCTTGGGTTTCAGTGCTTGAATCTGATTGACAAGGTGCTCTACGCAATTATTTATGATTATGTTCAATTGTTTTTTAGACGGTTGTTGCTCATCCGTACGATTTTTATTCCATCTACAATTTATTGCATCCGCCAAATAGAATCCTCTCGTGTTAAACTCGGCGACACTCGAAACAGGTTTTAAACCCGCTAAATTAATTAGTTTAAACAATCTTTCTCTGAAACTTATATCCAGGGATTTCTCATTGTAAAAGAAGTTCTCTCTCGAACCTGGTGGAGATTCAGCCACAAAAATTACCTCGGCCGGAAGCTTAGGTTTCACATAACTTAGGCCGATTTCCCTGCCGTAGGGAAATACCGCACTAGAAATCCCTTCACATTTATTACAGCCCACAACATCAACACAAATTTTAGCCAACCTTGTATTCAATTCATCTCCTAACGTTAAGTAGACACTCTAAAACGCGCCGGTAAAGGCGCCTTCGAGTAAACATGGCGCTCACTCTAAACACTCCCTAAAATAGGCGCAACAACTTTCAGGATTCCAGACGTGAAGCATGAAGTGACAAAAGGCCGTGGCGCCACACTGCAAATTGAAGGGCGCTTCGAGAGTGTGGCGCGCGAACGTGTCGACGACGGCTGGGGCACGGCGGATGAAGAACTGCCGCCGTTCAGGACGACGGTGACGGTGGAACAGGCGAAGAGTGTGATCCAGCACAACGACTCGCCCGACCTGCCGTTCTCTCAATCGCTCAATGCGTATCGCGGTTGCGAACATGGCTGCATCTATTGCTATGCGCGGCCTTCGCACGCGTACATGAATCTTTCGCCGGGGCTGGATTTCGAGACGAAACTTTTTGCCAAGCCGGATGCGGCGAAGCTGTTGCGCGCGGAACTGGCGAAGCCTTCCTACCAGTGTTCGCCCATCGCGCTCGGTTCCAATACCGATCCCTACCAGCCCATCGAGCGCGAGTGGAACATCACACGGCAGATATTGGAGGTGCTGGCGGAGTACAAGCATCCGGTTTCCATCGTCACCAAGTCCGCGCTGGTCGAGCGCGATCTCGATCTGCTCACACAGTTGGCGCGCGACCATCTGGTGCAGGTGTTTATCTCCGTCACCACGCTGGATGCGGAACTGGCGCGCAACATGGAGCCGCGCGCTTCTTCTCCGCGCCGCAGGCTGCAAGCCATACAGACGCTTAACGAAGCGGGCGTGCCATGTGGGGTGATGGTGGCGCCGGTGATCCCTTTCCTTACCGATGCGGAGTTGGAGCAGGTGCTGCAAGCCGCGCATCAGCACGGTGCGCGCAACGCGGGCTACACCTTGCTGCGCCTGCCTTACGAGTTGAAAGAGTTATTCAAGGATTGGCTCACCACGCACTATCCGTTGAAAGGGGAGCATGTGATGAGCCGGATGCGCGAGATGCGTGGAGGGCGCGAGAACGATCCCGAATTCGGCAGCCGCTTCCGCGGCAACGGTTTGTTCGCCGATCTGCTGGAGCAGCGCTTCAGCAAGGCTTGCGGGCGGATGGGCTTTAACCTTGAAGACAGGGCGATCGAAACGGGGCTCTTCAAGCCGCCGTCACGGAATGGACAGATGGATTTGTTTTAGTTGCCTTTGGCAGTTTGTTACGACAACCCCAATCAATCATTGTTTGTTGTCCGGTGATTCGCTAAAATTGCAGTCCACCCAATTCACATATAAAGGAGAATAAAAATGGAACACACCTTGCCTCCGCTACCCTACGCAATGGACGCGCTGCAACCTCACATGTCGAAGGAAACTTTTGAATATCACTATGGCAAACACCACCAGGCTTATGTGACCAACCTGAACAACCTGATCAAGGGTACCGAGTACGTGAGTCTTGGTCTGGAAGCCATCATCAAGAAAGCGCCTGCTGGCGGTATCTACAACAACTCCGCACAAGTATGGAACCACACTTTTTTCTGGAATTGCATGAAGCCGAACGGCGGCGGCGCACCGAGTGGCGCACTGGCCGATGCCATCAACAAGAAGTGGGGTGGCCTCGGCGAATTCAAAAAAGCGTTTCAAACCTCCGCTGTGGGCAACTTTGGCTCAGGCTGGACCTGGCTGGTGAAGAAGACAGACGGAAGTCTGGACATCGTCAACATGGGCGCGGCCGGAACACCGCTGACCACCGGTGATAAAGCTTTGCTGTGCGTGGATGTCTGGGAGCACGCCTACTACATCGATTACCGCAACATGCGTCCCAAGTTTGTCGAGACCTTCCTCAATCATCTGGTGAGCTGGGATTTCGTGGCGAAGAATTACGCCTAGGCAGAACATCCTCATCAAGCAAACTGAATACAGAATCCCGGGGGACACCTTGGGATCTTGCTTTATGAAACCTTTGACCTGCCGTCCAGGTCGGATACACTACTCTTCATAGTTATCAATGGGATTTCCAGCGCATCATGTTTGAACATCAAGATGTCCTCGCCGCATTGAACGGCAAGTTGCCTTTGCCGGAAAAAATCGAGTACATCCATGGTTTGTTAAAAGACCGCTTTGATTTCATCGACCGGATTTCGGTGGCGATTTACGAGCCAAAAACTGATTTGCTGATGACTTTTGTGCATAGCAGTGGTGGTGAGAATCCGTTGGCTTTATATTCCGCCAAGCTGGCTGATTCGGCATCGATGCAGGAAATCCTGAAAGCAGGTCGTCCGCGCGTGGTAAATGATCTCGATATATTCAGCAATGCTCCGGCAGAGCATACGCGCCGCATTGCGGCTCTACATTACAGATCCAGCTACACCATGCCGATGTTCCTGAATGGGGAGTTTTTCGGTTTTCTGTTCTTTAATTCTCATCGAAAAAATGTTTTCGATGAGACAACCTTGCATTACCTGGATATGGTGGGGCACCTGCTGTCGTTGCTGGTGATTCAGGACCTGTCGACGACGCGCAGTTTGTTGGCAATTGTTAAAACAGCTGCGAATATAACGCTACACCGCGACATCGAGACAGGGGCGCATCTTGATCGAATGTCCAACTATGTACGCTTGATTGCCAAAGAGGTGGCAAAAAAATATCAGCTTAACGATGACCTCGTGGAGCATATTTTTTTGTTCTCGTCGCTGCATGACATAGGGAAGGTCGGCATATCAGACAGCATATTGCTCAAGCCGGGCAAGTTGACGGAAACGGAATACGGCACCATGAAAACCCACACCATAAAAGGTGGCGAGATCGTAGACATGATGCTGAAAAATCTTGGATTGGACGAATTTCCTTATGCGGAAATTTTACGCAATATTGCGCTTTATCATCATGAGGCGATCAACGGTAGCGGATATAACGGAATGATGGACGAAGAAATCCCCATTGAGGCAAAGATCGTTGCGGTCGCTGATGTATTCGATGCGCTGACCAGCGTTCGCCCATACAAGAAAGCATGGAGCAACGACAAGGCATTTATGTTTTTGCAGTCTATGGCGGGCACTAGGTTTGACAGCGACTGCGTGGCGGCTTTGATACATTGCCGTGATGAGGTGGAGATCATACAAAAGAGATTCCAAGAAGATCATCTCGGTTAGTGATTATTTCTTGCAACGATTATTTATTCTTACAACTATGAACCCTACCATCGTCTTTGACATTGAAACTATTCCCGACATCGCCGGGTTGCGCACCCTGCATGGACTGGATGCGCGCGTCAGCGATGCGGAAGTGGCGGAAATGGCCTTTCAACTGCGCCGCCAGAAAACCGGCAGCGACTTTATGCCTCACCATCTGCAACGCGTCGTGGCGATTTCCTGCGCGCTGCGCGAGGGCGACAATTTCCGCGTCTGGTCGCTGGGCGATTTGCATGAAGATGAAGGTTCCATCATTCAGCGCTTCTTCGATGGCATCGACAAATATACCCCGCAACTGGTGTCGTGGAACGGCGGCGGCTTCGACCTGCCGGTGCTGCATTATCGCGGCCTGATCCACGGCGTGCAGTGCGCGCGCTACTGGGATCAAGGCGAGGACGACAAGGAGTTCAAGTGGAACAATTACATCAGCCGTTACCATTCGCGCCATCTCGATCTGATGGACCTGCTGGCGATGTATACCGGTCGCGCCAACGCGCCGCTGGACGAGCTCGCCAAGCTGATTGGCTTTCCCGGCAAGCTGGGCATGGACGGCAGCAAAGTGTGGGAGGCGTATCAGCAGGGCAAACTGGCCGAGATCCGCAACTATTGCGAGACCGATGTGGCAAATACCTGGCTGGTGTTCGCGCGCTTCCAGATGATGCGCGGCGCGTTGACGCGCGCACGCTACCAGAAGGAATGCGATTTGGTGCGCGCCGAGTTGGGCAAGCTCGATCAACCGCACTGGCGAGAATTCCTGGCCGCTTGGCCTGAGCAGAAAAAATAATAATCCACACATTCCCATTCGCCCAGACCCTTCGATACAGCGTGTCCTGAGCATAGTCGAAGGGCTCAGGACTAAAGGCATTGTCGAAGGGCGCATTTGTTATGGCCACAGAAAACAGAGTAACAATCGAATCCCTCGACCAGGAAGGACGCGGTGTTGCGCACTTGGACGGCAAGGTGATCTTCATTGAAGGCGCGCTGACCGGCGAGGTGGTCAGCTATTCTTCCTATCGCAAAAAACCGTCCTTCGAGCTGGCGCAAGTCACCCAAATACACAAGCCCGCTTCGGTGCGCGTGCAGCCGAAGTGCAAGTATTTCGGCGTGTGCGGCGGCTGCTCGATGCAGCATCTGGATGTCAACGCGCAGGTCGCGGTCAAGCAACGCATTCTCGAAGACAGCTTGTGGCACATCGGCAAGGTCAAGGCGGAAACCATTCTCCCGCCTATCTACGGGCAGACCTGGGGATATCGCGAGCGCGCGCGCATCTCGGTCAGGCACGTGATCAAAAAGGGCAAGACGCTGGTCGGCTTTCACGAAAAGCGCAGCAACTTCGTCGCCGACATGCAGAGCTGCGAAATCCTCACGCCGAAGATCGCCGCGCTGATTCCTCTCCTGGCAGAGATGGTCGGCAGCCTGTCTATTAGGGATAAATTGCCACAGATCGAAGTGGCGGTTGGCGAGTTCGTCGATGCGCTGGTGCTGCGCGTGATGGAGCCGCCAACCAGTGAAGATGAAGCTGCGCTGCGCGCCTTTGCCGATAAACATGAGATTCAATTCTGGCTGCAATCCGGGGGGCCGGATACCTTTGTCCCATTTCATCCGCTGAATGCGCCGCAACTTTCCTACAGCCTGCCCGAATTCGGCATCACCATGCCGTTCGCGCCGAGTGAATTCACCCAGGTAAACAGCGCGCTGAATCGCGTGATGATCAGCCGCGCCATGCGCCTGCTCGACCCGCAACCGGGTGAGCGCATCGCAGATTTCTTCTGCGGCTTGGGCAACTTTACGCTGCCGATCGCGCGCAGCTGCGCGCAAGTTCTCGGCATCGAAGGAAGCGCCGCTTTGGTGGCGCGCGCCAGACAAAATGCCGCATTTAACGGTTTGGCGGGCAACGCCAAATTTGCCGCGATGAATTTGTTCGAGATGACCGGGGCAGCATTTGCCCAACTGGGCTCTTTCGACAAGCTGCTGATCGATCCGCCGCGCGATGGTGCGATGGATCTGGTGAAGTCATTAGGCGGCGAAAACACCCCGCACCGCATCGTGTACGTTTCCTGCAATCCCGCCACCCTGGCACGCGATGCGCAGGTGCTAGTGCAGGTTCACGGCTACACGCTCAAGGCGGCGGGCGTGATGAACATGTTTCCGCATACTTCGCATGTGGAGTCGATTGCCTTATTCGAGAAAATGCGGAAAACATAGGGCGGAAGAGCCTACGAAAAACTTTTGTCCGGGCACCCGGCAGGGGCGTTCCGCCAATTGCAAGCCATGCGGCGGAACCGCTATGCGTTCCGTCCTACGCGGGTTGCTTGCACCGCGACTGCGCCCGGAGCAGCTCAATCCGAGAACATCCTGATCAGGCATGTTGTATTTCCATCTTCCTCGCTCAATTTGAAAAATGAATTTATAAGGGGCATTCAGCTGAACCCCCCGGCATCGCGTAGCGAGGTTACAATCCGCACAACATCATTTGCAGATAAATCCGCAAGGAACGACGAATGAACGCAATCAAGTACGCGTTGCTCGGGTTGTATGGCATCATCGGCCTGTTGGTCTCGATGTTCGGGCCGCTCAAGGTGCCCTTTGCCGAGGCGCTCGCCAAGGAGTATTACCGCTATGCGATAGGCGGGCTGCTGATCATTCTGCTGATACTTCCGGTCGCCATCGGCGTGTTCATCCTCTCATTCGATGCGAACAACTTCAAGACGGAGATCATCCATTTCGTCAAGGAGCACACCCAACGCGATCTTGTGTTGCAGGGCGATATCAAGGTGACATTTTTTCCAAAGCTGGGACTGGACTCAGGGAAGATGTTGCTGAGTCAGCGCAACAGCGCGCGCGAATTCGCTTCCGTCAATAATGCCCGACTCTATATCGCCTGGCTGCCGTTGTTGCACAGGCAGCTGGTGTTCGATCATGTGGAGATAGACGGCGCGCGCGCCAACCTGACCCGCTTCAAGGATGGCACCACCAATTATGACGATCTGCTGATCCGCGATGAAAGCCTGGCACCGGTGACGTTCGATATCGACGGTGTGCGCATCACCAATTCATCTGTCAATTGGCAGGACGAGATGAAATGGCAGCGTGTCGCGTTGCAGGATTTGCAGATCGAAACCGGCCGGCTCGCCGATACGGTGCCGGGCAATCTGAAGGCGAGCTTCCATCTCAATTCCGAAATGGCGCACAGCGACTCCAGGATCGAATTGAAAAGCCGTTTGTTTTACGACCGCAAGGCGGGGCGTTACGAGTTCGCCGACCTTGAGGGGACGCTGGAAGGTACGGCGGCCGGGTTCAGCAATCTTGATCTGAACTTCAAGGGGAACGTGGACAGTCATCCTGCGCAAGAATTGCTGCTGGCCGAGAACTTTCTTGTTTCGGCAACGGGTAATTACGGGCAGCGCAGCATCGAGGCCAGGCTCGGCGTTCCCAAGCTGCAATTCGCCAAGGGCATATTGAGCGGTAGCCAGCTCACGCTTGATGCGACTTTGTCGCAGTTCGATGAGAAGTGGACGACGACGGTGCAGATGCCGGCATTCGAATTCGCCAACAAGATTTTCAACGCGGCGGAACTCAGTGCCGATTTCGATTTCAAGGGCGATGGGCGCACGTTGCAAGGCAAGTTGTCCAGCCCAGCCAGTGCGGACTTCGAAACCACGCCCAAGTTGCTGCTCAGTGCCATTGCCCTGAATTTTTCCGCCAAGCATCCAATGCTATCAGGCGGGCTGTCTGCAACAGCGACGGGCAGCATGCAGGCGGATCTTGCCGAACGGAATGCGAACCTCGACTTCAATGCAAAAATAGACGATAGCAAAATCACCGGCACGATGGCGCTGAAGGATTTCAACCACCCCGCCTACACGTTCGACCTAAATATCAACCGCCTCGATCTGGATCGCTATATCGCAGCCGACTGGATCAAGCTGTATCAAAAAGATGCCACACGGTTCGATCTTGGCGGCATCAAGGAGATGAATCTGCGCGGCACTCTGCATGCCGGCGAGATCAAGATGGCGAAGCTCGAAGCCAGCAAGCTGGCAGCGGATATAAAGATCGAGCAATCCACGCTCACGATAGCGCCGCTGACGGCCAGGCTTTACGGCGGCACGTTGACGGGCAGTATCAGCGTGGCAGCGCAGGGTACGCCACAGATAACGCTCAAACAGAACCTGAGAGGCTTCCAGATGAACGCGTTGCTCGCCGCTACGGCAGGCGCCGACAGGCTCGCGGGCAAGGGCGATGTTGCCCTGGACATCAGCGCAGAAGGCGGCAGCATCGGTGCGCTACGCAAGACGCTGAACGGCAGCGTCTTGCTCGCTCTGGCGCGCGGTTCGCTGGCTGGTATAGATATGCGCACGGCGCTGCTCGAAGGCAAGGATGACTTGGGGACCAAGGACGAGGTGCGCATTCATGAAGCCAAGTTCAGCGAAAGAACCGATTTTTCCGAGTTAAAAGCCACGTTCAATATCAAGGAAGGCAGCAGTCACGGCAACAGTTTCGAAATGAGATCGCCGCTGTTCCGAGTCGCAGGTGAAGGCGACATTGCCCTCGATTCCGGCAGTATCAGCTATCGCCTCGCGGCCACGGTTGCCTCCGCGCTCAACCGGCGTAATGCAGGAGAGCTGGTCGAGTTGAAGGGTGTCACCGTGCCGGTCCGCTTGAGCGGCCCTTGGGCCACGCCTTCCATCGCTTTGGATTTCGCTGCCGCCAGCGGTGACATCGTGACTAAACGAATCGCAGCCAAGGCAGAAGTAGAACAGGCAGCGGCCAAGGCAGCGGCAGAACAGGCAGCGGCTGCGCTTCCGGTCGCAAAACGCACAGCCCCGGCTAAAAAACGGGTGGCTAAAGCCATCAAGAAATAAAGAGATCGATTCAGAATAAAAAGGGTATCCGGAATTGAGTGTTGAAATTCCACATGCGCTTGAGGCTGAACCTGGTTCCGTAACTCGGAATGGCCTGTGGAATTCTCGCAGATAGGAGCGCCCGTCCGGAATGCGCCAGCAGCGGACGTTCGAGGATGTTCTCTAAAGCAGCACCATGAAATATCCAAGCCATTTGGGAGGCAGCATGACCAATATTACATTGATAGCTGTATTCTGATACTGCTTTCCAATAGTGTCATGTTAAAAATACCTGTAAACTCAACTCGGATTTCCAGAGGTCTGAGCGGTAAAAAATTCGGGTCTGAACAGTAAAAAATTCGCCATGTGAATCGGAGGAATTATGTTCTTGAAGCGTACAGGAAAGGCGCTTGCGCTTTTCAATCTTTTGCTCTTGGCGGGTTGCTCGTCAATGGACGGCGCGAGCAATTTATTTCCATCTGCTGCAGACAACCCCATCAAGATCGAATCCGATCCGTCTGGGGCGGAGGTTTACGTGATGGGTGAAAAGGTCGGCGTGACTCCCCTCCAGATCAGCCATAAGGATGTTTTCCCGAACATCTACCCCAGGGAAAAGGTGTCCGTGTACGGCAGGGTGACCCTCAAGAAAGCGGGATGTTCGGATTTCACCAGGACGGTCAACGCGGAAATTAGCAGCGTTGGACTACGCGCGCAACTCGACTGCGGGGATATGTATCCCGCATCGTCCAGGACATCCAGGGATGCTCCCCGCATCAGCGAAACCGTAGAACAGCGGCTGGACAAAATCAAGGATCTCCTGAACAAAGGATTGATCACCGAAGAAGAAGCGAAGAAGGCCAGAGAGCACGTCCTCAACGATCTTTGATCTCTGTGGCATTCCACCCACGCAACTTGGGTTCGTCAGACTCCGCGACGTTGGACATAGAGGTATCCATCTACGTCGTCCATGAAGTGGTCCAACCACTCCATCGCGCGGCCGCCTACGCTTATGGGTCGAGCTGTGACCATCAGGCAACTGGTAGTTCAATGGGCGCTGTGTGCCACAAGCGGACATTCGCATTGGGACGGGAATTGCCGTGGTGCCTGGATATTGTTTACCGATGACAGCAAGGGGCTTTTGCTGCTAGGCTTCGGGTTGATGTATTTATAACCTCGCGTATTACATAGACGGGAAGTGTTCAATCAACTAATCCAATGAAAATGAGGCAAGCCCCAATGCGCAACCTATTCGGTCTCATCATCGTCACCTTCTGTTTGATGTGGATGCCTACCCAAGCCCAAGCCGCCAAGCAGGGCAAAGCAGGCAATATCTTCCGCGACTGTCCAAGCTGTCCAGAGATGGTGGTCATCCCTTCGGGGAGCTTTGACATGGGCTCGCCCGGTTCTGAGGCCGGGCGGGATCACGACGAAGGCCCTGTGCATCGGGTCAATGTTGCTGCCTTCGCTCTGGGCAAGACCGAGATCACCCGAGGCCAGTTTGCGGCATTCGTGAAAAAAACCAACTACAGCACCGGCGACAAATGCTGGACGCTTGAAGGCGGTAAATTTGAAGAGCGCAGTGGCAACTGGAGCAAACTCGGCTACTCACAAGACGACAAACACCCTGTCGCCTGTATCAACTGGAACGATGCCAAAGCCTATGCGGAATGGATGTCACGCAAGACAGGCAAACAATACCGTCTGCCGACAGAGGCTGAATGGGAATACTCCGCCCGTGGCAACACCAGCACCGCACGTTACTGGGGGGGCAACCCTGATGAGGCTTGCGGATATGCGAATGCTGCGGACAAGACAGCACAAGCACAGATACTTAATACATCATCTTGGTCGGTACATAAATGCACGGATGGTTTTGCCTATACCGCTCCGGTGGGCAGCTTCAAGGCCAATGCATTCGGTCTGAATGACATGCTGGGGAACGTGTGGGAATGGACAGAGGATAATTATCACGACAGCTATAAAGGCGCCCCGACTGACGGCAGTGCCTGGCAAGGGGATGGCGCGAAGCGCGTGCTTCGCGGCGGTTCGTGGAACAACTCACCACGGGACGTGCGCGCGGCTATACGTAACGGCAACGAGCCTGCACGCCGTTTCAGCATCTTTGGGTTTCGCTTAGCCAGGAAGCTCTCGTAGCCCTTCGACAGGGTCATAACCAGCGACTTGGCAATCGTCTTTCGGGTGCCCGGCCATAACCAGCCACTTGGCTGTCGTTCTTTGACAGCCTAGTGGAATGGCTAGTAGTTCCATCAAAAGCTCTTCGGCTGATAGCCTATAACCAGCTACTTGGTTGCTGTCTTTGAGCAACCTAGTGGAGTGGCTAGGGGTTTCATCAGTCGAATGGCTATAACCATAACCAATCACTTGGCAGCTTGCTGCCTTAGTGAGATGGCTAGTTGTTTCATCAATGACTTACCCAGCGTTAACCAATGACTTGGTTGGCGTAGTTTGCCAACTTAGTCAGATGGCTATGCAAAGCTTTTTGCTGGGTTATAACCAGCCACTTTGCCACTGTTCTTTGGTGGCTTAGTGGCAT
>OBLT010001428.1_pt1 | contig 15315 bp, 13 predicted proteins | sample 1518721 | NCBI WGS metagenome assembly OBLT01 (sample SAMEA3539307, study PRJEB22396) | soil metagenome | biome: tundra; feature: field; material: soil | place: USA | collected 2010-05 | depth 0.15 m | reverse complement strand
GAGCCCGGGTTGTCCGGCCTGCCCTACGGCACCGCGCCGGGAGGCAGGACGAGAGACGGCCGGTCGCCGGGGGGCCGGGTATCGTGACCCGCGACCATGCGATCACGCTGCTGTCCCGGCCCGGCTGCCACCTGTGCGATGAAGCCCGTTCGGTGATCGCGCGGGTCGCCGCCGACCTCGGTGTCCCCTGGGAAGAACGCGACATCACCCGCTCAGATAGTGATCTGCGGGAGTACTGGGAACAGATCCCCGTCACGCTCATCGACGGCGTGCAGCACGACTTCTGGCACGTCAGCGAGGAGCGCCTGCGGGCTGCGCTCAGCCGGTAGCCCGGCGTGCAGGCCGCGTTCAGGCCGATTTATGCCCTGGTTCACCAAGGCCTGACTTTGTGCAAACGTTCACAAGGGCGTACCGTGAAACACAGATTTCCCCCGGCGGGCGCCTGGGCAGCCCGCAGTGCCCATAGCGTCGATCCCCTCAGGAGCGCCGGCGCATGTCCCGCCGCACAGTGTCCGCCAATGGCAGCCATGGCATACCCGAGGCGACCATCGCCCGCCTTCCGGTCTACCTGCGGGTGCTGTACGCGTTCGCCGAGCAGGATATTGCCACGGTGTCCAGTGAGGAACTGGCGGCAGCGGCCGGGGTGAATTCCGCCAAACTCCGCAAAGACCTGTCCCACCTGGGCTCGTACGGCACCCGCGGCGTCGGGTATGACGTGGACTACCTCGTCTACCAGGTCTCCCGCGAACTCGGGCTGACCCAGGACTGGCCGGTCGTCATCGTGGGCGCGGGCAACCTGGGTCGCGCGCTCGCGAACTATGGAGGTTTCGCGTCACGAGGCTTCCGCGTGGCGGCGCTGCTTGACAGCGATCCCGAGGTCGTGGGCACCGAGATCGCGGGTCACGTGGTGGGCAGCGCGGACCATCTCGAGTCCGTGGTAGTGCGGCAGGGAGTGTCAATCGGCGTCATCGCCACCCCGGCAGGCTCCGCGCAGGATGTCTGTGACCGCCTCGTCGCCGCGGGCGTGACAAGCATCCTCAATTTCGCCCCTATGGTGCTTAACGTGCCGTCAGGCGTCGACGTGCGTAAGGTCGACCTGTCCATTGAATTGCAGATTCTCGCCTTCCACGCGCAGCGGAGGTCTGTCGTGCGCGTAGATACCGACGATGGTGGCTGGCCGGCCGGGCCGGCGGCCCAGCCAGCCAGCAATGCCCCGGCCAGCAATGGTGTGGCAGGCCGGGAGGTGCGGACGTGAGTGTGCTCGTGGTCGGGCTCAGCTACAAGAGCGCGCCGGTCGCCACCTTGGAGCGGGCCGTGGTCGGCGGCGACGCCCTCACCAAGCTGCTGCGCGACGTCTCCCAGGCGGGCAACGTCGCCGGTGCTTTCGTCGTGTCAACCTGCAACCGGGTCGAGGTCTACGCCGAGGTGGACAAGTTCCACGGCGGCGTTACCTCGATCTCCGAACTGCTGGCCCGGCACTCCGGGCTCCCGCCCAGCGAACTCACCCCGCACCTTTACGTGCACTACGAGGACCGTGCCGTGCAGCACCTGCTCGCGGTGGCATGCGGGCTGGAGTCGTTGGTGGTGGGTGAGAGCCAGATCCTCGGCCAGGTCCGCCAGTCGCTGGGCCTCGCGCGTGAGCAGGGCACCCTTAGCCGCATCCTCGGCGACCTGGGAGCCCTCGCGCTGCGCACGGCCAAGCGGGCGCACGCCGAGACCGGCATCGACCGGGCGGGCGCCAACGTGGTCGGCGTCGGGATCGGGCTCGCCGCGGAGCACCTGCCGGCCCCGGTTGACCCAGCGGTCCCGCTGGGCGGCCGCGCCGTCCTCGTGATCGGGGCCGGCTCGATGAGCTCGCTGGCCGCCAACACTGCCGCCCGGATGGGGGCATTCCGCATGGTGGTGGCGAACCGCACGCCGGATCGCGCGCGGCGGCTCGCGGCAGCCGTCTCCGGAACGACCGCGGATCTCGACGACATGCCTGGCCTCCTAGCCGCCGCCGACTTGGTGATCTCCTGTACCGGCTCGGCGGGGCTGGTGATCAGCGCAGACGACGTCACCCGGGCCCTGCGGCTGCGACCTGGGCGGCCCGGGGACGGGAACGTCGCAGAGCGTGGGGAAGCCGCAGGGGGCGGGGAACCGGCGCGGCGCGCCGGGCACCCGCTCGTGCTGCTCGACCTGGCACTGCCCCGCGACGTGGAAGAAGCCGCGGGCCGACTGCCCGGCGTCAGCCTCGTCAGCCTGGCGACATTCGGCGAGGCGGGAGATGCCGGGCAGGTCACCCTTCGCGGCGATGTGGCCGCGGTGCGGGCGATCGTCGCGGAGGAGTTCGACGCGCGAGTGTCGGCCGAGCATGCGGCTCGCGTGGCGCCGACCGTGGTCGCCCTGCGGGCGAAGGCCGCCGAGGTGGTGGACGCTGAAATCGCCCGGCTCGCCGGACGGCTGAACACGCTCGACGCCCGCACGCACAGTGAGGTGGCGCGGGCCATGCGCAGGGTGGTGGACAAACTGCTGCATTCGCCGACCGTGCGGGTCAAGGAACTGGCCGGGTCGCCGGGCGGCGACTCCTACGAGAACGCTCTGCGAGTCCTGTTCGATCTGGACCCCGCGGCTATCGACGCGGTGACCCGGGCTGACGTCGGCCTGGTGCGGCCCTCGGGGCCGGATGGGGCCACCCCTCAAAACGCTGCCCTTGATCCCCCCGCTGGGCCGGAGGCGGCCCGGTGAGCACTCGCGCGCTTCGGCTCGGCACCCGCAAGAGCCCGATGGCCATGGCCCAGTCCGGCCGGGTGGCGAGCCTCGTTACCGAGCTGACCGGGGCCAGCGTCGAGCTGGTGGGGCTGACCACGTTCGGTGATGTCACCCGGGCGGAACTGGTTCAGGTGGGCGGCACCGGGGTGTTCGTAAGCGCCCTGCGGGAGAGCCTGCTGGCCGGTGAGGTCGACTTCGCGGTTCACTCACTCAAGGACCTGCCGGTCGGCCCGGCGCCTGGCATCGTGCTCGCTGCGGTTCCGCCCCGCGAAGACCCCAGGGACTCGCTGGTGGCGCGGGATGGCGCTAAGTTGGCCGACCTGTCACCCGGCGCGCGGATCGGCACCGGCTCGCCGCGCCGCGCCGCCCAGCTGCTGTTGCTGCGCCCGGATGTGCGCCCCGTCCCGGTCCGCGGCAACGCTGGAACTCGCCTGGGCAAGGTCGAGTCCGGCGAGCTCGACGCGGTGCTGCTGGCCTATGCGGGACTGGCCCGCATCGGCCGCCTCGACGCCGTCACCCAGGTATTCGAGCCCGACGAAATGGTGCCCGCTCCCGGCCAGGGCGCGCTGGCCGTGGAGTGCCTGGACCGGGACCCTGGCCTTGCGGACCTCCTGGCCTGCGTGGACAACCCGGTCAGCCGGGCGGCCGTGACCGCGGAACGCAGCCTGCTCGCAGCGCTTCAGGCTGGGTGCAGCGCCCCGGTGGGCGCGTATGCTGCCGGAACGGAGATGCTGCAGCTGAGAGCGGTTGTCGCGGGGGCCGACGGGGGAGCGGCGGTACGGGCGAGCGCGGAGGCTCCCGCGGATGAGGCAGGCCGCCTCGGCCGCGAGGTGGCAGTGGAACTCCTTCGCCGAGGCGCTGGGAGGTACATGGCGATGTCTTCGGACGATATGAGCAGCGGGGACGATACACAGTGAGCCTGGGATCAACAACCAAGAAGCCCGCGGCGGCAACTTCCCCGGCGGCGCAGACGCCCGGGAAGGCCGGCCGGACCGCGGCCACGAAGTCCGGGCTCGTGGCCTTCGTGGGCGCGGGGCCCGGGAATGAGGGGCTGCTGACGGTCCGTGCCGTCGAGCTTCTCGCGCGGGCGGACCTGGTGGTGGGCAGCCCTGAGCTGACCGGCCGGCTCGGTCACCTGCTGCGCGCCGACGCGGTGGTCTCGGATTCCACCAGTCCCGAGCAGGATCCGCGGATGCTGGCGCGGGCGGCGAAGGCGGGCCAGCTGGTGGTCAGGCTGTACGAGGGAGATCCGTTCATCTTCGGCCAGGCGGCCAGCGACGTCGCAGCCTGCACGAAGGCGGGTGCCCGGTTCGAAATCGTGCCTGGCGTGCCTGCGGCCACCGCCGTGCCGGCCTACGCGGGCATCCCGCTGACCTCCGATACGAGCGCCGATGTGCGGATCATCCACGCGTCCGACGTCAGTCGGCTGGCATCGGACGCATCGCCGTCGGGCAGCCTGGTCATCCTCGGCGTGGAGGCCGGGCCCGTCGATCTCGCCAAGCTGCTGGTGGCGGCCGGATGGCCGGATACCACGCCGTTCACCATCACCTGGAACGGCACCACCACCGATCAGCTCACCGTCGCCTGCGCGCTCGGATCGGTATCGGCGGACCTCAAGGCCGCTGGTGTCAGCCTGCTCATGGAGCAAGGGCCCGCTGTCGGCGTGGTGGGCCAGGCCGCCGCCGCGCACCGGGATCTCTCCTGGTTCGAGACGAAGCCGCTGTTCGGCTGGCGAGTGCTGGTGCCCCGCACCAAGGAGCAAGCAGCTGCGGTCTCGGAGCGGCTGCAGGCGCACGGCGCGGTGCCCGAAGAGGTCCCCACGATCGCCGTCGAGCCGCCGCGTACCCCGCAGCAGATGGAGCGTGCCGTCAAGGGCCTGGTCACCGGACGCTACCAGTGGGTGGCCTTCACCTCGGTCAACGCGGTCCGCGCGGTGCGCGAGAAGCTCGAGGAGTACGGCTTGGATGCCCGCGCGTTCGCCGGGGTCAAGGTCGCGGCGGTCGGCGAGCAGACGGCAGGCGCCCTGCGCGAATTCGGTATCAAGCCTGATCTCATCCCCGAGGGGGAGCAGTCGGGCGAGGGCCTGGCCGCGGTCTGGCCGCCCTTCGACGACGTCCTCGACCCGATCAACCGGGTGCTGCTGCCCCGCGCCGATATCGCGACAGAGACGCTGGTCGCCAAGCTCACCGAGCTCGGCTGGGAGGCGGAGGACGTGACCGCGTACCGCACGGTCCGGGCCGCGCCACCGCCCGCGCCGGTCCGCGAAGCGATCAAGGGCGGCGGCTTCGACGCGGTCCTGTTCACCTCGTCATCCACGGTGCGGAACCTGATCGGCATCGCCGGGAAGCCGCACGCGGTCACGGTGATCGCCGTTATCGGGCCGCAGACCGCGCGCACCGCGGCCGAGTTCGGGCTCCGGGTGGACGTGACCGCAACGAAACCCTCGGCCACGGCCCTGGTGGACGCGCTCGCCGAATACGGGGCGAGCATCCGCGACACGGCCGTCGCCGCGGGCGAGCCGGTACGGAAGCCAAGCGAGCGCCGCCGCGGCGCCCGCCGCCGCCTGAGGTAACCAGCACTGAGACCACCAGCACTGAGACAACCCCCAGGGAGCCGCAGTGACCGCCGAGTTTCCCGCAGCACGGCCGCGCAGGCTGCGCCGCACCGCGGCGCTGCGGCGCCTCGTCGCCCAGACCAGTGTCCAGCCGTCCGACCTGGTGCTGCCGATGTTCGTCAAGGAAGGAATCCGCGAGCCGCAACCGGTGAGTTCCATGCCGGGCGTTGTCCAGCACACCCGGGACAGCCTGCGTAAGGCCGCCGCCGAGGCGGTGGAGGCGGGCGTCGGTGGGCTCATGATCTTCGGCGTCCCGGCGGTCAAGGACGCGCGCGGCTCGGCCGCCGACGACCCGGCGGGGATCCTCACATCGGCCCTGGCCGACCTGTCCGCTGAGGTGGGCGGGGCCACGGTGCTCATGGCGGACCTGTGCCTGGACGAATACACCGATCATGGCCACTGCGGACTGCTCACCGAGTCGGGCGAGGTGGACAACGACGCGACCCTGGAGCGGTACGGACAGATCGCGATCGCCCAGGCGTCGGCGGGCGCCGACATGGTCGGGCCCAGCGGCATGATGGATGGCCAGGTCGCCGCGATCCGGGCCGCCCTCGATGGCAGCGGCCATGCCGACGTGGCCATCTGCGCGTACTCGGCCAAATACGCCTCGGCCTTCTACGGCCCGTTCCGTGACGCGGCCGAATGCGCGCCCCGGTTCGGCGACCGGGCGTCCTATCAGCAGGATCCGCAGGCCGGCGACGCGCTGCGGGAAGTGCTTCTCGATGTGGCGGAAGGCGCTGACATCGTCATGGTGAAGCCTGCCCTCCCCTATCTGGATATCGTCCATCAGATCGCTGCCGCCGTGCCGGTGCCGGTGGCCGCGTACCAGGTGAGCGGGGAATACGCGATGGCCGAGGCCGCGGCGGCTAACGGCTGGCTGGACCGGGACCGGGTAATTGTGGAGACACTCACCGCGATCCGCCGGGCTGGCGCTGGCATCATCCTCACTTACTGGGCCACCGAGGCCGCCCGCCGCCTCGCCTAAGGGGCATCCGCGCGTCGCCCCGCGGGCTTGCGTAGCTTTGTTGCGGCTTCTGATGTGGCGCACGAGACGCCCTTGACCTGAGATACTGGTTTCTACGGTTACGCCCGCGGGTCGACGCACGGATGCCTGCGCACCGGTGGCCCTGGCCACGGTTACGCTTGCGGCTCGGTGCATGGACGCCTGCGCACTGGTGGTCCAGTTGAGACCGCTGTTACGGGTTTGTCGTTGCGGTAAATGGGGTTACCCGCGCGTATCCGTTATGCAACATGTCGGCCACACCTAGTGGGGCGGCCTGCGCGGTGCCCGGGTCAGCGGGCATCATCGGTCAAGAGAGTCCTGGTGGGAGAGGAGCAGATGGTCGCACCGGTGCTGCGTCGGAGCCGACGCAGGGACGCAGGGCGGCTAGCTGCCGCGGCCGTCGAGTACGCGGCCATGGGCTGGCCGGTGTGCGGGGGGGCCCACTCGCTGGGCGAGGGCCCCGGCATGTCCACCGCGTCCCGGAGCCGCTCCTTCTTGTCCGCCGCGTCGCTGGGCGACCGGGGCACCGGCCGCGCCTGCTCCTGCGACCGGGTGGGCTGCCCAGCCCCTGGCGCCCATCCGATCTCAGCCGCCTGGCAGATCGAGGCCACCTCCGATCCGGTTGAAGCAGGGCGGTACTGGCTGGAACGGCCGGACGCCAACGTGATCCTGGCCACCGGCCGGGTCTTCGATGTCCTGGACGTGCCTGCCGCGGCAGGCACTGTCGCGCTCGGCATGATGCGCCGGGCCGAGGTAGAGCCCGGTCCGGTCGCGGCCGGTGTCGGCGACCGGGCGCTGTTCTTCGTCACCACCCGCGGCGCTCCCCACGACGAAGGCGAATGGTGGTCCTGCCAGCTGGACTGCGAGCCGGAAAACGTGGCCCAGGTGGCCAGCCTCCGCTGGCATTGCCGGAACAGTTACGTGCTCGCACCGCCGTCCAAGGGTGCCACTGCCGGGGCGCGCTGGCTCCACCCGCCGGATCGCCGCCCGCTGCCCGACCCGGTGCGGATGCTGGAGTTCCTGGCCGATGCCTGCGAGGGGACGGGCGGGTGACCGGAGCGCCGCGATCGGGTGAGTTTTTCAGCCGTGCCTGCGCCGTCATCCCCGGCGGTGTCAACTCCCCGGTGCGCGCGTTCGGCGCGGTGGGCGGGGCCCCGGTATTCATGACCTCGGGCCGCGGACCGTACCTGACCGACGTGGACGGCCGGATGTACGTGGATCTGGTCTGCTCATGGGGGCCGATGATCCTGGGGCACGCCCACCCTGAGGTAACGGCCGCGGTGACGCAGGCGGCCGCCCGGGGAACGTCGTTCGGCACCGCGACGCCCGGCGAGGTCGAACTCGCCGAGGAGATCGTGGCCAGGACCCCCGTCGAGAAGGTTCGCCTGGTCAGCTCCGGCACCGAGGCGACCATGTCGGCGGTGCGGCTGGCCCGGGCATTCACCGGCCGGCAGATCGTGATCAAGTTCGCCGGCTGCTACCACGGCCACGTGGACGCACTGCTCGCCGCGGCTGGATCGGGCGTAGCCACCTTCGCCCTCCCGGACTCGCCCGGCGTCACTGGCGCGTCCGCTGCGGACACTGTCGTGCTCCCCTACAACGACGCCCTGGCTGTCCGCCAGGCCTTCGTGGACCACGGCCCGCGTATCGCGTGCGTGATCACCGAGGCATGCCCGGCCAACATGGGAGTGGTGCCACCGGCGGGCGGCTTCAACGACATGCTCGCCGAACTGTGCCACGGGTACGGCGCGTTGCTGATCATGGATGAGGTGCTCACCGGGTTCCGGGTAACGTCCTCCGGCTGGTACGGCCGGGAAGGCGTCGCTGGCGACCTGACGACGTTCGGGAAAGTCATGGGAGGCGGGCTGCCCGCCGCGGCGTTCGGCGGCCGCGCCGAGATCATGGACAGGCTGGCCCCCAGCGGCCCGGTCTACCAGGCAGGCACGCTCTCGGGTAACCCGCTCGCCACCGCGGCCGGTCTGGCGACGCTGCGGGCATGTACGCCGGAGGTGTACTCCCGGCTTGACGAGGTCGCCGCCATTATCGCCAAGCTGACGGCCGACGCGCTGACCGCCAGTGGGGTCCCCTTCCGGCTCCAGCAGGCCGGCAGCCTTTTCTGTGTCTTCCTCGGCAATGACCGGGCGGTGCGTGACTTCGGCGAGGCCCGTGGCCAGTCCAGTGTGGCCTACGCCGCGTTCTTCCACGCGATGCTCGATGGCGGCGTCTACCTGCCGCCGTCGCCCTACGAAGCCTGGTTCGTGTCCGCGGCCCACGATGACGAGGCAGTGGAGCGGATCGCGGGGGTCCTGCCCGGGGCGGCGCACGCCGCGGCCGTGGCACTCGGCTGACGCCCCGGAACCGCCTCCGCGTGGTTGGCGGCGGCGGCGCTATCATGGGATAGCGCGAGGAGGTGGAGCATGACAGACATGCTGATCCGCGACGTTCCTGACGATGTTATCGCTGCGCTGGACGCGCATGCGGGACGCCTCGGCCTGTCGCGCAGCGAGTACGTACGCCGCCGCCTCGCCCAAGACACGGCGATGTCCGGTTCTCCCGTTAGCGTTCAGGATCTAGCGCGGTTCGCCGACGTCTTCGGCGACCTGGCCGACCCCGACGTCATGGCACAGGCCTGGCGGTGACGTCGTGGCTGATCGACAAGTCCGCGCTGGTGCGCCTGGCCGCCAGCCGGGACGCCACTGAATGGGCCGCCCGGATCGAGCGCGGGCTGGTGCGCATCACGACCGTCACCCGCCTGGAGGTCGGGTACTCGGCCAGATCAGGACCGGACCTGAGGGCTGGGCTGGCGCAGCCGCCACTGTTGTCGATGCCGGTCGAGTACCTGACCCCGGCCATTGAGGACCGGTCCGTAGAGGTCCTGACGCTGCTCGCCGACCGGGGGCGGCACCGGGCCCCCTCCGTACCAGACCTGATCATCGCCGCGACCGCGGAACTCGCCGGGCTTACCGTCCTGCATCTCGGCAAGGACTTCGACGTCATCGCCGAGATCACCGGCCAGCCTGTCGAGCGCCTCACCGGGAGATGATCCAGGACGGCCCCGGTGCCCCCAGACCCTTACCTGCGCGGCCTCGGTTCGCGAGGGTTTTGAGCTTGACCTTGACCTTGTGTTCGTGGTGCCCGCCTGTGTTGCTGGTTTTGCTGGCGGAGCAGGCTAGCCGACGGCGATGCAGATGATCCCGGCGGCGATTGTCGCCGCGGCGGTGAGGCGGCGGGCCAGGCTGCCCTCGCCGAGCAGCCTGCGGCCGAGCAGGACACCGAGCAGGACGCTGACTTCGCGGGCCGGGGCGACCGCGCTGACCGCGGTGAAGCTCAGCGCGATGAGCACCAGGATGTAGGCAAGCGGCGATAGCACGGCCGCGCCGAGAACCTGACGCCGGTAGGTGACCCACACCCGGGCGGTGCGGCCCCTGTCGCGCAGCGCGAACGGGGCGATTATCAGGGCCATCACCGGCAGGGAGGCGTATCCCTGGACCAGCGGCGGGACATTCAGCGTGCTGACCGCGTACTTGTCCCACAGCGTGTACGTCGCGATGAACAGGCCAGTGATCAGGGCGAACATGATCGCCTTGGCCGTCACGGCCGCGGCCGCGGCCGTGTCGGTGGTAGCCCCTGTGCTGGTAGCGGCCGTGCTGGTGATGGCCGTGCTGGTGGTGACCGGCTTGGTGGCGGCCGTGTTGGTGGGGAATGCTCCAGTGGCCGCCGCCACGGTCCGGGGCGCGTCGGTGGCGAGCCCCGGACCGCCGGATGCCGGGATGCCGAGGATGACCAGGCCGCCGACGATAAGCAGGATCCCGGCGATCCCGGCCGGGCCGGGACGCTCGCCGAGCAGGATGATCCCGGCCAGGGCGGCCAGCAAGGCGCCGGTGCCGCGCCCGATCGGGTAGATCAGGGACAGGTCCCCCAGCCGGTAACTGGTCTGCAGGAACAGGAAGTAGCCCACCTGGAGCAGGCCGGTTCCGGCCATGAAGACCCAGGCCAGCGCGCTCAGGTGGGGCGGGCTCGCGATCACGCTCACGGCCACCACTGGGAGGTAGGCCACGGTGGCCGTGGCGGACATCAGCCAGACGAAGGAAGCGGCGCCGGACACGGACGCCTGCTTGCTGAAGAGGTTCCAGCTGGCATGCGCGATGGCGGCGACGAAGATCAGAAGGAGGGCGGTGGCATTCAGGGAGCGGCTCCAGGTTCGGGCCCTCACGGGCACGACGGATAGAGCCCTCGAGGTTTCTGTCCCGTGAGGTGTGGGCTCCCGCCGGCGGCAGTCCTGCCGCTGCCTGGGTGCCTGGCGCCGCTCGGTCCAGACCGCCCGGCCCTGATTGTGGTCGTCGGGAGCAGGCCAGGCGCGGAACCCTAGGCGCAACCACGCGCTACCTGCAGTTTACCTCGCGGCCCACCGCCGTTAGCGGTCGCTGAAGGTGACCGGCCTGTACTGCTCGTGTCGACGGTGAGGTGGAAGACGTCCGGCCGGGCGTAATGGCCCACGGGATCAAATTCGCGCCGCGCCGCAGCCAGGTTCTCGGGGTCGATCTCGGCGAACAGGATCTCCTCGTGGTCGGTCACCGGCCGGCCAGCAGCCGTCCGCCTGGTTCGACGTGTGACCGGCTCGGTGGTACAGCGGTGGTTCGCGCTTCGCAGGGCTTGGGCTAGCCACTGTGGGTGGTGAGGTTGAGCTGGCTGAGGCGCTGGGGGTCAGTGATGCCGTCGATCGTGGCGATCCGCCCGCCGGTGACGGTGCAGGCCATGAGTGAGACTGGCCGCCCTTGGACGGTGATGACCGCTCCAGCGGCCCCGTTGACCAGCACCGGGCGCACCTGCGCGGCGGGCATGGCGGCCAGAAGCGAGTCGGCCAGCAGCGCCGGAAGTTCGCCCTGGAGCCGCCGGCAGCCCCTGCCCGGGTTCTCTTGCGCCATCTACTGGATCCAGCCCAAGGCGGCCAGCACTGCTGGATCAGCGGCTGGCGGCCCTGCTAAAACGGCGCGTTGCCCACGCCGGATCGCGGCAGGCCCTTGCATGCCCCGACCGCCGCCTGGTACGAGGGGGAAGACTGGTTCTCATGTGCCGAGGCCGGGAACGCCCCGTTCCTGCCGGGATCGGGGAATGCTGGGTCGCCGTTGTGGCGCATCGCACGACCTCCCCCGCCGCGGCGGCGCGGTACTCGGCCGCGCCGCGGGTGAGCTCCAGATAGGCCTCCTCCAGCGACGCCCGGTGCGCGGCCACCTCGGAGAACGCCACGCCGCTGCCCGACAGCACGGCCGCGACCCGCTCCGCGGGAAGCCCGGACACCGTCAGCGCCTGCGGCCCGGACGGCGTGACCGCCGCCCCGGCACGGGCCAGGACCGACGCTGCCTGCGGCGCCGCCGTGGTGCGCAGCGTGACCCGCCCGCCGGATGTCGCGGCTAGCAGCTCGGCCGTGCTGGTGTCGGCGATCACCTTTCCGCGGCCGACGATCACCAGGTGATCCGCGGTGTCCTCCAGCTCGCTCATCAGGTGGCTGGACACCAGCACCGAGCGCCCGTCGCGAGCCAGCGACACCAGGAACCCGCGCATCCAGATGATGCCCTCCGGGTCCATGCCATTGAAGGGCTCGTCAAACATCAGCGCCGGCGGGTCGCCCAGCAGCGCCGCCGCGATCCCCAGCCGCTGCCGCATCCCCAGCGAGTAGCCGCCGGCCTTCCGCCGGATCGCCGTCTCCAGGCCGGCCTGCTCGGCCACCCGGTCGACACGCCGGGCGCTCAGCCCCTGGGAATGAGCCAGCCACAGCAGGTGATTGCGCCCGGTGCGGCTGGGCTGCAGCGCAGCGGCGTCCAGCAGCGCCCCGAGGCGAGTCAGCGGACGCTGCAGGCTGCGGTAGGGCCGGCCGCCGACCAGCGCGCGGCCCTCCTCCGGCGCGTCCAGACCGAGGATCACCCGCATCGTGGTCGATTTTCCCGCCCCGTTGGGGCCTGCGAATCCCGTCACCCTGCCGGGCATCACGGCAAAGCTCATCCCGTCCAGCGCCAGCACCGGCCCGAACCGCTTGCGCAGGGCGGTGACCTCGATGGCTGCGTTCACGCACATACTCCTTCGTGTTGCCCGGCGAATCGCCTGCAACCTGGTTGTACGGCAAGGCCGGTCATACGGCCGTCACAGACTCTGTGACGGCCGTATGACCGCCTCCCCATCCGCGCGCACCCCGGTACACGCGACGAGGTGACAGCACAGGGCCCACGCGAGGGCAGGGTCCGTCTTGGAGTAGGCCGGGACCTGGCCCTGGGCCAGAGCGCCGGCGTAATCATGCGGGCGCGGCGAGGATGCGCGGGCCGTCGCCGGTGATGGCGAGGGTGTGTTCGACGTGGGCGGCGCGGCTGCCGACTTGGGGGTGCTCACCGACCCGCGGACCCTACAGCAGTCGCGCTCGTGCTGTTCATTACCGCCGGTGACGTCTCGCTTCTGATGCTCGCCGCCCAGCGCCTGCGCTCCGCCCTGCGCCGCTAGAGCACGGCGGTAAGTAGACGGCGGGGAAGTAGCTAGAGCACGGCGGGGAAGTACTGGTCAATGAACTCGTTGCGGAACTTGCCGGCCGGGTCGGCCCGGCCGAGCGCAGCCCGGAAATCGGCTGACCGTTCGTACCGCGCGTTCACGGCCGGTGCGGGCATCGTGAACAGCTTGCCCCAGTGCGGCCTGGCCCCGAGCGGGGCCAGCCGGTCCTCGATCGCGGTCACGATCGGGGTGACGGCCGCGAAGTCATTGATCCAGGTGAAATGAAAGGCGACGGTGTCCCGCCGGTAGCTCGGGCTCATCCACAGGTCATCGGCCGCTACGGTGCGGATCTCTGAGATTTGCAGGACCGGGGCCATGCGCTCGCCCATGCCGGTCATCGCGTCCAGTGCCTCTGCCGCGACATGGCGCGGCAGCAGGTACTCGGTCTGGATCTCCTCGCCGCTGCTCGGCGTGAAGTCGAGCCGGAAATGCGGGAGCCGCTCGTGCCAAGGGCCGGGTACGCCCAGTTGCTGCGTAGCGTACCCGGTCGGCTCGCCGGGAATCGGGTGCCGCGGCTGGTCGGCCAGCCGCGCGCCCATCCACTGCGGCTCCGGTTTCCAGGAGTCGTGCTCGCCGACCCGGCGCTTGAGCCACAGCATCCTGTGCCGTGGACCGTGCCAGCTGGTGAACACGCTCACGCTGTATGCGCTGGAGAAGATCTCCTCGAAGTGAGCCGTCAGCTGGTCAACGGGCAAGTCGTCGTACACATATTGCTGAAGGTCGAAATCCGGCACGATGTCCAGGGTCAGCTTGGTGACGATGCCGAACGCGCCCAGGCCGACGACGGCCGCGCGGAAGCCAGCGCCGTCGGCGTCCCGGCGCAGCACCATCACCTGACCGTCCGCCATGATCATCTCAATGGCTGCGACGGCGGTCGCAAGATTGCCATTGACGTTCCCGGAACCGTGGGTCCCGGTCGCGCACGCTCCGGCCACCGAGATGTGCGGCAGCGATGCCAGGTTGTGCAGGGCCCAGCCCGCGGCGTGCAGTCGCTCGGCCAATTCCCCGTACCGGATCCCGGCGCTGACGGTGACCGTCGCCTGGCCTGGGTCGATGTCTATGACCGGCGGGAGATCGGCGACCGAGACGAGGATCCCAGCGGTGTCGGCGATGCGGTTGAAAGAGTGCCCGGAGCCCAGGGCCCGCACCTGGTGGCTCCTGGAGATGAGATCCTGGAGTTCGTCCCGGGAGCGCGGCCGGTGCACCCGGTCCGCGCGGTACACCACGTTGCCCGCCCAGTTAGTCGGCCGCTCGGACACCCGGCACCATCCCTCCATGGTCAGCCTGGCAATTCTCGCGCGCCTAGCTCGTGCATGACGATGCGGAGATCAAGCCACCGGTAGGCGGTGCCCTTCAGGCAGCCGTAATAGAGATTGAACCACCCTCGCTGCTGGAGTTCCGCTGGGGCACCGACGTGATCCGGCTGGAGATCGAGAAGCGCGGGTGGCTGCACGCTGACCCTGCTGGACACGATCGACGAGATCGGCAAGGCCGCCCGGGACAGCGCCGGCTGGCACGAGTGCCTCGACCTGCTCGCCTTCCACCTTGACGGCCAGCAGCCGGCCTGGGGGCACGGCGAGCGCTGGGCCCAGGTGCATCCCGGCTATGTCGCGTCCTTCGGCCCTGAGGCATCGGCCATCGGGGCGCCGCCAGGCTTCGAGGCAGCGGCGAGCGATCAGTCCCAGGGGCGTGGTTAACCCCGGCCGTTGGCTCCATTGCCCCTGGTCGTGTTCATGAGACGATCACACCATGGCCGACGCGACGTCGCAGGCGGCCGGCGGCATCCGGCTCAGCCAGCCGTCGGGACGGTGGATCCTGGTTGCCGCCGTGCTGGGGTCGAGCATGGCCATGCTCGACTCCACCGTGGTTAACGTCGCGCTGCCCACGATCGGCCGGAATCTGCACACGTCGCTCGGCGGCCTGCAGTGGACGGTCACCGCGTACACCCTGACGCTGGCCGGCCTGATCCTGCTCGGCGGCTCCCTGGGTGACCGGATGGGCCGCCGCCGCATCTTCGTCACCGGGGTCGTGTGGTTCGCTCTCGCCTCGGCGCTATGCGGGCTGTCCCCCGACATCGGCGTGCTCATCGCGGCGCGGGCGCTGCAGGGAGTGGGGGGAGCGCTGCTGACCCCGGGGTCGCTCGCCATCATCCAGGCCTCGTTCACGAGCGACGACCGGCCGCGGGCGATCGGCGCGTGGTCAGGCCTGGGCGGTGTGGCCGGGGCGGCAGGACCGCTGCTCGGCGGCTGGCTCGTGGGGGCGGTCGGCTGGCGCTGGATCTTCCTGATCAACCTGCCGCTCGCGGCGCTGGTGGTCCTGGTGGCCCTCCGGCATGTACCGGAGACCAGGGATCCTTCCGCGCACGGCAAGTTTGACGTGACGGGCGCCCTGCTGGCCGCGCTGGCCCTGGCCG
>OBLT010001426.1_pt1 | contig 15321 bp, 16 predicted proteins | sample 1518721 | NCBI WGS metagenome assembly OBLT01 (sample SAMEA3539307, study PRJEB22396) | soil metagenome | biome: tundra; feature: field; material: soil | place: USA | collected 2010-05 | depth 0.15 m | reverse complement strand
CAGGAACAACGCAACGGCATTGCGGTCGCCCTTTTCGGCTGACTGGATGAAACCCTTGGGGGAAAAAGCATAGCCTTGCTGTTCGATAGCGGCTTTTTTCGATGCTTCCACATCGTCCCAGGGATTAACCACAGCCGCGCCTTGCTGTTCCTGATCTCGCAATTTTGCGTGCACCAAGCTCAACGAGAAAATTTCGGATGCCAACTCGCTAGGGAACCCATGTCGTGAGCCATCGCGGGTATCCGTCATCAGATCCGTGAAGTAAGCATCAATTTCCTTTGAATGCCACAGGTCAGCGATACGGTTCACCACACGCGGATACTGCTTCTCCAGATTTTTTGGGTAGAGAGCTTCTTTGCCGCCCAGCAGGTGTAACAGTTTTTCGTTCATCGAAAATGGTGTGCGCGTTTATTCCAGCAAATGTTTGACGTGTTCGCGTTCCTCCAGCAGTTCCTGATGGCTCTCCCGCATATGTCTGCGACCAAGCTCGCTGATCGGTAATCCTTGCACGATGTCAAAATGACCGTGTTTGCAAGTGACGGGGAAGCCGTAGATCACGCCTTCTGGAATGTCGTAGCTGCCGTCGGACGGTATGCTCATGGTCACCCAGTCGTTGTGGTGTGAACTGAGCATCCAGTCGTGCATGTGCGCGACCGCGGCGTTCGCGGCACTTGCGGCACTAGACAGGCCGCGTGCTTCGATGACTGCCGCGCCGCGCTTTTGCACGATGGGGATGAATTCGCGTTCCACCCAATCCTGATCCGGCAGGATGTCGCGCACCGGACGGCCGCGAATCTCGGCGTGGTCGAGATCGGGATATTGCGTGCCGGAGTGGTTGCCCCAGATGATCATCTTCTTGATGTCGCGGATCGGCTGGAACAGCTTGAGTGCGATTTGGGCGATGGCGCGGTTGTGGTCGAGGCGCATCATCGCGCTGAAATTGCGCGGGTCGAGATCGGGGGCGTTCTTCATCGCGATCAGCGCGTTGGTGTTGGCGGGATTGCCCACCACCAGTACTTTGACGTGGCGCGCCGCATATTGGTTGAGCAGCTTGCCCTGTTCGGAGAAGATCGCGCCATTGGCTTCGATCAAATCCTTGCGCTCCATGCCCTTGCTGCGTGGACGTGCGCCGATCAACATGGCGACTTCGGTATCCTTGAACGCGACCTTCGGATCATCGGTGATGATGATTTGTTGCAGCAGCGGGAAGGCGCAATCCTCCAGCTCCATCATCACGCCGCGCAACATTTGTTGTGCCTGCGGCACATCCAGCAGTTGCAGGATGATCGGCTGATCGCGCCCAAGCATGTCGCCATTGGCGATACGGAACAGAACAGCGTAGCCGATTTGCCCGGCGGCACCGGTGACGGTGATGCGAATGGGTGCTTTCATGGGGGCCTCCTGTGAGCCAACGATATGCGCATACTAATTCTTTTGAAAGGCCTGTGCACAACGACACCTCTATAAATTCGTTGGTGCGGCGTCGTTGCGTCGCGTGCTCGAGCATTCCTGTGTGCAGCGGTCGTAGCCCGCATAGGGCGGAACGCTTGCGGTTCCGCCGGATGATTTGTTCCGCCGAATGCAACAGCACTTTGAATTGCGGCGGAACGCCTCTGCCGGGTGCCCGGACGAAAGTTTTTCGTAGGGGCTTCCGCCCTACTAAAGTTCATGGCGGGAGCTAAAATGGCACGTCGCCAGCCACGCGCCATGTCACATAAATCGCGCCACCCGCGAAGGCGAATGTCAGTATCGCGAGCAGCAGGCTCTGTATCCGGACTGACAGGTTGGGCAGTGGAACGAGCCAAGCTACAAGGGGAATAGCAGCAAGAATGGGCAGCGCGTACCACGGAAGTTGTGCACTTAGCACGGCCACGCAGCCGGTCAGTCCGGCAATCATCGCGAGCGGTAAAGTGAAGGTGCGTCCGGTCGGGAGCGGCCGGTTGCTGATCATCTGAATCAACAAGTGCGCGGCTGCAGCAGACCCAAGCGCTAAACCGAATTGACCGAGCAAGGCGGACGCGCCGACCAAGGCCGCGCCACCGGTGCCGATGCCCAGCGCGGTGGCTGCGCTGGCAGCGCGTAGCGGTTCCTGGTCCGATAGCTTGTCCATGCCCCATACCAGAATCGCGACATAAGCCGCGCAACCCGTGCCCCACAGCAGTACTACTTGGGGCGCCTGTTGCTGGAGAACACGCTGTACCGTCCAAATGGCGACCGCGCCCCCGAGCACGGGAAGCAGCCAACTAAACCAGCGTGATTGCAATAAAGTGAGCAACAGGGCGAGCAATGCGCTGAGCAATCCCAATAGAACGATTTTTCGCGCGGCGGTGAGCGGCTCGATGGTGAAGTCGCTGGCCAGGTAAACGGTGACGGCAAATCCGGCGATGACGGCTAAGCCGCTCAATTTGATACGCTGGAATAGTTCGGCGGTAATCAGCGCGACCAGGAAAGGGGCCAAGCCGGCTTGTATGGCGGGATGATTGAGCAGTTCTTGCAACTTAACCTCCATTTGATCGTCAAACCGGGGCGAGTTTACCACTAGTGAAGCTACTAGCCATCTGACTGATGAAACAACTAGCCATTCCACTAGGTTGACAAAAGACATCAACCAAGTGGCTGGTTATAGGCTGTCCAAAGCTTTGCATAGCCATTCGGCTAAGTCACCAAAGTACGGTGACATAAGCCGCTGGTTAGCGACAGCCAAGTCATTGGTTATAGCGAAGCAACTCTTGAAATCTGACGATGAACACCCAACGTTCGCAGCGCGAAGTGGCCGGAATGGTAGACTGCGCGGCATGATTTTAACATTGGAGGCGATAAGTTTATGAAGCGGATTTTCCTGTTTATTTTGACCAATTTGGCAGTGGTGTTCGTGATCAACATCACTCTGCGTCTGCTCGGCGTGGATCGCTGGCTGAACGAAACTGGCGGCATCAACTTCAGCGCGCTGCTGGTGATATCCGCCGTGATCGGCTTTGCCGGTTCGCTGGTTTCGCTGGCCATGTCCAAGTGGTCGGCAAAGCGCATGGTCGGCGCGAAGGTCATCGAAAACCCGATTGATCCGACTGAACGCTGGCTGGTTGAAACAGTGCAACGGCATGCGCAAGCTGCTGGTATTGGGATGCCGGAAGTAGCGGTTTACGACGCGCCGGATGTGAATGCTTTTGCCACCGGCTGGAATCGCAACGATGCACTGGTTGCGGTGAGCACCGGCTTGTTGCACAACATGAGCAAGGATGAAGCGGAAGCCGTGTTGGGACATGAGATCAGCCACGTTGCCAATGGCGACATGGTGACCTTGGCCCTGATCCAAGGCGTGGTGAACACCTTCGTGATATTTTTCGCCAAGCTGTTCGGATTCTTCGTGGATCGCGTGTTGCTCAAGAATGATGGCCGGAATGGTCCCGGCATTGGTGCCTTCGTTGCGGAAATAGCGGCGCAACTGGTGCTGGGTGTGCTGGCCAGCGTCATCGTGATGTGGTTCTCGCGCCAGCGTGAATTCCGCGCCGATGCGGGTGGAGCGCATCTGGCTGGACGAGAAAAAATGATCGCGGCACTTGAACGCTTGAAAATCAATCATGAGCAGGCCACCCTGCCGGAAAAAATGGCTGCTTTCGGCATCTCCGGCAGTCACGCTTTCGCAAAAATATTCATGACCCATCCGCCGTTGGATGAGCGTATCGCTGCGTTGCGCAATGGGCAAAGTTAGTTGTCGTCAATGGCTGGTGGCCATATCAATGATTGCTGTGCGCAACTCCTGCTTCAGGACTGCGTCTGCCTGATTTAAGGCGCGCTTGGCCGCGCTTTCCTTGTCCGGGGCGTTGCTCTTGACGGTCCAGCGCCTGGTGCCGCGCACACGGCTGGTGGCCGTCTCCGACAAGGTGACTTCCAGGACGCCGCGCTGCCAGTACCAGCCTTCCTTGAAACCTAGGTCAGCCAGTTCCATCCGTGCCTGCAACACAAAATCCGGATTCTGCCCGGTCTCAATCATGAAACCGGCTTTGGCCAGCGCGCCGGCCACCACCTCCGCCAGGCCGGGAGTGGAATCGGCCGTTACTTGCGATGCTATCCGCACCCGCTTCAGCAATTCGTCCAGATCGCTTTGGAGTTTCGCGCTGTTCCATTGCGATTCCAGTCCGCGACCGGTAATGTCCACCACTTGCAGACTCTTCTGCAATGTGTCGCGCTCCTGTTGCGTTTCCAGTGCATTGTTGGCTGCAGCAATTTTCAGGAACAGGTCGCTGTTTTTGCGGGACTGCTCGATATGGTTGCCGGTGGCCTCATCCAGCTGGCTGATCTGCTGGCGCAGGCTGGCTGCGGCCTGTAATCGCGGCAGGATTGCCAGCACATGATAGTTTTTCGTGGCGGGGTCTTGCCACAGCTCCGCGATCTGTATCCCGTGGATAATCTGGTCGGTGTGCGTGGTGATGTGGCGGGAAGCCTGGCTCTCATACTCTCCCGGCCCGGCGGGGCTGGTCTTGAATTTCTGCACATCCTCGCTGTCCGCCGTCACTGCAACCTGGAATATTTTGGACAGGTCGGCGCGGGCGCGATCCTTGGCTTCTTCCTGCGTAGCAGCGTGGCCCCTGCCTATCAAATATTGCGAACTCTTGTAATTGGCGCTATCACCGGCGATCCAATCGGGCTGGGCGGGCTGCCGGCTGGCGCAGCCGGGCAGGAGTGAGAGCATGAGTGTAAAAATGGCAAAGGCAGAGAGTTTCATTTTCATCTCCTTGTGGTGGGATTATCGGATACCCAATGCTGGGTCAGATACGTCTTGTGTTTGTTGCTGATGACTACGCCCGGATATTCCAGTGTTGCGATGACTTGTTCGCCCGCTCCCAGTAAATCAACCGTGACGGTGTAACTGCCGGGGGAGAGGGAAAGCCGCGCAAGCTGGACGTTTTCGGGCAGTGTCAGCCAGCTGCGGGTGTCGGCGCGCTCGGTGGCCACTGCCGCCACCCGCACGAGAAAGGAACCGAGCAATTCTACCGCAGGGTCGTTGTTCCTGTTGTTTCCGGCGCGATCCACGGACTCCTGTATCGCCCCCTTGGCCACCGCGCGGGCGATGGAACGCGCCGTTATGGCCGGCATGCGGGAGTCCAGGCTCGCCCTGGCAATGGCATCGATGTTTTCCATCATCTGGGTAGAGGCATGTTTGCCGGAGACGCTGACGCGAGCGCTCAGCACTTTGTTGGGGCGGGATTCGTAGTAAGGCAGCGCGATGTTCACGACCACGGGCGGGGCGAACGTGACTTGCTTATGTGGCTTGGTGGCATTCATCGCGACCGAGGGCGGCGGAGCTATTGCACCGACGACTTTTTCGCGCTTGATGGGGGCCAAGCCGTTGTTCAGGACGAAGACCAGTTCGCCTCCCTGCTCCGGTGCGCTGTTCTCTTCCTGCGGAAGGTCCATGCCGAATTCCTTACTGTATTGGGTGGCCTCGTCCGCCAGCCCCTCCCGCTGCGCCAGCCGCAGCAGGTCATGCTTGAGCATGTCTGGCATGGCCATCCCATAGTTGACCTGATACTTCTTGTAGGCCTCATAGGCCTTGCGATAGGCGATCATGGCATCACTCCATTCACCCATTTCCTCGTAGATCAGGCCGGTGAGGTAACGGGACAGGGCATCTTCGGTGAACTTGTCCCCCGGAATTTTTTCCCCGATCTCACGCAGCTTGATGTCCACCTGCAGCGCTTCAACCCGCGCCTCATTGGGTTGCCCGAGTTCCAGGTAATTGAGCGCCATGTAGAGGTGTACCAAAACCTGTTCATAGTCATCCCCGGCGTAACTGACGGTTGCATCATTGACGACAAATGACAGCGTATTTTCGCTAACACTGGCGGCGTAGAGCCGCTCCATTTCCGCCTTGGCCGCTTCCAGCGCCTGGTTGGAGCCGGAAAAATCGCGCTTCATGCGCAGCACCATGCCTTTGTTGAGAAGATACAACACCCGGTCGGTTTTGGAGCGGGATTGTTTCTCAATATCCCGCAAGGCGGCATCGTATTGCCGGGCTGAAAGATTGCGCTCAATGACCCCGAAAGACTCGCTGTAGGTGGCGCATCCCGTCACTAATACGAAAGTCCCGAGCAACAGCGCAATGCGGCACGTCGCTATCAATTGCCCCGCCTTCAACTAGAAACTCAGGTTGCTGCGCTCCACCAGTTTCTTGATCTTTTTCTGGCCGACCCAGACCTTGCGGTTGTCCGCCAGGCTGATCAATGTCAGATCCACCTGGTAGTAGCGCAATTGTGTTTTACCTTCGGCATCAATGATGGTATTGATGGTTCCCTTCAACATGAAGTCGGCGCCTTTCTCCTGTCCCATCGCTTTGCGCGTGGCCTCGCTGGCGTTGAGGTCCTGATCCTTGCGCTCCCCGCGGATTTCCTGGCGTTCCGTGGAGGAGGCGACGAATTGCACCTTGTCGGAATTGATCAAGGACCGCTCCATGTCGGAGACAAAGGTGTTGACGTTGATGTGCTCGTGGCTCAGGTTGCTCACCTCACCCACGATCACTGCCGGCTGGCGGTTTTGGGTGTGGGTGAATTCGCCAAGCCAAGTGCGGTCCAGCACGTCCTTGATCATCTCTTCCGACACCTGCTGCGAGTCGGTGTCGTTCCAGGCGCCGCTCAAATCTTTCACTTCACTTGCTTCCATGCGCGTTACCGAGGTGGAGCAGCCGGCGGCGGCCAACGCCAGGGCCAGTGCCATCAATACGCTCAGGCTGTTTTTGGGTAGTGTCGAGCGCATTATTTTTTCTCCCTTGCGACACGGTCAAAAATGTTATCGCCGCTGGTTTCAATGTAACGTTTCAAGTCATCGTTCATGTCCTGTGTTCCGGCCAGCGTGCTTTTCACATGTTTCATATCCAGTTCGACGATGGAATAAATGATGTTGGTTTTGGGATCGCGCCAGCTGCCGATGATTTTGGCACCGGCCAGGTTGACCTTGGTAAGGGCCTTGATCTGGCGCGTGACAGCTTCCTCGGTAGTATTAGCACCGCCAGCCTTGGCGGAAGACATGTAGTCGTTGGAAACCACGTCCATGTAGGACGACAAGACCCGCGCCACTTCAGCACGCGCCCGGTCATCGGCAACGGATTTTTGCAGCGCCATATCCCCCATCGGAGAGGCCGAACCTACGCCGTGAAACAGGCGGCCATCCTTGTCGTTGAGTATATTGGTACCTTCGTTGACCCAATCTGGTGCGCCCTTGAGACCCAGGTCGCTTTCTACTTTGGTAGTGCTGGAACAGGCTGAGATGGCAAACACAAACAGTGCCATGGATAAAAGTTTTGTAATGAGATGGGATTTTTTCATGATTTTCTCCTGATGGTTAGGGAAAACAATTTGAAAGCTATTGCGACGGAAAGATGCAGGACGGCCGACGGAACCATCATAAGTGAAATGAAAAGTTGATGCAATGCGGAGTTCGTCACTATCCTCAAGGGCGGTTTGGCGGCGGCGGGATTCCTGGCGCAGGGTTCTGACAAGGCAGACTTCGTGTTGGTCGGCAAGCTGACCTTGGATGACGCGAATCGCCAAAACAACTGGTATTGGATGCGCGGTACGGTCGAAGTGTCCTTGGTGGAGAAGGAGTCGGGCCGCGTGCGTGGCAGCAGAACGTGGCCGATCAAGGCTTCGGCACGGGATGTCAAGACCGCGCGTTCGCGAGTGCTGATTGAAGCCGAGAAGTTGCTCAAGCAGGATCTGCGGTCAGCGATCATTGAGTTTGCGTCCGGTTAAGCTACGATGCCGCTCGCTCTTACGCCAGTGAGACAGGTTCTGCTGGTAAGTGTTTGGCGACAATCGCGTTGTGACCAGTTCGTGACAATCACCTTGGCCGGTTGATGGAATGTTCAACCGGCGTGGATGAAGTTTGTCGTGACGGCTACTGGGGTGCGGTCGGAGATGGATTATCCGTAGTCGTCGAGGGTGTATTTGTTGCCGGGGAGGGCTGCGGTTGTGCAGTATCGCTGCTCTCTTCGTCATCGTATCGTTGGCGCGGCGGGTTGCCTTCATACACTTGGCTTAGACGACGAAGCAAGTAAGCATCACGAACAAATTCGTAGGGATCTATCATCGCCTCATTCAAAACTTTTTCTTGATCCAGGAGTTCGGCACGCCAGCTGATCCCCCTGGTTAGGTAAGCTTGGTTACGTGTGCGCATGTCTTTCAGCTGGTACATCGGGCTTGGGTAGCCGTCAACATACAATCCAACGCTGTCACGCAGCGTGCTGGGTCCTAATATTGGCAAGACGAGGTAGGGGCCGTTGCCAACTCCCCACTTACCCAGGGTTAAGCCAAAATCTTCATTATGTTTTTTTAAGTCGCCAATTGATGCAACGTCAATTAACCCGAAAACGCCGACTGTGGAATTCACGAAGAAACGCATCCCGTCAGAAAAACCTTGCACCAGCTTAAGTTGAAGCAAATCGTTGGCGGTGACGACGACATCATCCAGATTGGAAAAGAAATTCGTTACCATAATTCTGCCAACCGTCGGCATTACCGCTTTGTATCCCCGTGCGACGGGCTTGATAACAGCTTTATCGACGCTATCGTTGAATTTATATATGCCGCGGTTAATTGGTTCCAGCGGGTCGGCCGGGTTGTGCGCATGGGTCGAGGCGCAACCTGTCAAAGCGATGGCAGTGAGTACAATAAGAGTGCGTATGGCGTTCATTGTTTTTTTTGCTGCAGTGAATTCGCTGCGATTATATGAGTGAGGGGCTGGTTTGCGCAAAACAAGTTATAAGCGTTGGGTGGGCAGAGCCAGTTCGCCAATATGGAAACTGAATTTTCCGCTGTTGCGTTCGGCAAAGTAATATTCAAGGCTGAAGCGCACCGGGCGAAACGCGATTTCATCCCACGGTATTTCAGCTTCGCTGAATAGTTTGACTTCCAGGCTTTCCGGCCCCGGGCCAAAATCCAGATCGAGCAGTTTGGCGCGGAACAGCAGATGCACCTGATTGATATAGGGCAGGCTGTACATCGAATACAAGTCACCGATCGCAATGCGCGCATTGGCTTCTTCCAGCGTTTCGCGTGTGGCCGCCTCGGCGGTGGTTTCGCCGTTTTCCATGAAGCCGGCGGGCAGTGTCCATAGTCCGTGGCGAGGTTCGATGGCGCGGCGGCACAGCAGGATTTTGTCCTGCCATTCCGGAATGGCACCGACAATCAGTTTGGGATTCTGGTAATGCACCTCGCCGCAGCCGGTACACACGTGGCGCGCGCGGTTGTCATCCGGCGGGATCTGCAGTTCGACCGGGGCACCGCACAGGCTGCAATATTTCATGGGACCTCATCTCGGAAGGTTGGCGCTAAACAAAATAATTTTCAGATACGCTACTGCGATTTTTCGCTGCCCTTGTTTGCCGGTGAGGCGGCTCGGGGGAAGTTCTTGTTCAGCACGCGCTGCGCATCGTCGCGCAGTTCCTTTATGCCCAAGACGTCATAGCCTTGCACCAGTATCAGCAGCGCATCGTGTATCGCGGGCGTATTCGGATATTGCGTCAACACTTCCTTGGCGCGGTTCACCGCAGCGATGTCCGCGCCGCGGCGCAGGTAGTATCTGGCGACATGGATTTCATATTTTGCCAGTGCATCGAGCAGATACTGCATGCGCAATCTGGAATCGGGCGCGTACCTGCTGGAGGGGAAGCGCGTTACCAAATCCTTAAAGGCGGAAAACGAATCTTGCGCCGCTTTCGGGTCGCGCTCGGTGGGATCTTGCCCGCTCGCTATACCGAACAAACCGATATCGGCATTGAAGTTGGCCAAACCCTTCACATAGTAGACATAGTCCACATGCGGGTTGTTCGGGTATTGCTTGATGAAGCGATCGGCGGCGGAAATGGCGGATTCCGGCTCATTCTGCCGGTAATAGGCGTAAGCGATCTCGATCTGTGCCTGCTGCGCGTAACGCCCGTATGGATAATGCGATTGCAGGGATTCAAACTGTTTGATGGCTTCCTCATAGCTGTTCTCATTGAGGTTTTTCTTGGCATCGTTATACATTACTTCGGCAGAAGCAGTTTTTGCCGAGCTATCGGCATCAGGCTTCGATCCAAACAAACCGCAGGCGGTTAACGTAAGTAACAGGAATACGGCTAAACTATGGCGCATGACAAATCCAGAAAATAATTTGCGCAATTATAACACCCGCAGGGTGCGAGAACCTCTGCGAGGCAAAGGTAGGCAATCCACTACGCGACAAATCGCGTGTGCCAAAGGTAGGCAATCCGCTATTCAGCAAGCTGAATGCGGAATTGATACTGGAGTTGACACTAACGCAAACCCGCGCGTTTCCGACGCGCAGCATTTAATCGTTCCCGATGATTACGCCGGACTGCGCTTGGATCAGGCATTGGTTAAATTTTTTCCCGAGTATTCGCGCAGTCGTTTACAAGAATGGATTACTCAGCAACAAGTCAAAGTGGATGGTGAATTTGCCACGACCAAGCAAAAAGTCTGGGGCGGCGAAAAATTGGAAGTGCTTCCGCAAACCCATCCTGCCGAACAGCCGTATCAGGCCGAAGACATCGCGCTAGCCATCGTTTACGAAGACGATGCCTTGTTGGTGATCAACAAACCGGTCGGACTGGTGGTGCATCCGGGTAGCGGCAACTGGGAAGGCACATTGCTCAACGCCCTGCTGCATTACGCACCGCAATTGGCAGATGTGCCACGCGCCGGCATCGTGCATAGGCTGGACAAAGACACCAGCGGCTTGTTGGTGGTGGCCAAAACCCTGATTGCGCAAACCGCATTGGTGCGCCAGTTGGGGGCGCGCAGCGTGCAGCGTGAATACCTGGCCCTGGTGCATGGTGAGCTGACGCGTGCCGGCAAGGTGGATGCGCCGATAGGCCGGCATCCCACCCAGCGCGTCAAGATGGCCGTGGTGGAAAGCGGCAAACCTGCGGTCACCCACTACCAAATCGAGGAAAAATTCCCGAGCTGCACGCTGCTGCGCTGCCGTTTGGAAACCGGCCGCACCCACCAGATACGCGTACATCTGGCGAGTATCGGCCATCCCCTGGTGGGCGATAGCGTGTATCTCAAAGGCCCGCAAAAATGCGTGTCGCAACTGCGCGCTTTATTAACCGGCTTCCCGCGTCAGGCCTTGCACGCCACGCGTCTCGCGCTGGAACATCCGGTCAGTGGCGAGAGGATGGAATGGCATGTGCCGCTGCCGCAAGACATGCAGCAACTGTTACAACAAATTCGCAAAGCCATTTCCCCTCTCCCTCAGGCGGGAGAGGGGTAGGGGAGAGGGCTTATGAACATCCTCAATCATTTAATCATTCCTGACTGGCCCGCTCCCGCCAATGTCAAAGCCCTGCAAACCACGCGCAAAGGTGGCATCAGTAGCACACCTTATGACAGTCTCAATCTCGGCGACCATGTCGGCGATGCGCCGCTGGCGGTGGCGCGCAACCGCGTGTTGCTCAACACGCTGCTGCCCAGTGAACCGGTGTGGCTGGAACAGGCACACGGCACGCTGGTCGCGGATGCCGACCATGCAAGTTGTCTGCCGCAGGCCGATGCCTGCATCGCGCGGCACCGCGCGGCGGTGTGCGTGGTGATGACTGCCGATTGCCTGCCGGTATTGTTGTGCGATAAACAGGGCAGCGTGGTCGGTGCGGCACACGCAGGCTGGAAGGGTTTGGCGGCGGGTGTCATCGAAGCCACCGTGCAGGCGATGAACATTGCGCCGCAAAACCTGATGGCGTGGCTTGGTCCCGCCATCAGTCAGGATGCCTTCGAAATCGGTGATGAGGTGCGTGCCGCGTTTATTGCCGCGCAGCTGCAAGCCGTAGCGGCATTCATTCCCGGCCAGCATGGCAAATGGCTGGCCGACATCTACGCACTGGCTCGCTTGCGCCTGAACGCATTGGGCATCACGCAAATTTACGGTGGCGACTACTGTACTTACCGCGAGCGCGAACGTTTTTTTTCCTACCGCCGCGATGGTGCGACCGGACGCATGGGAACGTTCATCTGGCTGGATTGATCGGTAGTGTCAATTCCAATGTCAATTCTAATGTCAATTCCGTATTCAGCTTGCTGAATAGCGGATTGCCTGCCTGCGGTATGTCGTGCAGCGGCTTCATTAAAAGCAGGCAAATTGCTATTTGGTTTGCTGAATGCCAAGTTGGCGCGCCTGCCTTTGGTATAATCCGCGCCTTATTTATTTCTGAAAAATTCTCATGAGCGTTTTGCTGTGGATCATCTTCGTCAGCATTTTTGGAGGCGTGTTGAGCGTGTCGTGTGCCGCGCTGTTCGCCTTGAACGCGCGCGCGCATTGGGTGAACTCGCTGGTCAGTTACGCGATCGGAGCGTTGTTGGGTGCGGCATTTCTCGAGATATTGCCTGAAGCACTCAAATTGAGTGCTAGCGTTTCAGTAGTCAGCGGCGCGGTGTTGGCGGGCATATTGTTATTTTTCACGCTGGAAAAATTACTGTTGTGGCGCCATTGCCACAGTGATCATTGCGAAGCGCATGATCCCGTTGAGCCCAATGCGCATGGGCGCAGCGGCACCATGATCATGGTTGGCAATACTTTTCACAACTTCGTCGATGGCATCATCATCGCCGCCGCATTTTTGGCCGATGTGCATCTGGGTATCGTCACCGCACTGGCGATCATCGCGCATGAAATCCCCCAGGAGGTCGGCGACTTCATGATTTTGCTGCATTCCGGTTATACCAAGGCGCAGGCTTTGCTGTTTAATCTGGCATCCAGCCTGGCCACATTGTTGGGCGGCGTGCTGGCTTATTACGCTTTGAGGTCCATGCAAAGTGTCGTCCCGGTTTTATTGGCTTTGGCGGCGGCGAGCATGATTTACGTGGCGGTTGCCGACCTGATTCCCGGATTGCACAAACGTACCACATTGCGCGACACGCTGGAGCAAGTCGTGCTGATTGCGTTGGGCATTTCTTCGATAGTATTGGTCCAACTCCTTGTGTCCGAATAAGCAATGAAAGTTTGTGATGAGTAAAACCAATCACCTTCCCAAAGTCGGCTTCGTCTCGCTCGGTTGTCCGAAAGCGACTGTGGATTCGGAACACATCCTCACCCGCTTGCGCGCCGAGGGGTATCTGATTTCCGGCAGTTTTCAGGATGCCGATCTGGTGGTGGTGAACACTTGCGGCTTCATCAATAGCGCGGTGGAAGAGTCGCTGGATGCGATCGGTGAGGCGCTGGCGAAAAACGGCAAGGTGATCGTCACCGGCTGTCTCGGTGCGAAGGGCGATGTGGTGAAACAGGCGCATCCAAAAGTGCTCGCCGTTACCGGCCCGCACGCCACCGATGAAGTGATGGCGGCGGTACATCAACATTTGCCCAAGCCGCATGATCCCTATATGGACTTGGTGCCTGCACAGGGAATCCGCCTCACGCCGAAACATTACGCTTACGTGAAAATTTCCGAAGGCTGCAACCATCGCTGCACCTTCTGCATCATCCCCAGTCTGCGCGGCGATCTGGTCAGCCGTCCGGTCGGCGATGTGATGCAGGAAGCGCAGAATCTGGTCAACGCGGGTGTCAAGGAATTGCTGGTGATTTCGCAGGACACCAGTGCCTACGGCGTGGACGTGAAATACCGCACCGGCTTCTGGGGCGGCAAGCCGCTCAAGAGCCGCATGACCGAGCTGGCAGCGGCGATGGGAGAACTTGGCGCGTGGGTGCGCCTGCACTACGTGTACCCCTATCCGCATGTGGACGAGGTGATTCCGCTGATGGCGCAAGGGAAAATTCTACCGTATCTGGATATACCGTTTCAGCACGCCAACCAGCGCATCCTGAAATTAATGAAGCGTCCGGCCAGCAGCGAGAATGTGCTGGCGCGTATCAAACAATGGCGCGAGATTTGCCCCGACCTCACGCTGCGCAGCACCTTCATCGTCGGCTTCCCCGGCGAGACCGAGGAAGAATTCGAGGAGTTGCTGGATTTCCTGGTGGAAGCGCAGCTGGATCGCGTCGGTGCGTTCGCCTACTCGCCGGTGGATGGCGCGGTGGCTAATGCTTTGCTCGATCACATTCCGCCCGAAGTGCAGCAAGAACGTCTTGCGCGGCTGATGCTGCTGCAGGAAGAAATCAGCGAACAGCGCCTCAAGCGCAAAATCGGCAAGACGATGACGGTGCTGGTGGATGAAGTAGACGAAGAAGGCGCGATTGCGCGCAGCTCCTCGGACGCACCGGAAATCGACGGCGTGGTGTACATCGAAAACGGCCAGCAACTAAATGCAGGTGATTTTGTTGAGGTGAAAATTACCGATTCTGATGCCCACGATCTGTGGGCGGAGATCGCCTAGCCGCATTTTCCTCGCCGACTTGCGGGGGGTAGGGGAGAGAGGTTAACTACTGCTTGGCTGGAAGCCCTGCGTCATCTGCCTTGCCGCCGGGGTGATCGTCATTCGGCGGAGGCATACCTTCCCGATCGCCCATGTCGTGTTTGAATTGCTGACGTTCTTCCGGTGACATGTTTTTGAAGTGTTCCCGCATTTCCTTGCGGCGTTCCTCGCGTTCTTCCGGCGGCATGCTCTTCCAATGTTCTTGCATCCTGTTACGCATTTGCTCGCGCTCTTCGGGGGACATTTTCTCCCAGTGTTCGCGCATTTCCTTGCGGCGTTCCATGCGTTGTTCGGGAGTCATATTGTCCCTTTCCTTGCGCATTTCTTCGTGAAGCTTGCGGCGTTCTTCAGGGGACATGTTTTTTATGTCCTCGCGAAATTGTTCGCGCATCATACGACGGTCTTCCGGAGACATTTTTTCAAATTGCGCATGCATCTCCTTGCGTTGTTCGGCGCGTTGCTCAGGGGACAGGCTTCGCATCTCCTGGTATATCAATTTGCGTTCCTGGGTGCGCTGTTCCGGCGTCATGGATTTCATGCGCTCGATGCGTTCCTGAATGGTGAGTTTGTGTTCCCCGTTAGCGCCCGGACCGGCCGCGGATGGAGTGTCCCTTATGGGTGAGATATCGGCAGCCATGGCGTTCAGGCTAAACAATGCGACGATGCCGGCAGCAATAAGCGCTTTCAAAATGTTGTTCATGAATTCTCTCCTAAAATGTTTAACGCCTTGCTTGGCATTGGGAGCATAGTAAAATTGGACTGTAAGCAAAGTGTTTTTGCCAGAGCCCAAGATGTAAATATTTGTTTCAATTTCTCAACCCTTCCCAACCTCCTCTGCCTTCTGTGTATCATATCGCCATGACAAATTTACAACGCATTTTAATTGTTGACGACGATGCGCGCTTGCGTGAGTTGTTGTTGCGCTATTTGTCCGAGCAGGGCTTTGAGGTCAAGGCGGTTGGCG
>OBLT010001425.1_pt1 | contig 15322 bp, 16 predicted proteins | sample 1518721 | NCBI WGS metagenome assembly OBLT01 (sample SAMEA3539307, study PRJEB22396) | soil metagenome | biome: tundra; feature: field; material: soil | place: USA | collected 2010-05 | depth 0.15 m | reverse complement strand
ACCTGCTGATTACGAACCAGCAGACCCATTCAAGGGCAAAGGGACCTCGCGAAGAATCAACCCGATGCACTCCGAGGGCGCGCTAAGAAACCGTGTCAAGTACTTTGAGCTTCTACTATTGGTGGGTTGAGAAACCACCGTGCGCCGCGTGCGTTACCGGGGAGCAGCGCTTGGTGACTCCGGGTCGGGGCTGCACCAGAGGACGATGAATGCTACTTTTCCTGAAGTCTCTGGTGTGAGATGATCCGTTCATCATGCTGCGCCAATTTCAATTCCACGATGCCGGAACGGGCGGAAAGATGCCTCACGACCGGAACATCCGTGGGCAATGGTGGGCAATGCGGCACGGATTCCTGGTCAAAGTGGTAACCCAGGCAACGAAGAATCTGCAACTTACAGGTTCAATTGATCCTTTCAGCGTCCGAATCCCTGTCTCTCCGCCAGACATCCGGCCGCTCCGGTCACGCGTTCTTCTCCGGCTTCATCACCGCCACGTAGCTCAAGTTACGGTAGAGCTGATTGTGGTCGAGACCGAAGCCGATGACGAAGCGGTCGGGAATCTCGAAACAGCGGAACTCCACGGGGATCTGGACGAGCCTGCGGGAATTGCGGTCCAGGAAAGTGCACACGGCCAGCGAGTTGGGGCCGCGGCTGGAGAGCGTTTGCAGAAGGTAGCGCAGCGTCAGTCCGGTATCCACGATATCCTCCACCAACAGCACATCTTCGTTTTCGATGCCATCGTCCAGATCCTTGGCGATGCGCACGATGCCCGGCGCGCTGGATTTGTTCGAGAAGGTGGAGATGGCCAGAAAATCGATCTTTACCGGAATCTGAATGTGGCGCGCCAGCGCGGTGAGAAAGAACACCGAGCCCTTGAGCACACCCACCAGCTTGAGCGTCTTGCCCCGGTAGCGCTCGCTGATTTCCACGGCCACCTCCTGGATGCGCTGCGCAATCTGCTCTTCGGTGAACAGGATGCGTTCGATACCCGGCGGGTCCTTGCTCATGGCTTCGCGGCTCATCGCTTCGCGCTCATACCTTTGCTCATACTTTGGCGGGCCGCTCCGCCAGGCCGTACTTGAAGATCAGGTTTTCGAAATCCTTCTGATAGAAGATCTGCACGGTCAGGTGCGGATACAGCTCCCGCAGCAGCCGGATCTTGCGGTTCTTGCGCGTCACCAGCGACTGTTTCATGGTGGTGAGTTCCACGTACAGATCGAACTCCGGCAAATAGAAATCGGGCGTGAACGATTCGGAAATGCGTCCCTCCGCATCCCACTGTACCGGAAAATTGCGCGGCTCGTACTCCCAGGCGATGCGGTAGAAATCCAGCAGGTTGGCGAAAACCTGCTCGCTCTGATGGGCGAAGTTCTTGCCGGGCAGCCGCACCACGCCGGGCGGCACGATGCCATGCCGTGCCAGGCGCAGGCGGATCTGAAACTGGATCTGCGCCTCGGCCGCCGCCGACAGAAAGCCGCGCTCCTTCAGGCCCAGCGCGCGCACGGAACCCTGAATCATCTCCACCATCTGCTCGGAGTCCATGGACTCGGCGTTCAGGATCAGATCGAACCAGTGAGGCAGCGCCGTGGCCCTGCCCGACATGTTCTTGTACTGGGCGCGCTGCCCGGCATCCAACTCGCGCAACAGTTGGCGGACCGCAGTGCGCTCGAGCCGGCGGTCCAGCATGAGATTGCCGATGCGCACGGAATCCGGCGCGACGATATGCACGCGCAAAGTGCCGGGGAACTGGCGCGAAAGCATCTCGGCGCCCGCCGCGCAGTATACCATGTGGTGAACGGTCGCCAACCGCGCCAGGATGGACGCCACCAGATCGGGGCGGGCCTTCCGCGGCACCTCGGCGTCCGCGCCAAATTCGTGTTCGATGAGCGAGTGAATCCGCGATTCATTGACCAACTCGAACCCGAGGCGGTGCGCGGAGAGGCGCGCCACTTCTTCGAACCGGCAACCGGGCTGTCCGGAAACGGCGATCAACGCCATGTCATTAGCTCATGATATCAAGAGCGGGTCCTGGAGGACCCGCGCAACTGGAGGTCTGCCCCACTGAAACGCCGCCACGTTGTAACATCGACCGTTGGCGCTTCGCGTTGTTGGATCGTTCACCTATGAACAAATCGATCGGATTGGCCCTATTTCTCGCCATGGCGCTGTTGTTCTTCATCGCCAATCGCGGCGCCAACCAGGGCTTCTTCCAGGGCGATGAGTTGGACAGCCTGAGTTGGACGCCCCAGATTCCGGCTGCCGACTTCGCCAAGGATCTCGTCAACCCGGTCTACAACGCCCGGAATTTCCGGCCCGTGGGCCACCTCTACTTCCGGATCGTGAGCGGCGCCTTCGGTCTCGATTTTCGGCATTACCTTCTGCCTCTCCATCTCCTCCACCTGCTCAATGTCTGGCTGCTGTGGCTGGTTTTGCGCAATGTGGGGGCCTCCCCTTTCGCGGCCAGCGCCGGCGCTCTGTTCTTCGCGTTTCACATGGCCGTTTTCGACGTGTACTGGAAACCCATGTACGTCTTCGATCTGTTCTGCGCCGCCTTTTGCCTGCTCAGTTTCCTGTTCTGGATCAAACGCCGCTGGGTGCTGTCGTTCCTGGCCTTTTGGCTGGCGTATAAATCGAAGGAGTTGGCCGTGATGCTGCCGGCCGTGCTGGCATGCTACGAGATCTGGTTCGGCAAGCGCCAGTGGCGGCCACTGATCCCGTTCTTTCTGGTGTCGCTGTCATTCGGGCTGCAAGGCATCTTCAGGAACCCCAACCAGGATAACGACTACGCCTTCCGTTTCACGCCCGCCGCGGTGGCCGCCAGCGCGAAGTTCTACGCGGCCGAGCTGTTCGGGATTCCCTTCGCGGGCTTCGCGCTACTGGCGCTTCCCGCCGTCAGACGCGATCGCCGGCTATGGCTCGGCGTGGCGGCCACCATGCTGTTTTTCGTGCCGTTGGTCTTTCTGCCGGGACGTCTCTTTAGCGCGTATTGGTACGTACCGTTGATCGGGGTGGCCATGGCCCTATCCTCTCTGGCGGATGCCCGCTATGGTGTATTGGCCGCCGTATTCCTCGCGGCATGGCTGCCCTGGAGCTACCTCGATCTGCGCGACTACCGCCGCCAAAAGCTGGCCGAGGATGCCGACAGTCGCGACTACGTTGCGCAGTTGCGCGCCTCCGCCGCTTTGTTCCAGGGCATTCCGATATTCCTCTATCACGGCCTGCCGCCCGCGTTTCCTCCCTGGGGAGCGGCGGGCGCATTGCGCTATTTGCTGCCGGACATGAACGTAAAGATGTATCCAATGGAAGATCCCGCGGCGAAGGTACTGGAACAAGGTCCCGCCGTCGCCACGCTCGTCTGGACGCAGGCGAACCGCAAGCTTTGGATTGTAGTCCATAATCCGCACACGCTGGATACGACTTACATTATGAACAACGAGCTGACGCCGGTTTGGCAATTGACGGATGGCTGGTTTGGACTCGAAGAGGGCTTTCGCTGGGCCGCGCCGCACGCCACGGCCCGTTTGTACCGCGCGCCACGGGCCACGCAGTTCGAGGTGGTTTTGAACATAGGCCCCCAACTGCTCGCAGCGCTTGGGCACACCGATTTCAGCGCGCGGTTGAACGGTGTGCCGCTGGGGACCGCCCACTTGACGGAGTTGGGCATCCGCACCGTGCGCTGGCCGCTGCCGCCCGGCCCTCCCGGAACCGTCGAGGCCGAGTTTCAGGCCGATCCGCCATATCACGCTCCGGGTAACGACCCGCGCACGCTGGGCGCCGCGGTTGTGTCTTTCGGATTCCTGCCTTCGGGCCGGTGAAAAGACCGGGGCTAGGGGCTGGGGCCTAGGGTTGGAGGCTGAAAGCTGATAGCTGAAAGCTGATAGTTGAAAGCTCCATGTTACAATCTGGAGGCAAACCTCTTCTCTAAGGAAGCCCTGCATGGCACATGACAACGATGTCACCCGCCGCGACTTTGTGAAGGCGGCCAGCGCCGTTTCGGCCGTCGCCGCCGCCCTGCCCGCCGCCCAAGGCGCGCCTTTCATTCAAAAAGTGCACGCCGCCAACGACCAGGTGCAGTACGGCTTTATCGGAACCGGAAGCCGCGGCACGTACCTGCTCAAGCATCTCCACGAAACCGACGCGGGCCGCTGCGTGGCCGTGTGCGACAACTGGGACGTCAACCTGAAGAAGGGCGTGGAAACCGCGGGCAACAATCCGGCGGCGTACAAGGACTACCGCGAGCTGCTGGCGCGCAAAGACATCGACGCCGTGCTGATCGCCGTGCCGCTGTACGAGCACTTTCCGATCACCAAAGACAGCCTGCAGGCCGGCAAGCACGTCTTCTGCGAGAAGAGCCTGGTGCACAAGTCCGAAGAAGTGCACGCGCTGCGCGCGCTGGTGGCCGAGCACCCCAAACAAGTGCTGCAGGTGGGCCTGCAGCGGCGCTACAGCCAGTTCTACCAGACCGCCAAGCAGATGATCGACCAGGGCGTGCTCGGCAACGTCACGCACATCCGCGGCCAATGGCATCGCAACTCGAGCCAGCGGCGTCCGGTGCCGGATCCCTCGCTGGAGCGCAAGATCAACTGGCGCATGTACCGCGAGTACGCCGGCGGCAACACCGCCGAGTTGGCCTCGCACCAGATCGATGTGGCCGATTGGATGTTCGGCTCGCCGCCCGAATACGTGATCGGCGTGGGCGGCATCGATACGTTTAAAGACGGCCGCGACGTCTACGATAACATCCAATTGATCTACGTTTACCCCAACGGACGCAAGCTGCTGTACAGTTCCATCAGCACCAGCTCGCACCTGGACCTGCTGCAGGCGCAGCGCCAGGAGTTCGGCGAAGTGATCATGGGCACCGCCGGCGCCATTGAGATTACCATCGGCGACGATAACCATCCGGCGACGGCGCTCTGGTATCGCGAACCCAAACCGGTGTCGGCTCCGGACGTAAAGAAGGCCACGGACAAGAAGGAGGTTTTCCAGGCCGGCGCCACCATGACCACGGCGGCGGCTTCCCGCGGAATTCCGCTGCTGCTGCCGAAGGACTCGCAGGCTGCCAGCGACTCCTTCCTGTCGCGCGAAGCGAAATTCGCGCGGCGCTGGCTCTACAGCAAAGGCATCATGGCGCCGGAGGAGGACCGCAACCCGGTGACGGTGGAGCTCGAGGACTTCTTCCTGTGCTGCAAGGATCCGGCGAACCACAAGCCGAAGTCGAACCTGGAGCTTGGGCTGAACGATTCCACCGCCGTGATCCTTTCCAACCTGGCGATGGACGAGCATCGCCGCGTGGACTTCAGCGAGATGCAGACGCTGGGGTTGGGCGGGGCGAAGAAGAAGGTATAGGAAGTCAGGAGTCAGAAGGCAGGAGTCAGGAGGAAGCACTCCACGTCATGTGCGTGACTGGCAGGCCATGTGTGCGGCAGTAATCCGCATAAAGGCCGCCATAACTCGCCGTGCTGTAATCCGATTCCGCAAACCCCAACCGCCGCGCACTGCGGTCGATCCAGCCGGGTGCGCCTTCCAGTTCCAGATACACGCCGATGGGCGTCTCGTCGAGTGTGGCGACGCCCGCTTCGCCGGGACGGCGGTATTCCGTGCGGAACTTCTCGTATCGAAACGTGGGGACGAAATCCAGGCGGGCCAGCATCTCACTCAGCCTGCGCGGATCGGACACCTCGACTTCCAGTTCTTCGCGGTCCTTGTACTTGCCGGCGACCTCTGTACCTTTGTAAGTCAGAATACCCAGTGGGCCTGCCTCGCGGACGCGCAACAAGCTTCCCTTGCGGCTTAGCGCGCCACGCGCGGTGTCGAAGAGTGTATTCGCTTCGAAGACCCGGCGTTTGGATACGTGGAATCCGGCGGCGCGCAGCAGACGGCGCCCGGCGGCGGCGTCCCTCAGCGCCAGCTTGATCTCGATCTCGCGCGGCGCACTGGAGCGCGTTATAGCTTCCTCCCCACAATCGCGTAATCCAGGCCGCCGAAGAACGCCTCGCGGAAATCCTCCGGCAGCCCGGCCAAGGCGGGCATGGATTCAATAGCCGGCGAGAGCCGGTGCACCTCGATTCCGCCCAGCCCGTACTCTTCCATGTAGAACGACAGCAAGGCGTGCGGCACCGGGCGGGCGTGCGTCGGGTCGAGATAGAAGTGACTGGCGAAAATGGCCAGGCACTCGGGATTGGGCGTTTCAATCGCCAGCACGCCGTCGCGCTCAAGCCGCGATGCCGCTAGCCGGATCATATCCGGCAGGCGTTCGGGCGGCAGATGCTCCACTACCTGCGCACTGAAAATACCGTCCAGCGATGCTTCCGGCAAATCCGCGAGATGGGTGTACAGGTCGGCGGCATCCGCCTGCAAACCTTTTCGGCGGCACACCTCCACGGATTCCCGGCTCAAGTCGATGCCACGCGCCGGGACGCCGGCTTCGCGCATCAGCTCCAGAAACTCGCCGCGCCCGCAGCCGATATCCAGCACCTCGCGCCGCCCGGTGAAGTACGGCAAGTAGAACCGTTGACCTTTCTTGACGTAGTCTTCCGAGCCGCGGAAGCGCTCGGCGAAACGCGCGTAGTCGAATTCGGGTTGCGCCGGGGAGGGCCCTTGCGGTAGCGGTGAAGCCGGCGCGGTGGCGGCGGGCGGGCTCGTCGCGGCGCGCTGCCGGATCAACCGCAGCTCCGAATGGATCAGATGATCGTAGTCCTTCCGGACACGTTCCAGGTCCGCCCACAGGCGCTTCTGGATATCCACCCCGCTGCGCTCCACCGCCGCTGTGAAGTCGGCATGCTGCAACTTGATTTGATCCCGGAAGAAGCTCTCGTTCTGCCCCGAACGATGCTGGAACGCGGCATTGAGTTCGGCCAGCCCGCGCAGCAACTTCGTTTCGTTGACCACCAGCTTGTGTTCCCATTCCTGCCGCCAGTCCACCCAATGCGAGCGGATGTCTTTCAGCTCGCGGACTTCGTCCTGAATCTGCCCCATCGCGGCCAGCGTGCGGCGGGTCTCTTCGAGCGACTCCAGCGTGGCCTCGACGCAAGCCATCACGTTGCGATTGAACTCCACCTGCTCGCGCACATGCCAGTCGAGCGCGCGCGCGATGGCCTTCTTCGCCTGTTGCGCCAGCCAGTTCAGCGGGCCGCCGGCGCGCGGATTCACGGTGCCGATGGCGGCCACCTTGGCTTCGGCGGCATCGCGCGCGTGCAGCAGCGGCATCAGGTCGGGTAAGGGCAGCGCCGCAGCCGTCGCGGCCTCCGGATGGCGCGCGCGCACGCGGTCGCGAACCTCCTGCAGAATGGCCGTCAATTCATCGGTGTCCACGTTGCTTGCTCCATGGCTTGATCCACGCGGCCGTGATCTTGGATTGCAGTCCGCCGCGCGGCGTGAATTCGCCGGTGACCGTGGCGCTTACGGGCTTGGCGGCCGCCACTACGTCGCGCAGGAACCGGTTCACCACGTTCTCGTAGAAGATACCCAGATTGCGATAAGCGAGCAGATACATCTTCAGCGATTTCAGCTCCAGGCATTTCTTGTCCGGCACGTAGCGCAGCGTCAGTTTGCCAAAATCCGGCAGCCCGGTTTTGGGGCATACTGAGGTGAACTCCGGAATCGCGATCTCGATCTCGTAATCGGGAAACTGGTTGGGCCAGGTCTCGATTCCGGGCAGGACGGCATCGATTCCGGCCGCGGCGTGTTCGTCGGTATAAGCTCGCTTCATGCTCGCATCATGGTTCGGTTGCGGCGACCGGCAGGGCGAGTGGCTGTACGACGGTCTTGGCCAGCAGGTCCAGGAACATGCCGACGTCCGCCACCACCCCCACGGCTTGCCCCGTGCCGCGATCGCTCACCTTGGTGGCCACCGCGGGGTTGATATCCACGCACACGATCTTCACCCAGCTTGGCAGCATGTTGCCGGTGGCGATGGAATGCAGCATGGACCCCAGGCACAACACCAGTCCCGCGCCCTTAAGCTGCTCGGCGTAGGCGTCCTGGGCGGCGTTCATGTCGGTGATGGTATCGGGCAGCGGACCATCGTCGCGCAGGCTGCCGGCCAGCACGAAAGGCACGTTGGCGCGCACGCACTCGTAGAGGATGCCGCTCCGCAGGCGTCCGGCGGCCACCGCCTGGCGCACGCCGCCCGCATGATAGATGGCGTTGATGGCGCGCATGTGATTGCGGTGGCCGTGCTCTTCCTGGCGTCCATCGGAGAGCCGCACACCCAGCGAGGTGCCGAACAGCGCGGCCTCCGCGTCGTGCACGCCCAGGGCGTTGCCGCTGAGCAGCGCGTGTACGAAGCCACCCTGGATCAGCGTCGCGAGGCCATGCACGCCGCCGGTGTGCACTACCACAGGGCCGGCCACCACGATCACCTTCAGCTTCTGCTGCAACGTCTGCCGGATCAGGGCCGCGGTCTGCCGTACGGCCGTCTCCACCTGCCGCTCCGACGAGATGCCGTTGGACATGAAGGCGAACGCCAGCCGGTCGCGCTCCTTCGACTCGGGCGCCACGCGGATGCCGCGCATCCCCACCACCACGCGGTCGCCCGCCCGGATGTCGCGCAGGCGGCGGCACCAGGCGCGGCCGTCCGCGACCACGATCAGGGCATCCATGCGCTGGTTTTCCACTTCGATCCACTGCTGCTCGAGACGCACGAAGGTGCGGTGATTGGTGGAGGAGTAGAAATCTTCCGGCGCGCAGCAGTCGCGTTCGACCGCGCGCAGCGCGGCGTCGCCCGAATCCACCGCCGAGCAGCCCAGTTCCAGCAGGTCTTCGAGCAGATGCGCCATCAACTCGCTGGAGGGCGCTTCCACCTTCAGGCGCAGGTAGGATGGCTCGCTGTTGGTGCGGCCGATGCGAAACTGTTCCACCTCGAAGCGGCCGTGATGCTCCACCACCTTGTCGAAGATGTTCTCCATCACGTGGGAGTCGATCAGGTGGCCTTGCGCTTCGACAACTTCCTGTAGATGCATAAAAGATTTATTGTAGACTGTGGGCCGCGCGTTCCGCTGCCCAGGAGGTTCCCATGAGTTACCGGCAATACTGTTTACTGGCGCTGGCGGCCGTGGCGCCCGCGCTTGCCCAGCCCAGCGTAGATCAGATCCTGGAGAAGTACCGGCAGGCTCTCGGCGGACAAGCCGCCTACGAGAAGGTTACCACGCGCGCCATGAAGGGCACGGTCGAGATCCCGGACGACAACGTGACCGGCGCGGCGCAGGTAGTGGCCAAGGCGCCCGGCAGCTTCCGCCTGACGATGGACATTCCCGGCTATGGCGTGGTCGAGACGGTGCTGGACGGCGACAACGGCTGGGAAAAGAATCCCGATTCGGGCACGCATGCCATGAGCAAGACGGACCTGGCGGTTGCCCAGCGCGACCACCATTTCTACCGCGAAGTGCGGCTCAAGGAACTGTATCCAAAGATGGAGACGGCCGGGGCGGACAAGGTGGACGGGCGCGCCGTTTACGTGGTCGAGGCCACGCCCGCCGGCGGTCCCCCGGAGAAGCTTTACTTCGATGCGGAGAACGGCCTGCTGCTGAAGCGCGACTTCGAGCGCGTCACGCTGGAGGATGGCATCGTGCAGTACGAAATGCTGTTGCGGGATTACCGCGACGTGGACGGACTGAAGTTGCCCTTCACCATCGAGCAACGCGCGCCGGATAACACGATGATCTTCAAGTTCGCCGAGATCAAGAACAACGCGCCGCTCTCAGATACGGCCTTCGCCAAACCGGAAAAATAGAACCCATGCCAAAATTCACGCACCGGGTGCGGGTGGCATTCCCTGACACGGACGCTTCCGGACGAATTCACTTCACCGCCATGCTGCGCTATTTCGAGGCCGCGGAGATCGAGTTTCTGCGATCGCTGGGATACTGTTATCGCGACGCGCCGGACGTGGGATTTCCGCGCGTGCGGGTGGAATGCGAGTATCGGTCGGCGGTGGGCTTCGACGACGAACTGGACATCGCCGTGTCGGTGAAGCGGGTCGGCACGTCTTCGTACACGCTGGAGTTCGCCGCGCTGAAGGATCACGTCATCGCCGCCAACGGTTCGATTGTGGTGGTATGCGTGGGACGGCCGGGGCGGGCGCAGGCGTTGCCGGAGAGGTTGAAAGAGGCGCTGCGGACGCACGCTCAAGAGTGCAATGGGGCTTAGTTTCGCAAATAGAGGCGATTTTGCAAAAATCGTGGGGCGGCCAATCTTGGCCGCAGCCGCCTTTTTAGGCGGCCAGAGCCGGCTGAAAGCCGGCTGCGGGCAGGATTGCCCGCCCCACAAGAGCGTGCGCCACAATTCACAAAGGAATCTCGCATGACTGTGTTGGCGGCTATTCTTGGAACCATTGTCCTGCTGATCATCCTGTGGGATGGCTTCGAGGTGATCATCCTGCCGCGGCGCGTGGCGCGGCGCTTGCGGCTGAGCCGGCTCTTCTATCTGTCCACCTGGACGGTGTGGTCGTGGCTGGCGCGGCGGGTGCGCTCCAGCAAACGCCGCGAGCGCTATCTCAGCTTCTACGGACCGCTCTCTCTGCTGTTCCTGATCGTGGTGTGGGCCACCGGGATGATCCTGGCCTTCGCCATGGTGCAGTGGTCGGTGGGGCCGCCCAATATGAGCTTCTCCGAAAGCATCTACCTGAGCGGCACCACGTTCATCACCCTGGGAATGGGAGTGCCGCACACGCGCGCGGCGCGCGCGGTGCTCATGCTGGAAGCCGGCACCGGCTTCGGTTTTCTGGCATTGGTGATCAGCTATCTGCCGGTACTGTACCAGTCGTTTGCGAAGCGGGAGACCAGTATCTTGCTGCTGGACGCGCGGGCCGGATCGCCTCCCACGGCCGCGGAGCTTCTCCGGCGGTACGCGACGGGCCACGGTTTGGCGGCCATCGATGAACTGCTGCGGGAGTGGGAGATCTGGTCGGCGGACCTGCTGGAGACCTACATTTCGTATCCGGTGCTGGCGTACTTCCGCTCGCAGCACGATAACCAATCGTGGCTGGCGGCGCTCACCACCATACTGGATGTTTGCGCGGTGGCGATCGCGGGCATCGACGGCCTGGCGCCCTGGCAGGCGCGGCTGACCTTCGCCATGGCGCGGCACACGGTGGTGGATCTCGCCCAGATTGTGAATGCGCCGCCGCGAGCGCCGGAACCGGATCGCCTGCCCGCGGAGGCGTTGAAGCAATTCAAAGCGGGGCTGGCAGCGGCCGGGATCGCGCCATCGAACGCCGCGGAGTTCGACGCCAAGCTGGCGCAGGCGCGGCGCCTTTACGAGCCTTACGTGTTTGCGTTGGCCGAGCGGTTCATCTTGAGCCCGGCCACCTGGATGCGCGTCTCCAACACGTTCGACAACTGGCGCACCAGCGCTTGGGAGCGCAGTTCCAGCGGCTTGGCGCAGTCGCTGTTCGACGATGGCGGCGACGTGCATACGTAATGGAACTTCGGGTACGAGAAGGTATTTGACAAATGGCGTGGGCGCGTTATTATTTGAGTTACTCCCCCGATAGACGATCCCTGAAAACCTGTGATGCTCGACACCGTCATCCTCCATACCGAACTGCCCGGAATCGAAAAGCACGCGCAAGGCAAAGTGCGCGACGTCTATCAAGTGGACGGACGATTGCTTATCGTCGCCACCGACCGCATTTCGGCGTTCGACTACATCCTGCCCACCGGCATACCGGACAAAGGCAGGGTCCTCACGCAACTTTCCATTTTCTGGTTCGATTTCCTGCGCGAAGTGACGCCCACGCATTTCCTCACGGCGAATGTGGACGAGTATCCAGCGGCGTTGCGGCAATTTCGCGAGCAACTCAAAGGCCGCTCCATGCTGGTGAAGCGCGCGCAAATGGTGGAGATCGAATGCGTGGCGCGCGGCTATCTGGCGGGCTCCGGCTGGAAGGAGTATAAGGCGCAGGGCACCGTCTGCGGCATTCCGCTGCCCGCCGGACTGCGCGAGAGCGACCGCTTGCCCGCGCCAATCTTCACGCCATCCACGAAGGCGCAGAGCGGCCACGACGAGAATATCTCGTTCGAAACGATGTGCTCGCTGATGGGCGCGGAGATGGGCGCGCGATTGCGGGATCTCACGCTGCGGATTTACTCGCGGGCGGCGGCCTACGCGGAGACCAAGGGCGTGATCATCGCCGATACGAAATTTGAGTTTGGTTTCGTGGACGGCGAGCTCGTTCTGGGCGATGAAGTGCTGACGCCGGATTCGTCGCGGTTCTGGCCCGCGGAAAGCTACCGGCCCGGAGGCCCGCAGTTTTCATACGATAAGCAGTACGTGCGCGACTACCTGGAATCCATCCAGTGGAACAAGAAGCCGCCGGCTCCGCCGCTGCCGGACGATGTTGCCGGCAAGACCAGCGAGAAGTACCGGCAGGCCTACCGTGTTCTGACGGGCAAGGAGCTATGAACTGGCTGGACGTCGTATTGCTCCTCGTGCTGGCGGGATCGGTGGTGACCAGTTTCTCCACGGGCCTGGCGCGTGAAGTAGTGGGGCTGGTTTCCATGATCGCGGCGCTGGTGCTGGCCATCTGGTTCTATGGCACGGCGGGGTCGTTTCTGCAGCCGTTTGTCAGGTCGCCGGGTGTTTCTAATTTTTGCGGCTTCCTGATTGTGTTTTGCGGCGTGCTGATCCTGGGGGCGATTGTGGGCCGCGTGCTGGGGCGGTTGATGAAGGTCGCGGGGCTGTCGTTCGTGGACCGGCTGCTGGGCGCGGGTTTCGGAGTGGTGCGGGGGTTGCTGATATCCATCGCCCTGGTGCTGGCGCTGCTGGCGTTCACGCCGGGCAGGTCTCCGCCGAATGCGGTGGTGCACTCAAAGGTTGCGCCGTACGTGATTGACGCGGCGCGGGTCTGCGCCGCGATGGCGCCGCATGAGTTGAAGGATGGATTCCGGAAGAGCTACGAGCAGGTGAAGACGATTTGGGGCAACGCTCTGAAAAAGGGCATTCGGGGATTGCCGGATGCGGGAAAGGCATGAGATGAAAGAGAAGTTCGAAGCGCTGGTGGAGCATCTGGTCGGCCACGGCTTTTTTCTCGAAGAGGTAGTGGAACTACTGGAGAGGACCCTGATCGAAAGGACGCTGGAGCGTACGGGCGGCAACCGCTCGGCCGCCAGCAAGCTGCTGGGGATTCATCGCAACACGCTGCAACGGAAGATGGCGGAGTACAAGCTGGGCACGCACAAGGCGCGGCGCAAACCCGTGCGTGTGGAGTCCCGCGCGCGCCGGAAGGCCGCCACGGCGTAATGGATCTGATCGTCTTCGATCTGGACGGCACGCTGATCGATTCCAAGCTCGACCTGGCGCATGCCGCCAATGCCGCGCGCAGCCACATGGGCATGCCGCCGATCGAGAACGAGCGCGTCTACTCTTACGTGGGCAACGGCGCGCCGGTGCTGATTCGCCGCGTGCTGGGCGCGGAGGCCACCGAAGCGCAGGTGCAGGAAGCGCTGGAGTTCTTCCTGGAGTATTATCGCGATCACATGCTGGACCACACGGTGCTTTACCCCGGCGTGCGGGAAGCGCTCGACAGGCTGCGGGATGCGGGAGTGCGGATGGCCGTGCTGACCAACAAGCCGGTGAGGATCAGCCGGGCCATCGTGGACGGGCTGGGGATCGGCGGACATTTCCGGCAGGTCTATGGCGGCAACAGTTTCGATTTCAAGAAGCCGCACCCCATCGGGGTCGAGACGCTCATGCAGGAATGCGGTGCCTCACGGGAGCGCACCATGATGGTGGGGGACAGTTCGGTGGACATCCAGACGGCGCGCAACGCGCACGTGCAATCCTGCGGCGTGACTTACGGGTTTCAGCCCGAGACACTCCGGACAGTGCCGCCGGATCTGCTGGTGGATCGCATGGAGGATCTGGCGGAGTGGGTGATCGGGCGGGCGGGGCCGGCTTGAGCCGCTCGCCGAAGCGGGTCCTGGAGGACCCGCGCAGACCTGGAGGTCTGCCCCACTGAAGCTATTTCTGCGAATAGGTCACACTGACGGTGGTCCCCTTTTGGCCGGTCCCGACGGTCACCAATACGGTGCGCTTGTTGGCCGCATCGTCGGCCGAAACCAGGCCGCCTGAGGATCCGCCGCTTTCGCTCGTGGTGGTCGCGTTAATGCGGAATCCGGTCTGCTTCAATCCCCGTTCATAAAACGCGACTACGTCTTTGGGAGTGTCCTGTGTCTGAAATTGGAAGCTGGCCGAAGTGCCCTCTTTACTGTTCACGCTGAAGGTGCTCGCCGGCTTGGAATTCGGATACGCCGGAATCCACGCCGGCAACGCCGCCTGGTTGGCCCCGATGGTCAGCGACTCGGAGCCGGACTTCATTTGCAGGCTGCCGCTGTCGCCGTTGCCGTGCGCCTCCAGGGTCACGGCATCCTTGCCATCCTCGCGGAAGATGAGCTTCCCCCGCTTCATTTCATCGAAGTTCACGGTCATGGTCTTTCCCGTGGACTTCTGACGGATCGTAATCAGGCCGCGCTGGTCGTCGGTCGAAACCACCTCGAGGTCCGGATTGGTCGCGGCGAGCAGTTTCGCCGTGGCCAGCCCCGGATTGTTCCGCATCAATTCCGGATCGAGCCCCGCTTGTTTGGCTTTGTGGACCAGGAAAAGGCCGCCGCCGACCACGGCGATGCCGAACAGCACAAACAGTCCGAGCACGGCCACCAGTATCCAAACGAGCGGGCTGGTTTTCCGCGGGGTAGCGGGCGCAGCATTGGGCGCAGAATGGACAGGGCTGGCCGGCGGCGCGCCCGCAGCCGGAGGCGCATCGCTGGCTTTGGCACGAGTTCCACAGGCGGTGCAAAAATCCCCGCTCATTTGCGCTCCGCAATTCTGACAGAAGGGCATACTTCCTCCGTTCCAGTTCACTCTAGCATGGGCGGGTCTGGAGGACGAATCGTCGTATAATCATGCCATGAGCGTCAAGGTTCAAATTACGCTGCCCGACGATCTAGCTAGCGCTGGCGCTGAACGACGCGGCCTCCCGCGAGAAGCTGTCTCTTGCCCAATTCATCCGCGAAACGATGCAGATCCGCCTGTGTCGGCAGAGACCCGCAAGTGGCGGCGACCCATTCGCGTCGATCACCAACTTGGTTGATGCTCCCGACACGAACCTTGCGTAGAGCGTCGATGAGATCCTCTCCAAATGACCGCGTTTGTCGATACCAGCTTCTACATCGCTCGCATCATGCCACGCGATCAGCGGCATGGGAGGCATTGCGCGCCCGCGGATTCTTTTCCGTCGCAATCGGCTTTCTGTGCGACGCCCATCTCAGTCAGGACGTTTCGATCATCTATCCGGATGCTGTGCTCGAATCCGATGGATGGG
>OBLT010001424.1_pt1 | contig 15335 bp, 15 predicted proteins | sample 1518721 | NCBI WGS metagenome assembly OBLT01 (sample SAMEA3539307, study PRJEB22396) | soil metagenome | biome: tundra; feature: field; material: soil | place: USA | collected 2010-05 | depth 0.15 m | reverse complement strand
TCGCGCCAGTCGTCCGGCAGGGGGTCGCGCGCGAGAATGCTCTCCAGGCTGCCGGGACATCCGTCTGGGCGACCGTGACGAAGGCAGCCGTAGTTTCCCAAAAGCCACTTCAAGGCCAAGTCGGCCCGGACTAGTAAGCACTGCGGCGTTCTGCGCGGTTCGGCTCGACGCGAAGGACGAGAACGTCTCGGATTTGTAAGAGTTCCGGTGCTTTGGGCGACTATCTATAGTAGTGGAGAATCGCGACCGCCTTTACGACGACACAATCGCCACCTATGGCGCGGCTCTCCAGCGTCTAGCGAAAGGATACGAAGCAGATCCAGATTTAAGGAAAGATCTTCTTCAGCAGATCTATATAGCAATCTGGAGGAGTTTCGCCTCTTACGAGGGACTCTGTAGCTTGCGGACTTGGGTATACCGGGTGGCTCACAACGCGGCGGCCACCCATGTGCTTCGAGGGCGGCGAAACTCGTCCAGATGGGTGAGCCTCGAAGCCCTCGAGATGGAGCCGGGATTTACCGACGGTGAGGCGGAGGCTGATCGCGCTCATTCGCTCACGAAGCTCCTCCGTCTGATCGCCAATCTGAAGCCACTGGATCGGCAGGCATTTCTTCTTCATCTGGAAGGGGAAACCGCCCCGTCGATTGCTGAGATCACCGGGCTGTCCGCGCCGAACGTCGCCACGAAGCTTCACCGAATCCGAAAGCTACTGATCGAACGCTTCAACGAAGGAGCCGGGCATGATCCCCGACCAAGATAACAAAGACTGGCAGGCGCTATGGAAAGCGCAAGAAGGAGAGGTAACGGCAATGAAGTCTGAAGTGGTATGCGCGAAAGCGCGAGCCCTCGAACGGAAGATGAAGATCGAGTTTTGGGGAGTGCCTCTGCTGCTCACTCTCTTCGCCGCAAAAGCGGCATTCAATTTCGTTCAGTTCCCCGAACCGTGGATTCGAGCCGGATGGGGGTGGGGAGTCGTCACATTCATTTACGCGGCTGCGCGTTGGGTGCACTTCGGAATGCCGGGTCGGCTTCACCACGCGACAGGATCGGAGAATTGTGCCGACTTTCTCCGCGCCGAGCTCAATAAGAAACGGACACGCATCCTAGAGATGCGTTGGATTCTACTCCTCTTATTCCCTGGATTCGTCGCGAGCTGGTGGGGAGGGGGCCCTGTGGCCGTCGCAAAACGTCTTAGTATCGAGTGGCCCGCGCTTCTCCACTTCCAAGAGTCGCCTGGACCGTTGATTGGATTTGCCCTCTTGCTAGCCTTTATCTGGGTCAAGTTTGGGTCAGAAGCGTCTGCGATCCAGAGCGAAATCGAAGCGCTGTCCAGGTAACGTTTTATTATCCACTGCCTTGATGCGATGACTGGCAACGAAGGTGGCTACTCCTGCCTTGTCGCCCAGCGTTTACCTTCACGGTGCGAAGGCGGCCAGATTACCGGATCAGGGCTGTGAAACGGGAATGTGGGAAACTGGCCCGAGACGGCGTTCCGCAAAGCGATAGCCGTTGATGAATCCGCCAGGAATCCTGTGGGTGGTTGCCGGGGCATCCCAGGCCAGAAGTCCCGAATTCGGGGCATCTAGCGCCGGGATACTGCTCTGTGCGCTGCAACGCCGGCTTCGGTCCGAGTCCGGAAGGCGCGCTGAAACGCGCGAATCGCCACGTGTTTGCGCTACCATTGCACCGCGGTTCACCACGGAAACCACCGCGCATCAGCGTGCACCAGCGTACCTCGCCCCGCCCCTGCCGTTGCGGGACGGCCACAGTTACACATATACTGTGTAAATGAAGAACATCACCCTCAGCGTAGACGAGGACGTGCTGGCCGCCGTGCGCCGCCATGCCGCCGAACACGACCGCACCGTCAATGCCTTGGTCCGCGACTACCTGACGAATCTGGCCGCTCACGAGGACCGGGCAAATCGCGCCCGGGCGCGATTGCGGCAATTGAGCGTGCAATCTAAAGGGCGGCTTGGAAAGAAAACGTGGTCCCGGGGAGATTTGCATGACCGCTAAGGTCTTTTTCGATACGAACGTCCTCGTGTACGCGGCTGTAGGAACCGGCGGAGACGAACCCAAGCGGCGGCGCGCACTCGATCTGATCGAATCGGAGGACTTTGGCACCTCGGCTCAAGTTCTGCAGGAGTTCTATGTGACGGTGGTAAGAAAGGCGTCGCGCCCGCTCTCCGCCGTACAAGCCATGGAATGGATTGAGCAATGGACGGCGTTTCCGTGCAAGACCGTTGACCATCAATTGGTACGTATCGCTATCGAGCGGTCCGAGCGATACTCGATTTCCTATTGGGACGCGGCCATTTTGGCGGCCGCCGAAGCGCTGGGGGCTCCCACGGTCTATTCCGAAGACCTGAACGATGGACAGCGATACGGGCAGGTGCGAGTTATTAATCCTTTCCGTTGACTCGTCCTTTGTACGTGCTACTCCCACGGGTTCACGCCGGCAGGCGCAGCCGGGCAATGCAGCCGGGCGCCTCGGCCCGATTCTCCAGGGTGAGGGCGCCGGCGTGGCCTTCGGCGATTTGCCGGCTCAGCACGAGGCCGATGCCCGATCCTCCCGGCTTGGTCGTGAAGAACGGGACGAACAGATTGGCCGTTCCGGAAAGGCCCGGGCCGTCGTCGGTCACCCAGATCTCGACCATGGCGCCGTCGCGGCGCCAGCCCGCCCGAACCGCGCCGTGCGTGGCCAACGACGCGTCGGCCGCGTTCCGAAAGAGGTTGATCAGCGCCTGCTCGATCTGGTCCGGGTCGCCCTGGATGGTGACGGGCGGGCCCGCCTCCACCTGAACCGGGATGCGCGTTTCGAAGCTGGCGGCGCGGCTCACACACTCGGCGACGCCCAGCGGCTGCGGCTGCGGACGCGGCAGCTTCGCCAGGCGCGCATACGCGCCGATGAAACGGCTGAGGCTCTCCGAGCGCGACGTGATGACGTTCAGCCCTCGCCGCATGTCGTCGCGCCAGTCGTCCGGCAGGGGGTCGCGCGCGAGAATGCTCTCCAGGCTGCCGGCGATGGATTTGATGGGGGTCAGCGAGTTGTTCAGCTCGTGGCCGAGCACGCGAACCAGGCGCTGCCAGGCCTGCAATTCCTGCTCGCTCAAGGCCTGGGTCAAATCGGAGACTACCAATAGCTCGAGCGGCAGGCCCTTCTCGCGGATGCGGGTGCGCCGCACGCCCCAGCGACCCGCGCCGCCGGGGAATACGCCCTGGAAGGTGCCATGCGGCGGACCTTCGAGGCACCCCGCCAGGCGCAATTCCGCGGCCGTTTGTCCCAGCAGGCGATCGGAGGGGGCGGCCAGCAGCCGTTCGCCGGCGCGGTTCACCAGGCGAAGGCGCTGGCGCTCGTCGAAGGCCAGCACGGCCACGTCGATCTCGCGCATCACGGTGCGCAGCAGGGTGGTGGCTTCCATGGCGCCGAGGCGCTGCTCGCGCAGGGCGCCGCCCAGAGTATTCACCTCCCGCATGACCTCGCCCAGGGCGTCGTCGGGGCGGGGAGAACGGCCGCGAACGGAGAAATCGCCCTCCCGCAGCGCAGCCAGCAGGTTGGAGAGGGTTTGCAGGGGAAACACCACCCGCTCCCGCGCCGCCATGGCGAACCCCATCCACGCGCCCACAATCAGGATGGTGAGCGTCCACTTCGTTGGGGAGGTGAAATCGCCGGCCCAGAGGATCGCCACGGCGGTCGCGGACCCCGGGAGTCCGCACAGAATGGCCAGCAGGACCACACGGCCTTCGTGGCTGAGGCGGGCGGGCTTGCGCCCCCCGGCCCCCGTTCCCGGGCTCCCGGCCCCTGTTTTCATAGTCCGTATCTTTGCAGACGGCGGTACAGGGCGCTACGGCTCAGGCCGAGCGCGTCGGCGGCGTGGCTGACGTTGCCGTTGAAGCGCGCCAGGGCCTTCTTGATGAGCAAGGCTTCCACGTCTTCCAGGCTCATCTCTTCGAGGCGAGGCGGACCCTCGCGGCCGGCGCGGAGTCCGAGGTCGGCGGCCCGGATCGCATCGCCCTGCGCCATCAACGCGGCGCGCTCCACGGCGTGGTCCAGTTCGCGCACGTTGCCCGGCCAGGGGTGCTCCAGCAGAGCTTTCATGGCCCCCTCATCGAAGCCGGTGATGGACTTGCGGTAGCGCTCCGCGTGCTGGCTCAGGAAGTGCGCCGCCAGAAACGGGATGTCCTCGCGGCGGTCGCGCAGGGGAGGCAGGCGAAGCTCGATGGTGTTCAGCCGGAACAGCAAATCCTGGCGGAAGCGGCCCTCCGCCACTTCAGTGTGCAGGTCGGCGTTGGTGGCGGAGAAAACGCGGACGTCCACGCGCCGGGTTTTCGAGGAACCCACGCGCTCGAATTCTCCGGTCTCGATGGTTCGCAGCAGCTTGGCCTGAAGTCCCCGCGAAATGTTGGCGATCTCATCCAGAAACAGGGTGCCACCGTCGGCCATCTCGAAGCGGCCGACGCGGTCGGACTTGGCGTCCGTGAAGGCGCCCTTGACGTGTCCGAAGAGCTCGCTTTCGAAGACGCCTTCGGCCAGCCCGCCGGTGTTCACCGTAACCAGCGGCCGCGCGCCGCGCAGCGAAACGGAATGCAGAGTCTGCGCCACGAGTCCCTTGCCGGTTCCGTTCTCGCCGGTGAGGAGCACGTTGGCGTCGGAGGGCCCGACGCGTGAAATCACGTCGAGCACCGGCCGCATGGAGGCCGCATGCGCGATCAGCCGCGGAAACCGCTCGGCGCGTAGAGCGCGGTTCTCGGCCTCCAGCCGCTGGCCATTCCGCAGCGCCCGGCCCAGCTCGATCTGGGTTTTGAGAATCGCCGAGAGGCGCGCATTGTCCCATGGCTTCTGAATGAAGTCGCGGGCGCCGCTGCGCATCGCCTCGACGGCCAGTTCCACCGAGCCCCATGCCGTCATGACGACCACCGGCACGGTGGAATCGAGCGCCTGGATGCGGTTCAGCAAATCGAGACCCTCCTGGCCGGAGGTGGTATCGCGGGCGTAGTTGAGGTCCATCAGGACGACGTCGAAATCGCGCGACTCCAGGGCGTCGATCACGGCCGCCGGCGAGGTGGCCGCTTCGGACCGATAGCCTTCGCCCTTCACCAGAAAACGGAGCGCTTCCAGAACGTCGGCTTGGTCGTCCGCAATCAGGATCGACGGCGTGCGCGAATCGGAGGGTTTCATCAAACCTCTATTGGTACCGCAAAACCAATCCGAAAGGGCACTCCGGGCGCCAAAGGCATCTATCGAAAAAATAAGGTCTTATCCGGCGGCCGGCAAGCGCCGGAGTGTCCGTTTACGGGACTGGCGGAACAGGCGGGCAATGCGCTAATGCGCCGAGTACTGCGGCTGCGGCGGGTTGAGCGTGATCTCCACGGTCTTCTGTTCCTCTTTGATCTCAAGGATCTGGCCGTATGTCTGGTACCCCTGGGCACTCACCAGGAAGCGGATCTTGCCTTGCGGGATGGACGGGATCTTGGCTTCCCCGTCCTGGTTGGTATGCAAGTCGTAGGCGATCCGAACGTTCCTGCCGAGATTGAGGGCCGAGCGCCCCTCGGTGAAGTTGACCACGACCTCGGCCTGCTCGATGGGGCGGCCGGCCTGGGTTTTCACCTGAATCAGGATCTTGGTCATCGGCGTCTCGCCATAGGCGGCAAAAGCCCACAGCAGCAACACCGGCGGAAGGAGAAAGCGGAAAAGCGTTCCCGGCATGCGCATAGTCCGATTATAGTCCTGGTGTGGTATGATCGTAACTGCTACCTGCCAGTCGCTGCCGTATGGGGGCGCAACGGATTCGACGGGATCGAATCGTGGTGGGGAGGCGTGCCGGGTTCCGAGCTCCCGTAAAACGATCGGAAAACATAACTGCCAACACGCAGTTTGCATACGCTGCCTAAGTAATTAGGTAGCCGCTCCAGCCGCTGAGCCCGCGCGGCGGTGAGTGAGCGTCATTTTGCGGGATAGGCCAAAGGCTTCGGTCCGGAGCCGGCGGTCGAGATCTAATCGGGCTAGGCCGCCGCCGCGCTCGCCGGTTCTGAAGCGGATGGCCGAAATCTTTTGAGCCGGATACGCACGTAGGCTCTTCATTGCGGGCTTTCTCGGACGGGGGTTCAACTCCCCCCGCCTCCACCATCCATATTGCATCCATTCCAATTCACTGCCGGCAAGATCGGACAAGACCGTTCTTGCAGTCACGGGTTTCGCGCACCGCCCGTTGCCCTGCCTCTTGTTCTGGACTCAGATGTGGGCATTGAGTCTGATGCACTCCGCTAGATATCATTGAGATCTTAAATGCAACGTACCGCTACCGCCGCGCTGCTCCTCTGGGCTCCCGCGCTCTTCGCGGCCGATTTCTACGTCGACTGCGCCAAGGGAAGCGACGGCGCCAGCGGCCGCGACCCCTCCTCGGCTTGGGGCGCCCTGACCAAGCTGAACCAGACGGAATTCTCTCCCGGCGATTCCATACGGCTGAAGCAGGGTACAACCTGCGAAGGCATGCTCTGGCCCAAAGGCTCGGGCGCCCCCGGGCGCCCGATCACGCTCGAAGGCTACGGAGAAGGCGCGCGGCCCATTGTGAACGCCAAGGGCCAGGCCGCGGCTATCCGATTGCAGAACCAACATGACTGGGTGATCCGCGGCATGGAAGCCACCGGCTCCGACGAATATGGGGTCTACGTGAGCGGAAGCGGCATCCAGCGGGTGAGTCTCATCGACTCCACGATCCACGGCGTGAAGTCCGCCGGTCCGATGAAAGCCAAGACTTCCGGCCTGGTGGTGTTCGACGGAGACCTCGAAGACATCGTCGTCGATGGCGTCACCGCATACGACACGAACCGCTGGGCCGGCATCATCCTGCAAGGCCGGGGCCGACCGGGCCGCGTCGCGGTCCGCAACTCCGTCGTCCACCACGTATACGGCGACGGCATCGTGCTTTTCGCGCTCCAGGACGGAGTGATTGAGCATTCGGCCGCCTGGTACACCGGACTGGAACCGAGTTACTCCATCGGCACGCCCAACTCCATCTGGACCTGGAGCTGCATCAACTGCATCGTCCGCGAAACCGAGGGCTTCTTCAGCGATTCGCCCGGCGTCGATGGCGGCGTTTACGACATCGATTGGGGAAACAGCGGCAACTTGGTGGAGAACAACTACGGCCACGATGCGCAGGCCTATTGCGTGGCGGTCTTCGGCGCCGGTTCGGTCACTTCGGCCAGCGAGGTGCGCGGCAACGTCTGCGCCGGGAACGGCCGCAGCCCGCGAGCGGCCCTGCACCATGGCGACGTTTTCGTCTACACGTGGAACAGGGGTTCGCTCGACGGCGTGCGCATCCACGACAATACGTTCCTGTGGGACCCGCCCATCGACAGCCCGGTGCTGAAGGTCGATGCGGAATTCTCCGGAACGGGCCGGAACAGCTTCGACCACAACGTCATCGCCTCCGCTGTGTCCCGAATTGCCGATGCAGCCACCGGCAAGATGGCGCTCGAGGCGAACCAGAACGTCTCCGCGGACTCGATCCTGCGCGCCCCGGAACCAATGCCGCTGCCCCCGGATTTGGCCGCCTACCACATCGATTGGCAGGCGTTGCGTGGGCATTACGCTCTGGTGTATTCCCTCGATCAGTCGCCGGAATCGCGGAGCGAGGGCGTGGTGATCGAGAGCGCGAGGCTTCAGTACGCCCGGAAGGGGCTGGAGCTGCGGGACGCTGCCAGCGCCGGCGGCTCCGCTCCCCAGTACAAGGCGCCGCGAGTCCTCCTGCTCGACCCGGAGGGCCGCATGCTATACCGTTGGGAAGGCTACGCTCCGGCCAAGGAAATCGTCTTCGCGCTTCGCAAGTTGCTTGGCCCGCCGGCGATGTGACCTCGACACGGGTACAATTCGGTCCTTCAGGAAGCCTTAGGAACCGCGCAAAAATAAACTCGCAACGCCGACGTGGCGCGGACTCTCAGTCTGCCGCGTCCCGACTCATCGGGACGCGCTTTGATGCACGTCCGGCAGGCGTCCCGATGAGTCGGGACGCGGCAGGCACGAGTGCCTGCGCCACGGGGCCAAGCAGCCAAATGTGAAGTTATTCTTGCGTGGTCCCTTAGACGCTCGGCGCCTCCCAGTCTTCCCACTGCAAGCCCTCGACTCTGGCAAACTCGCGCGAATTCGCCGTAACGAGGATCGCATCATGCGCCAAGGCTATGGCAGCAATCATCAGGTCGTTCGGCCCGATCGGCGTACCGTGCCGCTCGAGTTGTGCCCGGATTCGGGCATACTGGTTCGCGGCGCGATCATCGAAAGGAAGCGACTCGAATGGCTGGAGGAACCGGTCAAGCCTGGACCGCGTTTGCTGGGAGGCGCGACTTTTAGCTGCGCCGAAGAGCAGTTCTGCCTTTACGACTGAGCACAGCGGCACGCTGAGCGGGTCACTGCGTTCCAGCCGAGTCTTGATGGCTTATGACTGTCCGTTTAGGTAGCGAATGCAAACGTTCGTATCGAGCAAATACCTCAACCGAGCGGCTCTCTGCATTCGAATTCGGCTTGAGACGGACGCACCAACGGAGAATCCGCAAAGACGCCATACGTCTCCGTGAAGAAGCCGGCCGGCCACAAGGTGGCCGCTTCCGCGATCGAACGTACGAGCACCACGACCTCAACCTCAGATTCCGGCAGATCGGTCGCGAGGTGGATGTCCAATGTGCCGTCGGGGTTGACGCGAGTTTTCATTGGGATGGTCACCATACGCGCGGCTTCTTTACCATCATGGCACAAGGGGCGCGTCAAAATCGGACCGCGAGGCGCCGGTCCGGCCCGGCTTATTCGTATTCGCGCGGCCACTGCGGTTTCGTAAATAGCCCGCCGTCCACCCAGATCGTCTGGCCCGTGATGAAGGCGGCCCCGTCCCCCGCCAGGAAAGCCACGGCGCGCGCCACGTCTTCGGTAGTGCCGATGCGTCCGAGTGGCGCAAGCCCGCCCCACGCCGCCGCGTAGTCGCCGGTCTCCTGTTTGGTGCGCTCGATTTCAATCGCGCCCGGCGCGACGCAGTTTACCGTGATGTTATAAGGCCCAAGCTCCACCGCGGCGACTTTGGTGAACATCTCGATGCCGCCCTTGCTGGCCGTGTAATCCACCAGTTTCGGAAATGGGACTTTATTGCAGCCCGATCCGATATTGATAATGCGCCCCCCACCGCGCACCCGCATGTGCCGGCCCGCGCGCTGGGTACACAGGAAACAGCCTTTGAGGTTCGTGTCGATGACGCGGTCCCACTCGCACTCCTCCAGTTCGAGCAGCGGTTTGAAGGTCTGCACGCCGGCGTTGTTTACATGGATGTGCAGACGGCCGAACCGGCGGAAAACCTCCTCGAACATGGCCTCGACATCGGCGGCGCGCCCGACATCTGCGTGGACGGGGAAAGCGCGGCGTCCAATCCCTTCGATGGCGGCGGCGGTCGCATCGGCCCCGGCCCGGTCCGAATAGTAGTTCACCCCGACATCGCATCCCAAGCGCGCCAGTTCCAGCGCGATCCCTTTCCCGATTCCTTTGCTTGCTCCGGTGACCAGGGCCGTCCTGCCCTCAAGATCGGTTGACATCGTTCTGCTCCGCTTTCCTTCCTTCTCCGCGCCCGATTCGCCGCAGCCTGAGCTTTCCTCACTTCGCAAAAACAACCACGGCGACGACTGCGGCCGCCGGTTATTCGATCGTCACGGGAATCGTGACGGTGGACTGATCGCCGCTGACCGTGTGGGCCGTAATCACCAGACGGATTCCGTTCAAATCCAGGCCGGCGCTCTTGGCGCCGGAGGGCGCCGTCAGGGTGATTTTCGCCGTCTGGCTCTCTCCGCCGCTGAAATCGACCACGGAAGGATTGAGAGGATTTCCGCTGTCGATGGTGCACGGCATGTTCAACGTCCCTCCGGCACAAGCCAGGTAGACGCGCCCGGTTTCGCGAGTGGCGTGGAGATCGATGGTGGCGGCGCCGGCCGTGCCCGTCTTCACGTGGAGTGGTGCGGCCGTCATGTCGGGACCCTTCACCTGGCCGGTCTTGTACACCCGCACATAGTCCACCAGCATGGTGGCCGGACTCGGAGTGGTGGCGTCCGGCGGGCCAGGCCATCCACCGCCCACCGCGACGTTGAGGAGGAAGTAAAAGCGGTTGGGATCGTTGAATACCCATCGCCCATCGGTGGGAACGTCGTTAGCGGTCCGAATGAAGTAGGGCGAGCGCCAATCGTCCACGTACATCTGGATCATGAACGGCGACCAGATCTCTCCGTAGACATGACAGCTCGAATCGTCTACCCTGCCTCCATTCGGCAGAGTGACATCCGCGCCAAGGCTGAAAAGGCGCCGGCCGGTCCCGAGGGCGCCATGAATCGTGGTCTCGACGACGGTAGGTCCAAGCCCTCCAGGCTGTCCCGATTTGGGCACGTTCTCCATGATGTCCATCTCGCCGGAGAAGCCCGGCCCGACGGTCCCAAGCAACCAGAAGGCCGGCCACAGGCCGGCGCCGGTCGGAAGCCGCATACACGCTTCCAAGCGCCCGTATTGAAAATCCTGGATTCCCAGCGTCTTGAGACGCGCGGAGGTCCAGGTTCCCGTCGGAGCGGGGTCGGGACTGGTTCGGAGGGCCTGGATCGCGAGGTTTCCTTGGCCGTCCTGGAAGACATTCGGCTTGTCGGCCTGGCAGGGGGCCTCCATTTCCGGTCGGCAGTAAGTCTCCAACTCCCGGTTGCCCCATTTACCGGCGCCGAAATCGTAGACCCACTTCGTAGCGTCAGGAGGCGTGCCGGCGACTGTGGCGTTGAATTCGTCGCTCCAGACAGGATCGCCCCAGGTTTGCGCTTGGCAGCGGCTGGCCAGCCCGAGCCACGCGATGGCCATGGCGAGCCCACAACGCAGGACCGTGTCGAGAGGATCCGTCCTCCGGGACACGGGCATCGACGAATGTCCATTCCGCATTTGTCCGATCATATCCCTTTCCGGAAAGCCTCGGCTGCCCCATTAGACGCGCACGGCGGCGAGGCGCCGCTTGCATTCGTCGAGCATCTCGGCGGTTCGGGTGGCGCCGGACCTCGATACCCCGATGGCGCGCACTTCGAGCAGCGCATCCAGCGTGCGGACGCCGCCGGCGGCCTTGATGCGAACGTTCGGAGGCGAGTGCCGGCGCATCAGCTTGAGGTCCTCGAGGGTGGCGCCGCCGCTGCCGTAGCCCGTCGAAGTCTTCACGAAATCGGCTCCGAGCTCCGCGCAGATCTCACACAGCCGGATCTTGTGCGCGTCCTGTAGATAGCAGTTTTCGAATATGACCTTTACGATCGCGCCGGCCTCGTGCGTAGCTTGCGCCACGGCCTGGATGTCCTCGCGAACGAAGGTCCAGTCGCCGCTGAGGACTTTGCCGATATTCACGACCATGTCCAGTTCCGTGGCGCCGTCATCCAGCGCCTGCCGCGCTTCGGCGAGCTTCACGGCCGTCTTGTGTCCCCCGTGCGGGAATCCGATTACGGTACTCGCCGCCACGGCGCTGCCCGCCAGCAACTCCGCGCACCTTCTGGCGTAGTATGGCTTGACGCAGGCCGACGCGACATCGTACTCGCGCGCAAGGCGGCATCCCGCTTCCAGCTCCGCGTCGGTCATAACGGGGTTGAGAAGGGAATGGTCGATCATTTTGGAGATGTCGAGGTAGGTGTAGTCCATGGATTGGCTCGACCTCCGTTATAGCAGTTGGCCGGGGTGGTGCGCGACATGGAAGTGGCAGGTACGCAGCTCCTTGGGTCCGGGCAAGCTAAAGCATGCCCCACCCATGGCGCGCTCGATCTTGGTGGGGCATGCTTTAGCTTGCCCTTTCTCTTCGCGAGTAGCGCCACTCGGTCTGCATACGCACTACGCTCGGAAACCCGCCTTTTCCCGCGAAAACGAAAGAACCCTCCATTGCTATCGCCCACCTTGGCTGGGGTGGGCGGAAACGGTAGGACCGGCATTGTATTAAGATACGGGTATCTGAAGTTGGAACGCTGATGACCACGCGCAAAGACATCGACGACTTCCTCGGCCAGAAGCGGTTGCTGGTGGTGGGCGTCTCTCGGAATCCGAAGGACTTTACGCGAACGCTGTTTCGCGAACTGCGGGGGAGGGGATACGACGCCATCCCCATCAACCCGGAGTTGCCCGAGGTGGATGGCGTGCGGTGCTTCGCACACGCCGCGGAAGTGGCTCCGCCGGCCGAGGGCGCGCTCTTGCTGACCAAACCATCCGTTACCGATCGAGTGGTGCGCGAGTGCGCCGACGCTCAGGTGCGGACGGTTTGGATGTATCGTGCGGTGGGCGCCGGAGCGGTAAGCCGCGGCGCGGTGGAATTCTGCCGGTCGCGCGGCATCCGGGTGATCGAAGGCGAGTGCCCGTTCATGTTCCTGCCGGACGCCGGCTTTCCGCACCAGTTCCACGGATTCTGCCGGAAACTGCTCGGCACGTATCCGCGCTGATGGGCGCTGGTCAAGTTTCTTTGCGCCGCGCCGCGCCGAGGACCTCCCGCAATTTCCTGGCCAGGGACTCGCGGCTGAAGGGCTTCGCCAGGAATTGCACCCCTTCGTCCAGCACGCCGTGTTGGGAAATGGCGTTCTCGGTATAACCCGAGATGAAAACGACTTTGATGTCCGGCTGGCTGTGCCGCAGTTCGGCGGCAAGCTGCGCGCCGCTCATGTTTGGCATCACCACGTCCGTCACCATCAGGGCGATGTGGCCGGTGTGGCTCCTGGCGATCTCCAGCGCCTCGGCGCCGCTGCCCGCCGCTAGCACGTTGTAGCCTAACCGTTTCAGTATCTTGGTGGTCAGTTCCCGCACGCCCTGTTCGTCTTCCACCACCAGGATGGTCTCGGCGCCCTGGGGCGCGGCCACGCGGTCGCCGTGCAAATCGCTTGCCGGCTCGGCCACCTTCGGAAAATACAGCTTGAAGGTGGTGCCTTTGCCGAGTTCGCTGTAGACCCAAATATCGCCGCCGGCCTGCTTAACAATGCCGTAGACCGTCGCCAAGCCGAGGCCCGTGCCTTTGCCCTTTTCCTTGGTAGTGAAGAACGGCTCGAAAATCCGGCGCCTGGTTTCGACATCCATGCCGTGCCCGGTATCGCTCACCGCAATCATGACGTACTCGCCGGGATGCACGCCCATGTGCGTTTTCGCATAGGTGTCGTCGAGAGTGGCGCTGGAAGTCTCGATCGTGATCCGGCCGCCCTTGGGCATGGCGTCGCGCGCGTTGGTCGCCAGGTTAAAGATGGCCTGTTCCAGGTGCCCGGGATCGGCCTTGATGTTCCCGGCGCCGGGGCTCAGGTGCAACGAGAGTTCGACATCTTCGCCGATCAGGCGGCGGAGCATCTTCTCGGTGTGCAACAGCACCGTATTCACGTCGAAGACGCGCGGCTGCACGATCTGGCGGCGGCTGAAGGCCAGCAGTTGGTTAGTCAGGGCGGCGGCGCGGTCGGACGCCTTGAGGACCTCTTCGGCGTAGCCGCGCAGCGGGTCGAGCGCCGAAAGCTGATCCAGAATCATCTGGTTGTAGCCCGAGATGACGGTCAGCATGTTATTGAAGTCGTGCGCCACACCGCCCGCCAGCCGGCCCACCGCTTCCATCTTCTGCGCGTGCATCAACTGTTCTTCCAGCCGTTTCCGCTGGCTGATGTCGCTGACGAACGCGATGGCGAATACGCCGTCTTCGGTGCGGATGTAGCTGAGGCTCACTTCAACGGGGAATTCCGATCCATCCTTGCGCCGCCCGGCCAGTTCCAGGCCGATGCCCATGTTGCGAACCCGGGGGTGGGCGAAGTAGGCCGCGCGATCGTCAGCATGCTTGCCGCGGCTCGATTCGGGCAGAAGCAGCTCGATGGGCGAACCGAGCATCTCCGCGCGGGGGTAGCCGAACATCTCCTCGGTCCTGGCGTTTGCCAGTACGATCCGGCCGGCCTGATCGACGCCGACGATGGCTTGGGAAGCGGATTCGAGCAACGCCGGAACCATGTGCTCGCTCGCTTGCAAGAGACTCGCAATGTCCTTCCGGACCGCCGCGCCAGTCCCGCCGGATTGGCCGGATTTGGGTCTACCCATGACCGCATCCCCTCATTCAGGCCTCATTGTGACAGATTCGGGCGGGAATGCAAATGGGAAGCGGAGATTGCAGGCCTTCCGCCCGCGATTCCGTTCCTGGCGGCATGGAGCTATGGTTGCGTGCCGTCGGTTTTCTTTGGCTGAAAGCTGACGGCTGAGAACTGACAGCTTCGGCGGCATCGCTATAGTTGCGTGCCGTCGATCTTCTGGCCTGCCAAGGTGTTCTTGAGCTCGCCAAGACGGAAGGAAAATAGAGGGCCGAGGACCGCCGCCAGCCTGGCCCGGAGACCCGCGCCGAAGCCCTCATACTTGCTCAGGAAGACGGCCCGGCCTAGCAGGAAGTCGGCGCGCTCGGCGGCGGAATAGCCCTGCCTGCCTTGGTGGCGCGTCCTGACGGACGGGAGCAGCAGAATCTTCTTCGACGCACGCCGGATCTGCATGGCCAAATCGGCGTCGGCCCCGAATTGTCCGTAGTGCTCGTCGATCTGGCGGACCGCCTTGATCACGAAAACCCGAATCATGAGCGCGGCGCCGCGCGGGAACTCCACCGCCACCTGCTCGCTTCCGGAAGGGTCCGCCGGACGGTATTCGCCATCGGGCGGAAAACTGCCGAATTGGGGGGCTGGCCGGCCCTCCCCATCCACCAGCAGCGGGCAGACCGCGGCCGCATCGGGATTGGCGTCCAGCGCTTCGGCCAGCCGGAGGACCGTGCCCGGCTCCACCTCGGCATCGTCATGCAGGAAGAGAACGTACGCGGCGTCGGCGGCGCGCCAGCCGAGATTCAGCGCCTTGGTCAGGCCGAAGTTCTTGGGCAGCCGGATGAACTGCGCCTTGGGGAAATCGGCGTCGAGTTGCGCGCTTCCGTCCCGGGAGCCGTTATCGACGACGATGATCTGAATCGTCTCGCGGCCCTCGGATTTCTCCAGGGATTCCAGGCACCGGCGCAAGCACGCCGCGCGGTTGTGCGAGACCACCACGACGGATGCCCGCGGCGGCGGCTTTTCTCGATCCGAGTCGATCTGGGGCGTCAAGCCAATAGCATAGCGCGGGGCGCCTGAAAGAGTAGTGTCTGAAACGTGTGTTGATTGCGGATTGCAATAGCCTTGCTATTCGATCCGGCCTTGCCTCGGCAGTGGTCTATTGGATATGGGAGGATCGCGCACCCGTGGCGCAGGCACTCCTGCCTGCCGTGTCCACACTCGTGTGGACACGTTCTGGAGTGGTCCCCTTCGGTGAGACACGGCAGAAAGTGGACACT
>OBLT010001423.1_pt1 | contig 15341 bp, 11 predicted proteins | sample 1518721 | NCBI WGS metagenome assembly OBLT01 (sample SAMEA3539307, study PRJEB22396) | soil metagenome | biome: tundra; feature: field; material: soil | place: USA | collected 2010-05 | depth 0.15 m | reverse complement strand
GCACCTAGCAGTTATTCATCCTTGTTAACTGCCTACCCGAAAGCCGTCACTGACATAAAAAAGCACGCCTAGGCGTGCTTTTCTTTTGCATCAACAAGTCCGATTAACGGGTATTGCCATTGTTGCCGCGTCCAAGTGTATAGCTGGGGCGATCAGCGGTAGTACGGCGTGGGGCACTGTTGCCGCCGCGATTCTGGTTTTGTCCGCCGAAGCTCCGCTCCTGGCTGCGCGGCTGACCTGCACCTTGACTGCGACCTTGCCCGCCAAAACCTTGACCACCGCCAACACCCAGCGTATGAGAAACATTTATCCCGGCACCGGTATGACCTTGAGTGGAGTTGCCGTTGGCTTGGCCGTGCCATTGACCATGACCTTCTTTCGGGTGCCCGGCCAAAAGTTTTTCGGAGGGTCCGGTATGGCTATGACGGCTGTCCGGCGCGCTGTGGTGAAAAGCATTTCCGGTTTTACCGGCAAAACCGCCGCTGGTTTTATTGCCGGCGAAACCACCCGTACGGTTGCCGCCGAAGCCGGCGTTGTTGCCACCACCGAAACCACCACCGCTGCTGCGGCGCGGGCCGCTGTTGCTGCGCGGACGATCCGAAGCAGGGCCACCGGTGCGCAGTTTGTACTTGGGCTCCAGTCCTTCGATGGTGTGCATCTTGATGCTTTGCTCGGTGTAGCGTTCGATGCGCTTCAGCAATTGCACATCGCGATTCGAGGCGAACGAGATGGCTATGCCGGACGCACCCGCGCGACCGGTACGACCGATGCGGTGCACGTAGTCTTCGGCGAATTTGGGCAGGTCGAAGTTGATCACATGCGAAATGCCGCGCACGTCGAGACCGCGCGCCGCCACATCGGTGGCGACCAGGATGCGTATGTTGCCGTTACGCATGTTGAGCAGGGTACGGTTGCGTTCGCGCTGGTTCATGTCGCCGTGCAATGCCGCGACCGAAAGGCCTTGTGCGGACAGTTTATCGGCCAGTGCATCAGCATCGCGCTTGGTGGCGGTGAACACCAGTGCCTGATTCATGTCCACGTCGGTCAGCAGATGGCTGAGCATCTTGTTCTTGTGCGCCATGTCATCTGCAAACATCATGCGTTGTTCGATGTTTTCGTGTTTGTCCTTGGCGGCCGAAACGGAAATACGCTTTGGTTCCTTGAGCAGACGCGAGGCCAGATTGCCGACCACGCCATCGAGCGTTGCGGAGAACAACAGGGTCTGGCGCGTCTTGGGCGTGGCTTGGGCGATGCGTTCCACATCGTCGACAAATCCCATGTCCAGCATGCGGTCAGCTTCGTCCAGGATCAACACTTCCAGACGCGAAAAGTCGATGCGGCCACGTTCCAGATGGTCGATCAAACGACCCGGTGTGGCGACCAGAATATCCACATGACTGGACAGCAAACGGTTCTGCACCGGGTAAGGCATGCCGCCCAGGATGCTGATGATCTTGAAGCGCATGTTCTTGCCGTACTTGGTCGCGGCATCACAGACTTGTTGCGCCAGTTCGCGGGTCGGGGTCAACACCAGCACGCGGGGCCCTTTGCCAGGCATTGCAGAAGGCGTGGCCAAACGGTTCAGCGCGGGAAGAATGAACGCAGCGGTCTTGCCGCTACCGGTTTGCGATGAGGCCATCAGGTCGTGACCGGCCATGATTACGGGAATAGCTTGCGCCTGGACGGGCGTAGGTTCGGTGTAGCCGGTTTCGGCAATCGCCTTGAGAATGGCGGCGTTTAAATTTAAATTTTCAAATGACATCTTGCTTCCTTTTTTAGAATCAAAGGGAATCCACTTCGTTATTCGGACGCAAGGCAACACCCAGTTAAAACAATAACTGAATGCCGAATCGAATCCGGCATGACGAACTTTTAGCAGTTCCCTAAGGTAAGCGCAGGTAGTTAAAACTACACGTTGAACGGGCAGATGATTAACCGGCGCATAAAACATCGTTGCTAACCGGAAAACCCTAGAACCCTGGAAAACGGGAGAATCTTGTAGAGTTTTTTAGACAGGCGCGATTTGCATACGCGCGAGAGATAGGTCAGAAAACGATGAACCAATGCCGCCTTAGTGGCGACAAGGCGCGCATTATACGGATAGAAAAAATAAAAGCCAGCGAAAGTTTATCGCGCCATGCCTTGTGCTAAAATGCGCGCCCTTTTCATTAGCAAGGCTGTTTCCATGTCCCGCCAACTCCGTAATATCGCCATCATCGCCCACGTTGATCACGGCAAGACCACTCTGGTGGACAAGCTGCTGAGTCAGGCGGGTTCTTTTGCTTCCTATAAACATATCGCCGAACGCGTGATGGATAGCAACGATCTGGAAAGAGAGCGCGGCATCACCATTCTGGCAAAGAACTGCGCGGTGGACTACGAAGGCGTGCATATCAATATCGTGGATACACCCGGTCACGCCGATTTCGGCGGCGAAGTGGAGCGCGTGCTGGGTATGGTGGACGGCGTGTTGCTGCTGGTGGATGCGGTAGAGGGTCCGATGCCGCAAACGCGTTTCGTTACCAAGAAGGCGCTGGCATTGGGCTTGCGTCCCATCGTGGTGATCAACAAGGTGGATCGCGACGGAGCCCGCTCCGATTGGGTGATCAGCCAGACTTTCGACTTGTTCGACAAGCTGGGCGCGACTGAAGAGCAACTGGACTTCCCGGTGGTGTACGCCTCGGCGCTGAACGGCTATGCCACGCTGGATCTAGCCAAGCCCAGCACGGACATGCGCCCACTGTTCGACGCAGTGCTCAAGAACGTTCCGGCACCAGATACCGATGTGGACGCGCCGCTGCAATTGCAAATTTCCGCGCTGGATTATTCCAGCTTCGTTGGCCGCATCGGCGTGGGTCGCGTGCGCCGCGGTCGCGTCAAGCCCGGCCAGGATGTGATGGTGATGAGTGGCGATAAACCCCCGAAGCGCGCACGCATCAATCAGGTGCTCGGCTTTCGCGGTATCGAGCGTGTGCCATTGGATGAAGCTCTTGCCGGCGACATCGTGCTGATCAACGGCATAGATGAAATCGGCATCGGCGTGACGCTGGCCGACGTGAATAAGCCGGAAGCCTTGCCGATGCCCAAGGTGGACGAACCGACACTGACCATGAACCTGATGGTGAACACCTCACCGTTGTGTGGTCAGGAAGGCAAGTTCATCACCAGTCGTCAGATTCGTGACCGCCTGAACAAGGAGTTGTTGGTGAATGTGGCGTTGCGTGTCGAAGAAACCTCCGAAACCGACGTGTTCCTGCTGGCCGGACGCGGCGAATTGCATCTGACTATTTTGCTGGAAACCATGCGCCGTGAAGGTTTTGAAATAGGTGTCGGCAAGCCACGCGTGGTGTACCGTGACATCGACGGCGAGAAGTGCGAGCCGTTCGAGGTGCTAACCGTGGACGTGGAAGATACCAATCAAGGCGCGGTGATGGAAGAACTGGGTCGTCGTCGCGGCGACTTGCAGGATATGCAGCCGGACGGACATGGTCGCGTGCGTCTGGAATACCGCATTCCGGCACGCGGGTTGATCGGCTTTCAATCTGAATTCATGACCATGACACGCGGCACCGGCATCATGGCGCACGTGTTCGATGATTACGCGCCGGTCAAAGCCGAGATGCCCGGCCGCCGCAACGGTGTGTTGATTTCGGCGGAGCAGGGCGAGGCCGTGGCTTACGCGTTGTGGAAACTGGAAGATCGCGGTCGCATGTTTGTATCGCCCGGCGACAAATTGTACGAGGGCATGATCATCGGCATTCATAGTCGTGACAACGATTTGGTTGTCAACCCGATCAAGGGCAAGCAACTGACTAACGTGCGTGCTTCCGGCACCGATGAAGCGGTGCGCCTGACCCCGCCGGTACGCCTGACTCTGGAATCTGCGGTCGAGTTCATTGACGATGATGAATTGGTGGAAATTACCCCGCTTTCCGTCCGTATGCGTAAACGTTATTTGACGGAAATCGAACGCAAGCGCGCGTCTCGTAGTTAAAACGGTTACCTAAGGCCAATGCCGTGCAGTGCTATACTGCACGGCGTTTTTTATGGTCTGCCGGATAACGAGATATTTCATGATGCAAATAGAACTTATTCTGCTGCTCGTTGCAGCAATCATCATCTTGATCTTGCAGGTTATCGCTCTGTTACGGGGGCGGGGAGCGGATGTAGCGCCGCAACTGGCACAACTTCAAACAGATTTACAGCAACATCAACAACAAATCAGCGAACGCAGCGAGCGAGAATTGCGGGCGCAGGTGCAAACCACAGCCCAAAGTACGCGGCAAGAATTGACCGGCAGCTTCGCACAATTGCAACAAACACTTGCTGCGCAGCTTGAGTCGATGCGGCAAGCAATTATGCTGCAAGCGCAAACCGGCCGGGAAGAACAAGCGAGTGCCCTCAAACGCTTTGGTGACACGCTGAACCAGTCTTTGACCACCTTGACGGAGTCGAATGCACAACGCATGGAAGCAGTGCGTGCGACGCTGGAATCAAAAATAAAAGACTTGCAAACCGACAATGGAACGCGGCTCGAAGAGATGCGTAAGACGGTCGATGAGAAACTGCATGCGACGCTGGAACAACGACTGGGCGAATCTTTCAAGCTGGTTTCCGATCGTTTAGAAAAAGTGCATCAAGGCTTGGGCGAGATGCAGCAATTGGCGATCGGGGTAGGTGACTTGAAGAGAGTATTGACCAACGTCAAGACCCGCGGAACTTGGGGTGAGGTGCAGCTGGAGATGCTGCTGGAACAAATACTCACCCCTGAGCAATATGCAAAAAATGTGGAAACCGTGCCGGGTACGGGTGAACGCGTCGAGTTTGCGATCAAGCTACCTGGCACGGACAATGGCCTGACTCCGGTATGGATGCCGATTGATGCGAAGTTTCCGAAAGAACAATACGAGCGCTTAGCCGAAGCGGCCGATCGCGCTGATGCGGATGGCGTCGCGGTGGCAGGCCGTGAGTTGGAACGCGCTGTGCGTCTTGAGGCCAAGAAGATTGCCGAGAAATACCTATCCCCGCCGCTGACCACCGATTTTGCGATTCTATTTCTGCCGACCGAAGGCTTGTACGCCGAGGTGATACGCCGCCCTGGACTACAAGATGAGCTGCAGCGCGTGAACCGCGTTAGCATCGCTGGTCCTTCCACCTTATCGGCTTTGTTGAATAGTCTGCAAATGGGTTTCCGCACCCTCGCACTTGAAAAGCGCACATCCGAAGTGTGGCAAGTCCTGGGTGCGGTCAAAACCGAATTTGGCAAGTTTGGAGATGTGCTGGCAGCGACTAAGACAACGTTGGAACGCGCCGCGAAAAATATTGAGATGGCCGAAACTCGTAGTCGCCAAATGGCGCGCAAACTAAAGTCAGTGGAAGCTTTGCCGAGCGAGGCGGCACAGCGTTTATTAGGGGCGGAGCCCCTTGATGAAAGTGAAGAAAAAGAGAGTGATCTAGATTAAACACTTTTGGGTAGCCGAAATTGAAAGACAACTATTGCACGCAAAGTGATAAATGAAAAAAATGCGCGGGGCTGAGTAGCGTTCTCTCGCATCATGCAAAAGCGGGCTGGAAACAGCCCGCTTTTTTTGCTCATAACAAGCGTGTATCACGATGGTAAGATACACATCCTTAATATTTTTTCAGCACAACGATGAAACTGGCAATCGCGCAAATCAACTGTGTGTTAGGCGATCTGGCGGGAAATGTTGCAAAAATTTTGCAATATGCCGAACAGGCCAGGCAACAGGATGCGCAATTATTACTGACACCTGAGCTCAGTCTGTGCGGTTATCCACCTGAAGATTTGCTGCTGCGTGATGGCTTTTACCAGGCGTGTGCGCAGGCACTGGATGACCTCGCCGGAAAGATTTCGGGCATCGCCGTGGTGGTGGGACATCCGCATGAACGGGACGGGAAACGCTACAACGCTGCTTCGCTGCTTCGGGATGGTGTGATTGCCGCGACTTATCTCAAGTGTGAACTGCCGAATTATTCGGTGTTCGACGAGGAGCGTTATTTCGATCACGGCAGAAAACCTTGTGTGTTTGAAATTGAAGGTATCCGTTTTGCTCTGAATATCTGTGCCGATGTTTGGGAGCGTGAGACCGTGCATCGCGCACGTGCTGCCGGTGCGCAAGTGCTGCTGGTGCTGAATGCATCGCCTTATGCCATTGATAAACATGAATCTCGCCATCACGTCATTCGCGAGCGGATTGCGGAGACTGGCATGGCGGTGGTCTATGCCAACCTGGTCGGCGGTCAGGACGAGTTGATTTTTGATGGCGGCTCGTTCGCCATGGATCGTAACGGTGTGTTGACCGCACAGGGCGCATCTTTTGAAGACACCATGCTGATGCTGGAAATGCAGGATGATTTGCGACCGGTCGGTGAAATGGTCGCGGAATTGGGCGAAGAGGCCAGCGTCTATCGCGCCCTGTGTCTTGGCGTGCGGGACTACATCACCAAGAACCGCTTCCCGGGCGTGTTGTTGGGATTGTCAGGCGGGATTGATTCCGCATTGACCCTGGCGATAGCAGTCGACGCGCTGGGTGCGGACAAGGTTCATGCGGTGATGATGCCGTCGCCCTACACTGCACAAATCAGTCTGGATGACTCGCGCGAGATGGTGAAAATCCTCGGCGTGCGTTATGACGAATTTCCCATCGAGGCGATGTTCCACAGCTATTCGACCACGCTGGAAACGACTTTCGCCGGACGTGCCGTGGATACCACCGAAGAAAACCTGCAGGCGCGCATACGCGGCACCTTGCTGATGGCCTTGTCCAACAAGTTCGGCTCGCTGGTGTTGACTACCGGCAACAAGTCCGAAATGACCGTGGGCTACGCCACGCTCTACGGCGATATGGCGGGCGGTTTTGCGGTGTTGAAGGATGTCAGCAAAACCTTGGTGTATCGCCTGGCGCGTTATCGCAATACGCTGGGGCAGGTGATTCCCGAGCGCATCATCACGCGCCCGCCCAGCGCTGAACTGCGCGCCGATCAAACCGACCAGGACAGTCTGCCGCCCTATGATGTGCTGGATGCCATCATGGCGTGCTACGTCGAACAAAATCTCGCGATCCCGGAAATCATCGCGCGCGGTTATGCGGAAGCCGATGTGCGCCGGGTGGTGCATCTGATTCGCATCAGCGAATACAAGCGTCGCCAATCTGCGGTGGGCATACGCATCACTGAACGCAGTTATGGCAAGGACTGGCGGTATCCGATTACGGTGCGTTACCAGGATACTTTCTAATCTAATTCCATTTAACGGCAAGTTTTGCTACAATGCGCCGCGTTTTGAGATGGGCTTCGAGCCCGTTTTTCATTTGTGGGTCGCAATTTTATGGATGTGGTGAAGCTGGTCGAGATGACTGTAAGTGGCTTGGGCTATGAGTTAGTGGATTTTGAACGCTCGGGGCGCGGGCTGTTGCGCGTGTTCATCGACATGCCGGAAGGCATCTCGGTGGATGACTGCCAAGTGGTGAGTAATCAATTGACGCGGCTGTTTCTGGTTGAGAACGTTGATTATGACCGCCTCGAAGTTTCGTCGCCGGGCTTGGACAGGCCGCTCAAGAAAGAAGCGGACTTTGTGCGATTCGCCGGTGAAAAGGTGCGACTCAAGCTGCGCATGCCTCTGGCGGGACGCAAGAATTTCGTCGGCGTGATAGGCGGGGTGACTGATGGGATATTGCAGCTGGATGTGGATGGCAGTCAGGTAGCAATTGAGCTGTCGAATTTGGATAAGGCGCGTTTAGTGCCGACTTTTTAGTTTTTAGTGCTTGTCCTCGTTGATGCGAATCTGGGTTGATGCGAATCTGGGGGAAGCAAGCAAATAGCCGGAGAATGGTATGAGTCGTGAAATTTTGTTGTTGGTGGATGCGCTGTCCCGTGAAAAGAATGTGGACAAGGAGGTTGTGTTCGAGGCGCTGGAATCCGCCCTGGCCTCCGCGACTAAAAAACGTTTTGCAGACGAAGCTGACGTGCGTGTGGCGATAGATCGCAATACTGGCGAATATGAATCTTTCCGCCGCTGGGAAGTGATGGACGACGAAACCTTCGAGACCCCTGACCTGCATATCAAGCTGGAAGAAGCGCAAAAGCGCAATGCCGATATTCAAGTCGGAGAGTTTATCGAAGAGCCGCTGGAATCCATAGATTTCGGGCGTATCGGGGCACAAGCCGCGAAGCAGGTTATTTTCCAGAAGATTCGGGACGCCGAGCGTGAGCAGGTATTGTCCGACTTCATGGATCGCAAAGAGCATCTGGTGTCCGGCACGGTCAAACGACTTGAGCGCGGCAACGCGATCATCGAATTCGGCAAGATCGAAGCCTTGTTGCCGCGCGAACAAATGATTGCCAAGGAAAACTTGCGCGTCGGTGATCGTGTCAAGGCGCATTTGTTGCGTGTGGATCGCAGTGCGCGCGGACCGCAAGTGATTTTGTCGCGAACTTCATCTGAGTTGCTGGTCAAGTTGTTTGAGCTGGAAGTGCCGGAGATCGAGGAAAAGCTGCTGGAGATCGTCAGTGCCGCACGCGATCCCGGTTCTCGCGCCAAGATTGCGGTGCAATCGCATGATCCGCGTATCGATCCCATCGGTACTTGCGTGGGGATGCGCGGTTCGCGCGTACAGGGCGTGACCAACGAACTGGCCGGTGAGCGTGTGGATATTATCCTTTGGGCGGAAGATCCGGCCACTTATGTCATCAACGCGCTGGCTCCCGCCGAGGTGAGCAGCATCGTCGTGGATGAAGATCGGCACAGTATGGATGTGGTAGTTGAGGAAGAAAATCTGGCACAGGCGATCGGACGCGGCGGCCAGAACGTGCGCCTGGCCAGTGAATTGACCGGATGGGAACTCAACATCATGACGGTAGAGCAGTCCAGCGAAAAACATAACGAAGAGTTTTCCAATACTCGCGCAGTGTTCATGGAAAAGCTTGATGTGGACGAAGAAGTCGCTGACATTCTGGTGCAGGAAGGTTTCAATACGCTGGAAGAGGTGGCGTATGTGCCGCTGGAAGAAATGCTGGAGATCGAATCGTTCGACGAAGCGACCGTGAATGAGTTGCGCAGCCGCGCGCGCAATGCACTGTTGACGGCGGCGATTGCCAGCGAAGAAAAAGTGGAGCACGGTATCGAGGACTTGCTCAAGCTGGAAGGTATGGATGAGCAAACCGCGCGCACCTTGGCGGCTAAGGGTGTGGCGACACAGGAACAATTGGCAGACTTGGATGTGGATGAGTTGGTGGAGCTTTCCGGCATGGATGGCGAACGTGCCAACACATTGATTATGACGGCACGCGCACCCTGGTTTGCTTAACGGGGTGTTTAAAGGATAGGAATGGGAAAATTGAACGTAGCGCAGTTTGCGACTGAACTGGGATTGCCGGTTGCCTTGCTGTTTGAGCAGTTGAAGGCGGCAGGGATTGCCAAGGAGCAGGAATCCGACCCGGTGTCGGAAAAGGACAAGGCGAAATTGCTGGAGCATTTGCGTCAAGCGCATGGCGGTGAAAAACCCGCCAAGAAAATTACACTGATCCGCCGCGAAACCACCGAAATCAAGAAGGCTGATAGCTCCGGTCGCGCGCGCACCATTCAAGTGGAAGTGCGCAAACGCCGCGTAGTGGCTCCGACAGCTGCCGCTGAAGCTGCTGCACCCGTTGCACCTGCGGCTGCGCCCAAGAAGGGCAAAGCCGCCAAGGTTGTGAATGAGCAGGAACTGGCTACGCGTGAAGAGGAAGCGCGTTTGCAAGCAGAATTGGCGACGCGTCAGGCAGTCGAAGTGCAAGCCAAGCAAGAGCGCGGCAAACGCAAGACCACCAAGAAGGCGGTTGAGCCTGAACCGCAGCCCGTCGCAGCGGTGGCAATAAAGGTTGAAGAGGTCGCACCCGTTGCGGCTGCTCCAGTGGTTAATCTGGCTGAAGGTACCTTGCACAAGCCGGCATCCAAGCCCGGTGACAAGATAGTCAAACCGGGCAAAAAGCCAAAACCCGAAGCCAAAAATAGTCCGTGGGACGAAAAGGGGCACAAGAAGCGTACCCCGGTAAAAGCCGGTGAAAAAACCGGCGTTTGGACAACCCCGGTGCGAGCGCCGCGACATGACAAACACATCAAGCACGTCGCCGAACCTGAACACGCATTCTCTTTGCCGACCGAACCTATCGTGCATGAAGTGGCTGTTCCGGAAACCATCACTGTCGCTGAATTGGCGCAGAAGATGTCAATCAAGGCTGCTGAAATTATCAAGGTGTTGATGAAGATGGGTTCGATGGTGACCATCAATCAAGTGCTCGATCAGGAAACCGCGATGATCGTGGTGGAAGAGATGGGGCACATCGCCAAGGCCGCCAAGCTGGACGATCCGGATGCCTATTTGATCGATACCGAAACGCATCATGATGCGGTACTGGAGTCGCGCGCACCGGTCGTCACCGTGATGGGTCACGTGGATCACGGCAAGACTTCGTTGCTCGATTACATACGCCGCACCCGTGTCGCCTCAGGCGAAGCGGGCGGAATCACCCAGCACATCGGCGCGTATCACGTCGATACCCCGCGCGGCATGATCACTTTCCTCGATACTCCGGGTCACGAGGCGTTTACCGCGATGCGTGCACGCGGCGCCAAAGCGACGGACATCGTGATTCTGGTGGTGGCCGCAGATGACGGCGTGATGCCGCAGACCAGGGAAGCCATCGCACATGCCAGGGCTGCGAACGTGCCAATGGTGGTGGCAATGACCAAGGTCGACAAGCCCGAGGCCAATGTCGAACGCGTCAGACAGGAACTGGTCGCCGAAGGCGTAGTGCCGGAAGATTGGGGTGGCGACTCGATGTTCGTCGAGGTTTCCTCCAAGTCCGGGCAGGGCATAGATAAATTGCTGGAAGGCGTTTTGTTGCAAGCCGAAGTGTTGGAATTGAAGGCTCCGCGCACCACACATGCCAAGGGATTGGTGATCGAAGCGCGTCTGGACAAGGGCAAGGGGCCGGTAGCTACCGTACTGATACAGTCCGGCACGATGCGGCGCGGTGATGCGGTGTTGGTCGGCTCGGTGTTCGGACGGGTGCGCGCGATGCTGGATGAAAATGGCAAGATAGTTAACGAAGCGGGGCCGTCCATTCCGGTCGAAATTCAAGGCCTGTCTGAAGTGCCCGCTGCCGGTGAGGAATTGCTGGTGATGGCGGATGAAAAACGTTCGCGTGAAATCGCGCTGTTCCGTCAAGGCAAGTATCGCGGCGTGAAGCTCGCCAAGCAGCAAGCCGCCAAGCTGGAAAACATGTTCGAGCAAATGGCCGAAGGCGAAGTGCGCACCTTATCGCTGATCGTGAAAGCCGACGTGCAAGGCTCTGCCGAAGCGATTGCTCAATCGCTGCAAAAACTCTCCACCAACGAGGTCAAAGTCAATCTGATCCACAGCGGCGTGGGGGCGATTTCCGAGTCGGACATCAACCTTGCGCTGGCTTCCAAGGCGATCGTGATCGGCTTCAACACGCGTGCCGATGCGGCCGCGCGCAAGCTGGCCGAATCTTCCGGTGTGGACATCCGCTACTACAACATCATCTACGCGATGGTGGACGAGATCAAGGCTGCGCTGTCCGGCATGTTGGCTCCCGAGAAGAGGGAAAGCATCATGGGCATGGTCGAAGTGCGCCAGGTGTTCACCGTTTCCAAGGTGGGCACGATCGCCGGTTGCTACGTGCTGGAAGGTATGATCAAGCGCGGTGCGAGGGTGCGCGTGTTGCGCGACAACGTGGTGATCCACGATGGTGAATTGGATTCGCTGAAACGCTTCAAAGATGACGCGAAGGAAGTGAAAGCCAATTTCGAGTGCGGCCTGTCGGTGAAGAATTTCAACGACCTGATCGTGGGCGACAAGCTCGAAGCCTACGAAATCGTTGAGGTTGCGCGCGCCCTGTAGTTTAGACGCTATTAGATAGCCATGGCCAACTTTGCAAGAACCGATCGTATCGCCCAGCAAATCCAGCGTGAAATAGCCGAGTTGGTGCGCCTTCAAATCAACGACCCGCGTGTGCGTCTGGTGACCATTACCGGCGTGGAAGTGGCGGGCGATTATTCTCATGCCAAGGTTTTTTTCACCCGTCTGGATGGCAAACACGCTGAAGCGCAACAAGGTCTGGAACACGCCAGCGGCTTTTTGCGCAGCCAGTTGGCGCACAGCATCAAGCTGCGCATCATGCCGCAATTGCATTTCGTCTTCGATTCTTCCGTCGAGCGCGGCAGCCACTTGTCGCAACTCATCGACCAGGCGGTTGCCAGCGACAAGCTACTCGACGACAACTCATAAATCCGGATTGTCTAATAGACAACCAAATCGTCATTCCCGCGAAGGCGGGAATCCAGTTGATTTAAAAATTCCCGCGTAGCGGGTCAACTATGGGGTTTTGTCCGCTACGCGTAGCTTTGTTCTCGCTGGATTACCGCCTTCGCGGGAATGACGACGCTAACGGATAATTTTAGATAGAGTCTTATGGCACGAACTTATCGTTCTTTAGACGGCGTGTTGCTGTTTGATAAGCCGCTGGAATTAAGCTCCAACATCGCGCTGCAAAAAGTCCGCCGACTGTTTCAAGCCGAAAAGGCCGGGCATACCGGCACGCTCGATCCCCTCGCCACCGGCCTGCTGCCGATCTGTTTCGGCGAGGCAACCAAATTTTCGATGGCGTTGCTGGATGCCGATAAAACCTATCGCGCCTTGTTGCGCCTGGGACAAACCACCACCACCGGCGATGCCGAAGGCGAGATCACCGCCGAACATCCGGTCGAGGTCGGGCAGGCCGATGTTGATGCGGTACTGGCAAAATTTCGCGGCGAAATCCAGCAACTCCCGCCCATGCACAGCGCGCTCAAGCACAAGGGCAAGCCGCTCTACGAATATATCCGCAAAGGCGAAACCATAGAGCGCGAACTGCGCAACGTGGTGATACACGAGCTGATTCTGAATTCTTTTTCCGGAAACGAGTTGGACATCACCGTGCGTTGCAGCAAAGGCACTTACATACGCACACTCGCCGAAGACATCGGCGCGGCACTCGGTTGCGGTGCGCATCTGATCGGCCTGCGCCGCACCGCGATTGCCCATTTCGATTTGAACGACGCTTACAACTGGCCGCAACTCGCAGCGATGAGTGACGAGGAGCGTGCCGCCTGCGTGCTGCCGCTGGAAAGCCTGATGCCCGACATGCCCAGGCTGCAATTGGATGCCGAGCAAATCAAACGCTTGGCGCAAGGGCAACGGCTGGGACTGGATACCGGCTTGCCGGATGGCAAGATCAGCCTGCATGGCCCGCAGGGATTTATCGGGGTAGGGCTGCTGCAAGGCCGTCGTCTAGCTCCTGACAGGCTGTTGTCTGGTGTGGCGAAACAGGCCGCAACCAGTTCGCTGTAGCGACGACCCTGAGAATCGCCAGTCATACTAAAGCCGGGTCAGCTCACGCTGATCCCGCTTAATTGTTGACGCGCTATTCAAAGCCGCCGATGCGTTCGAGGTAATGCCGAACACATTGAAGAAATCTACGCAGAACGGCTTGGCCTCGGCATCTTCCGATTCTGATTTCGCCCACTCCTTGGAGAAGGACAGCGCGCGGTCTTTGATTTCGTTCCAAGCGAGTGCCATTGAATTCCTCGGTCTGGTTGGCGGGTGACGCAACAGGCGCAGATTCTGTGCGATGCTGGGGAGGTTGGGAAACTTTAGGGAGAGCATATTGCTTGCATGGAGTGCAAACTGTTGCTTGCAGACAAAGGGCAGGGCGCATAGACTTCCCCATTATGTATTTATAGCCCCCGTGTTACTTGAACAGGGCTAAGAATTATGAATGTAGCTAAGGTTTTTAGTTTTTGAATTTAAGCGACTTGAGACAAACCTATTATGCAAGGATTGAAAAATGATTAAGCAAGATTGTTATGGTTATATAGAGATCGGCTTGAATATTAGGTTGTTGAGAAATATCAATTCAAGTTCCCAAAAAGAGATTGTAAAGACCTCCATCGAAAAATTACTAAAAAAATTGGAAGAGAATAATTTTGTGGTGTCCTTGTCTGGAACGAAGTCTTCTGTTTTTCAAAAAATGGTTCGGGATATTAATGCGTTAACGGATATGGCTGCGTTAGGGGCAGCGTTGAGTAAGGACGTAATAAGAGAATTTGGAACGGTGGAGGATATCGTATTTGCTGAAGCGTGCACAAAATATATTTACGTAATTCCAACACGAAGATTTAACTCAGAATACCTAATGTCAAAACCGGCAAAACTATTGAAGGATGGCTCATTTGATAAGTTAGGCGAAATAGCAATTTATGATTTTAAATCATCATGTCGTTGTTTGCTTTATGGTGAAGGAACGGCCTGTGCGTTTCATATTTTAAGGGCGACTGAAGACGTTTTAAAAACCTATTACCACCACCACGTAAAACAAAAAAGGCTAGTCAAACCTATGTGGGGCAATATGCTCACAGCACTACAAGCAAAAACAAAGAGTAAACCACCAGCAATACTTCTAACAGAGCTAGATTTTATTAGAACAGCATACCGAAATCCAACGCAACATCCTGAAGCAATTTACGATATAGATGTGGCGCAAGACCTTTTTGGTGTTTGTCTTGATGTAATAGGGAAAATGGCGGAGGAGCTCTAATTCTGGAAAATTTATAAGTAAATATTAGGGCAACTTAATAAACCAGAACTACCAATTCCCAGTGCCCAGATTTATCTCTTCGGGCGCGCCAACAAGCTTACTGCTCCGACAACACGAAGACCTCAGTACCGGAGTCGAATTGTTTTTGGCGAACTAGGCTAAAGTGGGCAGTGACCAGTTTAGTGACGCGATGTGCTCGGCGACGGACATCCGCCGCAGCCAGATAAAGACCAAGCCTACCGGCAGGCGTATCAAACCAGATGAGTGACACCGAAACGCAAACAGACTTTGGATTTTGGACGGGAGATGCAAAATGCAAAAACATAAAGCGAAGCTGACTCCTCTGAAGCTGCTCCCTCTGAAGCTGTTCTGAAGCTGAAAAACGGTTGCTGTAACCCCGTCGTCATGCCTATTCCAATGGTTTCCCGTTTGTTGTGGCCGGTGTTGTTGTTGTTGCTGGTTTCAGCGTGCAGCCAGGACAGACTGCTCACCAAACAGGATTATCAGGAAAGTCAGAACTACTTCTTGCAAGGCAATGCCGAAGAAGCTCTCTTTGATTTTCCGCGCCGGACTGAAAATGGGGATTTCATCACCACCATGGAGCAGGGCTATCTCAACCTGATCCAGGGCAAGCCCGAGATCAAGCCCATGCAGCGACAGGCGGATATGCTGGAGAACCGGGT